>OMGW01000009.1_pt1 | contig 87501 bp, 75 predicted proteins | sample 1646131 | NCBI WGS metagenome assembly OMGW01 (sample SAMN05578588, study PRJEB25193) | human gut metagenome | biome: Human Microbiome; feature: human-associated habitat; material: feces | host: Homo sapiens | place: USA:Birmingham
ATTTTCTCAAGTTAATGTTTCCCTGAAAAAGTGACATTTTCAAAAGTTATTGACATGTGTCAACCTCTCTAATTCTTTCACAAGTCTTGTAGTTTTCCTCAGCATCGGTTAATATATGTATTCTGATATTTATATAAAGAAGAATATCTCGAGGAGGTTTTTATAATGAAACGTGAACAATTAGGAAGTCGTCTGGGCTTTATTATGTTATCCGCCGGCTGTGCCATCGGCTGTGGAAACATGTGGAAATTCCCATGGATGTGTGGGCAAAATGGTGGTGGAAGTTTTATGCTCGTCTATATCATTTGCCTGATTATTTTAGGCATCCCTGCGCTGACCATGGAATTTTCAATTGGCCGAGCTGCACAGACCAGCCCACTTCATATGTATCATAAACTAGAAAAGCCCGGGCAGAAATGGGGACTCTTTGGTCCAGTCTGTCTCATTGGCAATTTAGCACTGATGGCTTTTTATACCGTTGTATGTGGCTGGCTGATTTACTATTTCTGTAAGTTTTTAACCGGGCAAAATGCATCACTCGGTTTTGATACCATGATTGCAAATCCCATCGTCAATGTTTCCTTCCTGCTTGTCACCGTTGTTGTTGCATTTATCATTCTTTCTTTTGAATTGCAAGGCGGTTTGGAACGAATCACAAAAATCATGATGTCCGCATTACTCGTTCTCTTGCTTGTACTTGCCATCCATAGCCTTTTGTTAAAAGGTGCAGGAGCCGGTGTACAATTCTATTTAAAACCTGATTTTTCTAAAATTGATGGTTCTGTCATTGTTGGTGCCATGAACCAGGCATTTTTTACGCTTTCTACCGGTATGGGCGGTATGGCAATTTTTGGAAGTTATATTGGAAAAGACCGCTCTCTGATGGGCGAAGCCTTACATGTCATCAGTCTGGATACTCTGGTTGCTTTTCTTGCCGGCATCATTATCTTCCCGGCATGTTTTACTTATAATCTGGAAGTAAATGCAGGACCAAGTCTGTTATTTGATACTATGGCAACTGTATTTAATAACATGTCCGGCGGACGTATTTGGGGCGCTTTATTCTTCCTTTTTATGATCTTTGCAGCACTCTCAACAGTACTTGGTGTATGTGAAAATATCCTCGCCATGATTCGTGAACTGACTGGCTGGTCACGACCAAAAGGAAGCCTTGTCTGCGGTATTCTTGTGTTCTTGCTGGCACTGACCACAGCACTTGGATTCAATGTCATCCATTTCCAGCCATTTTCAGATGGAACCACCTTTTTGGATTTTTGGGATTTTATTGTTTCCACTAACATCCTTCCACTTGGCTCACTCATCCTTGCTCTCTTCTGCTGCCACAAGTTTGGCTGGGGCTGGGATAACTTCCTGAAAGAAGCCAATACCGGAAAAGGACCCAAAATACAATCCTGGCAGAAACCGATTTTCACCGTCATTGTGCCAACCATCATTGCCCTGATTTACATTTACGGCATTGCAACTTTCCAATGGCATTAGTATAAGAATGTTTGACAGCCTACATCTTTTTTTATAAAATAAAGTTTGTTAATTTTATGTCGTTTTCTGCGACGGAATGGAGATTATCATGAGCTTTTCTTATTTAAAACAAATGCCAGATCCGGACACCATCAAAAATGAATACGCTTTAACACCGGAAATGAAGGCACTCAAAGCTGACAGAGATCAGCAAATTGCAGATATTATTACTGGAAAGGACGATCGTGTTCTTGCGATTATCGGCCCATGTTCTGCTGATAACGAGGATTCTGTTTGCGAATATGTGAATCGTCTGACTTCCATACAAGAAAAAATCAAGGATCGTGTTCTCATTGTTCCTCGTATTTACACAAATAAGCCTAGAACAACCGGTTCCGGTTATAAAGGCATCGCTTCCCAACCGGATCCAACCAAGGCTCCAGACATGGTAGAAGGATTGATTGCTATGCGTAAGATGCATTTACGTGCCATCCGCGAAAGTGGTTTTACCTGCGCAGATGAAATGCTTTATCCGGAGAACTGGAGATATGTTGAAGATCTCCTCTCCTATGTTGCCATCGGTGCACGTTCTGTAGAAGACCAGCATCATCGTCTTACCGTCAGTGGTTTCGATGTTGCCAGTGGTATGAAAAATCCGACCAGTGGCGATTTTTCCGTAATGTTAAATTCTGTGTATGCTGCACAGCATGCGCACCACTTTACATTCTCCGGTTATGAAGTCCGCACGACAGGTAACCCACTAGCTCATACCATTTTACGTGGTGCTGTCAGCAAACATGGCAACTGTGTACAAAATTACCACTACGAAGATCTTGTTCGTCTATCAGATATGTATGCATCCATGGAGCTTGTAAATCCAGCAACAATTGTAGATGCCAACCACTCAAATTCCAACAAACAGTTCAAACAACAGATTCGTATTGTACGCGAAGTCATGATGAGTCGTCAGTTCTCCGATGACGTCAAAAAACTTGTCAAAGGTGTCATGGTTGAAAGTTACCTCAAAGAAGGCTCACAAAAAATCTCCGACCACCAGGTGTATGGTCAATCCATCACGGATCCTTGCATCGGCTGGGAAGATACCGAAAGCATACTTTATATGATCGCAGATTTAAATAAATAACCGTATAAATAACATGAAAAACGCCGGTATTCACTGCTTGTCAATACCGGCGTTTTATTATCACTTTTTTATTTGCTATTTCTTATTTCTTCGATAAAACTCTTTCTTTTGTTCATACATAGCCTTATCTGCTTCTTTTGTGAGGTCTTCGATCGAATACCCGGTGAATTCACTTGCAAGAGCATAACCCGCGGACACACTTAAGCTTTTCACTTTTTCACCCGACCATGATGTTATACTCCGGTCCATTTCCATAAGCGTTTCTTCTGCCTGTTCTTTTTTCATCGTTCCGAACACCACAAACTCATCCTCGCCAATACGGAATGTCCTACCCTTATTGCCTACGGCCTTCATGATGCAATCTGCTGCACCACAAATCAATTCATCTCCCGCTTCATGTCCCAAAGTATCATTGACTACTTTCAGCCCATTGATATCAATTAAGAACGCCACGAAATCTTCCGGCGCCTGATTATCATAGGATTCCATCACATCGTTATATGCAAAACGGCTAAATACACCTGTGAGTGGATCAATGGAAATCTTTACACTTTGTTCATTGAGCTTTTCGTCCATTTTTACTTGCTGCATCGTATAATATTCATTGATCCAGCGAACAATGACACTAACAATCTCAAACAGGCATACCAATGCGCATAACAGTTGGACCAGAAAATTTGCAATATTTAAATCCAATGTCCCGGTGACTGCAACTCCTTGCGACATAAGTTCTACTAAAATCCTTTTTCGCAAATACATGATACAAAGAATCCCTATAATCAATGCCCCAAACTTTGCATAACGAAATACGCGCTTATAGTCCTTTGATTCTTCTACCTCGCAATTCTCACATAAGTAGGAAAGATAATTTTTAACTTTTTGTTTTGATAAAAAGTAGTGGACAAAGCAGCAGGCTGCTGCCGCCAGTACGTATGATAACCAGTCTCGGAACACAGGAAGCGCTGACCAGTTTAAAATCAGTTCGTGGAATATCGTCGGGAAAAACAATGCATACGGCACAAACATGATCGCTCCATATAAAAAGGTATTGAGCACAGCTAACAGTGCAATACCAATATAGATATGTTTGCGTGGTTTGCGAAAATAAATACCAAAAATCAAACTTGCAACGATCGCAAACAGAATTCTGGCTACCGCAAACATGAGGGAGCGGATTGGCACACCACTTACTATTGGCGAATATAGCAAATCCAACGTAGCAGTTGCAAAGGAAGCCAGCCATATGGAAGTCAGTGCAAATACACACATGACGGGAACACTTCCTTCTATACCAAATATCATTGCTGCAACAATGACTAAAATATGTAATGTAGTCGATGATATCATCGAAAAATCAATATAACCAAGATATGAAAATGCAAAGATGGCTTCGAGTGCCATCAATACTAACACTATTTCGCGCTTTTTCTTTTTCGTAAGCGCAACACCATACAATGTTTGAAAACGATTCATCATGTTACCTATCTTTCATAACTATTATTCACTATGCTCTAATTGCCCAACGCAGCTTTGTAGATCTCGCTCTTCCATTCTGGGCACATTCCTGGGCAGAAGGTCGAATCACATCCTTCGCATAGGAAGAATAAATTCCCTCTTTATATCCCTGTTTCAGCGCTTTTTTCACTAATTTATCCTCACCGGAGTGAAACGTCAAAATAGCCACTCGTCCACCCGGTTTTAATACTCCCGGCAATTTCTCCATAAACTCATAGAGAACTTCAAATTCCTGGTTCACATCAATACGCAGTGCCTGGAATACTCTTTGGCATGTTTTCTTCACCGTATCCTTCTGCTCTTTTTCCGGCAGAAACGATAAGGTTTGTTCAATCACTTCGCGTAATTTTGTTGTAGTATCTATGCGATTTCCTTTGCGAATTTCATCGGTGATTGCCTTCGCAATCTCCTCGCAATATGGTTCATCTGCATTCTCGTCCAACATTCCTGCGAGTTCTTCTTTTGAAATCGTATCCAGTCGCTCTGCTGCACTGATGCCTGTTTGTTGATTTAAGCGCAAATCCAATGGACCATCCACTTTGAACGAAAATCCTCTCTTTGGATTGTCTATCTGCATGGATGATACACCCAGGTCTGCCAGAATAAAATCAAATCCTCCTGCTTCCTTTGCAATCTCATCAATAGTGCAGAAGTTTTGCAATTTTATCGTAAGTATTTCCTCTCCATATCCCAAATCTGCCAGTCGTTTCTTTGTCTTCGCAGATTCTTCCGGATCTACATCGGTAGCATACATATGTCCTTCGCCTTTTAAACAGGCGAGCATAGCTTTTGTGTGTCCGCCATAACCAAGTGTGGCATCAAAGCCTGTCTCCCCTGGTTGGATATCTAAAATATCAATAATTTCTTTTACCATAATAGAAATATGCATTCCTGCCGGCGTATTTCCTTTACTTATGACATGCTCAATGGTGTCCTGATACTTTTCCGGCTGAAGCTCTTTATATTTCTCCTCAAATTTCTTTGGGTATTTTCCTTTATAGCGCACACGCCTTTTATGCGGTGTTTGTGTTTCCTGATTCATCGCCTCTCCTTACAATATCAAATAGCTACTTCTATCATACCATAATTTCGAGTGCAAAATCTTTCTTTTTCATCTGTCAACCGATTTTTTACTTTCTCTCAAGTAATAAATCGTCGGTACCACAACCATCGTCAACACGGTAGAAAACAGCAGTCCAAACAACAAGGTTACCGCCATCGGCGCAGACATCGGATCCTTTGAGGCAATCAGCGGAACCAGACCTATACAGGTCGTCACACTCGAAATCATAATCGGGCGGAATCTGGCAGCCACGGCACTTCGGCAGGCTTCTCTGACACTCTCACCATTTCTTCGTTTTTCGTCAATCACTTCAATCAAAAGAATACCATTGTTTACCACGATTCCAAAAAGTGCCACAATACCAAGCAGGGCCATTGCCTGGATATTCATATTTAAAATCCATAAACCAAAACAGCATCCGATCATGGATAGCGGAATCGAGGTCAGGATATTAAATGGTTTTCCAAAATCTTTAAACTGCAACAACAGAATGATATAAATAATCAAGATTGCCACACCCGCTGCCTTGATTAGATCCACAATCAGAGACAACATATTGCTCATCTCACCCTGCTCTACAATCGTCACGCCACTCGTATCCATCTGATCCAGATACTTCTTTTCAAACTGTGCTTCAATATTGCCTGATACATAACCCGACTGCACACCGGAAAGAACTTTAACATAACGTTTTCCATTATAGTGGTTAATCAGCGGAACTGTTGGCTCTAACGTAATATCAGCCACTTGTCCAAGCAATACGTGTGTTTCACTTACGCTTCCTGAAATTGGAAGATTTTTTAATTCCTCCAGACTATCCACTTTGGCACGAACCACAATATCCATTTCATCTTCCGAGCCGGTATAGGTTGATGCCGTTGCGCCCATAAGACTTGTATTCAACTGCTTTACAATATCATATTTCAAAAGTCCGTACCCAGACAGACGTTCACTGTCTAAGTTCACTTTATATTCGTACTGGGCGTTCACTGACGTATCACGCACATTCGTGGTTCCTTCAATCGTCGACAAATCCTCTACCATCTGTGTAGCTAAGGCATTGATTTCCTCCATATCATCACCAGAAACTGTGTAAACGATTTTATCATCTGCCGGCATAGAATATTCCAGACATTTTACCTCAATCGTTGCTCCGGAAACGCGCTCATTGATTTCCTGCTGCAACTGTTTTGCCGCCTTTTCTGTACTACCAGCTTTTTTTAGCGCATCCTCATCCAACTCCATCATAATACGTCCTGCATTATCTGCATCGCTTAAGGATGGCACGGAGATAAAGAAACTTGGAAGACCTCCCCCCACTGCAGAAGTATAATGAGAAACCAAATCACTTTCGTCCAAAATCTGTTCCACTTCATCCATCGTGTTTGCTGTCGCGTCAAGATTCATCGTTTCCCCTTGCACATCAAGGTATAAAATCGGTTTTGACGAATATGGGAAAAACTGCATACCCAATTGTGTAACGAGGACAGCCGCCAATCCCAATGTCGCAAAAGCCACCACGAGCGTTCGCTTCGGATAGCGCATGCCCACCCCTAGCAAACGGTCAAAAAATGTAAAAATTATATTTTCCTTTTTGTTCTTCTTTTCCTTTTCCGGTTTAAAGAAGAAATAAGCAAGTACCGGGATACCACACATAGCCATGATATAAGAAGCAATCAGAGATGTAATAACAACCGTTGGAATGGTACCAGCCACTTTTCCTATCGCTCCCGGTACAAAATATATAATGCCAAAAGTCACAATCGTCGTCAGTGTACTTGTCAAAACTGGCAGCCATGTCTCTTGCACACCACCAATAATCGCTGCTTCTTTTTCTTCCCCTGCATTCATGTGCTGCTGGATTGCCTCACTGATTACAACCGCGTTATCTACTAAAATACCCAGACTGATAATCAGCGCCGCTATCGAGATAAATTGAAATTCAATACCGAGCAAATACATGACGGTAAATGTCACCAAAATACTAACCGGAAGTGCTGTACTAATCACAAGTGCATTGCGAATTCCAACACCAATCAATACCACAACCATAATCAGTAGGATACTCTCGATCAAATTCCAGATAAAGCCATTGATATTTTCACTGATAGCTTCCGGTGCATACATGACTTCATGAAAATCCAAATGCTCCGGCAATTGCTTCTTAATTTTGTTGATTTCACTACGCACACCTTTACCGACATTTACGGCATTCACGCCTTCGTCAAAGGTGCCGACAAGCAAGATACAGGATTTCCCATCCTGTTCATAATATTTATCACTTGTATTTTCCACATAGACATTGGCAACATCCTTTAGCTTCACAAAAGACAGACTATCCTCTGCACCGCCAATCACGGTATTTTCAATGTCAGACAGGCTTGTAAAAAGCCCGTCACTTGTCACGGTCACTGTCCCAGAATCATAGTCGATACTGCCCGCTGGAATATTGAGATTTTGCGCCTGCATCAGTGATAAAATATTCTCAATCGAAACATGATACGACTGCAGTTTTTGAATATCTGCTTCCACGACAACCTGCTTCTTACTAACGCCTTCCAATGAAACCGAAGATACATGCTCTACCGATTCCAATTCATCCTTGATGGTCTTTGCATAAGATGCAAGCTCCTCTGTGGAATATGTTTCTCCGGATAAACTAATAATAAACTGGTTGTTTGCCACCAGTTTTGTATTAACAGCAGACGTCTGGCACATATCCGGCAATTCTGATTGTGCGTCCGATACGCACTCACGCAGCTTTGACTCGACATCTTCTATCGCTACACTTGTATCATAATATACAATAATAGCACTTGCAGATTCCATGCTCATACTGGTCGTATAATCCACATGCTCTAATGTGCCAATTTCCTCTTCCAGCTTATCCGTCACATATTCTTCTACTTCCTCCGGCGATGCCCCCGGATAGATCGTTGTTACCAATGCGATTGCTATCGATGTGTCAGGATTTTCCTGTTTTGGCACCAGATAATAGCTGATGCCGCCAATGAGTACAATGATAAGCAGAAAGAACACAACAATCGTTCGATTATGTAATAATCCTTTTGTTAATTTATCCATACTATGCTGCCCTCCTAGTCCTGCTTTTCATAAGACACAGCACTTCCTGTACGAACCAGCTTCATGCCTTCACAGATGATTTTTTCTCCGGCTTTGGTACCCTCCACCAGCACCTGATCATCACTTATTTCTAACACAGTCACATACTCGCGTTTTGCTCTTCCATCTTCCACAACATAAACGTAATCATTGCCATCATTTAAAATAACGGATAATGGCAGCCAGATACCGGAACGCTCTCCAATATTGATTTTGACTGTCGCAAGTTCTCCTAAATACACATCCGGATCTGCCACATCAACCGTAACATTTGTAGCATAGGTTCTTGATGTCTCATCCGGAACGACATCTACATTCTTAATACTTCCTGTAAAGCTTTTATCCTCAATCTGAATCTGCGCCGGCATCCCCGCCGTCAGTGTTGCAACGTCCGTCTGCGATACGCCAAAATTAATGACAACATCATGGGTTGCTAACACCACTGCCGGCATAATTGGTGTCGATACACTGCCTTTTGTTGCAGAGAGATTTACCACATAGCCGGCTTTCGGTGCCTTTAGTACACATTTATCTACCGCACTCTGTGCCTTTTCCACATTATCTGCCGCATTATCATACGCTTCGTTTGCCTGGTCTAATGCTTCTTTTGAAGAATCCAATCGTTCCTTCTGTGCTTTTGCTTCTTCCGAATCAGCACCCTCTTTTGCCTTTTTATCATACGCTTCCTGCGCTGAATCTACATTGCGCTGATATACTTCAAGCGTACTTTGTGCAGAATCCAGTTCCAGCTTTGTTGTATAGTATTCCGTGTTTGTCTCCGGGATACTGCCCATACTATTACTGCCTTCCTTATATTGCGACATACCATCTAATTTTGTTTTAAGGTCATTTACTTTTTTCTGCTGTTCATCACGACGTGCTATTGCATCATTCAGATTGTCCTGTTCACGACTTGTGCCACAAGCTGTGACATAGTCCTTCTGTGCATTATCATAAGATTCCTGTGCATTTTTTCTTGTTTTTTCTGCATAATTTAGGGAACGGTTTGCACTTTCCAACTGGTCCTGTGCGTCTTTCGCATCCAGCGTACAAAGGACCTGGCCTTCTGTTACTTCCTGTCCCTGTTCAACCTCCACCGATGCAATCGTACCAACGGTCTCAAAGGTACACTGAATCGTCTCTTCCGGTTGTACCAATCCTGTATAGGAAAGCGTAACATCACTTCCTGTCTCACCAGCTTCCATAACCTTCACCTGGTATACCTTTTCTGATACCTGTTCCTCTTTTTGTTTTTGCTTGCGCGCCACAACAATCCATACGATTGCCAAAATCAAAATAGCAATGATTATGACTGCCCATACTTTTTTATTTTTTAAAATGTTCTTTGCTCTTTCCATCTGTTTTCTCCCGTGTAAATCGCACTTTCTTTGTTATTTATAATTTTAAAGCATTGTCCTTTTTTTTCCAATAGAATTGCAGCGCGACAATCATTAAATTTTCATAAAATAAACACCGCATGTGGCGTTATTCATACATGCGGTGTATTTTTATATTTTCGTATTATAAATTTGAATATCCCATGAGATATGCATCCACTTCTCGTGCGCAATCTCTTCCCTGGCGAATTGCTTTCACAACCAATGACTGGCCTGTATGCATATCGCCTGCAACAAACACCTTGTCAACAGATGTTGCAAATCCGTCTTCTTCTGTTACGACATTCGTTCGTCCATCCACTTTTACCTTAAAAGCATCGGTCACATAGGACTGGCTTCCCAAAAAGCCTGCTGCAATCAGAACCAGTTGACATGGAACTTCTTTCTCTGTTCCTTCCACCGGAATCATCATACGTCTTTTTGTCTTTTCATCCACTTTAGACTCCAGACTTACCAGAATCGCACTCTTTAAATTACCACTGCGATCCTTTTTAAATTCTTTAACTGTCGTCGTATAAATACGCGGATCATGTCCAAAGACAGCAATCGCTTCCTCCTGACCATAATCTGTCTTGCAGACGAGCGGCCACTGCGGCCACGGATTGCTTTCCGTTCTTTCATCCGGTGCCTTTGGCATCATTTCCAGCTGTGTGATAGATTTACATCCATGACGCATGCAAGTACCCACGCAGTCATTTCCGGTATCTCCACCACCGATTACAATCACATCTTTATCCTTTGCGGAAATAAAAGTACCTTCTTTTAATCCGTTATCCAGCAGACTTTTCGTTGTTGATGTCAGAAAATCTATTGCAAAATAAATTCCTTTAGCTTCTCTTCCCGGTGCTTTGATATCTCTAGGATTAGACGCTCCGCAAGCAAGGACAACGGCATCATATTCTGCAAGAAGTTCCTTTGGCTTGCTATCTTTTCCTACATCCTTACCTGTCACAAAGGTAATACCTTCTTCTTCCATGACGGCAATTTTCCGATCAATAATCTGCTTTTCCAGCTTCATATTTGGAATACCATAACGTAGCAGACCACCCACGCGGTCACTTCGTTCAAAAACAGTAACGTTATGCCCTCTGCTATTGAGTTGATCTGCAACTGCAAGTCCGGATGGACCAGAACCCACGACAGCAATTTTTTTGCCCGTCCGGTTCATTGGTGGTTTTGCATCTGCAAGTCCATGCGCATAAGCATATTCGATGATTGCACGTTCGTTTTCCCTCGTTGTAACCGGGCTTCCATTCAATCCGCACGTACATGCCTTTTCGCATAAGCCTGGACAAACGCGACACGTAAACTCAGGAAAATTACTTGTTTTGTGCAAACGCAGATACGCCTGTTCCCAATTTCCGTGATAAACCAAATCATTCCATTCCGGAACCAGATTCTGTAACGGACATCCGGATGTCATGCCTTTGATCGGCATTCCTGATTGACAGAAAGGGACACCACAATCCATACAGCGTGCGCCTTGTCTCTGCTGTTCTTCTGTAGAAAGAGGAATGTGAAATTCATTAAAATTCTTAATTCTCTCTTTCGGATCTATCGCCTGTGATTCTTTGCGATCGTAGTCTAAAAATCCTGTTGCTTTTCCCATTGGTATCTCCTTTCTCTCACTTTGTCAAAGCATTAAATGCTTCGATCTGTGCCTGTTCACTACTCAGTCCCTTTTCTTCCATCTGGACAATGGTCATCATCATCTTCTTATAATCGTGTGGTACGATTTTTTTGAACTTTGGCAAATATTCGCTAAAGTGATCAAAGATTTCCTTGCCCTTCTTGGAATTGGTATAAGCAACATGCTCCGTAATAATTTCCTTCAATTCCAAAACATCATACTTATCCGTCACAGGTTCCAAAGATACCATCGTTTTATTTAATTTACGATACAAAGATGCGTCTTCATCAAGCACATAAGCGATTCCACCACTCATACCTGCTGCAAAATTCTTACCTGTCTGTCCTAAGACAACAACACGTCCGCCTGTCATATATTCACAGCCATGATCTCCACAGCCTTCCACCACAGCAGTTGCGCCGGAATTTCGTACACAGAAACGTTCGCCTGCAACACCGTTGATAAAGGCTTTTCCACTGGTTGCTCCATACAAAGCAACATTACCAATGATAATATTTTCATCTTCTTTATAGGTAACACCTGTTGGCGGATAAACAACAAGTTTACCACCGGAAAGTCCTTTTCCAAAGTAATCATTACTATCACCAACAAGCTCTAACGTCAATCCCTTTGGAATAAAAGCACCAAAGCTTTGTCCTCCGGCACCATGACACTGTACCGTAAACGTATCTTCCGGCAATGTTTCCCCATAGCGTCTCGTAATTTCTGCTCCAAAAAGCGTACCAACCGACCGATCGGTATTGGTTACATCAATCTGCACACCTTTTTTTGTCTTTGTTTCCAGTGCTTCCTGGAATTGCTTTAGAAGGATTTTCTCATCGATTGTCTTTTCCAAATGGAAATCGTATACATTCTTTTTGTTATAACAGATCTTACCCGCTTCCTTGCTATAAGGATTATCTAAAATAGCAGACAAATCAATCTTTGCATAACGTCCTTCTTTTGCACTCTCTTTCACTTCAAGCAAATCGGTTCTTCCAACCAGTTCATCTACGCTGCGCACACCGAGTTTTGCCATATATTCGCGAAGTTCCTGTGCAATAAAACGCATAAAATTCACAACATATTCAGGTTTTCCAGTAAAACGCTTCCGCAATTCCGGATTTTGGGTTGCAATACCAACCGGGCAGGTGTCCAGGTTGCAGACACGCATCATAACGCATCCCATAGTTACAAGTGGTGCTGTCGCAAATCCATATTCCTCTGCTCCAAGCATCGCAGCAATTGCTACATCACGTCCACTCATCAGCTTTCCATCTGTCTCAATGACAACTTTATTTCGAAGCCCGTTCATGGTAAGTGTCTGGTGTGCTTCTGCCAATCCCAGTTCCCATGGAAGACCTGCATTGTGGATAGAGCTTCTCGGTGCAGCACCTGTTCCTCCGTCATAGCCGGAAATCAGAATAACCTGCGCTCCTGCTTTTGCAACACCGGAAGCTACCGTTCCAACGCCTGCCTCTGAAACAAGTTTGACAGAAATTCTTGCATTTTTGTTTGCATTTTTTAAATCATAGATCAATTCTGCCAAATCCTCGATGGAATAAATATCATGATGTGGCGGAGGAGAGATCAAAGATACTCCTGGTGTGGAAAGTCTTGTCTTTGCAATCCATGGATATACTTTTTTACCCGGCAAATGACCACCCTCACCTGGCTTTGCGCCCTGTGCCATCTTGATTTGTATCTCCTGTGCACTGACCAGATAACGACTGGTAACACCAAATCTTCCGGAAGCCACCTGTTTGATTGCAGAACAACGATTCTTACCATCTTTTCCCACTACCAGGCGTTCCTCTTCTTCACCGCCTTCACCGGAATTGGATTTTCCATGCAGCATATTCATCGCGATTGCCATTGTCTCATGCGCCTCTTTTGAGATAGACCCATAAGACATTGCTCCCGTTTTAAACCGCTTCACAATTTCATCAACGGATTCCACTTCATCGATTGAAATTCCTTTTTTTGGATATTTAAAATCAAGCAGACCGCGAAGATTCATGACCGTATCGTCTTCTTTATTTACCAGCGACGTATATTCCTTGAAGGTATCATAATCCCCCGTTCTACTTGCCAGCTGCAGCAAATGAATGGTCTGTGGATTGTATAAATGCTCCTCTTTTCCACCGCGCATCTTATGCAATCCCTTGCTCTCCAGCGTATTGTCCGTATGTAAATCCAATGGATCAAACGCCTGGGAATGCAGCATTTCCACATCCTGCTGGATATCCTCTAAACCAATACCGCCAATACGGCTCACCGTTCCCTTAAAGTAACGGTTAACCACATCCTCATTGATACCAATTGCCTCAAAAATCTTTGCACCCTGGTAAGATTGTACGGTTGAAATTCCCATCTTTGATGCGATTTTGATAATGCCACCAATTACCGCTTCATTATAAGAATCTACGGCGGCATAGTAGTCTTTATCCAACATATTCAGATCAATCAATTCCTGAATACTTTCCTGTGCCAGATAAGGATTGATAGCAGACGCGCCATAACCTAGTAATGTTGCAAAATGATGCACCTCGCGTGGTTCTCCACTCTCCAAAATCACAGACAGACTTGTTCTCTTTTTCGTCTGCACCAGATATTGCTGCAAAGCTGATACTGCTAAAAGTGAAGGAATGGCTACGTGATTTTCATCCACACCGCGATCTGAAAGAATGATAATATTGGCACCTTCTCTATGTGCGCGGTCAGCCTCCACATACAGATGGTCAATTGCCTTTTCCAAGGATGTATTTTTGTAATAGATAATCGGTATGGTTTCAACCTTAAATCCTTCCACATCCATATTTTTTATTTTCAGCAAATCCGTGTTTGTCAGAATTGGATTGTTGATACGAAGCATTTTACAATTATCTTCTTTTTCTTCCAGCACATTGCCGCTCTCACCCAGATAAATGGTGGTAGATGTTACCACTTTTTCACGAATGGAATCAATCGGCGGGTTTGTTACCTGCGCAAACAACTGTTTAAAATAATTAAACAATGGTTGGTGATGATTGGAAAGCACAGCTAATGGTGTATCAATTCCCATTGCTCCTATCCCTTCTGCGCCATTTAATGCCATTGGCAGAATGGATGTTTTCAAATCTTCATAAGAATATCCAAAAGCCTTTTGCAGTTTTGCACGTTCTTCTTTTGTATGCGTCGGTACACGCTTGTTTGGAATCCTAAGCTCATGTAAATGCACTAAGTTCTTATCCAGCCATTCGCCATAAGGCTGTTTTGTTGCGTACGATGTCTTTAATTCATCATCATCAATCAAACGACCTGCCACCGTATCCACCAAAAGCATTTTACCCGGCTTTAAACGATCCTTTGACTGGATGCGGCTCTCATCAATCGGTAATACCCCCACCTCAGAAGAAAGGATAAGATAATCATCCTTTGTCACATAATAGCGGGAAGGACGAAGACCATTACGATCAAGCACTGCTCCCATAATATCGCCATCAGAAAAAAGAATAGATGCCGGTCCATCCCACGGTTCCATCATGGTTGCATAATATTGATAAAAGTCTTTTCGTTCCTGATTCATTGCCTGGTTGTTGGTCCATGGTTCCGGAATGGTCATCATGACTGCAAGCGGCAATGGCAGCCCATTCATTACCAGGAATTCAAGTGTATTATCCAGCATTGCTGAATCGGAACCGTTCGTGTTAACCACCGGTGTAATCTTTGAAAGTTCCGCCTCTAAAAACTCAGAATACATGGTCTCTTCACGGGATAACATGCGATCTGCGTTGCCTTTGATGGTATTAATCTCACCATTATGAACGATGAAACGGTTTGGATGCGCTCTCTCCCAGCTTGGATTTGTATTCGTTGAGAATCTTGAATGTACAATTGCAATTGCAGATTCATAATTTTCATCATGCAAATCTGTAAAGAATGTACGGAGCTGTCCCACTAAAAACATACCCTTATAAACGATCGTTCTGCTCGATAGCGATACGACATAGGTGTCTTCACAAGTCTGCTCAAAAACACGTCTTGCTACATACAGTTTACGATCAAACTCCAATCCTTCCTTAACATCACTTGGTTTCCGGATAAAGCACTGCATGATATGAGGCATACAGTCAATTGCTTTCTTTCCAAGTACCTTTGGATTGGTCGGCACATCTCTCCATCCAAGAAACTCCATGCCTTCCTTTTCCACGATAATTTCAAACATTTTCTTCGCCTGGTTACGGCTCATCTCGTCCTGTGGGAAGAAAAACATACCAACGCCATACTCTCTTTCTTTACCAATGGCAATTCCAAGATCTGCAGCGATTTTTGTAAAAAATTTGTGTGATACCTGAAGCATAATACCGACACCATCTCCGGTTTTTCCCTCAGCATCCTTTCCAGCTCTATGTTCCAGATTTTCTACGATCTTTAAAGCATCGGATACCGTCTGATGGGTCTTAATACCCTTAATACTGACAACAGCACCAATACCACAGTTATCATGTTCAAATTCCTGCCGATATAAGCCACCTGTTTTTTGATTCCTTTTTTCCATCGCTTTTTTCCTCTCTTTTTTCTTCCTTCCCATGTAAAACATCTGTCGAAAATTAATATACTCCTACTTTTTCCACTTGTAAACAACTTTTTCATTTTATATTGTCTGATTATTTGACTATTGTAATGATATGCTATATATTTTCTGTCTATTTTCTTTATTTTTTGCTCACTACGCACTTTTTGTGTTCTAAGTATAGACAGCTGTTCGTGGCACAACATACATTCCCATCATTTCCCTGGGATATTTGTCACAAATACAGGCTCATTTTAACAAGATTGTCTTTACTAACACAACAACAAGCGGGTTCACAAAACATTCCAGATAAATTCCACTTGCCATAATTCCTGCAACACCCAATACATATAAAGCGTATCGCCACAGAGATTCTTTATCCTGTACTTCCTTACGACGCACAAATAACCAATATAAATATGCAAAAAGCATGCCATATAAGATCCATTGAGGAAACAGCGCTCCTGCACCAATGATAATTCCTTTTATGCCATAGCATTTCACAAAGGAAAGTATAAAAATGCCAAGAGCTGCACCGCCCACACCGCTTGCAATGTAAAAAAGTACCTTTCGTATTCTTGTCAATCCACATAGTAACAGTAACAACAGTAATTCATTTCTACGAATCAGCACATACCAAAACATATGTACATTTTCCACCAGAGTACGATCCATACGTTCTACACACAACCTGCTCCATCCTGCAATTTCAGTGATTTCTTCCCACAAAACGCCACGCACAATGATAATTGCAATAAAAAAAGACAAAAGAAACACACCTCTTTTGCCTCGCAATCGATATAAGCGAAACATCATCGGAAATTTCTTTTGTCTGTGATATGCATCATAATAGGAATATTGCTTCATTTGACCTCCACTTCCTGTCCAAATTCTACCTCTATTCATCTTATGATACTGCACATGATTTATGCGTTTTACTGCATTTACTATTTTTCTTCAGATAGTACTTTCACCTGATAAGCCAGAATCGCTGACACTGTCTTCGAATCCTGTATACGTCCTGCATAGATTTCTTCCAACAAATCCTGCATATCCCATGCCTTGATTTCAATCGTCTCTGCATCGTCCAAATGCTGTTGTCCCGGATGTAATCCTTTCGCCAAATAAACATCAATGAATTCATCGCAAAAAGCCACTGTTGTTTTCAGTGAAATCAACGGTTCTATGGTATCGCAAGTATATCCCGTCTCTTCCGTCAACTCTCTTCGTGCACAGACCATGGTATCTTCCGTCACCGAATCTCTCGATCCTGCCGGGACTTCCCAGGTCATACGTTCAAGTGCATGACGATACTGGTGCACCAGCACAATGCGGCCATCTGGCAATACAGGAATTACCGCTGCTGCACCTTTTCGGTGGCTCACAAAATCCCACGCCTCTTTATGTCCATTCGGCAGACGCACGGTATCCGCGTACACATCAATGATTGATCCCTGATACACGAGTTTTCTTTCTTCTACCTCTACATGCTCCATATTCTTCTCCTTTTATGAAAAAATAGTCAGCTTGCGCTGACTATTTTTATTTTGCATAATCCGTTACTCTCGATTCACGAATTACATTTACTTTAATTTGTCCAGGATAATCTAATTCTGCTTCAATTCTCTTAGAAATATCCCTAGCCAACAATACCATTTCAGCATCATCGACCTGTTCAGGAACTACCATTACCCGAACCTCTCTACCTGCCTGAATAGCAAAAGACTTTTCGACTCCCTTAAATCCATCGGTAATCTCTTCTAACTGTTGTAATCTGTTTGAATATGCTTCTAATGTTTCACGTCTTGCACCAGGTCTAGCCGCACTGATTGTATCCGCAGCCTGTACCAGGCATGCAACCAATGTCTCTGGCTCTACATCTCCGTGATGTGCCTCTACAGCATTGACCACAATTGGTGATTCCTTGTATCTCTTACAAAGTTCTGCACCAAGCTGTACATGTGTACCTTCCATTTCACGGTCTACCGCCTTACCAATATCATGAAGTAAACCAGCGCGTTTTGCCAATCTGACATCCTCGCCAATTTCAGCAGCAAGAAGACCTGCCAACTGTGCTACTTCAATCGAATGCTTTAAGACATTCTGACCATAACTGGTACGATATCTCATCTTACCAAGAAGTTTAATAAGCTCTGGGTGTACGCCATGAACACCAACCTCTAAGGTTGCGGCTTCACCTTCTTCACGGATCAAAGTCTCTACTTCTTTTTGAGCCTTTTCTACCATCTCCTCAATTCTAGCTGGGTGAATACGACCATCTACAATCAACTTCTCTAAGGCAATTCTAGCCACTTCACGTCTCACTGGATCAAACGCAGAAAGAATTACTGCTTCCGGTGTATCGTCAATAATAAGTTCAACACCTGTCAATGTCTCAAGTGTACGGATATTACGTCCCTCTCGACCAATAATTCTTCCTTTCATTTCATCATTTGGAAGTTGAACAACAGAAATTGTTGTCTCAGCAACATGATCCGCAGCACATTTTTGGATTGCTGTAACTACGATATCCTTTGCCTTTTTGTTTGCTTCCTCTTTTGCCTGCGCCACAGATTCTTTGATCAGTTTTGCAGTGTCAAGTTTTACATCTTCTTCAACAGTTTTTAAAAGTATTTCTTTCGCTTGTTCGGAGGTTAATCCTGAGATTCTTTCTAGTTCCTGTACTCTTTGCTGATTTAACTTTGCAACTTCTTCTTTTTGCTTGTTAACCGCATGTTCCTTTGCAGTATATTCAGCTTCACGCTTTTCGAGAGCCTCTAATTTCTTATCGAGGTTTTCTTCCTTTTGAAGAACACGATGTTCATTTCGCTGAATCTCCGCTCTACGCTCACGAATCTCCTTTTCAAGCTCATTCTTTGTCTTCATAGACTCTTCTTTTGCCTCTAAAAGAGCTTCACGCTTCTTTGTCTCTGCATTCTTAACAGCCTCATCAATAATCTCTCGAGCTCTGTCTTCTGCACTGCCTACTTTCTTTGCTGACGCCTTCTTATAGGACGAATTTGCAATGGCAAGAGACACTGGAACTGCAACGACTAACGTAACAACCGCTGTGATTATTATCGCAAGCACAGGAGCACCTCCCTTATTTAATTTTATTGTACATACATCATGAAAAATTAATAATCTACATATAAATACAACAATTAAATTCTATACTTTATTACAAAGCTTGTCAAGATTATTCACCACAAGCAAGCGCGACGAAAATCAATCCCAAGTCGTATCACAATCACGTAAAACCCTGCTGATATCGCTAGAGGAAAAGCCTCGTTGCAGTAAAAACCGATAGATTTTTGCTCGTTCTTCTCTCGTTGCATTTTCAGAATCATATCTTTTTTTTATGAGTAATTTTTGGATAAGTTCTGTCTGCGATTGTTCTAGTTCTTCTTCCATACAAGCATCAATCAGCTCACGGTCAATTCCCTTTTTCAAAAGATCCTGGGTCATACGCATACGACTGCGACTCTCCTGATAAAACCGGATATGAGACCGCGCTAATCTGGCATCGTCAAGGTAATGATACCCCTCCACATATGCAATTGCCTCTGCAATCGCTTCCTCTGGATAGCCTCCTTCGCGCAACTTCCTCTCTAATTGCTTCGTGGAACGATCCATCTTTTCTAGTAAATGCATCGCGCGTCGTCTGGCACGCGGAATCAAAATCTCCTGCAAGATCGTCTCATATAAAGCGTCTGAAAGTTCTTCCCCTTCCTGTAATTGCAACTTTCGCAATTCACCTTTATAGAGTGTAAAATCCACCCCATTACTGAGGTGGACTTTGTTTTTATTGTTTTTGGTAGCATCAATAGCTTCTATATACACAATCTTATTCTTCTTCCTGTGGCTCTGCTTCTACTTCCTCCGGCTGGAAGTGTTCTCTAACCTGCTGTTCTATCTCATCACGCACTTCCGGATGTTCACGTAAAAAGGTCTTTGCATTCTCACGTCCCTGACCGATCTTATCACCCTTGTATGCATACCATGCACCAGACTTATTCACAATATCAAGATCTGCAGCAATGTCCAGGATATCTCCCTCTTTTGAGATGCCCTGTCCAAACATAATATCAAACTCTGCCTCTCTAAATGGTGGCGCGATCTTATTCTTAACAACTTTGATACGGGTACGGTTACCAATCACTTCACCCTGCTGCTTAATTGCTTCAATACGACGCACATCAAGACGTACTGACGAGTAGAATTTCAGTGCGCGACCACCTGTTGTCGTCTCTGGATTACCGAACATAACACCGACCTTTTCACGCAACTGGTTAATAAAGATTACGATACAGTTTGACTTGCTGATCACAGCTGTCAGCTTACGTAATGCCTGCGACATCAAACGCGCCTGCAATCCGACATGAGAATCCCCCATATCTCCATCGATTTCAGCCTTTGGAACAAGGGCTGCCACCGAGTCAACAATAACAATATCTACTGCACCAGAACGTACCATTGTCTCTGTAATCTCCAGTGCCTGTTCTCCATTATCTGGCTGTGAAATATAAAGATTATCGATATCAACACCAATATTCTTAGCATAAACCGGATCTAGGGCATGTTCAGCATCAATAAATCCAGCAATGCCTCCAGCTTTTTGTACCTCTGCCACTGCATGTAATGCCACCGTTGTCTTACCACTGGACTCCGGTCCGTAAATCTCAATGATTCTTCCCTTTGGAAGACCACCCTGTCCGAGTGCAATATCAAGACTCAATGAGCCAGTCGGAACAGTCTCCACCTGCATCTGATTGCTGGTGTCTCCCAACTTCATGATAGATCCTTTTCCATACTGCTTTTCTATGTGAGAAATTGCTGCGTCTAACGCTTTTAGCTTATCATCATTTGCCATATTTAAAAACCTCCATATCGAACCTCTGTTCGCTTTTTTATGTTCTAATACTAGTATACTTCCGTAAAAAAGTCAACCCAATTTTACGTACCTGTTTTCTGTTACTCTTTATCATTCTGGGGAAATCATACGAAAAAAGACAGTAGCAACGCGCTACTGTCTTATTATATCCAGCCTTTTATCATTCTGTCAAGCCAGCACAACTTTCTTCCCAAAAAGTAGCCTGACTTTCTTTCCAAAAATTGTTAAAAAACTTAACTACGTCCAAATTCTGACAGAATTAATCCTTCGTTACGATCAAGTGTCATACCCACACTCCAGCTATTAACAAACAAAAGCAATGGTCTTCCCTTAAGGTCCTTAATTTTCTTCATATCAGAAGTTCCGGAAATTTTATCCAGATCAATATCTTTATTTTCAATCCAACGAATATGTTCATATGGTAGATTTTCCATACGAATTTCTACGTTATATTCATTGTTCAGACGATATTTCAAAACATCAAACTGCAGTACACCAACAACACCGACAATGATTTCTTCCATACCTGTATTGTATTCCTGGAAAATCTGAATTGCACCTTCCTGGGCAATCTGGTTGATTCCCTTCATAAACTGCTTACGTTTCATGGTATCCACCTGACGCACTCTGGCAAAATGCTCTGGTGCAAAGGTTGGAATTCCTTCAAATGCAAACCGTTTTTTTCCACTGACAATGGTATCACCAATCGAAAAAATACCTGGATCAAACACACCGATAATATCTCCGGCATACGCTTTATCCACGATTTTTCTCTCCTGTGCCATCAGCTGCTGTGGCTGTGAAAGCTTCATAGTCTTATTCCCCTGCACATGGAACACTTCCATTCCCGCATCAAATTCTCCAGAGCAGATACGCATGAAAGCAATTCGGTCACGATGTGCTTTATTCATATTTGCTTGAATTTTAAATACAAATGCTGAAAAGTCCGGTGAAAATGGATCAATGTCTCCCTGATCGGATTTTCTTGGCAATGGAGATGATGTCATCTGCAAGAAATGCTGCAAGAAAGTCTCCACACCAAAATTAGTCAGTGCCGAACCAAAAAATACTGGCGAAAGTTCTCCCTTTGAAACCAGATCCATATCAAACTCTGCGCTGGCACCATCTAAAAGCTCAATTTCATCTAGTAATGTCTGTTTCTGTTCCTCACCAATCTCATCGAGCAATGCCGGATCATCAATTGCGATTTCCTTCTCTGTACCTTCTTTTGTTCCCTTTAAAGTATCCGCAAACGTCATGACATGTTTTGTATTTCTGTCATATACACCACGGAATGCTTTACCAGAACCTATTGGCCAGTTAATCGGGCAAGTCGCAATTCCCAATTCTTTTTCTATATCATCTAAAAGTTCAAACGTATCATTTGCATCGCGATCCATTTTATTGATAAAAGTAAAAATTGGAATATGACGCATAACACATACTTTAAACAGCTTTCTTGTCTGTGCTTCCACACCTTTGGATGCATCGATTACCATGACTGCCGAATCCGCTGCCATCAAAGTACGATACGTATCTTCTGAGAAATCCTGATGCCCCGGAGTATCCAAAATATTGATACAATATCCATCATAATGGAACTGTAATACAGAAGATGTTACCGAAATACCTCTCTCTTTTTCAATTTCCATCCAGTCAGACACCGCGTGTCTGGCTGTTGCCTTTCCTTTAACAGAACCAGCCAGATTGATGGCTCCACCATATAACAGAAATTTCTCGGTCAGGGTTGTTTTACCTGCATCCGGGTGAGAAATAATCGCAAATGTTCTTCTCTTTTCAATTTCTTTTATTAAATCTGACAACGTATGTCCCTCCGTTTATCCTACGCTTTATCTATATCTTACCTCAAACTAATTTAGTTTAGCTTACTTATACAATTCTTGTCAAGTCATGCTTCTTTATCACACAGCATTTTGGGGACACGCCTCAAAAAAGGCTGTCCCCTCCATACTAATTCATAGTGGAAATTACAATATGATCTGCAGCAATTCCTGCTTTGCGGTTAATAATATCTTCTACCTGTGCACGTTGCGCATCTGTGACTTCCGTCGCATTTAAAATCACATCTGCTCCATCTGCTGCAATGGAAACGACCGCCTCCTCAAACCCCTTAGAAGATAACATCAGTTCGCAGGCCGCTTCTTTTTGTGCCAGTTCTGTCATCACTGCTAATTCCTCCACTGCCGCCTGTTTTTCTACATCCGTCAATGCACTGTTATTTACCACTTCCATCAACGTTGATTTTGCTGCTGCTCTTGTCTGTTCCCGATCCATTTTCAAACTTGCCGCTTTGGATACCTGCACATTTTTGCTATCTGTCAACACGGTTTCTCCTGCATGGTCATCTCCCATATCACTACTACTTGCTTCCGTATCGGTCAAAATTTCTTCCTCCGTAAGTGATGCTGTTTTCTTCGTCTTTTTTGCATCCTGTTTTTCATTCTTCGTTGCCATGGTTGCAATCTCTTTTTCATCATTTTCATATGTATAATTGAGATAACCTGCTGCTGCAATCATAAGTGCCAGTGCCGCTACTACAATCTGATTTTTTCGAAATACTCGTTTCATGTTCCCTCCTGTGATCCCATCTCTACTATTGATATCTTATGTGCATCCACGGAAAATAATGCCTGTATTGCTTCATAGATTGCCACACGGACATGATCATCTGAGGCCCCCTGTGCCACCACACAGACGCCTCGTATTTTGGGCGATATTGTTTTCGTTTCATACGGTGTATTCGACGCTAGTACCGTGGAATGTTCTGCACTCATTTCCTGCTGCGTCACCTCCCCTGCTTCTTTTGTCACACTACTCTTGCTGTTACTGTCTTGTGCCAGAACGCTTTCGCCCTCATCTTCCAATGTAATCATCACACGCACAGCACCCACACCATGCATCTGCGCGATCAGTTCCTCCAACTCCTGTTCCAGTTGCCTTACATAAGTCTCATTTTCCAACTGTGGTTCCTGTTTTTGCTCTGCCCCGGAAAGCCTCTTTTCTTTCGTATCAACCGGTATTGCGATTACAAGCAAAAGAACGCCTAGCAATATACAGACAATCCATTTTTGCCGGTCCATCTTTTTAAAAACGGATGTCATCGCTTTTCTCCAATTTTCCATTATTCCTCCTGTCCCTGCACAATGGCATTTACATAGTTCTCATCCAAAAAAGAATACGATTCTGCTTCTTCTTTTCGTCTTTCCCACTCTTCATAATAGCCACGAAACGCCTGATTCCAACGCTGTTCATAATTTCCCTTTCCAATTCCCAGTACAGATGCCAGGCAAAACAAAACCAGAATCATCTCCAGAAAAAAACGTAAATAACGGCGATATACGTCCGAGGGGAGCAAATACAAAAGCATTGCAAATATCAGAAATAACGAGATATACGCCTTCACCCATACAAGCACTAGTTGTGTCCTCCGATCAATGTCGTCATTGCCACTGTGATAAAAATAAGAATGGCACAGTTCGTCAGAATTCGAAACAGCATGCCGCCTCCCTTTGCCGCCACCAAAATAGCATTACTGATACGTTTATCTGCAACAGGTTCCACAAACGCAGCCAACACGCGGTAGAAAAATGTCATAATCCCCACTTTCGATAAGGGCACTGCAACTAAAAGCACCAGGACAACAAGCGCCGCCGCCCCGATTCCGCTACGAATCACTTCACTCGCAGCTAAAAACAAATCGGATGCTGCCGATAAGGTCGACCCAATTCCAGGCACAAATGCAAGAGATTTTCGAAGCGTCTGTCTTGCAAAGGTATCCGTTACCGGAGCAATCGCATTTTTTATAATATTTAAACCCAACACAATCGATGTTAGAATTTTGAGTGCCCACGAAACCATATTTTCCAGTAAATCCGTCAATTTCGAGAAACGCCCCTCTTCCATCACATAATTTAATAATCCCATGACTACATAAATACGGATCAACGGCACCAGCCCATCCGCCAGAATCCATTGGACCAGATAGACCACCAAATACCCCAGCTCATAAAAGCCCAACGCCGTCGCATCCCCGCCGGTCACAATAACGGTTGTCGCAAACACCGGAACGAACGCTGTCATAAAATCCAAGACAATGCCAATCGTTTGCTGCACCACCTGGTCGAGCAGCAACACCGATTTCATTAACAGCACCATCAAAAGAGCATATACCAGCAAAAAACAGACATTGGAAATATAAGATTGTTCAAACACCTGCGCAAAATTTTTCAATAAAGAAAACGCAATGGTTAAAAGCAGAATATAAAGCAGATACTTACGGTTCAACTCCCATTCTCCCAGAAAAAATTGCCAGATCATTTGTCCCAATCCCTGACTAAAATCCATTTCTCCGGTGATCAGCTTTTCTACAATCTGTGCAAAAGATAACTGCGTCAGGCCGCCACTTTGTCCCAGCGTATCTTCAATGCCACTAAAATCTAACGACGTCAAAAGTGTTCCTACGGTATCATCCATCATAAAAAAGCCTCCACAGTTGATAAAAATGCCATCAGCACCGGCATACCAAGTGCCAATATGGACAACTTCGCTAACACTTGTATCTGACTTGCTATACTTGCATACCCCGCATCCCTACAGATAGAGGAAGTGAATTCAGAAAGATACGTGATACCTATCATCTTTAAAATCACATCCATATAGAGGGTATCTACATGCACAAAATCTGCCAGATGCTCTATATATACCATGATCTCCTGTATCTTTGACAACACAGAAAAAAAGATTACGGCACAACAGGCAAGGCTTAAAAGCATTGCAAATTCCGGTCTCTCCTGCCGAAACAAAAGTGCCAGAAGTACAGTTGCAATCCCCGCTACTGCCACACACACCATATGCTTATCGCCTCCTACATATCAAATAATGTTTCCATCATAGCAAACAAATCTACAATATACGGAACCACCCAAAACAATACAACCAAAAGACCTCCCATGGAGATAAAAAATGCCTGTTCATCCCTTCCACTATGTTTCAATATTTGATTTAAAATGGTTACCAAAATACCAACGGCTGCAATTTTAAATAATAGTTCTACCGGCATATTCTCATAGCAACAGCAATAATAACATCATCAACCCCATTCCTGTTGTACATGCTGTCACCTTTCCCCTTTCTTTTTTTGTACGTTCTTCCGCCATCACCTGATGGGAAAAAGCTTCATAAAACACAGCAAAATCTTGTGCCTCTCCGGGAACGCTGGCAGAAAATAAGGAGCAAAGAGCCTGCATAAACAAGACCCTTTCCTCCTCTTTTGTCATTGCTTTCAATTCCGGTGTTAATTCTTCCTGCAAAATCGCTTCCATTGTTTCTTTATTATGTAGCAAAAGACGCAGGCGGACCTGGGTAAAATAAGTACAAAGCCCAGTAACTTTCCGCTCACTTTCCATGGCAAGCACTGCCATGACGGGCAGATTTCGCTTAAGCACTGCCTGCTGCATACGCAAAAGGCACGTTTGCATTTCCTGCAAAAATTGCATGCGCTGCTGCCTTGCATACCATTGCTGATACAAAAGTCCCATACTGCCCAGCAAAAAAACGCTCACACCAAATGCTTTGTACACAATACATCCCCCATTTCATTGTAAATTGTAAGCATTCGTCTCCCATCTGCCTCTTTTTCCATCCAAAGCAGACGTAAAAACGCACATTCCGCCATCCACGGCTGCATACTTCTTTTCTCCCAGTATTCCGATACACTTCCTGCATGCATCGTTGCCAAAATACCAATGCCACAACGCATCGCATATGCAATATTCTGTAAATCTTTTTCTCCACCGATTTCATCTAATGCTAACACCTGTGGTGCCATCGTACGGATTGCCTGCATGCTGGCAGCCTCTTTTTCGTATCCAGAATACACATCAGTATGCATGCCGACATCATTTTGCGGTACGCCAAAATTTACTGCAGCCACCTCATATCGTTCATCCAAAAGTGCTATCCCGCGGCAATTAACGCGGTTTGATAACAAACGTAAGATATCGCGTAAGCATGTTGTTTTGCCCACCCCCGGTGCTGCTAAAATCAATGTATGTAAAAATCTTTCTTTTTCAAAAAGCCATGGCACGACCCAATTTGCACACCCCTTTTTTTCATGCGGAATCCGGATAGAGAAAAACATCGGGTATTCCATAGCCAGATGTGTCCCTTCTGCCATGTACTGCCCACAAACGCCGACGCGAATCCCCCCGGGCAGCGTAAGATATCCCTGCCGCAATTGCTTTGCATACGCATAGCGGGAATACTCACAAAGATATGTCATCATCTCCTGCAAATCCTTTTCAAAAAGACGTATTCCTGCCTCTGCGCTCTCTGTTTTCCTACTATGAATGGGATCTACATAAAAATAATCTCCTGCGGTAATAAACTGCACCGGTTGTCCGATGCGAATGCGAATCTCCTCCAATTCTGCAACATCCCATGTTATTTTCTCCATTACCTGTCGTAGTTTCATCGGAAATATTTGTTTTAACTCGTCCATCTGTTTTTCAGCCATAATCTAATATATGATGGTACAAGATTTTTATGATTACCAGATGCGGCATAATGTATTCAGAAGCAAAACGATAAAACATGCTCGATCTATTTTCCCACCGCCATGATAATAAAAAAAGAGATGTGACCGTAATCACATCTCTTACTAAACGCAATTTAAATTTAGTTATACTTACGTTTTCTAGCAGCTTCAGACTTCTTCTTACGCTTTACGCTTGGCTTTTCATAGTGCTCTCTCTTGCGGATCTCCTGCTGGATTCCTGCCTTAGCACAGTTGCGCTTGAATCTGCGTAATGCGCTATCTAAAGATTCGTTCTCTTTAACTGTTACACTTGACATAGTCTTACACCTAACCTCCCTCCAGTTGGGTATTGTGCATATTCAACTGTTTGGGTAAATATCTTTGCACAGTAAAATATTATAGCATAAAATCATGTTACGTCAACTGTTTTCTTCATAAACTGTCAATTTCTTCAACATGAATTTACGAATTACACCGTTTTATCCACCATTTTAGGATAACTGTGCTGCTAATGCCTCTGCCACAGCTGCAATCGCATCCGGAATACCAGCCGGATTCTTACCGCCAGCCTGTGCCATGTTTGGACGACCACCGCCGCCACCACCAACAAGTCCGGCAATGGATTTAATCAGGTTACCCGCATGCGCACCCGCTTTCATAGCCTCATCTGTAACCATAGCAACCAGATTTACTTTTCCATCTTTTGCAGATGCCAAAACAACAACGCCTTCTCCTAATTTATTCTTGAGGTCATCGCCAAGATCACGTAAACCATTCATATCCACGTCATCTACCGATGTTGCCAGAAGTTTCACACCAGATACTTCAACGACAGCGTCCATAACATTACCGAGTGCACTCTGTGCTGCCTTTGCTTTGAGTGATTCATTCTCACTCTGCAATTCCTTCACTTCTGCCATCAGTTTTTCCAGACGTTCTACCAGATTTGCAGGTGTTGCCTTTACTGTCTTAGCAGCCTTCTGCATCTCCTTTTCCACGTTCGCATAATAAGCAATCACATTTGTACCTGTCAAAGCTTCAATACGTCTGACACCAGCAGCTACGCCATTTTCAGAAATAATCTTAAATGCCATAATATCGCCGGTATTTTCTACATGTGTACCACCACAGAATTCCTTAGAGAAGTCTCCCATGGAAACGACACGAACCTTTTCTCCATATTTCTCACCAAACAATGCCATTGCGCCTGTCTGCTTTGCTTCTTCCTGCGTCATCACTTGTGTTACAACCGGAATATGTTCTGCAATCTTTGCATTTACCATGTCTTCTACACGCTGCAATTCATCTGCCGTCATGGCTGAAAAATGCGTAAAGTCAAATCGTGTACGCTCTCCATCCTGGAAAGAACCGGACTGTGCCACATGATTACCAAGTACTTCCTGCAATGCTTTTTGCAGTAAATGTGTTGCGGAGTGATTGCGACAGGTGTTCATACGATTGGTCTTATCTACAGACAATGTCACTTCCTGACCAACCGCAATCATGCCCTGCTCCATATGACCAATATGGCCATATCTTCCACCAACAAGCTTCACGGTATCATCTACAATAAACTTGCCACCATCTGTATAAATCACACCTTTATCTCCCTGCTGGCCACCCATGGTAGCATAAAAAGGTGTCACATCGCATACAATCGTTCCATTCTCACCCTCAGCGATACCATTTGCAAGTTCAGACACAACCCTGCCCTCTGCATCTTCTTTTGCTGTTGCAAGAACGGTAACCTTACCTGTATCCTCTAACTTATCATAGCCGGTAAACTCGGATGTAATTGATAAATCTACATTTTCAAATACAGAAGCATCTGCACCCATATAATTGGTAACTTTACGTGCAGATCTTGCTTTCTGACGCTGTTCTTCCATGCAGGCATGGAATCCTTCTTCGTCGTAAGAGAAACCTTTTTCTTCGAGAATTTCCTGGGTCAGATCTACAGGGAATCCGTACGTATCGTATAATTTGAATGTATTTTCACCAGAAAGTTCTTTTGAACCAGCTGCAACCATCTCCTGTTCCATCTGGGCAAGAATAGCAAGTCCCTGGTCAATGGTCTTATTAAATTTCTCTTCTTCCTCTGTCAGAACCTTAAAGATAAAGTCTTTTCTTTCTTCTAATTCCGGATAACCATCCTTACATTCTTCAATAACGGTATTGGAAAGATTAGCAAGGAAGGTATCCTTGATACCAAGCATTCGTCCATGACGTGCTGCACGACGAATCAGACGACGTAATACATAACCACGGCCTTCATTCGATGGCATAACACCATCTGACACCAAAAATGTAGAGGAACGGATATGGTCGGTAATCAGACGAATTGATACATCATCCATCGCATCCACCTGATATGTCTTCCCACTCATCTCACAAATACGGTCACGAATTGCCTTCATGGTATCAATATCAAAAACAGAATCCACATCCTGCATAACAACTGCAAGACGTTCCAATCCCATACCTGTATCAATGTTCTTCTGCTCTAATTCACTATAACCGCCTTTGCCATCACCATAAAACTGGGTAAATACGTTGTTCCATACTTCCATGAAACGATCACACTCGCATCCCACTTTACAGTCCGGACTGCCACAGCCATATTTTTCACCACGATCATAATATATCTCAGAACATGGTCCACAAGGTCCTGCGCCATGTTCCCAGAAGTTATCACATTCACCGGTCTCAGGATCACGGTAAAAACGGGTGATTCTATCTGCTGGAACACCAATCTTTTTATTCCAGATTTCAAAAGCCTCATCATCCTCTCCATAAATAGATGGGTAAAGACGATCTGGTTCCATACCAAGGACTTCCGTCAAAAACTCCCATGACCAGCTGATGGCTTCTTTCTTAAAATAATCTCCGAAAGAGAAATTTCCAAGCATTTCAAAAAATGTCAGATGACGTGCTGTCTTACCAACATTTTCGATATCACCTGTACGAACACACTTCTGACAAGTCGTCACACGACGTCTTGGCGGAATCTCCTGCCCTGTAAAATAAGGCTTCAGTGGTGCCATACCGGCATTAATCAATAACAGACTGTTATCGTTATGTGGTACCAATGAAAAACTCTTCATTGCAAGATGACCCTTGCTCTCAAAGAATTCAAGGTACATTCTTCTTAATTCGTTTACTCCATACTTCTTCAACGTATCTTCCTCCGAAATTTATTCTTGTGCAGTTGTATCCTCTGTTGCTGCTCCCTGCGCTTCATTTTTCGCATTCTTTTTCTTGGCTAATTTTATACCAAGCAGTGCTCCACATACCGCAATCACTACTAATATAACAAACAGTAACAGATACGATAAAAAACTACTTACGATCATATTCATATGCCTCCTTGTGACATAGTATTTGTAACATTACTATTATATAGAAATCATCTATGCTTTTCAAGACACCTCATTGATAATTTCCAACGACTTCCATACGCTGACTGCAAATTTTCTGCCATAAAATCAAAATGGCAATCGAAGTTGGCTTGCATCTTCCGTTTCTAAAAGAACATCATCCTGTAAATACGCTTCCGGCTGGTCTGCTGCACTTGTAGCAAGCACATCGCAACGCTCATTTTCCGGATGTCCGTCATGTCCCTTTACCCAGACAAATTCCACCTGATGTGGTGCTTTTGCTGCGAGAAGCGCTTTCCATAAATCTACATTTTTTACCGGTTTTTTATCGGATTTTACCCAATTCTTTTTCAACCAGTTATCCACCCAATGCTGGTTAAACGCATCGACAACATATTTGGAATCAGAATAAATCGTCACCTGACATGGTTTGTTTAATTCCTGTAAAGCACGGATAACTCCTAAAAGTTCCATCCGGTTATTGGTCGTCTTCTTATAGCCGCATGACAATTCTTTTTCATGTAGATTACCTGCCTGGTCACGCACCTGTAAAATTGCGCCATACCCTCCTGGTCCATCTGGGTTTCCTCTTGCAGCGCCATCTGTAAATATGGTTACATGCATTTTCTTCTCTCCTAATCCAAATCAAAAATTATATTTTCGCGATCTATCGAAACCACTTTCTGTGCAAGTCCCACCAATTCTGGTCTGCGTTTAAAACGTTCGATCAAATCATACTGTTTCCACAGATGCATTGGAAATACCACGTCTACATCTATGTTTTTGAGAAAGTATTCCATCCCAAGATAATACGCATCTCCCAGGCGTGGATCTAAAACAACAAAGGCAACATCTATATGGCGATTTTTTATACGATGCAATTCGCGTTTATACGCATCCCCATATGTTTTCGTATAAAGTTCTGCTTCCATGCCGGAATTCCACCAATGCAAATCGCCAGCATGATAAATCGTCTGTCCTTCCACCGAAACCAGATATGCCACGCCTGCATCGGTGGAACGCAGTGTCTCAACGATGAGATCATCGATTTCATATTTTTCGATTACCGATACAAACTGTATTTCCTTTTTGATTGCCGGGTCAATCCCATGACGCATCAGGTACGCCCGCCCCAATCGAATATCCTTTGAAAAAATATAATTTATCTTTGGATACTTTTCTTTCCAGTGCAATACCTCCAATGAAAAATGATCTTTATGGCTATGACTTGCAAAAACATAAATGTGTTTATTTGCATCCAGTTCCGGCATTTTTCCTTCGAAATGTACTGTTTCCACTGCCTCCTTTGGAAAATAGTCAAAAACCAGAATATGATGATCCAATTCCACCACAAAGCACGAATGCCATACATAAGTAACACGTAACATAATTTTTCCTCTTTTTATTTCATGCGACCAATAATCGCATTTGCCTTCGCATAAATTTCCTTCGGGTCAAATCCAATGAAAAATTGTCCATTTTCATATAAAATCTGTCCATTTACCATCGTCATAGCAACATTCTGCTTACTTCCACTGTAGACGATATTTTTTACCAGATGATTCTCCGGCTGCATATTTGGCTGCATCAGATCTATCATAATAAGATCGGCTTTCTTACCAACAGCAAGCTGATCACAATCATCGAGTCCCATGCACTTTGCCCCGGCCGTCGTTGCCATGTAGAGTACTTCCTCTGCCGGAACACATGCCGCATCTTTTTCCTTTACTTTTGCAAGCGCTGTTGTAAGGAACATCTCACGGAACATATCCAGACAGTTGTTACTTGCCGGTCCATCTGTTCCAATCGCAAGCGCAATGCCTTCGTCCAAGTAACGCTGAATTGGTGCAATACCACTGGCAAGTTTAAGATTGGAAGCCGGATTGGTTACCGCTGTCAATCCCTTATCACGGAAGATTTCAAAATCCTGATCCTCCATATAAATACAGTGATATCCACCACCACCATATTGATACATACCAAGTGCATCCGTTAAGGCTGTCGGTGTTTTGCCCCAACGTTCTTTACACTCCTTCACTTCCAGTGCGGTTTCTGCATTATGTAAAAAAACAGGTGATTTTACTTTTTGTGCCAGTGCTGCCACACCCTCCATGAGTTCCATAGAAGTTGTATACTCCGCATGAAATCCAAGGATAAACGATGTCAAATCACTCATCTCATTTACCCGATGATAATCTTCTTCCAATTGTCCCAGACTGCTGGCAAAATTATTCAATCCGGATGTCTGCACCGTACGAAATCCGCAATCAATAGATGCCTGTGCATTTTTCTCCGGGAAAAAATACATATCAAAGTTGGCCGTAATCCCACTTGTCAGATATTCCATAATTCCCAAGATATTAAGCCAGTATACATCATCTTCTGTCAACTGCCCTTCTCTTGGAAAAATCGCCTCATTTAACCATCTCTGCAAAGGCAGATCATCTGCATACGAACGTAAAAATGTCATAGCTGTATGCGTATGGGCATTCTTAAACCCTGGCATCAACAAATTTCCATGCACATCAATTTCACGTTCCCAGATAACAATCTCATCTTCTGTAAATACATTGGCCACATCTTTGCCCTCTCCTATGTAGCAAATGCGGTCTCCTTTTACCCAAAGTTCTCCCTCTTGCATTGTAAATGTATGCCCTTCTCCCGGCAAAAGCATTTTAGCATTGTAAAAACGAATATTCATCCCCCCAAAACTTCCTTTCTCTTTTTCCAGTCACTGATGCCATTCCCCAATAGCATCACGTGATCAACAATCATTCTTTCTTTGCAAGCATCGCATGGATCTTTGTGATACTTTTTGTTACTAATGCGCTGAAATCTCTTTCTACCATTTTGCCCGCTTCTATAACTTCTTCCTCTGTCAACGGATGTGGTGAGATACCTGCCGCCAGATTGGATATGCAGGAGATTCCAACAATCTTCATTCCCATATGATTGGCCGCCACTGCCTCACAAGCCGTACTCATGCCAACCGCATCAGCGCCCATCCCTCTACACATTGCAATTTCTTCTGGCGATTCATAGTTCGGTCCCGGCATCTGGATATATATCCCTTCTTTGATTGGCAAATCTAATTCACATGCCGCCTTCCGAATCACCTGCTGTAAATCCTCATCATAAATATGACTCATATCCGGAAATCTGCTTCCCAGTTCTGTGATATTTGCTCCACGAAGCGGTGATGGTACAAGCGTCGCAATCTGTCCAGTAATCATCATCAGATCGCCCGCACAAAATCCACGCTTAATGCCACCTGCAGCATTGGTAAGAAACAAAACTTTTGCTCCCATCATCTTCATCAAACGGATTGGTAAGACCACATCTGTCATCTCATAGCCTTCATAATAATGCACACGCCCCTGCATAGCTACCACTGGTGTATCTTCTACATAGCCAAAGACAAACTGCCCTACATGCCCTGGTGCTGTCGATACTGGAAACCCATCGATCTCTCCATATGGAATTGTTGCCATAACCTTCATTTGACCGGCATAATTCCCCAGACCTGAGCCAAGCACAAGTGCCACTTCCGGTGTAAAAGGAATACGCTCGCGAATGCTTTCAAAGCATGCACAAAGTTTTTCATATACTGGATTCATACCTTTCCTCCACTTCATACGTTCTTCAAATTTAACATTAAGTCTAACATAAGCAGGCTCCTTTATCAACAAGTGAGGTACGCACGATAAAAGGAGCCGAGCTTATGCTCGACTCCTTAAAACTCAATTCAATTCGATGAACGAAAGCAAATTACTTTGCTACTCTAGCCATTGCCTCATCGTAATCCTTTGTTCCTACCCAGATATCGTTCTTATATGGGTTCTTCTTCTGCTCAATTGATCTCTTCATAATCACAGCGATACAAATTACGTTAGCAACTAATGCAAGAATAGATACAACTCCTTGTGCTGTTGGGTTTGCTGTGATTCCCATGTCAGCAATTACTTCATTAGAAGTATTTACGCCACTGTTGTAAACAGCGAGTGCCTTGTCATAAAGATCAAGTGCTGAGTAACCCTTTGCTGCTGCTCCACCGTAAACAGATGGAAGAACCGAGAAAGTCTTGCTCAACTGGAATAATGGGAATACCTGTGCAAACATACACCAGATACCAAGTGTGTTAGCACGGTTCTGGATCCAACCACCCTTGTTCCAAAGTGCATTAGCAAATGTAGGAGCAAGAAGAAGTGCAACACCACAATACCATGTATGTGTAGGCAGGTTAGCATATGTATACTGGAAGTTCCAGATATCGTATGCAACGATGAACCATACTGTCATGTCAGGCCAAATCATATCCTGTGTATTTTTGTCCTTTGATGAGTAAATTCCCCACCAACCTGTCATACAGAAGATATTGAGAACACCTGCGATAGCGTTGAGTACGTTCCACCATCCACCATAAAGGAATACACCTTCGTTTGATGCCCACCAGGCACCTGAAAGGTCACCTGTGATAGCGAAAGCGTGTACTGCTGACTCAAGATCAGAAACAACAGCGATCATGATGTTTGCAGCAACGATGAACCATGGGAATGGCTTAAACCATTCTTTTGCACCAATGCCCCACTGATACTTGATCATCATGAAACCGATACATCCAATAACTGCAGCATAGAGCTTGAAGTAGTGGAACCAACCATCCATGTATTCCATAGTTGGGTTGCTTGCGCCACCAAATGCGCCCAAATGCATACCAATAAAGTAAACTGTAAGAATGAGTGGAATAATAACGAAGATTACCATTCCGCCTGCCTTTGTACGACGGGCAATTTCATTCGTAATGATAAGTCCGGCAAACACGAGTAACCAGCCTACAAGCTGAGTAGCAGATGTGCTGCCATAAATCTGAAACAACATAATTACATTCCTCCCTTACTTGTATTCATACGTTGTTTTTCGAGGTTTTTTCCCCTCTTTTCGCAACAATTTTAACACTTTGTTTATACTATTTCAAACTTTTTTAATAAATATAAACAATCTTACTCACGCACATAAAAATGTGTATAAAATAAAGAACAATCTTTCCCATACAGCAAATTCTGTGTATAAAATCAGACACATTTCGACTCATTTTATAAAAAATGTATACTATTTTATCAAATGATGATACAGATTAAACCGCCGTTATTATCATTCACGATTTTTTGCATCGTATCCTGTAGTTTTAGCTGACATTCATCATCCATGGCAGCAATCTTACTACGCATGCCATCTTCCATCAGTTCTCCTATGGATTTACCAAAAATGTTTGTCTCAAAAACCCCTTCCTTCGTCTTTTGTCCTTCCTTAATATAGGCAATCAAATCCTGTGCCTGCTCCTCACTTCCAACAATCGGAGCAATCTCTGTTTCGATATTTGCACGAATCATGTGAATGGATGGAGACAGTGCCTTCATTTTCACACCAAATTTATTTCCGTGACGAATCAGCACCGGCTCCTCCATGGTAATATCCGACAGTTCCGGCGAAACAACCCCATATCCCTTCTGTTCTACCGACTGCATTGCATCTGCCACCTTTTCATAGGATTTACGCAAATTTGACAGATTTCCAATATACGATAGCAACTGATATTCTCCTGTAATCGGCACACCTGCCAATTGTGATATATTCTCATAATAATAACTTTTCTCAAGTGTCATCGATATTTTTACCTGACCTGTCGCCAAATCCACCTGGCTTAATGTTGTTTTTTCTATGTAATCCTCCGGCTGCGAAAAATCGATAGCAAATATATCCCTTACCTTTGTCGTATCTTCCAATATTCTTTTTGCATAACCTGCAATGCTCTGTTTCATCTCATTTTCTGCCGGCAGCATTTCCACCCATTTTGGAATCGTAAAGGATATTCCACTGACTGGAAATTCATACAGAACGGAAGACAAAATCTCTTCAAAATCTTCTTTTTTCATCTGCTGACAATTCATAGGAAGCACACTGCACTGATACTCCAGTTCCAACTGTTTTGCAAGTTGCTTAGTCTCCTCACTATGTGGATGTCCGGAATTAACAATCATCACATAGGGTTTCCCGATAGCACGCAATTTTTCTACGGTACGCATCTCTGCCTCAACAAAAGCTTCTCGATCCAATTCTCCAAACGTCCCATCACAGGTAACAATCACACCGATTGTCGCATGATCTGTGATCACTTTTTCCGTCCCCACGGCAGCCGCTTTTTCAAATGGCATCTCATGTGAAGACCATGGCGTTTTTACCATACGCTCCCGATCTCCTTCCATAGCCCCCTTTGCCCCTTGAATCAAGAAACCCACACAATCAATCAAACGAATCTTGCATTTTAAATCATGCGCCAATTCCATCTCCACCTGTTCCTTCGGTACAAACTTGGGCTCTGTCGTCATAATGGTGCGCCCCTGTGCTGATTGCGGCAATTCGTCAATGGTGCGCCGCATAACATTTTCCTCTTTAATATTCGGAAGTACCATCTGCTCCATAAACTGTTTAATAAAAGTAGATTTCCCCGTTCGCACCGGTCCCACGACACCTATGTATATTTCTCCATTTGTTCTGCTTTGTATGTCATTATATAAAGAAAATGTTGTTTCTCCCATAAGAAAAAGCCCCTTCCCATATTTACCTCTAATATATGGGAAGAGACTTCAATTTATGAGTCAATCTTAAAATTATTCTTACCGCTCCGTTTCACTTCATAGAGTGCACGATCTGCTCGTGCAAACAGCTCGGCATAATTCTCCATTCCATCACCTTTCGTACAGCGAACCGCTATACCCACACTACAGGAAAATGGCTGCTTTCCATCCGGCGCACGCATTGTGTGTGTCAGTTCCATAACACGTTCTACACATTTAATCGCTTCTGCCGTATCTTTTTCCTTGAGAAACATAACAAATTCATCGCCGCCAAAACGTCCAGCAATGTCGTCCGTATCTATTGAATGACGCAGAATCTGCCCAAAGCTTCGAAGTACCGCATCTCCTGCCTGATGTCCATACGTGTCATTTACTGTCTTAAAATCATCAAAGTCTACAATAACCATCACGCAATCTGATGTCGGATGTGAACGCATAAACTCATTACATAAAAATTCGGTACTTGCCTTATTATAAGTCGATGTCAGCCGATCCACCATTCCCATACGGCGAAGCCTTTGTTTTGCTTCATGTTCGCTGGCACGATATGTATACAATATCTTTGCAACGTAGCCGGTTAGAACAACGCCAAAAAGGCAACTGAATAAATCAACTGAAAATGTGGCAATCGACTTCGTCAGAAAAGATGCCAGTATATAAGCTGCCATCTCAACTAACATCAGTCCAATAGCCTGATAAAAGGTGTATATAAAGGCAACTATAAACGCAACCGTCACCGGCATATAATAAACCGCCGGCTGATTCATTTCGACAGGAACAATGCTCATGATTCCTGTAAAAGTCATCACATACAACTGAAACATACTGCATACAATGGATACTTCCTTGTAGGATCTTGTTTTCTTTTTATAGCGTATGAGCACGATAGGCAAAATCATAGCATGAAGTATCACTGCACCTGCATACACACGCGTGACCTGCCACTTAGAAAACACATTCAAAGAAGCACAAAAATAACCAAAAACCACTATAAAATATATGATATTCAGCGTACACAATGTCTTTTGATTGTTCTTTGTGACACTAGCTTTGTTATCCTCAATATAGGAAATGCTGTCCTGTTGCACACGGTCTTTGATCTTATATAGTAATTCCATCAAATCCCCCCCTATTGATGTCATTTCTCTTTTGTCCTATTATACCCCCGTGCATAACTTTTGTCGTGTATTTTATGACAAATGTGGCATCTGCAGTGCCCCAGGAATACAACGATACGTAATATCTGTCTGATCTCCACAATCCTCACCATCGGCATGTACCACCATTGGCTTGTCAAATACGATATGCAATTCTTTTGCATTTACAATCTGAAATCCTCGAATATTCTCATGTTTGCCGGCTAGCAAAAATGGGAAACAGAACAAACAAAGAACACGTGGAATACCATACACAAGACACACAGATAGCTTGCCATCATGTGCATCTGCTGATGGTGCCATTGGTACTGCCCCACCTTCACAAGGGAAATTCATTGCTGCAGCAAAAATAACGTTTTTCATAGAAAGCTGTTTGCCATTATGAAGTGTTGCCGTTCCAGATACAAACGGTGCTCGGAATAATTCTGCAACGGTCAAAAGTCCATAGGTTAATTTCCCCAGATGAAGTTTATTTAAGAATACCTTCAAACGTGATGTCAATGCTTTTCGACAGACTGCTGCATCAATACCCGCACCTGCGCTGATGGCAAATCGTCGCGTCTTTCCTCCGCACTCGACTTCCCCCACATCAATCGCATCTGTTGTTTCGGACGCCAGAATCTGACGTAAAATCTGTTCTGGTTCTGCTGTAATATGCAGTCCTCTGGCAAAATCATTGGCAGATCCCAGTGGAAGATATCCAAAAGTAACACGCGAAAAATCACAGATACCATTTAACACTTCATTTACCGTTCCGTCGCCCCCTCCAACGACAAGAAAGCGGTATGTTCCATCCTGTGTCAATTCACGTGCAATCTCTGTTGCATGACCAATGTACTCCGTAATATGTACGTTGTAAGAAACCCCTTCTTTTTTCAGAATTTTCTCTAACAATTCCCAAGTCGCCTGTGACTTTCCGGTACGGGAATGCAGATTGATAATAAATTCGTATGTTGTATTCATTTTTACCCCCTCTTCATGCATTCTCATTTGAATTATGCACTTAAACATGATAACATACTTATGCACTTACGCATTTCATGCGTTATATAGTTAATATATTTTACTACAAATCAGTCAGGAATAAAACCATGTTTAACAAATCTATTTTCTTTCAAAAATCTGAACATAATATCAAACGTTTTACATCCACTACGCGCTGGTTGATGATGTCTGTTTTCATCGGACTTGTCGTCGGCCTGATCAGTGGGTCTTTTGGATATTTATTGCAGTGTGTGACAGATTTCCGTCTAGCACATTCCTACTTATTATATGGTCTTCCTTTTGGAGCCGTAGTCATTGTTGCAATGTACCATCTGGTTCTGCACGAAAAAGATCCTGGTACCAACCTCGTCATCTCTGCCATTCACTCTGGAGATCGTATTCCACTGCGTATGGCTCCGTTAATCTATATCAGCACCATTTTAACACATCTTGTCGGTGGTTCCGCCGGGCGTGAAGGGGCTGCTTTGCAATTGGGAGGCAGCATTGGAAATGCTTTTGGTGAGTATCTCGGCTTCCACGAAAAAGATGACCGCAACATCATGATTATGTGTGGTATGAGCGCTGCTTTCTCCGCACTCTTTGGTACGCCGATTGCAGCTGCTGTATTTTCTATGGAAGTCGTCAGTGTCGGTATCATGCACTATGCTGCGCTACTGCCTTGCGCTGTATCATCTCTGATTGCCCGCGCGATTGCTTTCCATTTATTTGGCATTGCGTCACCTTATTATGACATTTTAGAATTGCCTGCTTTTGATATAAAAAGTGCTCTTTGGATTTCCTTATTTTCAGCACTTTGTGGACTTGTCAGCATTTTCTTCTGCGTGACATTGCACCAGACGTCTGCACTGTATCAACGTTTTTTTAAAAACCCATATTTACGTGCTTTCGTTGGTGGTTCTCTCGTCCTTCTTCTTTCCATCGGCGTTGGTGGAATTGATATGCAGACCTATAACGGCACCGGAACTTCTATGATTTCCATCTGTATGGATGGCAATATATCTTCCCTTGCCTTTTTATTAAAGATTCTTTTTACTGCTTTAACCCTTGGATGCGGTTATAAAGGTGGCGAAATTGTACCGACATTTTTCATCGGAGCTGCTTTCGGTTCTATGTTTGGAAACCTCATCGGATTTTCACCATCTCTGTGCGCAGCAATTGGCATGGGCGCTATGTTCTGTGGTGTAACCAACAGCCCGATCACATCGCTTCTTATTTGTTTCGAGCTGTTTGGATTTGAAGGCACACCATTCTTTTTACTGGCGATTGGATTTAGCTACACCGTTTCCGGCTACTATAGTCTCTACAGTAGTCAGAAGATTGTATACTCCAAATACAAATCAAATTTTATCGACAAAAACGCCAAGTGATGCCTAGGACGCTCCTCGTGGCAACAGGAACGTCCCCGACACAACTACTCCTCTGTCATAAAATAGAGGCGGGATGCGTAATCCGGAAAATGACGTACTTCATCACTGTAGCCAGTTCCCACAAACGATTGCTTTAATTTGACACCATCGTACATAATAGATGCTCCGCTGCAGATATAGTCTTCGGTCTCTCCATCCATCTTTACAAATCTTGCCAACACATTATGTACCAGTGAATCCGGTTTTACATGAATCGGTGCTGCTGTATTGACGAGATCACCAAATTCTTTGATATTATATTTTCTTGGCAAACCAACAAAATGATACATAGCAAGCGGATCCAATCCCTTTGCTGTATATTTCTTAAACATCGCATTTGGCTGCACTTCTCTTTGCATAAGCATACCAATTGCCGTCTTTTTATCCTGTGATACCACATTCCATTGGAAGCAATTTCCATTTTCTACACGATAAAAATCTCCATATTGCCATATGCTACGGTATTCTTTATACAGGGCAATCTGCGCCTTAATTTGCTCTAGTTCCTCTTTTGACATATCACACAAATTGCATTCATATCCCAGCACACCAAAAGATGCCACAGCAAATCTGGATTCTAATGGTGTCACACGAAGCGTCTGGTGATTTGGACATGCCGATACATGTGCAGAAACACAAGACATTGGATAGCCATAGCTATATCCGTTTTGGATGGTCAGCCGACATACAGCATCCGTATTATCACTTGCCCAAATCTGTGGAAAATAGCAAAGCATCCCTAGGTCAAAACGATTCCCACCTGATGCACATCCCTCAAATAATACCTCCGGAAATGCCTCTGTCAGCTCTTTTGCCAGGCGATACACACCTTGGATATAACGATGCGCTACTTCCTGCTGTCGGTCACTTGGCAAATATTGTGAATAATAATCTGAAATAATACGATTCATATCCCACTTTACATAGGCAATATTTGCACTTCCAATCACATTTTTCATCTGCGCAATCATATAATCCACAACCTCAGGATTTGCAAAATCAAGCACTCTTTGGTTACGGCCTTCCGCATGATCTTTTCCAGGAATTTCCATACTCCACTCCGGATGCGCCCGGTATAAATCACTATCGACATTCACCATCTCCGGTTCCACCCAAATACCGAAAGAAAGTCCAAGATCATTTACTTTCTTGCAAAGCCCTGCCACACCATTTGGTAGCTTCTTCGTATTCGGACTCCAGTCCCCCAACGCTTTTGTATCATTATCCCGCGTTCCAAACCAGCCATCATCCATAACAAACAGCTCCACACCGACGTCTTTTCCCATCTTAGCAAGACGAAGTAAGCTACTCTCTGAAATGTCAAAATAAGACGCTTCCCAACTATTCAAAAGTACCGGTCGCTCTTTATGCTGCCAGACACCCCTTACCACATGTTCTCTTACAAACGGATGCATATGACTGCTGATGCCGGAAAATCCTTCATGTGAAAATGTCATCACTGTTTCTGGAGCTTCGAATGCTTCCCCCGGTGCAATTTTAAACGCAAAATTGGTAGGATTGATGCCACTGACAATACGTGTTTTATCAAAACTGTTGACTTCTACAGCCTCGTAATGATTTCCACTGTATACCAGATTGAATCCATAACAATTGCCCATCGTCTCCGATGTTCCTGGTTCACTCACCATAAAAAATGGATTGCATCGGCTGGAAGAACTTCCGGTATAAGAGGAATTTACAAATTTCCCAATATTTACCGTCGTATCATAACGGTTCATTTCCTTTGTCCATCCACCATGGAATGATGTCACCACATACCCCGCCTGATTTAAATCCAACTGCATGCTCATCAGTCGCGTAAGTTGTACCGTTTGTTCTGACTTATTGATAAATTTACTGCTTCGGACAATCACATCTTCCTCTGGAAAAATGCTATATACCAGTTCTAAAAGAAATCCCTCGTTTTTATCACGCAAATGTACCACCAGCTGTTCTGCATCTTCTACATCCGCATAGGTACTTGGCAGTGTTTCTAATGCCGCCTTGCCTTTCTTTTCCACCGCATCTACAAACACAAAATCCGTTGTACTGCTTCCGTCTGCACAAATCACCTCAATCATTGGTTCCCGGATATCTCCCTTGCCATAGCCAGACATTTCTAAGCACATATCCTCTAAAGTAAAATTAAGATGCTTCTGGTCATAGGCAATCGTATTGCCCGGAGCAAAAGTATGTTTTTCCACCAGACTAGCGCCATTTCCTAACGCAATTTTCCTTCCATAATACAAATGTTCTAATTGTCCTGTCTCCATCACACGAAAAGCGTATGTCGTTTCTTTTGTGTGCAATGCATATAAATGATCATGAATTTCTATCATATTTTTCCTCCTCGTTAGTCGCAGAGGTGCCAAAAGGACGCCCCTCCGGCACCTAGCACCTGTTGCACTATTTTCTACTATGTAATTCTTCTGTGATTTCTTCCATCTTAGCATCTGTCAAAATATATTTCTTTGCAAATACGATCGCACCGATAATCAAAACAACAATTGGAATCAATGTCATAGAAAAACGAAGTCCCATTCTTGATCCCTCTGCAATTGGTTCAACGATAACAGCCTCCTTATCACTGCTGATATGGAAAATATACAATACCATAGAAGATACAAATCCCGCGATACCGGAAGCAAGCTTTACAACAAACGTCTGCATAGAGAAAATCACAGATTCGTCTCTTCGATGATTCTTTAACTCACCGTAATCAACGGTGTTGGCAAGAAAGATGGTAATGATAACATTTAACACACCTACCGCTGACATAATGAGTGCTGCCGGGATCAAAAGCAAAACTACATTTGTTGCTCCCGCTAAAGATACCACAATAATAATGATATAACCTGCAATCGCCATTCCAAAACATGTATAGAAAATCTTAACCGTATCCATAAACTTACGAAGGATTGGGAAAAACAGCATCATGGAAAGAATCTGGAAGCCGCCGCCCACCATATTAAATAAAGTAAAATCACCCTGGTAAGAATTCGGACTAAAATCATATTTCAAGAAGAAATAAACAAGCTGCTGTGTAATATAAAGTGCCGTATTAATCATAACAATAGCTACAACAACTGTCATCGCCTGATCATTTTGTACCAACGCCTTAAACATATCTTTGATAGACGCAGCCTTCATATCTACTGTTGATTTTTCCTTGATGAAAAAACAGGTAATACAAATAAAAATCACAAACAAAACAGCAATAATCAATGCAAATTTGCTATATCCCAGACGATTGATTTCATTATCTGTTGTTCCGCCGCACATTTTACCAAGTGCTGCCACACTCATAACCGTAATAATGGAAATCAGCGCAGAACCTACACCTGCACAAGAACGGGCAAAGGCTGACAGACTTTCTCTTTCTTTCCCGGATTCTGTAAATGCCGGTACCATAGACCAGTATGGGATATCCATCATGGTGTACGTCATGCCCCAAAGAATGTAAGTTACCGATGCGTACGCAATCAATCCAGCCCCATCCAACTCTGGTGGAATAGAGAACATCAAATATAAAATCACCGCATTGGTAATGGTTCCAATCAAAAGCCATGGGCGAAACTTTCCCCATTTTGTCTTCGTTTTTGCAACGATTACACCCATAATCGGATCATTAAACGCATCAAAAACACGCGCTACCATCAAAAGAACCGCAATCGCCGCCGCACTAATACCCATAACATCCAAAAAATAAATGGATATGTATGACGCTGATAGCATATAAACCATATCTTTTCCGACTGCGCCAATACCATAAGCAAACTTCTCTTTGCCATTTAACTTCTTCGTTTCCATGTTACAAACCTCCTCATATAACCCCTTTTACTTGTTTTTCTCTTTTAATCCCATGGCAATTTCTACCACTTTATAGGCACCATCATATAGACCAATCGACTTGTTTAATTTGATGCTGTCACACATCTCTGCAAGTAACTGTTCATCTTTCATAAAAATATCTATCATCTGCAAGGTATGTGGGATATCGCGACATTCGAGCGTTCCATCTCCCATCTCTGCCGAATGAATTGCTCCCCACATTTCATGCTTTCCCACGCGCTTAATAAAAAGCTTTGGTACCGGATAAAATGCCAATTCACTTGGTTTTGTTACAAGCACATCCGCACTTCGCATCAAAAGATTCGTGCAATATACTGCCTCAAAAATGTTTTCATGATAAAATGCGTGAATACCGGTAACCGCTCCCTGTAGTGCCTCTTCTGCAAATATCGTTGTCTCTCCAAATGCATTGAAATGTTCGGTAGCTATTTCTGCCAATTCCGGAATTTCCTGTAAAAGATCATCCCAGACATTCTTATAATCTCCAACATTCACATAAAGTGCTGCCTCATCTTTTTTGATCATTGGCAACAGATATGTAATGATTGCTGCAAAAATTTCTTTTTGCGCACCGGCACCACCAATCGTAAGAAGGAAGCGCATAGGTTCTTTCTTCTTCTTTCTTGCCATTCTTGCTTCACAGTCTGCTTCAATATTAGAAACCAACTCATGGTCAATATAATGTCCCGTATACACAAGCGCATCATTTGGCATTTCCTTACAAACCGCATCTCCATTCATACCGTTACAAATACGATATCCCATGTAAGCATTTTTACACTGGATTGTATGCACACTTCCTTCTGCAAAATGGAGTGCCATTGGCCAGTTATCTGGAATTGCATTTACCACATGTTTCATACCTGCATGAATCGCTGCCTGCGCAGGCCATACATGCGTACCAATGACTGGAATATCCTTTGGCACATTGCGATAAACTGGCGCCATCAGTTCTGCATTCTTTTGATCTGCAGCATTGTATTTCAACTGACGAAAGGTTTCATAATTCGTCGGTTCCCATATAAATTTATTAAATAGTGCATTCTTAGATAAACGTGAACCCAGGGAATACAAATCGTTTTGTGCACTAATCACTTTTGTACAAGTTGTCTGCGGATAACTGTTCAAATCCATCCAATATGGTGTATATCCCATCGATTTTGCAGCAGATGCCATTGCCATGGAAATTCGGTAATGACCAAATCCCATGCGAATATTACCTACAATAATTCCTTTTTCATGGTCAAAACTCTCCGGACTTTCTCCTTCTTTTAAAAGAATGTCATACATACCAAGTGCATCACCGATACGATCGTTTTTTTGGATATAAACCGGATAATCCACATTTGTGTCATCGCCAAATTTCTTAATGAATTTGTTTTTTGATTTCACTGCTTGTTTATAAATTTTGTCACTCATGACATTTCCAAAAATTACTTTTGATTTTTCTTCCATTTTTTATTTATCCTCCCTTGCCTGCTGTACTTCCAATGGTATGGTAATTGTTTTCATGCCTTCGCATTGCAGCGTAACACCAGCCGTGCCGCCTCTTCCCATAGATTTGATGTAAATTCCGGTTGCACCCCCACGAAGTGGTACTGTAGCAGGACCAATCACTTCCACTGGGCCTTCTGTTGTAACGGTAACCGCTTCCTGCATATAGTAAAGCTGGTTTCCATATTCATCTACTGCGCGCACGCGAAGCTCTATGACATCATAGGTAATATTTTCTATCAAACATGTTGCCGACGCCTGCACTGCCAAAGTAGCTTTTTTCATTGGCGTCTTGACCAAAGACCTGACGACCTTTCCATCTTTTATCGCATCAAAACGGTACTGTTTGGATTCTCCACCCCAGTCACCAACATACTTGTTGTACAAACCAACTGCTTCATTTGGATCCATGCGATACACTAGCAGCAGCTGCAACACATCCCACAATAATTTCGGTGTCAGGCGCATTCCATGCATTGCCACCTGGTTCAGCCCATCTTTTACGATCTTCGCTTGTCGTTTGCTATACCCTTCTTCTTTTACAAGTACATCGCCCACATAGTCATCAATCAAAATTGGACCATGTGCAAGATGCTTGTATTTGGAATCCTTTTGTGTATATTCCTTAATCAAAATATTATTTTTAAACATTTGCACACAATCCGCATTAGAAACAAGGTAGGTATCTCCTCTATTGCACGCAGGATGCTCTCCGATATCCATCGTAGATGATAATTCCAGCACTGGTACTTTTTTGCCTTGACTTGCATAGATCGCAGCTGCCGGCTTTGGATTACGGAACATATCCATCACGCCATGGTAACAAATGCGATCACCGCTGCCGAAATCCTTGTGCGTATTATAATCAAACATACACCAGCCAAAGCTTCCAGCAATATCATCCTGTCCCGCTATCGCATCCAAAACATTTGCATGGCGAATCATATGCTCGCGTCTATGTTCTTCCCAATCAAACATTTTTGTTGGATACATATGCCCATTGTATTCTGTCACCAGATATGGCTTTTCCGTATCAGACGTTACTTTTGTTTTCGGTTCACAACCACAATTCTGACCACTGTGCACAAAATCATTGTAGGTATAAACATCTTCAAGCAAATGACTCTTCTTCATCGCCCGCACACCACCGGTCTGTCTCGTATCATCCAGTTCGTGTGCCACCGCGTTCGTACGCTCGTAAAACGCATCATCATCCTGCGATTCATTGATACGCACACCCCAGAGAATAATGGATGGTTGCGATACTGTATTACCATCTCACGCACATTCTGGATCGCCTGCTCTTTCCATGCCTCTCCTCCAATGTGCTGCCAACCCGGCATTTCTGTAAACACCAGAAGACCCCGGCGATCACACTCGTCAATAAAATACTGTGACTGCGGATAATGAGATGTTCTGACAGCATTTAAAGACAATTCTTCTTTTAAAATCTTTGCATCCAATCTCTGCATGGATTCCGGCATCGCATATCCTACATATGCATAACTCTGATGACGATTCAATCCGCGGATTTTCACTTTTCTTCCATTCAGATAAAAACCATCCTTTCGGAATGCCGCATCACGAAATCCTACGGTTGTTTTCTTTTCATCCACAACCTGATCTTGATACAACAGCTGCGTCACAACCTCATATACCTTTGGACTTTCCACATCCCATAACGCAATTTCCGATACCTGCGCCCGCAAAGAAGACGTTGCAATTGGAGCCTCTAGCACAACCGTATCTTCCACCAGCTGCCGAATCCCCACTTCGCCACGTTGCATTGCCTCATTAGCCTCTTGAGAAAATGTCAATTCCGATGTCAAAATTCCATCTCGGCACACCGCTGCAATCTCCTCTGTGCGCATTCCTTCTGTCACCACTGGGTTTACAAATGCAGGTTTCACAAAAATATCTTCTATATAGATAGGATTCTTTATTTCCAAGTAAACATCACGATAAATACCCCCATATGTCATGTAGTCAATCACAAAACCAAACGGCGGCTGATCCAGATTCTCATGCGAATCTACCACGACTGTCAGCAAATTATCAGATCCATATACCAAAGCATCCGATAAATCGACTGTAAAAGCGGTATATCCACAATGATGTTCTGCCACCTTTTTGCCCGCTACGTATACTTTTGCTTCGTGACCTACTGCTTCAAATGTCAGCAGAACCTTTTTTTGTTGCCACCCCTCCGGAGCATATAACACGCGCTGATAACAACAGCACATCTGATAGAGTTGTTCGTCAAAATAATGATATGGTGTCTCCTTACACGTATGCGGCAGACACACCGTCTGTGCTTTTGCTGTATCCATCGCATCCTCTATCATATCTTCTGTAAATTCTTCTGTAAAAAGCCAATCTCTCATCAAATAGATACGATCGTTCATCTCTTTCATCCTCTCTATCTATGTACCACAATCCCATCGACCATAATCGTAACCAGTTCTTCTAATGCTTTCATATAATCAATGCCCGCCTTTTGGAGCTCGTCTCCCATAATAAAACGTTCCACTGCGGATTCAAACACCAGTTGAAAAATGCGAAAATCTACCGGGCGGATAATCCCTTCTTCCACCCCCTGTTCCAACAGACTGTTTGTCATCTCCCAGCCACTTTCCAATCGTTCTTTTACTCGCTCATATGCCTGTGGATGCTTCTCTCGTAAGACATAAAATTGTGTAAAATCAAATTCTGTATAATTTTCCGGCATCACACCAAGAATCTTTCGAATCTTTTGTAACAAGGATAAATGTTTATCCTCCATTACCATGGCTTCGCTTTCCTTAATGTAATCAAACACATAATCTACCATAGCCAGTAACAATTCATTTTTGTCAGAAAAAACTGTGTAAATGGTTTTCTTGCTCATTCCAAGTTCCGTTGCCAGTTCATCCATCGTAAATCTGACACCCTGTCGTGCCACAATTCTCAATGCACCTTCTATAATTCTTTTTTCCATATCCGTAACCTCCTGTTTTTCATCAAGGAAACTAGAAAACTAAAAATAGTTTTATCGTTTCCTCTATTGTAACACCCCATTTTTCCAGCCGCAACACAGCATATATAACAAAATTTCCATCCCATTTTTGGCAAATATTTTAAAACATAAAATTTTATGCAATATATACGAATTCCTTGTTTTTTCTTTCACATTCCATCCTGTCCTTCTATGAATTATTGTATTCTTGCACAAATTTTACCATCTCTTTTTGTGCACTTTTGCCACTCTCATTTTCATCCTTCTTGTGATTTCTCTTGTAAAACGTCCCGTTTTTATGCTTTTTGCACAATTTTATATCATAGTTTTTGTTGACTTTTACCATGCATGATGCTATAGTAAGGTCATCAAAGGAAAGGAACCTTTGAAAAGAACATAGAAAGGAGATGACAGATATGTATAACGACGCATTCGGAACATTATTTGTAGAGTACAACAAGTACACAAACGAAACGGAAGCAAATGGTCAGACACCTGTTTCACTTTTAAGATTTGCTCTTGGACAGTTCTAAGAACAATAAAACATTATCATTATGAAAAAGCATAAATTGAAAGGAGATATGAATTATGGAATTCTCAAATAGTCTTGGATATGTAGTTTACAATTACGGAAAGTATGTAGAAACACAGGAAAAGAATGGCGAAAAAGCTGTATCATTCTTCAAGTATGCTTTTGGTGAAAGATAATTTACCAAAAGCACCAAACCTTGGAAAATATCGGCAACAGCCGTTCATCTCATACATCAAGAAAGACCCGGCCAATTGCCAGGTCTCGTTTTTTATATAAAAGGGATATTCTCCGCAACATCAGAGAATATCCCTCTTATTTTACAATATAGAAATAAATCTACGGAATTCTTTTAATCCCTCTTCATTACATTTAAATACACCTGCATCCTCAAGCACCTGGCAAAATACCTTGCCTACTTCCCGCTGTAAAATTTCTTCTACATTGGATGCATCTATGGTAATACCCTTTTCTTTATAAGCAGCACAGAATTCGTCCACCCAGTCAGCATGCTTTTCCAACGCTTCATCTGCGCGAATATCCTTACCATTTACAATGGCATCTGCAAGTGCTTCTAATTCACCTTTCAGTCGCGAAGGCAAAACTGCAAGTCCCATCACTTCAATCAAACCGATGTTTTCTTTTTTGATATGATGTAATTTGGCATGTGGATGATATACACCAAGTGGATATTCCTCCGTTGTAATGTTATTACGAAGTGCCAAATCCAGTTCAAACCGATCACCACGTTTTCTGGCGATTGGCGTGATGGTGTTGTGCTTTTCTCCGTCCGTCTCTGCGAAAATAAACGCATCTTCATCCGTATAATTTCTCCAGCATCCTAAAATATGATCTGCCAGATCTATGATACGTTTTTCATCCTTGCAGGAAAGTCGAATAACAGAAAGTGGCCACTTCACAATGCCCGCCTCTACATCTTCAAAACCTTTTACGGTAAATGTTTCCACAATCGGCGCTTTTTCCATGGCAAATGTATAATGACCGCCCTGGAAATGATCATGGCTTAAAATAGAGCCGCCTACAATTGGCAGATCCGCATTGGAACCAAGGAAATAATGTGGAAATGTCTTAACAAAATCAAACAGCTTTACAAACGTTGCACGCTCAATTTTCATTGGCGTATGCTGTCCGTTAAAGACAATACAATGTTCGTTGTAATATACATAAGGAGAATACTGGAATCCCCATTTACTTCCATTCATGGTAAGAGGAATGATACGATGATTTTCTCGTGCCGGATGATTTACTCTTCCTGCATATCCCTCATTTTCTACACAAAGCAGGCATTTCGGATAAGCAGACTGCTTCGCATTCTTTGCTGCTGCAATGGCTTTTGGATCCTTTTCCGGCTTGGAAAGGTTAATCGTAATATCAAGTGTTCCATACTGCGTATCTACGGTCCATTTTTTATCTTTCTTCACACGGTAACGGCGGATATAGTCACTATCCTGGCTCAATTTAAAGAAATAATCCGTCGCATCCTGTGGGGATTTTTTGTAAGCTGCTTCGAAATTTGCCTGCACGGTTGCCGGACGTGGCATCAGACAGTTCATCAGACGTGTATCAAACAAATCGCGATATACAATGCTGTCCTCAATCAATCCTTTTTCGACTGCTGCATCCAGCAAATCCTTTAAAACATCTTCCAGAACAATATTACTCAGGTCACAATCCGGATCTGTGTACTCATCTTCCTTTAGCACATCCAAAAGCAGATTGGTCGCATAAATCCTCTCACACTCTGGTGTAAGACCTGTGTCGATACCATACTGTACCAACTTTTTCACACTTTCTTGTAACATAATACTTTTCCTCCTCTTACGGAAACCAACCGCAAAAAATACGTTTCCACTGATTCCACTATACGCAACTTTTATGCTTTTTGCAAGAGCAGTTTCAGCAACTCTTCCACAGAATCTGCAATGTAAGTTGCTCCTGCTTGCGTCAGTTCTTCCCGACTACCATATCCAAACGTCACGCCTATACTATCTAATCCATTCGCAATAGCACCTTCTATATCATGGTGGCGATCTCCCACCATCACGATTTCTTTCTTATCTACATCCGGTATTTGTTCGAGTGCATAAGCAATCACTTCACTTTTTGCTGTTCGCGTTTCATCCAGCGTTGCCCCGGCAATAAAGTTAAAATATGGAGCTATTCCAAAACGCTTTAAAATCTGTTCACTGAAAAATTCTGGTTTGCTTGTCGCCACAAGCAACTGTTTTCCTGCACTTTTTAATGCTAAAAGCATTTCTTGTATGCCATCAAACACTCTATTTTCAAACAAGCCTTTCGCACTGTAGTACTCTCTATAATAAGCCACTGCCTGCACAGCCTGTACTTCATCTAATCCATAATAATTCTGAAAAGAATCCTTTAATGGAGGTCCAACAAAACAAAGCAGATCTGCTTTATCCTGCACTTCTATTCCAAATTTATCCAGCGCATAAGCCACAGAATTTACAATTCCAGGCGCAGATTCTGTCAATGTTCCATCCAAATCAAATAAAATTGTACTATATTCCATAACCTTTTCCTTCATTAAATCATTTTATTTTCTTTTAAAGTTCTAATAGAACCCATAGATGTTTTTAGTATAACACAATCCGAGTTATTTTTATGAGATTATTGTTTTTTCCTCATTTTTTTGTTAGTCTGTTTTTATTAAACTTGCCATACGTTCACATATAAATTAGGAGGAGTAACGAAATTATGAATTTTTTAGAAGAGCGAATCATAAAAGACGGCATTGTAAAAGAAGGCAATGTTCTTAAGGTAGATAGTTTTTTAAATCACCAGATGGACATTGCACTCTTTGATGAAATGGGAGCAGAGTTCAAAAAGCGTTTTGCTGATGCCAACATCAACAAAATCCTTACCATTGAAGCTTCCGGCATTGGCATTGCCTGCATCGTCGCAAGACATTTTGGTGTACCGGTTGTCTTTGCCAAGAAATCAAAAAGCATCAACATCGATGGGGATACTTACAAAGCTGAGGTAGAGTCTTTCACACACAAGTGCAAAAATCACGTCATTGTTTCACGCAAATTTTTAAATCCTGACGACCATGTCTTGATTATTGATGATTTTCTTGCTAACGGCTGTGCTTTACAGGGATTGATTTCCATCGTAAACGAAGCCGGTGGTACCGTAGAAGGTATTGGCATTGCGGTTGAAAAAGGCTTCCAAAATGGTGGTCGTATCATCCGTAATCTTGGTTTCCACTTAGAATCTCTTGCTATCGTGGAAAGCATGGATGCTACAACCGGAGAAATCACATTCCGCGAGCAATAATTTTTTTACTATACTATAGAAAGGAAGTGCATGGAATCACTCCATCACACATATTGAAGGTATCCTCGGCCTACTGGCACGCTACTGGATTCGTCTCATTACACCGATTGTATCTTCTACGGTGGTAACTGCCATTGGTTTTTCCCTGCTCTCCGTAGGCGCCTCTTCTTTTGGTGGCGGCAGTGGAAGTGATTCCTTTGGTTCTGCAACCAACTGGATTTTAGGAAGCATCACTTTGTTGTGTTGTATTTTATTTAATATTTTTGCAAAATCCTACTTCAAGCAATTGTCCGTTTTATTCGGCCTTGTTGTTGGTTATCTCGTTGCCATTGCCATGGGAGTCGTTGATTTCAGTTCTTTGCAAAACACTGCAGTCATTGCATTTCCATCCTTACTGCCGTTTAAACCGGAATTTAATATCAATGCCATCATTTCGACGACATTGATCTTTTTGGTATCTGCCACAGAAACCATTGGTGATACCTCAGCACTTGCAGCCTCTGGTCTGAATCGTGAAGCAAGTTTAAAGGAGACTTCCGGTTCCATTGCCTGTGACGGCTTTATCAGTGCCTTATCCGGTCTGTTTGGCTGTATGCCAATCACGTCCTTTATTTTAAATCTGGTATTGCCAAAAAATATGGAAGCTACGACAAAATAATTTTATGAAGCAAAAAAAGCAAGTGCAATTGCCCCTGGACCCACATGCGTGCCAATCGCTGCGCCAATGGAAACCACGGGCAATTCCTCTTTTTTGCGGTCTTTTTCCCACAAGATATGACTATCGTCAATATACTTGCGGATCAACTGATCTGACAATCCTGTGTAGCCCAAACAAAATGGTCTGCTAAAATCTATGCCACCTACCGACTGCGTACGCTGTATCAGTAGGTTCTTTCCATTTTTGGATCCATGTGCTTTCCCTAAAACAACCACTTCTCCATCTTCTACACCCACAACCGGCTTAATGGAAAGTGCTCCCCCAAGCATTGCTGCAGTTGCTGAAATACGTCCTCCTTTTTTCAGATATTCCAACGTATCTAATAGCGCAATTACCTGTAACTCTTTCTTCTCTTTTTCTAAGCAAGTTACTACTTCATCGATAGACTTGCCCATCTGCACAAGTTCTACTGCACGCATAACCAGGCAGCGTTCTCCCACAGCCACATTTTCACTGTCTACCACATACACCTGCTTTTCATATTCTTCTGCTGCAATACAAGCACTCTGGTAAGTTCCGGACAATTTAGACGAAAGTGTTATCACTAGTAATTGTACAGTTTCCTCTTCCTGGCCCGTTTCAAATTCTTCCCGATATGCTTCTAAAAATTCATAAGGGCTAATCTGACTTGTTTTCGGTAACACATCGGTCTCGATCAGTTTTTCATAGAATGTCTCATGCGCTAAATCTACACCATCTAAATAATGTTCTTCTTCAAACGATACATGCAATGGCACAACACGCACGCCCTCACATGTATCTGCTAAAATATCTGAACCAGAGTCTGTTATAATCTTAATCATGGTATTTATACCTCACTTTTATATTTTTGTGTATTACTTGAGGTAGTATAACGAAAAGTTTCCATGATGTCAAATTTAGTAACGATGAACACATTGACAGCTTTGCTATTCCTGTTCTCTTTTCTTTGCCAATTCTGCATAAACATCAACTAACTTTTCTTTGGAAAGTTTATATCCAAACGCCAGTAGAAGAAACATGATCAGAAGTACAATTGCCGGCACGAGCGTCGCCATATCATACAATCTTGCCACGACATCTGCTGACTGTTTGCTTGCGTCTACGTTGTATCCTATGACACCGAGTAAAATCGGTACACCAACACCAGCCAAGGTCTGTCCTAATTTTCTAGTAAAAGAATACAGAGCGTAGGAAGTGCCTTCTTCACGTCTACCGGACAACAATTCGTGATAGTCAATAACATCCATAACCAGTGCCCACACTTCCAGCGTCAAAAATGTCTGTCCTGCACCAGAGAAAAACAATAGTGCCATAAAGATGTATGGATTATGCACTGCTGCGGTGAATTTTAAAAAGTACATCAAGAAGTTAATCACTGCTGCAAATGCCAATCCAAAAGCACAGATTTCTTTTTTTCCAAACTTTCGCACCAACTTATTGATGATTGGCAAAAACAAAGCCATTGGCACATACGTACATATCGTCACAAAACTGTAAAGACCTGGTTTCTGGTAAAAATTCAGAAACAGATAATTATATGTTGTCTGTGTATACATTTGAAACGCAATTAACAGCATCGATACCAGACAAAGAAAAATGAATGGTGGGTTTTTTAAGAGATCACCAACGGTTCGAAATACATGCATTCCTTCCTGTTTCTGTTTTGGTGGAATTGTAATACGTTCTTTCACATTCTTAAAATGTAATCCATAAATACCAATGGATACGACAGCAATGCAAAGTACTGCAAAGCCTAATTTCGTCGGATCTAACACTTTCGTCTCCGTTCCATCAGCTCCAATAACCGTAGAATATACAAGCAGTGGTAATAAAATCATAGATGGAATATTACCAAAGCCAGCCCCAACAGACCGCCATACAGAGAGCGATGATCGTTCCATCGGATCATCTGTCATAACCGATGCCAGCGATCCATACGGAATATTTACACCAGTATACATCATGCCATATAAGATATAAGTAACATATGCATAAATCAGATATTGATTCGTTGTAAGCCCCGGAATTTTTACAAACATCAATACCGCGGCTACAGCCAGTGGAATGGATGCCCACATAACATAAGGTCGAAACCTCCCCCATTTTGTTGGTTTTCTTGAATCAATAAATCCTCCCCATAAAGGATCATTGATTGCATCCCAGATTCTGGCGATCAGCATCAAAATCGTAATCTGTGCTAATGGAATATGCAGACAGTCTGTATAAAACATTGTCAAAAATGATGAAATCAGCGAAAATGTCAAAACTCCGCCAAAATCACCACATGCGTATGCCATTTTTTCTTTTGTCTTCAGTCCATGTGTTTGTTTTTCCCCCATTGTAACTCTCCTTTTCCTATCATAAAATGTCACAAGCTGTATTAATTAACTCATTTAATTTATTACATTTTACTACTTTATGGATGATATATCAAGATTATTTGTGCATGTTTTTCATTATTTTTTAACTCATTTAAAAATTTATGTAAAAACGCTTTCAAACATGCTAAAATACAAGCAGGAATTTTTTCATCCGCACGCAGACAAAATAAGGAGGCAACTATGGAAAACTTTGTTACAACCCAGACACACTGCGGTGATATTCGCGGTATACATGGCGACGGCTATCGTAAATATTTAGGGGTTCGCTATGCGAGCGCCCAGCGTTTTACCTATGCCACGCCTGTAACAAAATGGGATGGCATCTATGATGCTACACACTATGGTAATGTGTGTCCGCAAAATCGTACTTTCTATGAACATCTGGAAATTCCGGAGCGTTTGTTCTACCACAATGAATTTCGACAGGATCAAGTCTTCCATTATGACGAAGATTGTCTGAATCTAAATATTTTTTCACCCGATGGAACCGGTCCATTTCCTGTACTCGTTTTCATTCATGGTGGCGGATTCGACTCCGGTGCTAATTATGATAGTGCCATCGACGGTGCGGCTTATGCCAAACGAGGCATCGTTTTTGTATCCATTCATTATCGTGTAAGTATTTTTGGATACTTTACGCATCCTGACATCCAGCGTGCTTATGGGCACGATGGTAACTTTGGTCTGGATGACCAGTTCACTGCACTGAGATGGATCAAGGAAAACATTGCCGATTACCAGGGCGATGCCAACAATATAACGGTCATGGGACAAAGTGCCGGTGCAATCTCCATCCAATATTTAAGTCTCAGTCCCAAATGCGATGGTCTCTACCAACGCGCTATTATGCTATCCGGAGGTGGCATGTTTCCAAAATTTGCACTTCCACGTGCTTCTGCAAACACCCATGCATACTGGGCAGACTTCATGCAGACTGCCGGTGTGACCGATTTAGAAAGTTTAAAAAAATTGGATACACACGCCATCTTTACCGCAATAGAAGAACTAAAATCACGTCGCAAGGATAACACGTACAATACCATGCCTGTTGTGGATGGCTACCTGATCAGTGCACCCGTGGACACCCTAATCTCCCATCCGCTCCCCATTGATTATATGCTTGGTTACACAAACAATGATATGTATGCCATCATTATGGGGTACATTACCCACAAATATGCCAGAGAAAATCATGCCTATCTGTATTATTTTGATATTGACGCTCCAGGATCGGATCATAATGGTGCTTTTCACTCCTGTGACTTGCGATATGTATTCGGAACACTGCAAAAATCACATCGTCCCTATGACCAGGAAGATACCCTTGTTTCTGACATGATGATCCGTTATATCTCATCTTTTGTAAAAAATGGTGATCCAAATCAACCCTCTTTACCACAATGGAATAAAGCCGGGCATCAGGCGCTTCATATACAGAAGCCGGCACGCTGCATTACCATGGGTTCTGCAAACTGGTTAAAATTATTGTATAACACATTGACAAAAGGCGATCCCAAATAGGGACCGCCTTTTTACTCATCTTCTTCTAATACCAGATTCCCGGATAAAAACACATTCGGATAGGCAAACATCTTATTTACGCCTGCAAACGATATACGGATTTTGCCCGTTTCTTCGGAAACAGCACCTACTTCACCTCTTCCATACCGGCTATGAATGACCATATCGCCTCTCTGCACTTTCGGAATGATTCCACCGGATTCTTTTCTTTTTTCTTTGCCATGCATTTTTGTTTCCGGCAGTAACTCGCCAAGAAACGTAGATTTTGTTTTTCCTCGAAAAAGGATTAAATTTTCTTTTGCTCTCGTAATTCCCACATAGAACAATCGTCGTTCTTCTTCGTAGGCTGCAATTTCTTCCCGGGATGCTCTGCGATAGGATGTCAATGCACTCTCTGGGAATAACCCATCTGTTACATCCAAAAGATACACCGTATCATATTCCAATCCCTTACTCGAATGAATGGTGGACAAAATCATTTTTGCATGATTGTCATTTTCCTTTGAACGTAATGTTTCTTCCAATTCATCCAGATGTGCAACAAACGCTAGTGGTGATTCCACGCCCTCCGCAAGCATTTGCAATATCTCTGTTTTTGTATTTTTCAAACGTGTGCGTTCCACATAATCCAAATAACCCATAGGATTTAAAATACGATACAGTGCTTTCGGTGCTGATTCCCGCATCATATTTACCATATGCGTTCGCATCGCTTTGATTTTACCTGCTGTCCAATTGCCCTCTCCATAATATTCCAATGCCACGTCGAACACACTGCGTTCTTCCCGTCGCGCCTTGGCACAAATAGCTTCCGCATCTGCTCTTTTCATAAAAAACTGCAATTTGTAGTATATCTGCATAAAGAGTTTCGTGTCCGTTGTATCTGCTGCAAACAAAATAATATTTCGAATATCATTTACAATGCGATGGGTAAAAAATGAAATTTCTGCATTCTTCATGCGATAAGGAATCCCATGTTTTTCAAGCAAATCAATCAGTGGCAGTGCACTTTCATTATCCCGATATAAAACTGCTGTCGTCTGATAATCTTCTGCCGCCTCTTCCATCAGACTACGCGCTACTTTTAACAAATATCCGTACTGACCTTTTCGTCGCACCACGTCCACTGTGCGAATCTGACTGGTTGCCGGGTGCGATGGATACATGTGTTTTTCATGACGTAATGTGTTCTTCTGAATAAAAGCATCCGCTGCCGCAACAATATTTGCATTGGATCGATAATTCGTCTCCATCAGCAGTACCGTTGCATTCGCATATTGCTTTTCAAATGAAAGCAATGCCTCAGGATAAGCCGCGCGAAATCCATATATGCTCTGATCTTCATCACCAACCATGAAAATATGCGCATCTTTTTGCGCCAAAAGTGCAATAATAGCATGCTGAATTTTTGACGTATCCTGTGCCTCATCCACACACAGATAGTGATATTTTCTTTGAAACGCTTCCAGCAGCTCTGGCGCACTCCGAAACATGTTGTACGCATACACCATCTGATCATCAAAATCCATCAGACTGCGTGCTCGCAGTTCTTTCCGATACCGCTGATAAATTTCGACCAAATCGTACTCCGCTTCCTCGCCAAACACTTCCATCTCTTTTTCCGATAACATCCGATTTTTTATAAACGTAATACGTGTTGCCAAATCCGACAAATCATTTTCACTTGGAAAGTCCCGTTCTACCTGCTGGTATATCATCGATAAAATCTTTGCCTTTTCGCTCTCATCGCTCAGAAGTGAAAAGGCAGATTTTCTCACCATGCGACTATATATCGCAATTGCCTTTGCGCAAATACCATTGATGGTACGAAACTCCACGTGGCTTGCCAATTCTTCGCCAAACATGCGCTCGCATCGGCTGCACATATCATTTTTTGCTGCCACATTATATGTGACAACCAGTATTTCCTCCGGGGCAATACCTTTGCAGTAAACCATATAACCAATGCGCGTCACCAAAACTGTTGTCTTACCAGATCCCGGCACTGCCAAAAGAAGTGTTGGCCTCTCTACCGCCTGCACTGCCATCCATTGCTGTTCGTTTAAATCTATATGAAATTTTTTTATAAATTCTTCCAAAGTCAACATAATCTATACTATACCATAGAAAGCGGATGCACCTCTACATTTCCTTGCGGACAATCAGACACGCAAGATAATACTGCATACGTTCTTCTCCGGATTCCAGGTCACATCCCAACAATTCCTTGATTTTACCCATGCGATAAACAATCGTATTTTTATGGATAAACATTTCATCTGCCACCGATTTCACGCTTCCATTGTGCTTCAGATAACAAAAGAGCGTTTCCACAAGTTCTGATTTTTTATCCGTATCACCAGAAAGCAATGGGGCTAACATATCCTTTCCCATCTGTTCTAGCAGCAATGTATCATGTACGGAATATAAAATGCGTTCCGTTCCCAGATCATCAAATCGCGTAAATGTCTTATGTTTTCGCATGGCAACCTGAATCGCATATTCCGCTCTTGCAAAAGAAATATGCACATTTGAAATATCCAAAACAGCGGATCCTTCGCCACAATATATCGTCTTGTCCGGCATACGATGTCTGGTTCTTTTCAAAAATCCCTGAATAATATCTTCTTTTTGGTCTTCGCTCACCTCATTGATAATCACTGCAAAATATCCATTGTAGTAAAAGAAATGGGCGTTATGCGACACATTTTCCATATAGATCTGCAGACGATAGCCAATACGTTTTCGATCGAGCGTATCCATACTGTCCAGTCCCTCTGTGGTAATCAGAACAACCTGGAATTTGCCATCCACATCAAAGGAAGCAGATAGTTTTTCACGATATTCCTTCGCGCGATGTGGCTCTTCAATCGATTTGATAAATGCCGCTGATATCTGCTCATCCGTCTCTGTCTGCAAAAAAATTCGCACCGTCAGATCTTTGATCATTTCTGACATCTCAATCACCCATGGCACCTCAATCAATGGCAAATCATTTTCGTCACAGTATTCTCTGACACTCTTTGGAATTGCTTTGAGATAATACCCTGTATTGATGATCAGACCTGCTGCATGATGACGGTTAAGAATGCCAACGAGGGTCAAAAGTTCCTCCTCTGTGTGAAAGCCGGCTCCCATCGTTACCGCTAATTCCTTTCCTTTAAAATTTTCCATAATCGTCGTATCTTCTACCATAAGCAACCAGGAAATCGAATTCGCCCATCCGTTCTTCCCTGCCACCAGTTTCATCTTATACTTATCCTTCGCAATAATGAGCATATCTTCTACTGTAAATCCCATCCTATCCCCTTTCTGCGGTCTGCGCGTACAACTGTTTTTCCTTGCGAAACAGTATACCATTTTTTTGTGATGTTGTCACAATTTTTTCATGTTTTTTCAAGTTTACAACCCATAGCATCCTATCTTTATTGTGCTACAATATAATTACAAAAAAGAAAAGAGGTTCGACATAGTTCGAAAATAATCGACGGAGGTGTTTGGTATGCTTACAGTAGGTTACGTAGATAGTTTAGAAGAACTTGGATTTAGTACTCCTGCTCCAGAGTGGGTAAAAACTGAGCGCTATGATTATTGCGATCAGTTAGTAACAAGAAAGGAAAACTTTTTCCAGATGATATCGCAGTTCTTTTCTAAATTATTTCGTTAATTTCACATCTTTTTAATATTTTTTCCTTTAATAAAAACGCCTGACGGATTACCGTCAGGCGTTTTGCTTTGTCTCTTTTTTTCTGATTTAGGAAATATCCCCCTATTTTTATAGCATATGTGCTCTTAAATCTTCTGCTGACATTGGGCTCAGATATGCCGGTGCAATATCAAACACGGTCTTACATCCGGTCGTTCCTTCCTCTGCCAGACGATTGATTGCTCTTGCAAATGCAAGAATAACAGAAGATGTAAATTCCGGATTGGAATCTAATTTCAAACTGTATTCAATGACATGCTTATGTTCTTTTTCCAAACCTGTCACACCCGTACGGAATACAAATCCGCCATGTGGTATACCGGTATGATCTCTTTCAAACTCTTCTTCCGTAATAAAATGCACGGTTGTATCATAATCGGCAAAGTAGTTTGGCATTGTCTTGATTTCTTCTTCAATCTTAGCAAGATCTGCCCCTTCTTCTGCTACAACAAAGCATTCTCTCGTATGCTTCTGTCTTGTTGAAAGCTCTGGATTTTGTCCGGAGCGAACGGCTTCTAAAGCACTTTGTACCGGGATGGTATACTGCTTTCCGTTTTTTACACCAGCCACACGACGGATTGCATCTGAGTGGCCTTGACTAACGCCTTTGCCCCAGAACGTATAATCCTGTCCTTCCGGCAAAACAGCAGAACCATATAAACGCATCAGGGAGAACATTCCCGGATCCCAACCACAAGAAATCAGTGCCACATGTCCATGTTCTTTTGCAACACGATCCACTTCTGCAAAATGTTCCGGAATCTTCGCATGCGTATCAAAACTGTCAATGACATTGAAATACTTGGCATATTCCGGTGTCTGCTTTGGCAGATCTGTTGCAGAACCACCACATAAAACCAGCACATCAATCTGGTCTTTTAATGCTTCTATATCATCTGTAGAATATACCTTTACGCCTTCTGTTGCCGGGACAATCGTTTTTGGATCGCGTCTTGTAATAATACAAGTCAACTCCATATCCGGATTCTGACGAATTGCACTTTCCACACCACGTCCTAAATTACCATATCCTAAAATTCCTATTTTCATAATGATACCTCCGTATTGTATAGTTTCTATTCTTCCTTAGAAAAAATCACCCAAAACAAAATCATCTTTTGTGCTTCGCTTCACTTCATAAAGCATGCGGTCTGCTGCCGCCAGAAAATCCCACAGACGATTTCCCGCAAGTGGTTTTTTCATACAGCACCCTTGTGACAAAGTAACATAATTGACGCCCAATGGACTCTTTTCAGCCAATGCAATCTTATGAGCACTTTCCTTTAAATCTTTCATGCAGGCTGTAACTTCTTCTTCCTTCTTGCCATCATAGACGATAACAAACTCATCTCCGCCATAGCGTCCTGCAAAAACACCCTCATATCTTTGCATAATGGAAAAAAGAGCATTAGCCACTTCTACAAGATAACGATCTCCTTCCATGTGTCCAATGGAATCATTGATACTTTTAAAATTATCTATATCAAGAATCTCCACGCCAACATAACGATCTTCCTTGATTGCTTTTGCCAAAACCGTCTCCGCATAACTATGCCAATAAGAACGATTCGGAAGTCCTGTCAACGTATCATGGTTTGATTTGATTAGAAGCTCTGCATTCTTAGCAGTAATTTCCTCCTGTGCCAACCGCATACATCTTCTCTCTATGTGTGCTGTCTCTGCCTGCAAAACAGATTCCATATTGTAGACGTCATTATTCCGATAATGCTCCATAAAAAGCTCTGTATATTCCTCAAACGCTTCATGGTCATGCAAAATCTTTGCACATTGAATCCGTTTCATCAAAAACTGGCTATAAAGATAGAATGCTGCCTTGTCTTTTTCGCACTTATCCATATAATAATCCAGGATTTCCACAGTCTCATAAAAACGTTCCATCTTCATATGTAAAGAGATATAGAACATAATATCATCAATGTAATCTGTATAATTGTCACTTTGATGGAAATATTTTCGTGCAACCCTCAGTTGTCGTTCACATTCTTCCTGATCACCTACAGCAAACGCTACATTTGCCAAAAACGTGTGAATGCCAAAATCATCTATTGTCTGCTCATATTGCCCTAGTTCTCCCACCACTTCTCGCACACGCCCCGCATATTCCTGCGCTTTTGCATAATCTGCCATAGCAAGATAACAATACCCCATGCTGCAAAGCAGACAACTCATGTTACCAATTGCAATTGCTCGCGGCATGTCCGTTGTTTCTTTGGTCAAATATTTTGCTGCCATATGGTAATAATGCAGTGCCCGTTCGTAACAGAAATGTTTTTGGAACAGATCCGCCAGGTTCGAACATGCCATCCCTTCCACATAACGGATATCATGTTCTTCACATAAGTCAATGCAATCCATATAGCAATCAATTGCACTTGTAAAATTACCAATCAGTGACATATACACGCCTAATACGTTAGAGGAACGCGCTGCCATATAGTATTCGCCTATACTCAGCTGATACTTTATCCCCTCGCGCGCACAGCTGATGGCACTCACACAATCATTATCAGAAGCATAAAACTGCATCATATAAAAATAGGCATAGGCAAACAATTCATCTGACGCTTCTTCCGCCGCATACGAAAAAAGCCGTTCACAGTATTCCCTGTATTTATGATAATCCGGCGCATACTGCTGCCCGACTTTATCATGCAAAATCTGAACACACTCTTCAATTTTCGAATCATATGTATGCTTCATACTACTGCTCCCTTTATTTTGTATGTTTGCTACAACTAATTATATGACAATTTGGAATCTATGACAAGAAAAAACATATTTTATTCACATTTTTCTCTAACACTGTAGCGCCTTTGCTAATGTTTCAATCAGGCGTCGGATATCTATCGGTTTCGCAATATGTCCATCCATTCCCGCCGCAAATGCATTCTGTTTATCTTCTTCAAAAGCATTTGCTGTCATGGCAAAAATCGGAATCTGTGCCTTTTTTTCATCTGCCAGCGAACGTATATACCGTGTTGCTTCATATCCATCCATCACCGGCATCTGAATATCCATAAGAATGACATCATATGTTCCTGGTACCGCCATCTGTATTTTTTCACACGCTTTTTTGCCATTATCTGCTACATCAACTTCAAATCCGATTTCTTCCAAAACCGTTTTTGCAATTTCCTGATTCAGTTCATTATCCTCAACCAATAAAACGTGTTTTCCATGAAAATCATGAGGAGCTTGCAACTGCTCTTTTTCTGTCTGTTTTCTCTCCCCTGGTGCGAAGCATAATGTGATTGTCACTTCTGTTCCGCATTGCGGCTCACTTTCTATAGAAATTGTTCCATGCATCATGTCTACAATACTCTTTGCGATAGCAAGCCCAAGACCTGTTCCCTGAATACGACTGACCGTAGACGTCTGTTCTCTGGAAAACTGTTCAAACATGTGTTTCTGAAATTCTTTGCTCATTCCAATACCATTGTCCTTGATATGAAATTCGTATTTTCCATAACCATTCTCCGAGGATGCTTTTTGAACAACACGTAACCATATCGAACCACCTGACGGCGTAAACTTTATGGCATTCGACAGAATATTAAGCATAACCTGATGCAGGCGCAAGGGATCTGCTATGACATCTTCCATTTGCACTTCCGTCATATCAATAGAAAACGATAATCGTTTTGCCGTAATACTATTTTGAATCATATCGCAGATATCATGCATCACATCCGGCAAATGTACCATTTGTTCTTCTAAATGTACTTTGCCGCTCTCAATACGGCTCATATCCAGCACATCATTGATCAATTCTAACAGATGCCCACTTGACGCAGCTATCTTGTTTAGATATTCCAAAACCTTCTCTTTGTTATCTATATGCGACACAGCAAGTGATGTAAATCCCATAATCGCATTCATTGGCGTACGAATGTCATGACTCATATTAAACAAAAAATCACGTTTGGCACGATTTGCTATCTCTTCCTGCGCAATTGCATGTTTCAATTCTTTGTTCTTTCTTTCCAGCGCTCTCTGATAATTTGCGCGCTGCGCTTCCTGCTCAGCTTCCATTTTTTGCAATGTCCGAAAACGAAGGATCTGCATAGTAGAAAACAATAACGCATAAATGACAACGGCAATTGCCATATTTGGTATCGTTGCATCATATAGCGAAGCCTCTGGTATATAGGTATACAGATAGTAATTTCGTCCGTGACTATACATGCCATAATAATTTTTTGCATTCTGCCTATCTCTGATAGGCGTCAGCATTTCTGCCTGCCTTTTTGATTGTAACTCATGACAAATCTCGTTGTCTCCGATTTTTTTTCCAATCATTGATACATCATTTGAAGCAGTGATTTCATCCCCCTCTGCAATGATAAATGTACCATACACATTCTTTGGATAACCATCAAGAATAGATTGCACAGATAATACAGATTTATCTGCAAATTCAGCGTCGACATGACGATACGCTAAAATAATAGCACTCTGATCCCCACTGGCATGTATGGCAACATCAATATGAGATCCATCCTCTAACAAAATACGTCTGATATATGTTTTTTGCTTATACGATGCCACATCCATAACACTGTCTGTTTCCAGTTCTGTTTGCATAACATCATAACCCACGCCATCACGGGTATACTCTGTCCGGATATTTCCATCCGTATCTAAGATCGTAATACCCGTAAGCCATTGCTGCATTACTTTGGCTCGCACCTCTTCTTCAGTCGTCGATAAATTACAATCCGAAAGTGCCTGCACAGCCAATGTTTCACGAATAAGACTTTTTGCAATTTCTGTATCATTATATCTCTTATAATTATTTGTCTGTGATTTCAAAAAATCTATCGTGGTCGCCATCTGTTTTTCACATTTTTTTTCATCTAATTGTTTGGAACAGATAAAAGTGATCAGTAGCAGAATCATCCCGATGACCAAAAATAACAAATGATATTTTCGATCCACAAATTTTTGTTTTTTGCTATTCTCCAAGTCGATCCACCTCCAAATATGTCTGTGGATGCTCTAAATATGCTCCAACGATTTTTTGCATTGTTCCGTCTGCTTGCATATCCGAAAACGTTTTCTGTATTTGTTCTGCCAGACCCCGACTATCCTCTTTTGCAAAGGCTACACCAATCCCCGTTGTCAAAATAGCATCATCCAGAATACGAAAGTCAGCATCATAATCTTTTACATACTGCAAAATTGCTGTCTCATGAGCAGCAATCGCATCTACATAACCACAATCTAACGCTGCATATTGCACACTTCTGTCTTCCAGACTAATGATTGCAATATTTTCCGGGAAACGCATATCCAGATGATTCAGTAAAATTTCTTCCGGTTTGCCCGTTGTCTGAACCGCGATTTTCTTTCCTTCTAAATCCATACTATCCTGTATCGGACTATTTTTATTGACAGCAATCACCTGACGACTAACCATATACGGTCCTGCCCACTGATAGTCGTCCTCACGTCCACTCATGGAATAGCACCCCCAGATACAGTCAATCTCGCCTGTCTCTAGGAGTGCATCCTTTTGTTCCCAATTAATCACGGAAAATTCCACATGATAGCCAATACGCCGAAATGCTTCTTTCGCAATATCCACATCAATTCCAGTCATAGCCCCATCGCTATCCTGATAAATATACGGCGGATAAATATCACTGCCCACTACTATCGTCGGCATTTCCCGATTTGCATGTTCGGGTATCACTTTACAGCCCGTAAAAAAACATAACACACTGCTAAGTAATAGCAGTCCTCCCCAAAGCTTTTTCATCTTCCTATGCCAATTCCTTTATTACATCAAGAACCACTTCGATTCCAACTTGTGCCGCTTTTTCCGCAAATGTTGCATAATCCATCTCAGCGCCCTTACCATCTGAAATACTGCGGATAATTGCAAACGGAACCTGATTCACATAGCAGACCTGTCCGATACTTCCACCTTCCATCTCACCGGCAATTGCACCAAAATTCTCATGTAAGTGCACCTTTGTGCTCTTCTTTGCTAGGAAAAGATCTCCCGTCGCAATGGTGCCTACTTCGTAATTAATATTTCTTGCTGCAACACATTTTTCAATCACTGCATTCAGTTTCTCATCTGCCGGCAAATAGATTTCGTTCAATCCGGACAAAAGCCCAATCGGATCTCCCAAAGCAGATGTATTCATATCATGTTGTACCACACAGTTTGCAATAGCAACATCCATCACGCCCAACTCTTCACAAAGTGTTCCTGCCACACCAATATTTATGACACAATCCACATCATACTTTAAAATCATTGCCTCTGTACAGATTGCAGCAAACACTTTTCCAACACCACACACTGCTGCCACCACTTCTACGCCTTCCACCTGACCTTGCGTAAATATAACGCCGCTCGTCTGTGTTTCTTTCGTATCCGTCATATGTTTCTTTAAATTGTCCACCTCAATCTGCATAGCTCCAATAATACCAATTTTCATGTTGTATTCTCCTTTTCTCTCCGCAGGACGTTCCTTTTGACCTATATCCTTCTACAAGACAAACTACTGTGGATATGTAAACTCCATGTTTGTCTGCTGTTTTAATACTTCCAAATACGTTGCACATTCTGTCTTTGCTGCTGTAATATCCAAATTGCGATAATTACCACATTCAACGGCAGAAGCTCCAAATACCGGGCCATCATGTTCTACAATCTGCTGTAAAACATGCTTTGTAATTTCAAAAACATGTTTGTCGTTGGCATTACGAACCAACAGATAAAAACCTGTCTGACATCCCATCGGTCCAAAATAAATCACATCCTCTGCAAGTTCTGAATTTCTGATATAGGTTGCAAACATATGCTCTACCGAATGCATCGTAAGGTCTGACATGTAATCCCCCATGTTCGGACGTCTTGTACGCATATCATATGTTGTAATATCACCATCCACGCGGGAAATATAAAATCCCGGCACTAAAATATCATGGTTGATTGTAAAGCTCTTGATTCTTTCCATTTTAATCTTCCTCCTGTAAAATCAGTTTTGCCTTTTTTAGTGCCACCGTAATAATACCAGTAAGAATTGTTGCAGAAATCATTTCAAATACTGCATTTACTCCTACAAACGCACAAATAAAGACAATGACGTTGCGTCCGCCAATTAAGTTCTGCACATATTCTGTATTGCCAAATAATACGACAAGCGCTGTCATAAAGAACAATGTATTCAAAAATGCTGACAAGAAACCGGTAAGATACCCAGAGAGTGTCATATTTTTTGTTGCTTTACGAAGGCCTTTAAAAATATAACCCAAAAGCAAACCATCTAAAAATCTTGGTACAAATCTCTGAATGAAAGCAAGCACCGGATTGATACTAAAAAGCATTGCTCCCATGGCACTGACACCGCCAACACCAATACACTGTCCAAAGCTTGTCAATCCAAATACTGCTCCCAAAATAGCTCCACCCAAAGGTCCACAGGAAATTGCCCCTATTGCAACCGGAATCATATTAAAAGTAATCGCAAGTGGTCCGATATTGAGGTAACCAAGTGGCGTATACGCCATAAGAAGCAGTACTGCAATCATCAATCCTAAAATCGTAAGTTGTTTTGTCGTTAATTTTTTCTTTTTCATATCCTCTATCCTTATAATCATAATGTAGGTTAGCATTTACCACCTTTGATAGTACCACAGCCGCCAAGACGCCGCAAGAAATAAGTGCGCACAAGCACAATGTTTTATGGTATGATGGTAATGCTGTTTTCCAGCAGTTTATATGATATCCTTTTTAAACTAAGTTTTACAGAAAGATAAGAGTTATTTATGAATAAAAAATTTTTTCTTTGCGGCATTGCTGCCGTAATCATTTTAATTTCCATAGCATTTTATTGTACACCAATCCATAAAAGTCTTCGCACCATATCTGCTGGAGAATCTATAGATACATCGGCTGTGCAAGCCCCATTATATGCCGGTATTTCCGCGCAAACCTATCAATACAACCACGGCATTGCCACCGGTGAAATTCCGATTGAAGTACCACCTTTTTTCGAAGAAGATGTTTACACTTTCTTGCAAGGTCACCGTGCATGGTCAAGCAATGCCACCTGGTCTGGAGAATGGTGCATGAAATATGCCAAAGGACAATATTTCAGTGGATTTGGGTGTGGCTTCTGTTGTGTTGCCAACGTCTATTCCACGCTTTCCCCTTATACCTGTTCTCCACTTGATGTCTACGATTATGCCTATAAAGAAACAGGATATACACCAAGCAAGGCCAATTCGGCATTGGACTGGGGAAATATGAAAGTCATTTTAAAAGATTTGGGAATGTCTTGTGATGTTTATTATAAAGATAATAGTTATGAAGCTTTTCGCGATCAGATTAGAAGCGCGAAGATGGCAGTTACATTAGTAAGCAGTGCTAATGACGACCGGCTCTGGCAAAAAGTACCTGGGCACTATGTTACCGTTTGTTTATATGATGCCAGCGACGACACGGTATTATTAGGTGATCCCGGATCTCCTACCAACAATCGGACACGCGTCCCATTAACCTACATTTATGATGCATTAAAAACCACGAGTAAATTTCAATATCTACTCGTGGATGATTATACCGAAGCGAATAACCAGTGGTTACATGATGGAATCGATGAAGTATGGAATGCCCCAGCAAATTAGGGCATTCCTTTTTATCTTCTTCTGTCTCTACCTGGTTGCCGATAATAACACGCTTTACACGCATACATTCTCTGGTCTGCAAGTTTTGAAACCTCGTGTATATTTTCCCAGGCCTGTTCTGTACTATACACATGCCCATAAGAAATACTCAGCGCATCTGCAAGTTCACCATGCCAATTCTGTACACTTGTTTCAAATACCCGCAATGCTTCTTCGAACTGCTGCACCTGTTTTGTCATACAAACGACAAATTCATCTCCACCAATTCTATATATCTGACCATACGCACCAAATGCTTTTTTCATGCATTCTGCCGCAGCAATGATTAGTTCATCTCCGGCTGCATGACCACAGGAATCATTTACGCTTTTCAAACCATTTAAATCCAGAGAAATATAAATCCATTCCTCATCTAAATCCAGCTTATTGATATCTTGTTCATATGCGTGCCTATTCAGGCACTTCGTAAGTTCATCCGTATTCGATGTATAAATCAAAGCTTCTTTTTCAAATTTTTCTTTTAAAACCTTAGAAAGCATATATAGCATACAGCCAGATGCCACAATCAGATAAATTCCTACAATTAAAGTAGCCAGCACACTGCTTTGCAAATAATATATGTTCTCTATGCTTACCGCGACGATATAATTATCATCCTGCTTCATAACACATCTGCAGGATTTTCCATCAATACGAACGCGTTCTGCTATTGACTGCTCCTTATCTATATCACGAGAGGATATCCCGATTTCGTCCAGCTTTTTTCCTTCTTTGCTGCTGTCTGTAGCACCTTTTATTATCTTTGTCTTCGCATCTGCGACAAAAATCTCCATGCCTTCGTATACCGGCATATCTGCTACAACCATAGAAACCTGCGTCTGTTTCATTTCGGCAAGAAGACGCGTAGGTTCTATTCCCACCTGGATCATTTTGGTACCATCTTCATTCCAGGTAATCGCATACATCATTTCCTTACCTTCTGCGGTATTAGGGGTAACTTCCTGACACATACTAAGCTCTTTATTTTCAAGCATAATCTTGAAATATTGCATCTGCTCACCGGAATCAAAACTATACCCAAAATATCGGGGTAGCGTACCACTATAAATACGTCCATTTTCATCAAACAGATGTATCTCATCAATCGACATCAGACTCGCTATCTTTTGTAGTTCCTCTACATCATGCTCCACCTGCGGCTTTGCATCGACAATATAAGATACGGATTTGGCCCGTACAATATATTCATCCATAAGCAGCTGGACAAGTTCCTCTCTGTCCTTGTCATTTTCATCAAGCACGGTCATAACACGATCAAGAAGCGCCTTTGACATTCTATATGCATTTTTACCATTCACATAGTTTAGAATATTGACTTCTAGGAGTAACGCAACAGCAATAACAACCATAGCCAATATCACCATTTTTTTCTTCCTTTTCATGGATTTATTATACCATATGCCCTAGGCTCTTGCATCCGATAAAACTCACTATTTTAAAGGATAAAATTTTCTTTTCTTATACTTCTATGGTTTCTAAAATTTTCTTTAAAGAATCTGCAGATTCTTTCAGTTTTAATGCTTCCTCTCCATTGAGATTAATTGGGACATCTGACTCGATACCTTCTGCGCCTACAATCGCCGGCATACTAAGAGCCACGCCGTCAATATCATACGAACCATGTATCATATGTGAAACCGGCAAAATCGATTTTTCATCGCGCATAATCACTTCACAGATTCTTTTTACAGACATTGCGATGCCGTAATATGTCGCATGTTTTCTGTTTATAATCTCGTATGCACTGTTCTTTACCGCTGCTGCAATTTCCTGCGTATTCTCCTTATGCTTGTAATGACCTCGCATTTCGCACATTTCACTCAGTGGTACACCGGATACATTTGCAGACGACCATGCCACCACTTCACTGTCTCCATGTTCACCAATAATAAACGCATGCACACTGCGACTGTCCACCGATAAATGTTCCCCTAATTTATATCGTAATCTGGCACTGTCTAAAACAGTTCCAGAGCCGATCACTCTGTTTTCCGGAAGACCGAATAATTTGATTGCTACCTGGGTAAGAATATCAACTGGATTTGCTACCACAAGCAAAATTCCTGCGAACTTTCTTTTTGCAATCTCCGGAATAATGGATTTGAATATGGAAACATTCTTGTTCACAAGATCCATACGTGTCTCGCCCGGTTTTTGACCTGCCCCTGCTGATACAATCACAATCGCTGCATCTGTCACATCATCATAACTTCCGGCATATATTTTCATCGGACTTGCAAAAGGAATGCCGTGGCTGATGTCCATCGCCTCTCCTTCCGCCTTATTCTGATCTGCATCAATCAACGCAATTTCTGTAAACAAGCCACTCTGCATCAATGCAAACACAGAGGCTGATCCCACAAAACCACATCCTATCATGACTGCCTTTTTTGAATTTATAACATGTTTCATCGTAAGTTTCCTCCTTCATTTCTATAAATACCATTCCCGTTTGGCTGGCAAGCTATTCTGATTCTATATATTACTATCGTTGTCTTGCCTTCTCCCTTATTGGGAACAATTCTCAATAAGGATTATATATTGCGATTTTTTATGTGTCAATAAAAAAAGCGACAATCATGCACTGCTACTGACTAAAGTTTTTGTATTTGTTCCCCATCTGTAAGATCTGCAAAAATGTTTGCAACATGTGTCGATACAATACCTTCACACACGGTTCCAAACAAAATATTAAGCGTATCCTCGACCAGCTCACACTCGGACAGTTCCACTTCATATTGCTTTGCCATCTCCTTGATGACCTCCACTTTTTCTGCGTCATGCTCCACGGAAATTACATCCTCAAACATATCCGTATAATATTTTTCAACAAACTTTCGTTTACTCAAAACTTCTTCTTCACCAGAGCATGTCGTCAATACGTATAGCTTTGCGCCCTCTCTTTTTCTTTTCCGTGCGTAGTCTTTTATAGCCTTGACGGGCTTGCAGTACTCATATATATTCTCACCGTGTTCTTTGCAATATACACGCCATTCCTTCTCGCTCATACCAATCTGTAATTTTCCATTTACCATATACTGCGGAGCGCTAAGCGTACCATCTACATCAAAAAATGCTAATTTTATCATAAGCTGTGATTTATCCTTTCTAGCGCAACAGAGAAACTGCCATTCTTCGATACGTATGGCGTTTTCCGCGAATAGCTACGCTATATGCCATAATATTCTCTGGCAATGCCATCCCCATATAACCACTATCACCAATATGATGAATGTCTGCACCAGCCATCTTACACATAAGAGCAATTTGACGAATCGTATCTTCATCAGCACCTTCTTGTGATGTTCCAATCGTCGTCATCGCAAGCGCTCCCTTTTCATGTGCTCTCTTTATCAGTTTTGCCGCATATTCCATTGAAATACCCGGAACTGTCCCCGGTGCCGGAAGCAAAATCACATCTGCACCAGCATCTACAAATGATTCCACTTCATTCTCTGTCAGAATTTTTTCTCCCGCTTCCGAAAGAACACCAGATGCGTGCATCTTTCCCGCTGTAAGAATAACGCGATCGCCCACTGCTTCTTTCAACTGGGAAAGTGCCTGTAGAATTGCATCATTCTCTACGCCCACACCAGGATTGCCTGTCAAAACAATCATGTCCACGCCCATATCCGCTGCTTTTTTTGCATTTTCCGGTGTAGCCTGACGACCTTTTGTCAAGTTCCAAACCGATTTATCCTCTGTATCCTTTACGATAGCCGGCTCTAAATTAATCGCCACCATTCTTCCTGTAAGGCGCTTCACCTCATGAACCACCTCTTCTGGTGGCACCTGTGGCAACCCTTGGATCACAGGTTCATTTACGTCGAAGACATTTAGCATAATCAAATCTGCTCCAAGAGACGTCACAAATTCTGCATTTGTTATATCAACCAGCATCGGTGTCACCGTTCCTATGGTTTCTGCTGCAAGTGTTCTACCCTCGCTATCTGCTATGGAAGTTAAAAGTTCCTGCTTCTTGTAGGAAGCCAATTCCCTGGCCGTTGTATCTATGAGTCTTTTTGTCATAATTCATTCTCCTCTTTTCTTTTTCGATTGCTTTCATTGTAGCACATTTTACGATGCAGTTCCCCCTGTAAATACATACAAAAAAAGACTCCGGGCAGATGTTTCGTCGTTTCCTTCTAATATCTGCCCAAAGTCTTTACACTAATCCGAGTAAGAAATCATTACCCTCTAAACTGATTAGCAATATTCACGTCTGTTTCTTCCACAATTTTTGCTGTAGAATCCAGTGCTGCTGCAATTTCACGAATCAATTCTTCTGCTTTCATAAATCCAGGTTTTACTTCCTGATAACGTGCTGCATAAGATTCACTAGCTGCACCTTCCCATTCGCTCTGCAATTGCTGAAGCAGAGCATCCATTTTGCTGATCACCCCATTCACCGTATCTGCCTCAATGCGATACTGGTTTGCTCTCTCTCTCATTTGATCTGGTGTAATCCTAATTTGATTTGCCATTTTATTTTCCTCCCAAAATTTTATTTATATACCGGTAAAACCGGAAATATACTTATGTAATTTTATCTATCGACTTGCCATTTGATTGGTCATCGACGTGATATAGGTGTTTGCACTCTGCAATTCCTGACACCGTAAAACAAGACGTGCAGAAATTGTATCATCTATCGTTTGTACATTATCAAACACTGTATCCATTCCTGCCTTACAAATCTGATTTGTTTCCGTTATTTTTGAAAAATATCCATTGATTGCTTTCATAGCAACACCGATAAGCAATGGAGAATACCATTCCTCCCCAGCATAATTTCCCCAGGAAGAAACCGAAACACTCCCTGAACTCTCTATTCCATAAATTGCATTCGTAAGTGCCTCATATACCTTCCACGAAAAATCACGTGTAGTCCCTTCTCTTGCAACTGCATCATCACATCCGCCAGAAGTATCGATATCCCGAACTTTACTATCAATTCTTTCCCAAAATGCTGCAATATCAAAATCATACTTACCAGCCAACATCTTTCTTATTACTGGAAAAACAATATATCTCAAAAATTTTTCATCATCACTATCCGTCAACTGTTTCTTTATATAATCAAGTATCATGGCGAGATTCAGGTTCACATTGATATGATAACCAAAGATATTAAAATCCATCAGTTTAATCATTTCATTCAATGCATTTAAACCCAACGCTTCTAGCATTTTATCGATTTCTTTTGCATTGATATCGTATACATCCATATACTTCACCAAATATGCCATCACTAATGCTAATGAATCAGGATTTTTCAAGATAAAATCAATCATTTTGTTTGTTTTATCTTGATCTCCTGAAAACATCAATGCCAACAATTGCGACGAAAAATCTACAATCTCAACTTTATCCTTATCATCTGCATTATTAAGTACAAATGTCGTAAACTTATGCAGCATTTGCATTGACTCATCTTCTGGTATCTCAACCACAATAGGATTTCCGCTCTCATCAAGAATGAGTTTTCCTTTTTCGTCCGCCATGAAGAAAGAATTCGGACTATGATGTTCTCCGATACCATCTACTCCCCACCCCTGACAATATACCTGCTTTGCATTCGGTACTGGGAAAAGCAATACATGCACATAATCTGTAGAAAGCGAATATTCCGTAATAACTTCACCTTTTGCCTGAATTTCCGCCCAATATTTATCTATAAACTCCTGCGAAAATCCCTGACCGTCGTAAGCAACACATCTTGTGACTTTATCTGAGGTGATTGCAACATACATAGCTTTATTACCACCCTTTGAATGTCCTGTAACTGTAACATTTTCGTATGGCAGACTTTCGATAAAATCCAATGCCTCTTTCTGACATTGCGTATCTGTCACGTTAAGTCCTTCTACATTATCAACCCACTCATCACCACCATGGGTTCCTCTAAAAGCCACAATAGCATCATCTGCACTTCCTTCCTCTACAAAGCACATTGCTAGTGTTGTTCCATCAACAGCCGCCATCGTATCTTTCAACACAAGGTCTTTCATTTGACTTTCCTGTAAATAACGAATCATACCGGCCCACTCCTGCGCTGAAGAAAGCCCAATCTTTTGGTCCCCTTTTTCCTCCAGATTTCGTAAGGCTTCTTCATCAAAACAAGATAGTATTTCTGAAAGTGTCATATTTTTTTGTCCACTTTTGATACCAGAAAATCCTTGGATGCCAGCTTGTTCCGCAACCCTATGATCCATATACGTCAGCTGCTCTATCATCCCCAATTCATTATCTGTTAGAACCATTTCATCCCCCATTCAAATCAACACCTTATTTTTCTACATACCAGATTTCTCGCACAATATAGCGTTCGTCCGATAGATAATCGGTATAATTATATTTCGTAAGATATGGAATTTCCCCTTCATGAAGAAGAATCAGTTGCACCATCCCATATAATTCATGCTCTGCAAGATATTCATGAAGTTCTTCCTTAAAGAAAACAAGTTCTTGCTGTTCCATCATTTCCCCATCCATAAATATCCATAAACAGCTCTCGATTTTCCCAGAAAAATCGGTATCTTTCGTTGGTACTTCCGTCAATGTCGTTTTTGTTATTTCCGTAAATATCTTCATTTTCGTACCTGGTAAAATATCTTTGATTCCTTCCGATACATACGAAATAAACATTGTATTTGCAGCGACATTTAAATAGTTGTCCTCATATCCATCCTCCGTCTTTGTAATTGTAAAACATTCCATCTCTTTATCCCCTTCCGTCGGAAAAGCATACATATGTTCTGTTTCTAAAGGATTTTGTGCAACATATCCTGCATACGAAAATGACTTTCGATACTTTTTTTCTGCATAGCAAAGCATTTTCTCTATGGAAACAATTGCCTTTTGTTGTGATATAGAAAGATTGGTATACTCTGTTGATAATCCCTGTTCTCTTAAAATATCTTTCTGTCTCTGATTCAAAGTAACATCCATTTCCGCTTTGCTTTGCACTTCTGAATTTTGCATCTTACATCCACACGCTCCTATCATCAAACTTATAATACCAATTAGTATTCCATAGCTTATTTTTCTTTTCATGTTATTTCTCCGACGAGCCCCACCACTGGGCAAGCGAAGCATCTGTATTTGTAAATGCAACCCTGGTATTCATAACCGCCGTTTCCGTTTCCTGTATCAGACTACTTAAAGCTGCACCAATTTCATTCAGCTGGTTTGCTGTTGCTATTAAATTATCTGCTACAGATCCTTTTGCATTCGTAAACTGTACTTTCACACGCCGACTAGATATATTTTTGGATAATGCCGACAACTTTCTTTCACTTTTTTCTAATTCGCTTATATCGACTTTGATCTGTACTGTATCAGCCATTTCACCACCTCCACTTACAAAAATTGTGCTACAAGTGAGTCGATTGTAGCCGTTATACCCGTTGGAAACTGAAAACAATCTGCGCTTGCTATTCCAGCCATATAAGCATTCACATCTATAGCAACTTCTTCACACTCATCTTTAATAGATGTCTTATACGGTTTTAAAGCCAGTGCAATAGCTGACAGCTTAGAACATACCAAATCATCCTGGATGCCTCTTTCCTGAATTTCAGAAAGTACCGCTATATATGCTTCCATCGTTCTGCACAAAAAATCTGCATACTCTACAAGATTATTCGCCGCTATCGAAAGTTCTGCCTCTGCACAAACAACATCTTTTGCCATATTACAGACCTCCTCCCATAAAAAACTTCGCCAATTTTTCAGCTGTTTTTGCTATCTCAATTTGAATATCCAATTCAGCAATTTTGATATTACAAAAAAAGATTTCTTCTTCATAGTCGTTGACAGCATTTTCATAGCTTTTCAATTTTGCGGAAATAGTTGTAAGAAGTGCCGTATATATAGCCGCAATGCTCTTAGCTCCTATTCCATAAAATATATTTTGCATGCCAGCAAAATATCGCTGCGCTGTAATACTATTCTCTTTTACCTCTTCCACACCAGACAACATACCAGCTTTATGAGAATTTATCGTATGAAACTCCTCCTGAGACTGTAAGACCATGGTCTTAAAACTACATAAAGATTCATACGCCTGTTCACATTGCGTTCGTTGTTGATAAGCCTGTTCTCTTTGATTTATATATGTTTGCCTTTCGGCTTCCAATGTCGGTATTATACTTGCGCTCATGACACCCCTCCCCTATGTGAGCAAATCGACGTTTTCATTTTGATACATGCATTGTCTTTTATGTAATAACCATCGCCAGGTACGATTGGTTTTTTATAATTACGAGATATTGCCAATGGTACATCAAAAATTTTCATATTACTGATATCATCAAAATATATAAAATTTCGTTGATCACGAATATTCTTCATGATTTCCGATGCGCTATAAGGTATATTTGCATTTTCCACAAATGCTATCATGCAAACTTTCATTTCCTTATATCTGCCCACAATATTTTTGTAAGCAGCAAGCGCTTCTGGATCATTACTAATAGCATCTAGTGCATCAGGATTATCCACAACAAGCATAAGAAGCTCTGCATTTTTAAGAATCTCATCATTACCTGCAACAAGAGCATCATATCTCTCTTTTACCTGCTGTTCGATTTCCTTCATGTACAAAATCGCATCATCAGCCACCACAGTATATGCCACGGTATGATCACACTCTTTTAGAGATGAAAGTTTTTTCCCTATATGATCCACCACATACACCTTACTCATCTCTGGGTATTCCGTAGCAATCATATCGATAGAATATTTTAACCAATTGTGTCGTCCAGCCCCCTCACGTCCTGTGATTGCCAATAATCCTGCTGATGCAAAATCCAACACACAAGGCGTAACGGTCGCATAATCAAGCCCAATGACGATTGAGAATTGTTCCTTCATATATTGACCAAATTGCTCTACCATAAATCCCTTTGTAAGCGATGCCGGAATCAATGGAATTCTTTTTGCTATCGTATTTTTATTTCGACTATTTGTTTCAGAAATGTATTGTTTTATTTCCTGAACTCTGTCAATTTCCTTTTCCCCCTGAAATGCAAGATAGGACTGACACTCATACTGTTTCTTATCCCTCTCAATAATTGCTCTTCCAGGGATATTATCAATTCGCTCACTGCAATAATCAAACAACGCACTATACTCATTTGAATCATTACAATACAATGCCATTCTTGTAGAAAAATTAGATAAATACTTATAGCCAAACCCTGCTGTTTGCGCGTTTGCAATAACAATACTCATGCCAACCGTTAATCCCTCTCTGCAAAGAGCAAGGAGCTCATCATCTTCATTAAAGTAAAGTTCTTTTAAAGCTGTAAGATTATCTATGATTAACACAATAAGTGGAAGTTCTCTTCCCCCTGCCTCTTTATACGCTGCAAATGAACTAACACCAGCAGACATCAGCTTTTCTTTTCTCGTCTCAACTTCTGTATGTAAAAGTTTAAACAAGTTCTTTAATTTTTCATCCTCAGAAGGACAAACAACGCCCCCCACATGGCTTAAAGTCTCAAAATTTTTTAACACCCTAGATGCAAAATCAATGATATAAATATTAACCTCATCTGGTGTGTAGGTTGTTGATAGATTACGGATAATCCCCTGTAACACATTTGTTTTACCCATTTGTGATGACCCAATAATCATGAGATTATTACATCCCAGCGCCACTGTATGTACTCCCTGATACTGATTTTCCGGATCATCATATATACCAAGTTCAACTTCATAACTTCCCATGCCCGCTGCATCTTTTTTTCGTATAGCAAATGCAACGTTCTCTCCCAAAGAAGGCAAACAAATATCCGGCAATTTCGGTAACTTTATTTTTTTACAATAGGCTGCAACGTAATTTACAATTGCATCTAACTGGGTCGTACTTCCTTCTCCATTCGTTTGTTTCTTTCTCGAATACACCGGTATGCGTTTTCCAGATTCTGTCAAATGATAAATAGAAAACTCTTTTTCATTTACGTCATCTGACTTTTCGAGAGCCCCACTATATGCAGATTGGAACAACTCGAAAATTTCATTATTGCCAACCTGTAAATAAGCTCGCCCAGGTTCCTTGATTTCTGCTGCAAAAGGTGCCTTTAAAACCTCATTACTATCCTCCTGGCTCTGTACTTTCAAGCAAAGTTTAAATCGGGAATTACTCCAAATCTGCTCATTCACTTGTCCCGAAGGTTTTTGCGTCGCAAGAATAAGATGTACACCAAGACTTCGACCAATACGTGCTGCTGAAATTAATTCTTTCATAAATTCTGGCTGTTCTGCCTTTAACTCAGCAAACTCATCTACAATAATAATCAGATGTGGCAGTGGATTTTTTATTTTCCCAGCCTTATATTTCTTTATATATGTGTCAATATGATTAACGTCTGCTTCTGCAAATAAGCGCTGACGTTTGCGCAATTCTGCTTTGATTGACTTTAATGAACGATTCATTTCTTTGCCATCAATATTCGTAATCGCCCCTAGCAAATGTGGCAAAGTTTTAAACTGATTTACCATTCCGCCACCTTTAAAATCAATAATGACAAATGCGACTTCATAAGGGTGATATAACGTAGCCATTGCTAAAATATACGTTTGTAAAAGTTCTGATTTACCAGAACCTGTTGTTCCTGCGACAAGCCCATGTGGTCCATGTGCCTTATCATGCAAATCTAACGAAACCACACCAGTTTTTGAAACGCCAAGTGGTGCAGCCATCGAGCGAAACACCTGAGATGTTTCCCATCGAGCCTTAAGATCAATATCATCTACTGATAAAATCTCTAACAACTCAAAGAGCGTAATATTTTTTGTAAGTGTACTCTCGAGCGAAATCTCCTCTGTGTATACTGGTGCTAAAAATTTTACAATCTCTTTTGCCTGTGCCATTTGCATTTTTGGATAAACAAATTGCGATGTATCGCCTTTATTCTGCGTATTAACCAAAGTTGCATTTTCATCGTCTGTAATAGAAACAATATATCCACACCCCTGTGGAATATCTGCTGCTTTATCGCCAAAAAATACAAACGTAACCCCTAATTCTTTTGCTTTGTCAACAAATCTCGAAATAGGATGACTTTTAAAGCCATATTCATCGTAAAAAAATACGATAATATTCTCTACGAAAGACGGATTCTGTTCTCTGAATGTAAGTTCTTTATATAAAAACTCAAAAACAAGGTTTTTACTGTCATCATCGCATACCAGATTCCTAACACCAATGGCATCATTATACACATGTGGAAGAAAGCGAAGCCACTGTATTTGTTCTTTGTGCTTCTGTTCCGTCACAAATACCAATTTTACATCTGAAAAGTATTGACGAGCTGCAAGATCAATGACCATATTTTTGAATACTTCAAATCTATTGTCCTCTTCTCCCACAATACCTATTGCATTTACTTCTTTCAAATCACACACAATTGGCGCATTATGAACATATCTATATTCATTACACAATTGTTCTGGGATTAACTGCAATTCATCTTCAACTTCCAGTTTTTCCTGTTTTTTATAATTGATTTCTCTTTTTGAAATCACATCGCCACTACCTAGGCGCACACATAAATAATCTTCATCATCGCGAGAACGGTCGAAAAGATCCGGTGAAAACGATTGAAACCGCTCTTGTTCAACCATTTGAGAAACAAACACTTCTTCTAACTCTGCCTGTTCTTGTGCTCTATATGTTTCTATCTCTTCCCTTTTTTTTGTAATATATGTATTGTACTTCTCTATTCGCGCCGCAGAACTTTCCTTAAAATCTTTTTTCCCTTCCTTTATGCTCACAATGGTCGTAAAAATAGCAATTGTGCATGATATTGCAGACATGATAATCATCATTCCACCAAAGTATGCCATAATACCTGCTGCAATCAGCATGCCTACGGATGGGAGAATTCTCATAAATAAGTTATTTTTGGGTTTTTCCGGTTTTGCCGGTGGATCAAGAATTTCTATTTTCTCGTCACATACAACCGTTTTCACTCGTGTGTTACGGTTAAATTTCGGATATGCACCTTGTGATGGTGCATCCAAGAAATATAAAGAATTCATTTGTATTTCAGGACACATCTGCGTCCATATTTTATTATCATGAAAGTAAAATGAGCAATTAGCAATGGACAGGAAATCTCCATCTTTGATACGATCTCCATTTTTTGCTTTATTACCATTAATATAAACACCATACGTCGTGTGCTCAATTGAAAGTACAAAGCCATCCACTTCTCTATTAAGAACAATAGCCTCCTCTTTCATCTGCTCTCCACTTAGGACAATATCACAAGCAACAACCGTCCCTATCATCAAGGATGACTTTCCAGAAATGTCTACCATTCTATCATAATTCTGTTTTTCGTCAGCAAAATCTGGCAAAATTTCCAACAAAAACAGCAATGCACCAGACTCTTGATATCTAACTTCTAGCATATCGCCGTACACCAATGTTTTTTCCATCCATTTCTTTGCATTGTCATCCGTAAAGTATAAATGATCTGAGCAGTAAACCATCCACTCTTGACCATTATTTTCAAAAAAAAGGCGCATCTGCCCTAGGAAACATTCTTTTCGAAGACGAATGTCACAGTCCGACTCTGTCCCCACTTTAATCTGTCGCACATCTGGGGCGAGTTCTATTTCTTTATAGATCGTATTACTCGAAAGCGTAATCTTATATCCATTCACGTAAATCTCCCCCTATTCTGTGAAATTAATAATACTCCCATTACGCAGTCCAAATTCTTTCAATGTTTTGTTACCTATCAGCAAGGCAATTGGATTTTCAGTTTTTAAATAACAACGTTTCCTACCTGTAGTGTCCATCCCCAAACCATACGCGGTGTTCAACGCATTCACCAAATCATTTGCAGATATATTTAATGGAATCTCAAGATCTACCATCACATTTCTCTTTTCCATATTAAAAATGATAATTGCAGATTCTTTATCCATATCAGTTCTCACACTCTTTCTATGTTTCGAATGTTGCACATTCAACAATCGTCATCCATATAGTATTGTGAAATAATAACACATCGTATTATATATGGCAAGTATTTTTTGTCGATAATTTACAATAGATTTCTTTCTTAAGAATGTTTTTCCGTTTTTCTTTCATGATTTTGCACAATTCTATAAGATTTGTGCAAAAAAATAAGGAAAAGTCAGTCATCCAACTTTTCCCTATAATTTTTAAATTTTATCCCCCAGGGTGCAACCATTCACATTATACCTTCTCAAATTTTGCCACTTCATCTGACAAGTTCTCTGAAAGGTTCTTATTTTCACCCGCCTGTGTCGTAATTGCTGATATCGCTGTCACAAGCTGCGCAATTTCTTCTGCAACATTGGTAACCCCCTTCGCAGATTCTTCAATTGCGATTGAAATATTATTGATGCCTTCATTCATGTCATTCATCTTTGTCACACTATCCTTTGACATGTTTGCAAACTCATTAAAGGAATTACTTGCCTGATCTGTATCCGCTTCGTAATTTCCAATAATTTTTACGAAATTATCATAATCCTCCGCCACATCTGAAAGAACAAATTGTATCATTTCGGTCGCGTTTCCAGAAAGATCTGTCACTGCTCCAATAACCTTTGTGCTGATTTCCTGGATATTGTTTGCGGTTTCACGCGAATCATCCGCAAGTTGTCGAATTTCATCTGCTACAACTGCAAAGCCCTTACCTGCTTCTCCAGCTCTTGCTGCCTCAATAGATGCATTTAATGCAAGCAGATTGGTCTGTGCGGCAATATTTAAAATCTTCTCCGTCAATTCTGAAATCTCATTTACCGACTTCGAGGCTTCTACCGCATCAACAACGCCCTTCTGAATACCACCAAATGTTTCTACTGTCTTTTCCTTCGATGCCATCGCATCTTTATAGCTGTCTTCCGCCACCGTCTTCACTTTATGTAATTTCATTGCAGAATCTTTTGCATCTTCATTCATCCCTGACATTTTCTCTAACAAGTCATTACATCCCTGCGCCAAATCATACAGTGATGCTGATACTTCTTCCATAGAAGCTGCAAGTTCTTCTGATGCTGCACTTACATTTGATGCATTCATATTTGAAGATTCTGCTTCGCTTTGTACAAGGTAAGATGAATCTTTCATATCCTTTGATGCACTCTGAATCTTTACCATCAGATTTTGCAGCGTACCAATAAAATGATTTACACCATTTGCCAACTGTCCGATTTCATCTCCGCTCTTATCAAATACTCTTAACGTAAGATCCCCTTGTCCAGATTCAATTCCAAGAATGATATCATCCAAATCCTTCTTCGCAAGTTTTGCCGGATGCACAATAGACTTATTAACAACCAAAGAAAGAAGCACGATAACGAGCACATCAACAACTACAAGTACAATATCAAACGTAACGGTTCCGTCCACCTTAATATTGCTCTTATCGATTGCATTTGCAACCTCTGTCTTAGCAGTTTCAAGTGTCTCTGTGTCATTATTCTTCACTGCTTCTTCATACTGGCTAAAATGCTCTGTTATAACGCTGTTTCTTCGGCTGATTTCCCGCAAAGCCTCTAAATTCAATACCGTAATCAACACTGTAAAAATGCCCAAAAGCACCAGCATTCCAATCAGTTTTCTTCCTAAACTTTTTTCTTTTTCATGCTATCGCCCGCCTTCATAAAATATCTTTTTTACAGATAAACAATAACACAAAATTCGACCTTTCACAACAAATTATGATAAAGGCAATGCACTTTCTCTGCAATTTTTGCAGATTCCCTTAAAAGCAATATCATAACTTAAAAATTCCATCCCATGCGTATCTCGAATTTTTTCAAACAAATCCCCTATTTCTTCCATATCCACGTCTGAAACATCTCCACATTTGATACATCTGACATGGTAGTGATTTTTTAAAGTAAAATCGTACTGATTCGGTCCATTTGCCACTTCAACTTTACGAATTTCGCCTTCTTCTGCCAAAATCTCCAGATTTCTATATACCGTGCCCTTTCCAATTTGGGGATATTTTTCCTTGATAAAATCGTATACATCATTTGCTGTAACATGCCTTTTCATATCACATACAGCATCCCTTACCAATTCCTTCTGCCTTGTATTTCTTCTTACCATCTAATCTCCACCATCATTTCCTGTTCTGATTCCATACCTTATCAAATATTCTTTGCTGCATATCGTTCTCTTTTTTTGCATAATTGCTTGTTTTCATACATATAACGATCCGCCCGGTCAAATAACAGCTGCATCGAACAATTCTTATGCTCATTTGATAGCGCCCATCCATGTGCATAACTAATTGGATTTCGTGTTTCATTACGGTTCCATTTATCTATTTTCTCACATAAATTCTCTAACATTTCTTCGATCTCTTGTTTGTTTGTGTTATATACAACAGCCATAAATTCATCGCCGCCATATCTTCCAACAAAATCCTTCTCTGGAATCACCTGACGTAACAACTGTGCAAAATCAAAGATTAGTTGATCTCCAGCAGAATGTCCCTTTGTATCATTCACAACCTTCAGATTATTTAAATCAAACATCATACATGCTGTCGTCTCACATATCACTTCTGTATCATTGAGAATTTCCTCGCATCGACTTTTGTTTGGAAGCCCTGTATGCACATCTATGTATGCTTTTTTCTCTAACGCCCGGTTACTTCTTGCTATCTTCATTGCATGAATCATTTGTATAATAATCAAAATGACAAGACCTAACATATCAATCACAGAAAGCAATTCAGTCGTACGAATCTTCTCCGCAATCTGTTGTGAATAATCCTCTGCCGCAAACACCGTTGCATCTGCCATATCAAAATAGGTTTCACTCATAGCCACGATGTCTGTATTTTCATATCCTTTTTGCCTAACATCAGCAATTTCTTCTTTTAATTGTTCCCAATAAGCACTTTGTACATCAAGCTTTTCCCGGTATGTCTCATCTTTTAATCGGATCAAATCGTAATGTCCGTCCTGGTATCGCAATCCACTTATAATATCATCTAAATATTGAATCAATTCGTCGTTTTGCGTTCCTGTGATTTCCAGTTTAATCTCGCGCTGTGTGGCTCCACGCACCAGTCCTGCAAAATTTATAACACGCGCAGTCCCTTGTAAATGATCAATCTGTATCATCATCATTACAACAAGTATCACAATAAAAAGTATCAGTACGCTTTGCATGATACCGATTATATTTTTCTTTTTCTTATATGCTTGTCTTTCTGTATTTCTCATAGCTTCCTCATTTGTATTTTATTTTAATCAATTTATTAAGAACCAGTCTTAATAAGCATTATATTATCTTAAATCAACTACGTCAAATACATTCGAGAAAGCCCACGCCATCATAAAGTACCACTTTAAAGCTTTTTCCTTCAAAAAAATCCTCCATAAGCAGTTTTTATTGGCTTTCAACCTGCTTATGAAGGATTTTATTTTTAATCAGTAAATATTTTTAGTACTTCACCTCATACGGTGTACTATATTTTTTTCGAAATAGCATAACTTCCACTATGATTCTTACAATCATAGCATACAATAGTGGCAACCCTGCCACCGCAAGATTTGCTGCGATTATGCCTGCAGTATTTAGTTCTGGTGCAACTCCAAAAACTACAATCACGCTGCACAAAGAAATCAATGCCCCAACGAAAAGAACCGTTTTCTTTAACAAATCCAGCACTTTTTCTTTTGTTCTTGCACCTGATACCAGCACTACGCCTACACATAACAGAATCATAATAATTATACTAGGCACATCCATAAAATTACTTATTGGAAATTCTATTCCCACAGTGCAGATTCCCAAACACATAAATGCAGCCAATATCACAATCACACCAATTACAACGGATATTTTTGTCCCCTTTTTTGTAGATTCATTTTCTTTCACCAATGCCATAATTGTTTCCTCCGCTTTCACATGATAGTTTTCCGGAGGAATAAGTTCACCCGACAAAAGTTCATTGACCGTGATGTTGAATGCCTCACTGATTGGAACCAGCATAGAAGTATCCGGTGTGCCTTTTCCTGTCTCCCACTTAGAAATGGTCTTATCACTCACACCAATCAGCTCTGCCAGTTCTTTTTGTGTCAGTCCTTTCTTCTTTCGCATTTCCTGCATAAACTGTCCCATGTCTTTTGTCATATTGTCATCCTCCGTATCAATGATTGCGCAATTCATACTTTTATTTAGGCACATTATTACGTAGAATACAATCTACAAATTGGAGAATTGGTACACTTTATGAATCGAGTAGGAGGGAAATTTAAATAAATTTCCCGACCTCTCACACCACCGTGCGTACCGTTCGGTACACGGCGGTTCAATCAACTTA
>OMGW01000010.1_pt1 | contig 84063 bp, 77 predicted proteins | sample 1646131 | NCBI WGS metagenome assembly OMGW01 (sample SAMN05578588, study PRJEB25193) | human gut metagenome | biome: Human Microbiome; feature: human-associated habitat; material: feces | host: Homo sapiens | place: USA:Birmingham
TCATTATGGTTTTAATGCGGTTTGTAAGGAGAAACAATATGATTGGGTTTGTTATATGGTCACTTTTGGGAGTGTTTATAATTGGATTAGGAATAAAAGATATGTTTTCTAAGAATCCCGTTGGATTCTGGGCTAATACCGAAACAATAAAAGTAAAAGATGTTAAAGGTTACAATCGTGCGAGCGGACTATTGTTTATAATCTATGGAATCATTTTTGTTATATTAGGAATTCCGCTGTTAGATGGTCAAAATACACCATACGTTCTGTTGTCGGTTATTGGTGTGATGGTGGAAACAATTGTAATTATGGCTGCTTATAGTTTAGTTATCGTTAAAAAGTATGAAGAGAAGTAAATAACTTTGAAGTTGCAAGGAGGAAATTATGAAATTTATGCAAATAGAGAAAAAACAGCTATTGATCTATGTGATTATAGCATACGGAATCACATATGTAATGGGACTTCTGATGTGGTATAGCTATGGAAAAGGTCTTGATCTCAGCGCTTTTCCAAATGCGCAGATGCTGTATCCAGCAGCAGGTGTGATGATGGCTTATTTAATTACCAAAAAAGGAGATAAAAATCTTCCAACGGCTTTTTTCATATTCTTTGTAGCTCTCACGGCGGTGCTGGTTGTCTGCACGGCGGCTTCTGTTCTGGCTCCCCAAAATAGAGATCTGATGAGCATGCCATATTCTCAGTGGGCACCGATCATGGAGTACGTTATAATAGGTGGCAGCGTTATTTTCTGGATTCTTCTTCTGCAATCCGGTAAAGAAAAGCGCAGATCCTATGGACTGAACAGCGAACATTGGAATATATCTATTCGTATGATCCTGTTGTTTGTTGGATTATATCTTCTCAGATTTGTGATTGCCTGTGCTCTGAGCGGCCAGCTTTCTGAATTTGGCAAAATAATGGCAAATCCTACTACCTGGATCATATTTTTTACTGTTTTGGTAAACTTTTTCCTGTCAGTAGTGGCATTCTTTGGAGAAGAATACGGATGGAGATATTATCTTCAGCCTCTTCTTCAGAAAAAATTTGGACTAAAAGGCGGTGTAATCCTTTTGGGCTGTGTGTGGGCTGTATGGCATCTGCCAATAGACTTCTTCTATTACACTACGCCGGATATGGGGCTGGCGGCTTTGGCAAGCCAGTTTGTTACCTGTATTTCACTGGGGATTTTTATGGCATATACTTATATGAAAACCCAGAATATCTGGGTCCCGATAATTATTCATTTTTTGAATAATAATATGGTGGTAGTTTTTTCAGGAACGTACTCTGCGGATGTACTTCAGAATCAGCAAATCCACTGGGGAGATATTCCTGTGGCACTGGTAATGAATCTGCTGATCTTTGGATGGGTGATCTTTCTGAAGCCATTTAAGGAGAAAAAAGCATAATATTGAATTCATTCAAATGATTTAGAACAATTTGCAGGAGTACCTGCATTTTTAGGAATAGTAATTTTAATTTCATGTATTGCAGATTGGATGATATTTGCAAAAATTGAAGTGGCATAACTTATAATAGGTTAATCATAATTGTAATCAAAAATCAATGTCCATTCTGTGGCAAATCATTAAGGGTTGTACCTATAAATAGTGAAGAATATTGTCCACACTGTGGTTGTAAAATAGAACAGGAGCATAAGAAAATTTCAGTTTAATACGCATAATAGTATTGTTCTATTATAAAAATTGATAATATAGCATATAATAAAGGAACCTCAGAGTGCCAGCTCCGAGGTTCCTAAGTTCGTTACGGAGAACTACACCGTCAGGTTAGTGCTGTCATTCATCTCCGTCCAACCATTTGCAAATGTAGTAGCCAGCTACAGATGCCAATACGGAGATAAGAAAAGTTAGTATGATTCTAAGGGAGTCTAGAAAGACCTGGAGTGTCAGCTCTAGGTCTTTTTATGTTTTACACGTAAAGCAAGAAAAGAATTGCTGTTTACCTTGAGTTTACCTTCGTTTATATAATGAAACATGTTGGATGCAATCATTTTGAGAAGTAAAGACGAAGGCGACAAAAAGGAGAAAAACATGAAAAACAGAAAATATTTAGTGACAGGAGCGACCGGATTTTTAGGAGGTACCATTTGCAGACAGTTGATTGAACAAGGAGAAAGTGTTCGCGCATTTGCATTGCCAAATGATAAGGCAATACAATTTATTCCGGAAGGTGTAGAAATTTGTGAGGGCGATCTGTGTGATATGGAAGCATTGGAGCGTTTTTTTACAGTAGAAGAAGGCATAGAGACGATTGTTTTACATATTGCAAGTATCGTTACGGTGGCTCCAGATTATAATCCGGTTGTTATGAATGTAAATGTAGGGGGAACAAAAAATATCATTAAGTGTTGCCTGGAACATAAAGAATGTCAAAAATTAGTATATTGTAGTAGCACGGGTGCAATTCCTGAGACAAAAAAGGGCGCAAAGATCCGCGAGGTAAGATATTTTGATGAAGATCAGGTGGTTGGTTGTTATAGCCGGTCGAAAGCTCTTGCAACACAGGCTGTATTAGATGCAGCTAATATTGAGGGACTCAATGCGTGTGTGGTACATCCAAGTGGTATTTTGGGTCCAGAAGATTTTGCAGTGGGCGAAACGACAAAGACGCTCATTGATATTGTAAAAGGTGCTATGCCAATGGGAATTGATGGAACGTTTAACCTTTGTGATGTAAGAGATCTTGCGGCAGGTACAATAGCAGCAGCAGAAAAAGGCAGAAAAGGTGAGTGTTATATTCTAGGGAATGAAGTGGTTTCTTTCCGGGATTTTGCCAATATGCTGGTAAAAGAGACAGGTTGTAAGCCGGTGAAAACATTTCTTCCATTAGGGATTGCAAATAGTATCGCTTCCATTTTGGAAAGGAAAGCAAAAAAATCAGGAAAACAGCCATTGATGACAACATTTTCTGTGTACAATCTTGCAAGAAATAATACGTTTGATTCAAGCAAAGCAAAAAATGAATTGGGTTACACGACACGTCCTTATGAAGAAACGATTCGTGATGAAGTTCGTTGGCTAAAAGAATCAGGAAAAATTGCCTAAAACAGATAGGCAAAAGGTATATTTCGTTTTAAAATACATAAAGGAATATGATTGTAAAATAGGAGCTCGGAGGAAACATGAAAAAATATCCAAAACCAGATAATCAGAGATTACCCAATTACTTTGCGTTAGTCGCAATTGTGCCAGCGATACTTTCTATTATAGCTTATGAATTTATAGAATATTGCAGGGTGTTTGTTTTGCCGGAAACGTGGAGAAGGAACTTTTTATATGGGCTTGGAATGTTGATACCGATGGCTCTGATGACGGAATTGGTTACATTCTTTTTTTCCTGTATATTATCAAAACGTATTAACAAAATAGCTGAAGCAATGCAAAAGGTAGCACAGGGAGATTTCTCTATAGAATTAAAGCCGGAAAAGTTAAAGCCATTTCGAGACATTGCCATTGATTTTAATAAAATGACCAATGAACTTCGCGGCGTGGAGACGTTACGCAAAGATTTTATCAACGATTTCTCCCACGAGTTTAAAACGCCGATTAGTTCGATCAACGGCTTTGCGAAGCTTTTACTGGAAACAGATGTTTCAGAAGAAGATCGGCGAGCGTATTTAGAGATTATTGCAGAAGAATCGGAACGCTTGGCAACGTTAGCAGGAAATACAATGATGTTGTCAAAACTTGAAAATCAGACGATACTTTCCGAAACGGAAGATTATAGACTAGACAAGCAGATACGGCAGAATATCATTTTACTATCCAATGCCTGGGAAGAGAAGAAAATACAAATGGATGTCGATTTAGAAGAAATAACCTACCATGGGAATGCAGATCTGATGTCTCATGTCTGGATGAATCTTTTAAACAATGCAATTAAATTTACGCCGAAACATGGAATAATTACAGTATCTATGGCAAAAAAAGAAGATGAAATCAAAATATGTTTTGCAGATACAGGGATTGGTATGTCAGAAGAAGACAGAAAACGAATTTTCCAAAAATATTATCAGGCAGACGCATCTCACGCAACCAAAGGAATGGGGCTGGGGCTATCCATTGTCTACCGCATTATTGAAATGTGTGAGGGAACGATTACCGTAGACAGTACACCAGGGGAAGGCAGTAGTTTTACCATTACTCTGCCAGCTTATAACAGCATTTGATAAAAGCAGTTACATTTGGAGTTTGTGGGAGGAGAAGAATGGCAACGATTTTAGTGGTGGAAGATGATAAACATACGCGGATGCTCACCGTAGCCAGATTAAAACCGCACTATATGGTATTAGAAGCAGAAGACGGGGAAAAGGCACTGGATATTTTTTATAATCAGCATGTTGATCTGATTGTTGCAGATATTATGATGCCCAATATGGATGGCTATGAATTGGTTCGGACGTTGCGTGCATACAAACAGGATGTCCCGGTAATTATGCTGACAGCAAAGCAAACATTCGATGATAAAAAAGCAGGATTTGCTACGGGAATCGATGATTATATGACAAAACCGGTAAATTATGAAGAATTGCTATGGCGAATGGAAGCTTTATTGCGCAGAGCAAAAATTTATGCGGAAAAAAAGATTGAAATCGGGTCGGTAACTTTATCGGAGACTTCATATACGGTGCAACGTAAAAACGAAAGTGGTCAGATAGAACAGGTACAACTTCCCAAGAAGGAATTCGAATTGTTGTACAAATTACTGTCGTATCCCAATCAGATTTTTACAAAAGAGCAATTGTTGGAAGAAATATGGGGTTACGATACCAATAGTGACGATACGACGGTAAAAACGCATATCAGTCGTATCCGTAATCGTTTTGCAGAGTGGCAGGAGTTTTCAATCGTGACGATACGAGGGCTCGGCTATAAGGCAGAATATAAAAAAGAACACAGAGAGGAAGAATGAACGTGGCAGATATATGTGTAATTACAGGAGGCGGAAGCGGTATGGGACTTGCAGCCGCAAAATGCATGCCTAAGGATAAAGAAATCTTAGTAACAGGAAGAACACTGGCAAAATTAGAAAAAGCAGTTAAAGAATTAGAAGAGCAGGGGTATAAAGCATATGCAAAGACATGTGATACGTCTGATCGGGAACAGGTAAAAATACTTGCGGAATATGCGGCAAAGCTTGGAAATGTAAAAAATGTAATTAATGCAGCAGGTTTGTCGCCTTCTATGGCAGATCCTGAGCAATTGATACGCGTGAATGCATTAGGAACCGTTTATGTAAATCAGGAGTTTGCAAAGGTAATGCATGAGGGAAGTGTTATTGTTGATGTGTCGTCAAATTCAGCATATCTTCTACCAGGATTTTTAGCAAATAAGAGAACATTTGCCTTGGCAGAAACGGACGAAGCTATGTTTTTAAAAAAGATGCTTAAGTTGAGCAACATGATAAAAGATAAATACAAAGCATCAGGGTTAGCCTATGGATTGTCAAAAAAATTTGTTATATGGTATGCAGCGAAATGTGCATTTGCATATGGAGAAAGAAAAATACGAGTGGTTTCTGTGAGCCCAGGTTTGATTGCTACAGATATGGGAAATCTGGAAGTCAGCGAGGGAAAGAGCTTATTGACGACAGCTGCAGAGAAACGTATGGGGACACCAGAAGAATTAGGATATGTATTGGCAACGGTGGCAGATGAAAGAAACGGCTATTTGGCAGGGGTTGATATTCTCTGCGATGGTGGAAGCTATGTGGGGAAGGAGTTTTTAAAAGCGTAAATTTAAATAAAAAATTTAGGCTTGGCTATAAGGCAGAATATAACTCTTCTTTTCCTTCGGATAGTATGGTAGAATATAGCCATTACGGAAAAAACGAAGGATAGGAGTTATGGAAAAAAGAAACGCAAAAGCATTACTTCCGATAGCAGTGTTTGTCGGATTATACTTAGGGTTAGGAATACTGTATGAATACGTGCTCCACATTGAAATGGGATTTTATACGATACCGGTTGTCGTTATATTTTTAGTTGCATTGCTGGTTGCCTGCTTTCAAAATAAAGACCTCAAGTTGAATCAAAAACTGGAAATCATGGGAAAGGGAATAGGAGATCCCAACATTATTACCATGATTATCATATTTCTGCTTGCGGGAATTTTTGTGGGAATTGTAGGACGCTCATCAGCCAATAGTGTGGCATATTTTATTCTTTCACTGATTCCACCGCAGTTTGCAGTGGTTGTACTTTTTGCAGTAAGTTGTCTGGTATCGCTTGCGATGGGGACATCCGTTGGAACGATTACATTAATTGTGCCGATATCGATTGCAGTGGCAAGAGCATCGGGCTTTTCTCTTCCACTTTGCATTGCTTCTGTTATGAGTGGTGCTATGTTTGGGGATAACTTATCCTTTATCTCAGATACAACGATAGCGGCATGCAACGGTCAGGGATGTAAAATGACAGATAAATTCAAAGAGAATTTCTTTATAGCGGTTCCTGCGGCCATTGCAAGTGTTGTCATCATTATGTGTTTATCGGTAAAAAATTACAATGGTGGGTTTATCAGAGAAGAATATAACCTTGTGCAAACAATACCATATATCCTGGTACTCATTGGCGGTATCATGGGACTCAACGTTTTTCTTGTTTTGATTCTTGGTATTGTCAGTGGTTCGCTGATTATGACGGTCACAGGTATGGTTGCACCGACGGAGTTACTGGTTCGAATGGGCGAGGGCGCGTCCGGGATGTTTGAGACTAGTATGGTAGCGATATTGGTGGCTTCCATCTGCGCGCTGATCAAAGAATACGGTGGATTTGCAGCTTTGCTTTATTGGATTAAAAAAGTATTTAAAGGCAGACGAGGTGGTTTGCTTGGCATGGGACTTTTAGTAGGTCTGATGGATATTGCTACGGCAAATAATACCGTTGCAATTGTTATGGCAAATCCAATTGCGAAAGAGATGGCAAAAGACTATGACATCAGTAGTAGAAAAGCAGCGTCTATCTTGGATACATTCTCTTGTATCTTTCAGGGGATTATCCCTTATGGAGCGCAGATGCTGGTAGCAATTTCAGCAGCAGCAAGTCTCGGGGAAACCGTAAGCGCATTTGAAATACTTCCGATGCTATTTTATCCATATATGTTACTTCTTAGTTCTTTGGGATTTATTTACTTTAAGAAGTCGTGATAATAGAAAAATGCACAAAATAAGAGACTACATTTTGTGAGGTTTATACATATATATTCTTGCAGAATAAAAAATACATCACTATAATAACTGTTGGTAACGTTACTAACAGTTATTTTTTTATGGAAGAAGGAAAAAATGCGACTTTTAAAACAGTTTATGATTATATTAATGATTACTTTTCTAGGAGAAGGCTTAAAATATATCCTGCCTTTACCAATTCCGGCAAGTATTTATGGCATGGTGATTTTGTTCGTATGTTTGTTGACAGGAATGATCAAATTAGAGTCGGTGCATGATGCAGGAAAATTTTTGATTGAAATCATGCCGGTTATGTTTATTCCGGCAGGTGTGGGACTTATGGTGTCCTGGGGTGTGTTAAAACCTATGCTGTTGCCAGTCAGTATCATTACGATCGGGAGTCTGTTTACGGTAATAGCAACTACAGGATGGATTTCACAGTGGATCATTCGTAAAGGACAGAAGAGAGAGGAGAACGCAGATGAATAGTTTTTTTCAGGAATCGTTATTTGCGGGTGTTACGATCAGTTTGCTTGCCTACCTTGCAGGAACTCTTTTGAAAAAGAAGTTTAAGCTTGGATTTTTAAACCCATTATTGATCTCGATTGTTATTACCATTATAGTGCTTGTGGTATCCGGAGTAGATTACGATACATACAACGCCGGCGCACAGTACCTGAGTTGGTTTTTGACACCTGCAACCGTATGCCTTGCAATTCCGCTTTATGAACAGTGGGAGTTGCTGAAGCATCATTGGAGAGCGGTATTCCTTGGTATTCTTGCGGGCGTATTTACCAGTATGGGTACGGTATGTGTATTGGCATGGTTGATGGGATTGTCACATGAAGAATATGTTACGTTATTGCCAAAATCCATTACAACAGCGATAGGCATGGGATTATCGGAAGAACTTGGTGGATATGTAACGATTACAGTAGCGGTGATAGTTGTTACTGGTGTATTGGGAAATATTATGGGAGAAGTCATTTGTAAGATTTTCCGTATTACCGATCCAATCGCAAAAGGGCTTGCGTTTGGTGCATCGTCGCATGCGATTGGTACAGCAAAGGCAATGGAAATTGGAGAGATTGAAGGTGCAATGAGCAGCCTTGCAATCGCAGTTACAGGTCTGCTCACAGTCTTGTTTTCTTCTATTTTTGTGGGTCTTCTTTAGTATTTTTCTTATGCTTTTGGAAAAAATATGCCCCGATGGATGCTGTGATTAGAATGACGACAAAAGCAATGACAGCAATGTGATATTGGGCATTACTTAAGGCATGTCCACCTAAGACAGATAAAACGATGGCAGGAAGTCTGCCGACAAAACAGATAAATAACCAGTGAGAGACAGAGATATCTGTCAATCCAACAAAGTAGGAGAGTAAATCTTTTGGCGTTCCTGGAATCAGGAACAAAAGAAAGAGTATACTCTCCATTTTTTTGTTATCATTTAAAAAAGTTAATTTTTCTAATTCTTTTTCCTCTACAAAAAGATGTAAAAATTTGTGACCGAAACACCGTACAAGAAAAAAGACAACCATACTGCCGAGCGTGGTACCAATGGCACAAATCAGGCTGCCTTTTACAACGCCAAAGGCATATCCGGCAGCAATTTCAAAAGGTCCACCGGGAATGACGGCAGCAAATACCTGCAGAATTAACATACCTAGAAAGAGTAAGACGCCAAGGATTCCCTGTTCATTTACCCAGACTTGGAAAGCTCCGGGTTCAGATACAAAAGAAACGAGGGGTCTTCCCATATAATAGGTGATGACAAAAAATAATATAATTGCAAGTATGGTAAAGATACGTTGTATGTGTTTTCTCATGATGTCTCCAACAATATACAGATTATTTTACATTTTCTGCCACAATCTGATAAACGCTGATTTTAAACTGTTCTTCCTGCGTAATGCCAATGAAACGACAACCATAAAGTACGGAGTCATCATTTTTATTTGCACGGATTACCTCAATCAGTGTCTGAATGGTTTCTTTGTTGTCTAAAACGATTGTAGCATTATAATAAGTTCCCAGTTCAAACGGATAATCGGAACGGAATGCCATTCCCGTTGTGGAAATATCTGTGATATTGACTTCTACGGAAGAAGCCGGATGTTCTGGGTCAATGGATTTTAATTGGATGGTTACGTTGATATTGATTCTTTTTGCTTTTCTTCTTTCATTTTCCACAGTATGCGTAATCTCCTTATAATTCATTAAAAATGATGTTTATTGGGCGCGCATAAATTCACCGATTTTTTTGTCAGAACCTAGAATATGATTGGTTAGCCAGGTCAAAAGGAAGGCAATCAAATCCGTAAGATATTCCTGCTGGTTATCGTCCATGGCATCCAATTCAGACAAATCGATTTCGACAAGGCGCTCAACGAATGCGGTGTGCGCTCTTTTTTGCGCATCATAGGCAGGGTAATGAATCTCCTTCATAAGAGCTTCCTCGTCACCAAAATGAAATTCGGTGTATTCACGCAACTTTGCAAGCAGACGCATGATTTCGTCATATTTGTCGTGAAGTAGTTCTTCGTGAATCAGGTCGTTAACTTCACGGATAATATCAAATAACTGCTTGTGCTCGGTGTCAATCAGTTCAACACCGGTTTTGTATTTGTCAGTGAAAGCAAATGGATCTTCGGCAGTATCTTCGCACATTTTTCCAATCATCATATCACTGCTTAGAATGTGTCGGTACAGCCAGTGAATAAGATAAGTAAGAATCTCATTTAAAGAAGCATGCGCAGCTTCTGGTGAGGAAATGTCGACGACATAGGAATTCATTTTCTTTGTGAATGCGGCATGTTCCTTGCGCTGCATAGGAAGCTCCGGATCCTGAATACTTTCCATATAGGCTTCTTCATGCGCAAAGTGTGTTGCAGCATAATCCTTTAAATTGGTTAACAGACTATCGACAATCGGCGTAACATCTGCAGTAGTGTTGGCAAGGTTGATTGCTTCATTAATCATTTGGAACAAACGACGATGCTCGTTGTCGATTTCTTCAATGTGTATCATACAATCTTCTGTAAATTCATACATAGGTTTATCCTCCTTTTGTGGTTACTTTTATCATAGCATAGCACATTTGGAAAGCAAGAAAAAAAGAGAAAATGACGAAAAAATTTGTGATTTATCGGTTAGTCTAATCCTTGAACTAGGTGTGGTTTCATAGTATAATTTTGAATGATTAGAGTAGAGGCATAAGTAAGGAGGAAAATCATGGCTAATTGGAAAAATTTAGATACCCTCGCGTCTTTTGGTGATTTAGCAAAGGTTGAAAAAGTAAATTTAGTACAGGCAATGTCTGGAGAAAATGGAGCAAAACGTGTGAAGACATACAGCGTTCCTATGGCAGAAGGACTTGCATATAATTACGCAGCAAAGCAGGTGGATGATGATGTGATCGATGCACTTGTTACATTAGCAGAGGAAGCAGAATTATCAGAAAAATTCGCAGAATTATACAATGGCGCAGTCATCAATACCGGAGAGAACCGATTGGTACTACATCAGTTGACCAGAGGACAGCTTGGTGATAAGGTTGTGGCTGACGGCGTAGACAAGAGAGCATTTTATGTAGAGCAGCAGCAGCGCATTGCAGATTTTGCAAATAAAGTACATAGCGGTGAAATCACAAATGCCGCAGGCGAGAAATTTACAACCGTTGTACAGATTGGTATCGGTGGTAGTGATCTTGGTCCACGTGCGATGTATCTCGCATTGGAAAATTGGGCAAAAAAGAATGATACATTTAAGATGGAAGCAAAATTCATCAGCAATGTAGACCCAGATGATGCAGCAGCTGTACTTGCTTCTGTTGACGTAGCACATTCTATTTTTGTATTGGTTTCTAAATCAGGAACAACACTTGAGACATTAACAAACGAATCTTTTGTGAAAGATGCACTTGCTAAGGCAGGATTGGACGCATCCCGCCATATGATTGCAGTTACAAGCGAAACTTCTCCACTGGCAAAGAGTGATGATTATTTAGCTGCATTCTTTATGGATGATTATATTGGAGGCCGTTATTCTTCAACATCAGCCGTTGGCGGCGCGGTTCTTTCTTTGGCATTTGGACCAGAGGTATTTGCGGCATTCTTAGATGGTGCAGCAGCAGAAGATAAGCTTTCTGCAAACACAAACGTAAGAGAAAATCCGGCAATGTTAGATGCATTGATTGGTGTATATGAGAGAAATGTATTGGGTTATCCAGCAACAGCCGTTTTACCATATTCGCAAGCTTTGAGCCGCTTCCCAGCGCACTTGCAGCAGGCAGATATGGAATCCAATGGAAAATCTGTGAACCGTTTTGGAGAGCCGGTTGATTATGTGACAGGACCAGTACTCTTTGGCGAGCCGGGAACCAATGGACAGCACTCCTTCTATCAGTTACTTCATCAGGGAACTGACATTGTGCCATTGCAGTTTATTGGATTCAAGAATAGCCAGATTGGTACAGATGTTGTGATTCAGGATAGCACAAGCCAGCAGAAATTATGTGCTAATGTAGCAGCACAGATTGTTGCATTTGCATGTGGCAAGGCAGATGATAACCGTAACAAGAATTTCGAAGGTGGTCGTCCATCCAGCATCATTATTGGGGAACAGTTAAATCCACAGGCATTAGGTGCATTGCTTTCTCACTTTGAGAATAGAATTATGTTCCAGGGATTCTTGTGGAATGTAAACAGTTTTGATCAGGAAGGTGTGCAGCTTGGAAAAGTACTTGCGAAGAAAGTACTTGCACATGAAACAGATGGAGCATTAAAAGAATTTAGTGATTTATTGAACATTTAAATTCATAAAAAAATATGGTACTATAAGGCGACGAGGTTTTCGTTGCAAGTGATGGGCATCCTCGGCGACGAGGGTGCCTTTTTACGATAAAGGATAACAACAGATAAGAGGGCGATGCGATGAAATTAAAGGAACTGGAAATCGGACAAAGCGCAACCATTGTGCATGTTGGCGGAGAGGGCGCATTGCGCCAGCACTTTTTAGATATGGGAGTAATCCCAGGGGCGGAGATTACATTGATTAAATTCGCGCCTATGGGTGATCCTATGGAATTTCAAGTACATGGCTATGAGCTTACTTTGCGAATGGATGATGCGGCTAAAATTGCTGTGGAGCCGATTGCGGTAAGAGCGAGAAGCCATGAAGGAACAAGTGATATTAATAAGTCTGTACACCCGGGGCTTGGAGAAGAAGGAAAATATCATAGCAAAGGGGATGGAAATCCACTGCCGGAAACAGAAGAACTCACTTTTGCACTTGTTGGAAACCAGAATTGCGGTAAAACAACCTTGTTTAATCAATTGACAGGCTCAAATCAGCATATTGGTAATTTCCCAGGTGTGACGGTGGATCGAAAGGATGGTCCGATTCGTGGACAAAAAAATACGAGAGTGACGGATTTGCCGGGGATTTATTCTATGTCTCCATACAGTAGTGAGGAAATCGTATCACGTAATTTTGTATTGGATGAGCATCCGCGGGCAATTATAAATATAGTGGATGCAACGAATATTGAACGAAATCTGTATCTGACCATGCAGCTGTTGGAGATGGATATACCGGTTGTACTGGCTCTGAATATGATGGATGAAGTGACAGGAAATGGAGGTTCCATTGACGTCAACCATATGGAGCAGATGTTAGGTGTTCCTGTTGTGCCGATATCAGCGGCAAAGAATGAAGGTGTAGATGAGCTGGTACGTCATGCACTGCATATTGCAAAATATCAGGAAAAACCAGGACGACAGGACTTTTGTGATGAAAATGATTTTGGAGGAGCTGTTCATCGCTGTATTCATGCTATTTGCCATTTGATTGAGGATCATGCAAAAAATGCACAGATTCCGGTTCGTTTTGCAGCATCGAAAATGATCGAGGGTGACGACTTGATTATGGAACGGCTGCGACTGGATAAAAACGAAAAAGAGGCCATTGAGCATCTGATTATTCAGATGGAAAAAGAACGAGGCATTGACCGCAGTGCGGCCATTGCAGATATGCGTTTCAATTTTATTGAAAAAGTATGTGAGCAGACGGTAGTAAAGCCAAGAGAGAGCAAAGAACGTGTACGAAGCCAGAAGATAGATCGTATTCTGACCGGTAAATATACAGCCATTCCATGTTTCTTTGGTATCATGCTTCTTGTGTTTTATTTGACGTTTAATGTAATCGGTGCAGGATTGCAGAGCCTTTTAGAAATGGGCATCACACAACTGACAAATCTGACAGAACAGGCAATGATTTCGGCAAACGTCAATAGTGTCTTGCGTGGACTTGTGATTGATGGTATTTTTGCAGGTGTTGGTAGTGTGCTTAGCTTTCTGCCGATCATAGTTACTTTGTTTTTCTTCTTGTCCTTGATGGAAGACAGTGGTTATATTGCTCGAGTCGCTTTTGTGATGGATAAGCTGTTGCGAAGAATTGGTCTGTCCGGACGAAGCATTGTGCCGATGCTGATAGGCTTTGGTTGTACGGTTCCAGCCTTGATGTCAACACGTACACTTCCGAGTGAACGCGACCGAAAGATGACGATCCTTTTGACACCATTTATGAGTTGTTCTGCAAAATTACCAATTTATTCGTTTTTGGTAAGTGCCTTTTTCCCAGGGCATGGAGCGTGGATTATGATGGGACTCTACCTGCTTGGTATCGTGGTAGGAATTCTGGTTGCACTGATGTATCGCAAAACGTTATTTAAAGGGGATGCGGTACCATTTGTTATGGAACTGCCAAATTATCGTTTCCCGGGGGCAAAAAATGTATTGCAGCTTTTATGGGAAAAATCAAAGGATTTCATTCAAAGAGCGTTTACGGTTATTTTTCTTGCGACCATTTGTATCTGGTTCTTGCGCAGCTTTGACATACATTTTAATTTGATACAGGATTCTAAGGATAGTATTTTGGCAATGATTGCCGGCATCTTTGTGCCACTATTCAAACCACTTGGTCTGGGCGATTGGAGAATATGTGTTGCACTCATCAGTGGCTTTATGGCAAAGGAAAGCGTGGTATCTACATTAGAAATTCTCTTTAGCGGTTCGATACAGCAGTTGATGACACCGCTGGCCGCTATGTGTCTGTTGGTATTTAGTTTGCTTTATACACCATGCATTGCGGCGATTACGTCGATTCGTAGAGAATTGGGACACAAATGGGCATGGGGCGTTGTTATCTGGCAATGTGTGCTTGCCTGGATTGCAGCATTTATCGTGCATATGGTTGGTGGAATGATCCTAGGTTAATGGAACTGAGGAGTTTAAATAGGAAAAAGATGAATCTTGATGTTTTGATAGAAATCATGAATTTAATCGGTGATGTAGCGTTTGCTGTCTCCGGTGCAATGACAGCCATAGAGAAGAAAATGGACATTTTTGGTGTGTGCATGCTTGGTATTGTTACGACTGTTGGCGGAGGAATGACAAGAGATGTGCTCCTTGGTATTGTTCCTCCGGTGGCTCTGCGAAATCCGCTCGATATTGGTGTGGCAACGCTGGTATCATGTATTGTTTTTGTCTGGGTTGCAAGAAAAAAGCATCGCAATCAGAACCAGAATCCAATTACCACCAATATGCTGAACGTATCTGATGCGATTGGTCTTGGTATTTTTACCGTTATTGGTATTAATGTGGCACAGGGGCAGTTAAAGGATGCAGATGCATTCATCATGATTGTTGTAGGCGTGATTACCGGTGTTGGCGGTGGTGTGTTGCGCGACGTTTTCAGTGGATCAATCCCATATATTTTTAAAAAGCATGTCTATGCGCTGGCATCTGCCGTTGGAGCGATTGCATATGTCGTATTAGACGATTTTGTTGGTGTCGTGTGGGCTACACTTTTATGTGCTGTTCTTGTGATTGTGATTCGTCTACTGGCGACTTATTATCGATGGAATCTACCTAGAATACAAGAAATGGAAGAAGATATCGGTAGTCATACAGAGCCTTAGAAGAATGTAATCAGAACATAGAAAAAGGTACAGCAAGAGGTAATAGCAGATGAAAATCGAATTGGCACAAACAGTAAGAGCTTATGAAAAAAAGAATCTTTCAAAAGATATCGTAGCGGGATTGATCATCATGGCAGTTTCCATTCCGATATCTATGGGATATGCGCAAATTGCGGGACTGCCGGCAGTCTATGGATTGTATGGGTCGGTTTTCCCGATTTTGCTTTTTTCGCTCTTTTCGACATCTCCACAATTTGTTTTTGGTGTAGATGCGGCGCCGGCGGCACTGGTCGGGTCTGCATTGCTTGGTTTGGGCATTGAGGCAGGTTCGCAGGAAGCCATGCAGGTAGTACCGGCGATAACCTTTTTTGTTGCACTTTGGCTATTGGCATTTTCATTGCTTCGGGCTGGAAAGCTGGTTAATTATATTTCAGCACCGGTAATGGGTGGTTTTATTACAGGTATTTGTACGACGATTATTTTGATGCAGCTGCCGAAATTGTTTGGGGGCTCAGCGGGAACGGGAGAGTTGCCGGAATTGCTCCTGCATTTGTGGGAAGCACTGCCGGATGCAAATCTTGCATCTCTTGGTATAGGTGTGGCTGCACTAATCATTTTATTGGTGGCAAAAAAAGTTATGCCCAAATTTCCGGTGGCGGTTGTCTTGATGGTTGCAGGGGCATTTCTTTTCAAAAATACACAAATGCAGCAGTGGGGAATTGCCACGTTATCGGCTGTGGAACCGGGGCTTCCGCGTTGGAGTGTGCCACATTTTTCGGCGATACCTTTTGTTGATGTGATGACAATCAGTCTTTCGGTAGCAGTTGTTATTATGGCAGAAACACTTCTGGCAGAAAATAGTTTTGCACAGAAGAATGGATATCGTATTGATGATAATCGGGAAATTCTGGCTTTTTCCATGGGAAATTTTGTTGCAGCGTTTACGGGGTGCTGCCCGATGAACGGATCTGTTTCACGAACGGCTATGGGAGAACAATATCAGGCGAAAACACAATTGTCCGGTCTGATTGCAGGCGTGTCTATGATGGTTCTTCTTGTATGTGGAACTGGGTTCATCGGATATCTTCCAGTTCCGATTTTAACGGCTATTGTGATATCGGCACTTTTGGGAGCAACAGAGTTCGATCTGGCGAAAAGGCTCTGGAAAGTCAGTCGTACAGAATTTTTTATCTTTGTAGGGGCGTTTGTTGGTGTACTTTTGCTTGGAACCATCAATGGCGTATTGATTGGGATTATTTTATCTTTTTCTGAAATGATTATTCGTACGGCGAAACCGGCGCGATGTTTCTTGGGGATACAGCCTGGGCATAAACATTTTCGAGATTTAAAGGAAAGTGACCAGATTCATGCCGTTTCCGGTGTACTGATTTATCGCTTTAGCAGCAATTTGTTTTTTGCAAATATAGTGGTGTTAGAACAGGATATTATGGAGCATATTACTCCGGAAACAACGACAGTGATTTTGGATGCGAGTGGCATCGGCAGCATAGACATTACAGCCGCAGATCGTCTGGGAGCGCTTTATCATAATTTGCAGGATAAAGGGATTCGTTTTTACATGACGGAGCATATTGCAGGTGTCAATGAACAACTGCGAAAACTGGGGCTCGGATATATGATTGAAGAAGGTGCAGTTCGGCGAACCATACATATTGCATTAAAAGATAGAGGGTTCAAACGTCCATATCCATTGGAGGGTGGTATTGATAATGTGGAACGGAGTGCATCGCGTAAGCGTGCGGATAACCGGGTACAGGAATTTGTCTGGGCTTTTGGAAAAGAGAGCGAAGAACAGATGGAAAAACAGATAACACTACAGATAGAACAGCTTCGGAAAACAGGCGATGTGGAGGAGTTGCTGCATGGCAGATGGAGTCACATGGAGGCTTTAGACGAAGATGAATGGTTAGAACATTTGGAGGAGCATCTGAAGGAGATTGTAAATATTTCCGGTAAGGACGAGGAAACAATGGCGGCAAGATTAGAAGCACATCGACAGGAAGTGCATGATCGTATCGCTTTAGAACATCCGGAACTGGCGGAAAAATTTAGGGAACGCCGTCATATACTAGATGACCATTTAAAAGAAAAACGACCGGAAGTCTACGATCTGGTAGTTAAAATGCGCGAAAAAAGAAAAGAGTAGGAACAAGCTGTTCCTACTCTTTTCTTAATTTCTCTTTCTCTTTATCCACCTGCTTTGCAAAATATACCAATTCATCGGATACATGGATAATGCGTTCTGTTTCGTGCTCGTTGGCAAGTGCAATTTCGCGGAAATGCTTCATGTTTTGTCCGGTGATCTCGGCATTGTTGGCATTCTCTTCTGCGCTGGCTGCGAGGTGGTGTATGCTATCTTCAATGCGATCTTTGTGCTCAGCTAATTCTGTAATCTCAGTATCGATATCTGAGATAGATTGTGCTACCAAGGTAATCTCGGAATTTAGTTCTCCAAAAATAGCATTTGTTTCGTTGATCTTTTTACTCTGTTTGGCAAAGGAATCTGTCACCTTCTCGGTGATTTCAACACTGACATCAGCATTGTTTAATAGTTCGTTGACAATGGTGTTGATTTGTTCTGTTGAACTCTTAGATTGATCAGCAAGTGCGCGGATTTCATCGGCAACGACAGCAAATCCCTTACCGGCTTCTCCGGCTCTTGCAGCTTCAATACTGGCATTTAGTGCAAGCAGGTTGGTCTGTGCGGAAATGTCAGCAATCAATTCTGTAGCGGTACGAATCTGTTGCGTAGACTGGTTGGTCAGCTCTGTCTGCTGGCGAACCTGCTCGATTGCCTGTCCACTTTCTTCACTGTGAACGATTAATTCCTGAATGATTTTTTCTGCAGATGCATTACATGCACGTACTTTTTCTGCAGATGCATTAAGTGCGTTAACATTGGAAACAATCTTATCAATGGCATCGGCGATCGCTGCGATTTTGGTTGTCATATCTAAAGTGCTGTCAGCTTGTGTATTGGTGTTGTCAATGATAGAAGTAACGGCTGTCTCAGTATCTGCCATGGCATCTGACATTTCTCCGGAGATGTGTTTAAAGCTCTCGGAGACAGCGGCAAGTTCTTGTGTGGCAGAGGTGATTTGTGTTACGATAGTGGCAAGACCGAGGGTATTGCTTTGGATGGTGCGGATGGCCTCGCCAAGAGCATCATCGCGCTGCGCGAACTTTTCAAATTTCTCTTTTTGCTTCTCGGATTCAGCAGGTGCATCTTGACCGCGTATGGCGGATAAAAACGGACGCAAAAGGGATAGGATAAAGGAAATCAAAAGTGCCATGACTGCAGTGATGCCAGCAATTTGCAGAATCATTGCAACCAATGTATTAAGGATTCCATGGGATAACAATTCGAATAAAATAATTTCGAATATGAATAGGAGAGCCAAAAGGCATATCAATGGTTTTAGTAGTTTTGAAATAATATTTTTTTTGTTGTCCATAAGTGCTCCTTTGTGGTGAAAATATCTATTATTTATAGTTCTTTTTATTATAACGTGAAAAAACACGTAATTCAACGGATTTGTAATTATCGACAGATGTGTAAAAGGAGGTCGCAGAGCATGAGAAAAAGACAAAAAACAGTATGGATTACAGGCGCTAGTTCCGGCATAGGTCTGGCATTTGCACAGGCATATGCGAAGAAGGGATACCGTCTGATTCTGACGGCGCGAAGACGAGGGCGCTTAGAAAAAATAGCAGCAAATTTAGGCGTTTCCTGTCGGATTGAGACGGCAGATTTGTCAAAAGACGAGGAATGTTATCGCGTATGTAATTTGCTGAAAGAAGAAACGATAGATATTTTTATCAATAATGCAGGTTTTGGAACCTGTGGAGAATTTGCTGAGACCGACATGACAAAAGAAATTGATATGATTCATGTGAATGTAGAAGCAATGCATATTTTGTGTAAAGAAGTTTTGCGTCATATGCGTGCAAAGGGGCATGGAACAATTCTCAATGTGGCGTCTTCAGCAGGGCTTTTGCCAGGAGGTCCTTATATGGCGACATATTATGCGACGAAAGCTTACGTTGTTAGTTTGACAAAAAGCATTGCCCAGGAACAGCGGGAAAAGAAGAGTGGTGTCTATGTCTGTGCGCTTTGTCCGGGACCGGTGGATACAGAATTTAATGATCGTGCGAATGTTGTTTTTGCGTTGCCGGGGATCACAGCAAAACAGTGTGTGGCAGAAGCATTGCGCGGTATGTTGCTGCGCCGTACAATTATCGTGCCTGTATTTTGGATTCGTATAGGCGCAGTGTTGCAGCGGCTGGTACCTGACTTTATTATGCTGCCACTAGTGGCAAGACGACAGAAAGAAAAGATGGGAAAATAATAGAAGAGGTAGAATCATGGACGAAAGTAAGAAACAAAAGATTCAGACATCAGAAACATTCCTTTTAAGTGCAATTTTGGCAATCTCCGGAGGGTTTCAGGATGCCTACACATATAATGTACGAGAGGAAGTATTTTCAAATGCCCAGACGGGAAACGTGGTTTTGATGAGCCAGCATTTCTTGATGGGGGATTGGCGCAGTGCATTGCATTATCTGTTTCCGATTTTAGCATTTGCATTTGGGGTATTGGTTGCAGAACAGATTGGTCATAAATATAAATATGCAAAGAAGATTCATTGGCGCCAGATTATCGTTGTGATGGAAATGATTCTTTTATTTGTTGTTGGCTTTATTCCAGCAAAGTACAATATGATTGCAACGATGCTCGTATCGTTTTCCTGTTCAATGCAGGTGCAGACATTTCGTAAGGTCAATGGATACGGTTATGCCAGTACCATGTGTATCGGAAATTTGCGCAGCGGAACAGAAAGCCTATCCGTATATTTGCGGGAACATCATAAGGGTGCACTCAAAAAAGCAATGCACTATTATGGAATTATTGTTATCTTTGCACTTGGTGCAGGAATTGGTGGTATCTGCTCGCTGCATTGGGGGATGAAAGCAATCTGGGTATCCAGTGTTCTGTTATTATTAACATTTTTTATGATGGTAGAAGAACATCGATAAAAAACATATGGGAGGAGGATGTCTATGGCAGAAAATAGAACGTATATTGCAATTGATTTGAAATCCTTCTTCGCATCGGTTGAGTGTAAGGAAAGGAAGCTGGACCCGTTAAAAACAAATCTGGTTGTGGCGGATGCAGCACGTACAGAAAAGACCATTTGCCTGGCTGTGACACCTTCACTGAAAGCGTATGGGATTCCCGGTCGTGCGCGTCTGTTTGAAGTCGTACAGCGTGTGCGTGAAGAGAACCAAAAGCGTGCGGCAGCAGCACCGGGCCATCGTTTGGAAGGCACTTCCTATGATGATGACGCATTAAAAAATAATCCATCCCTTGCTATTGATTATGTGATTGCACCACCACGTATGGCTCTTTATATGGAATATAGTACAAAAATCTACAATATTTACCTTAAGTATGTGGCGCCAGAGGATATACATGTTTATTCCATAGATGAAGTTATGATGGATGTGACATCGTATTTGCGGACATATGGAATGAGCGCGAGAGAATTAGCACGCACAATGATACAGGATGTGCTGGCAGAGACGAACATTACAGCAACAGCCGGAATCGGTACAAACCTTTATCTGTGTAAAATTGCAATGGATATCGTGGCAAAACATGTGGAGCCGGATGACGATGGCGTGCGTATTGCACAATTGGATGAGATGCAGTATCGGAAGCTATTGTGGAATCACCGTCCGCTTACGGATTTTTGGCGTGTAGGTGCAGGTTATGCACGAAAACTGGAAGAAAACGGCATGTATACGATGGGCGATGTGGCGCGTTGTTCGATGGGAAAGGAAGATTCTTTTTATAACGAGGATTTGCTATATCGTTTGTTTGGTGTGAATGCAGAGTTGCTGATTGATCATGCGTGGGGATATGAACCGTGTACGATGGAGATGATTAAGGCGTATCGTCCAATGACAAGCAGTCTATGTTCAGGACAAGTGTTACAGTGCCCGTATGATTTTGAAAAAACAAGGTTGGTTGTACAGGAGATGGTGGATTTGCAGGTGCTCGATCTGGTGGATAAAGGATTGATGACAGATCAGGTAGTTCTTACCATTGGTTATGATATTGAAAACCTGACGGATCCGAAGCGACGAAAAGCATATCATGGAGAAGTGACAATCGATCGGTATGGGCGGGCAGTTCCGAAGCATGCACATGGAACCATAAATTTAAAGGGACATACATCTTCTACAATCGAAATTACTGAGAAAGTCATGGAATTGTATGATCGTATTGTAGATCCGACACTCCTAGTGCGCAGGATCAATATGACGGTGAATCATCTTGAGGTAGAGAGTGCTGTGGTACAAAAAGAGGAATATGAGCAGCTGGATCTTTTTACGGATTATGCACAGAAGGAAGAAAAAGACCGGGAAGAACGCCAGATGCGGGAGCGTGAAAAGAATATGCAGCATGCGATGATTGATATTAAGAAAAAATACGGAAAAAATGCAATCATAAAAGGTATGAATCTACAGGAAGGGGCAACAGCATGCGACCGTAACCGGCAGATTGGTGGACATAAAGCGTAAAGAAATCAATATTTGAGAGGAAGACGTCATGAAACAGAAAAAGAAGGACGATTATAGTGATATTATTTCGTTAGAGCATCCCGTATCCAAAAAGCATGCACATATGTCTTTGTATGATCGGGCGGCGCAATTTTCTCCGTTTTCAGCGTTGACCGGTCATGAGGCGGCAATTGCAGAGACCGGGCGTCTCACCCAGGAAAAAATGGAATTGGATGAAGACACAAAAGAACAGCTGGATGAGAAAATACAGACCTTACTGCGACAGCAGGATATGGGGGAACGTATCTGTGTGAAAGTAAGTTATTTTGTTCCAGATGCGTTAAAAGAAGGCGGGGCATATCAAACATACCGTGGCTACGTAAAGCGATTGGATGGTTATCACCGGAAATTGATTTTTGAAGATGCATTAGAGATAAAGCTTGATGCCATTTGTGATATTTCCATGGCAGAAACAGAGACAGATTTTTGATGTAAAACATGTAAAATACGGCAATCCACCTCTTGCAAGAAGAGGAATGGTGCTATACTATATAAAAATGAAAAACTACCTGTAAAGATAGCAAGAAAGAAGGAAAAGATTATGAGTAAGATGAAAGAATTACAGGATGCAATGATTGCAGCGATGAAGGCAAAGGATAAGTTTCGAAAAGATGCAATTTCGGTGTTGGTATCAGCTGCAAAAAAGAGTGGTATTGATGCAGGATGTCGTGAAGACATACCGGATGATATGGTAAATGCAGCAATTCTCAAAGAATTAAAATCCTGCAAGGAGCAGATTGATACCTGCCCGGCAGCCAGAGAGGATTTGCTGGAAGAATATAAAAAACGTTATGAAATCATGAGTGAGTTTGCACCAAAACAGATGGACGCAGAAGAAGTGAAGGCATATTTACAGGAAAAATTCGCTGACGTGATTGCAACGGGAAATAAAGGGCAGATCATGAAAGCCGTGATGGCGGATCTGAAAGGCAAAGCCGATGGTAAAGTCATCAATGGTGTAGTCGCAGAATTGATGCAATAGACAAAAGCCTGCTCCGATGGGGTGGGCTTTATGATTTTATGAGGAGAGAAATAGATTATGAACATCTTTGAAGTGGTAGGACCCGTTATGGTAGGTCCGTCAAGTTCGCACACGGCGGGGGCTGTAAAAATAGGATATATTGCTGGAAAGCTTTTGGGCGAGCCATTAAAACGTGCGCAGATTAATCTTTACGGTTCCTTTCTTGCCACCGGAGAAGGACATGGTACAAAAAAAGCGCTTGTGGCAGGTCTTTTGGGGATGCAGACGGATGATATTCGTATTCCGCAGGCATACGAACTTGCCCGGCAGCAGGGAATCGAGATTTGTTTTGGTACAGCTGTTTTAAAAGATGCACATCCAAATTCAGCACAGCTGATTTTATATGGGGAGTCTGGCAGAAAACTGGAAATCGTAGGACAATCTATTGGAGGAAGCCGTATTAACATTGCTTCTGTGGATGGCATAGAAACGAATTTTTCTGGGGATTATCCGACACTTGTTGTTCATAATCAGGATCAGCCGGGTCATGTTTCCAAGGTGACTTCGACTTTATCAAAACATGGGGTCAATATTGCCTGTATGCAGTTGTATCGTTCGAAACGTGGTGGGGAAGCCGTGATGGTTGTGGAATGTGATCAGGAGATTCCACAGGAAGTCGTTGATGAGCTGCGTGCATCCATTGGTATTTATAAAGTGACGTATCTTGGCATGATTGGAAAGGGAGTATAATGTATCATTCAATTTCAGATATTATAAAGCAGAGTGAACAAGAAAAGATTGCATTTTGGGAAGTGGTTTTACGTGCAGACATGGAAGAGCGTGGGGTGTCCTATGAGGATTCTTTTGAGACGATGCGTCATATGTATCGGGCTATGCGTGATGCAGACGCAGGATATGATCCGAAGGCTCGTTCCGCATCTGGCATGGCAGGTGGTGCAGGAGAAATGCTGCACATTTATAATGAAAGCGGTAAAAATATTTGTGGCGATTTTGTTGGTGAAGTTATGGAAAAGGCGATTAAGATGGGAGAGTCCAACGCATGCATGCACCGTATTGTAGCAGCACCTACAGCGGGGTCGTGCGGCGTGATTCCGGCCGTCTTTTTGGTGGCAGAAAAACGATTGCAGCTAAGTGAAGATGTTATGATACAGGCTATGTTTATTACGGCGGGTATTGGTGCGGTTATTGCAGAGAATGCTTCGGTTGCAGGCGCATCTGGCGGTTGTCAGGCGGAAATTGGTTCTGCCAGTGCAATGGCGGCGGCGGGTCTTGCATATTTACAAGGTGGCAATGCAAGACAAATTGCGGATGCGGCAGCATTTGCGCTTAAAAATATGTTGGGACTTGCCTGTGATCCGGTGGGCGGTCTTGTCGAAGTACCATGTATCAAGCGAAACGTAGCAGGTGCGGTCAATGCACTGACTTCTGCACAGCTCGCAATGGCCGGGATTCAAAGTGTGATTCCGGCAGATGAAGTCATTGATGCCATGCGACGAATTGGTAACGATATGCCATCTTCGATTAAAGAAACCAGTCTTGGTGGTCTTGCTGTTTCACCGACTGCACTTGTACTTACAGGTCAACAGAAGTAGCAATGGATTATTTATCCAACATTTTTTTGTATTCGCGTGGACTGACGCCAACGTGTCGTTTGAAAAGTTTCGAAAAATAACCGAAATCAGGAATGCCGACAGCTTCAGCCACTTCAGCAACACTCATATTTGTGGTATTAAAGTAGCGTAAAGACGTCTGGATGCGCTGCTTTCCAATATAAGAAGTCAGCGTTTCGCCGACTTCTTTTTTAAATGCATTTGACAGATAAGATGGATTTTTGTCAAATTCTTCGGCGAGGATGGATAGCGTTAACTCTGAGGATAAATGCTGGTCAATGTAATTGACAACATTTCGAATCAGATAAGAGTATTTTTCATAAGTATAGTTCTTGGCAAGCATAGAGTATTTTCGGACGATATCAAATGGCAAGTGTGCAAACTCTCTTTGGCTGTTCGCATCTTTTATGCGGAGACCGAAAGCTTCTGCCTGCTGGTATACATAAATCGGATGTACGGCGGTCTCAAACATGCGGGAAGCGAGAAAAACATTCAAGGCAGATATGTTGCGTCTTACTTCTTTTACAGGAAGAGTCTGGAAGGAAGCAGAATAATCCATAGCCTTTTTCATGGAATCGATGGCCTGGGCAGTGTTTCCGGCTGTCATTGCCCGGCAACAATGTTCTAGTCTGGAAATCAGCTCTGCGATGTAATCGGATGAAAACTTTTGGAAGCGCTCTTCGTTCGGAGAGGTATTGTGAGGCTCTGTTTTATAATTTACATACTCAATGCTGCATGTTTTGAACGCTGGAATAAAAAAACCAATAAAATGCTGCAGCATCAGTGTGAGTTCATCAATGTCTACGATAGGAAGAGAGTAATAAAAGTGTGACAAGACAGAGCTGTATTTCGGATCAATGTGATTATCACGCATGAGCCGGTTGATCGTTACCTGATTGATTGGTTCGGACAAAAAAGGCATAATACCAAGAATATCCGGGGCAGCGTCCGTGGTCAGACTGACAATTACATTGTAAAAACCAAGGGAACTCTGCAGTACAATGATTTGATAAGGCGAGCTACCAGACAAAGAAAAAAGTGGGCTGTTGGTTTTGTAATCGCCCCAGACCATGCGCCTAAGTCCCATATCCATTTTTTCAAAATCCTGATAGGGAGCATGCATCAGATAAGAATCTATTTTAAATGTATCGGACAAAGTTTGCTGAAGCAAAGGGAAAAAATCATCGGTATTCATGTTTTCGAATGTCATAATAGAACTCCTTTCCTGGTAGGGTTTTCTTTTTATCTGTAAAATATTTGTCATAATCATATTTCATGTAAAAATTTTACCAAAATAGCAAAACTAAGACAAGAGCAAAATCTGTTGCATTGTTATACTGAGTGCATCAATGAAAATGACGGAAAGAGTGACAGGCTCTTTTTATGAACAAGAAGGAGGGAAAAAATGGCAACAAAGAACATTAACGCATCTTGGCAGTTTACAAAAGATGCCATCACTGTTGCAGAAGGATCTTCTGTATTAACACAGGGCAACTGGGAGACACTTGATTTGCCTCATACATGGAATGGTGAGGATGGACAGGATGGTGGAAATGATTACCACCGCGGTACATGTTACTATGTAAAGAATATGAAGCGTGAGGAGTTTGGCAGCGAACCAATCACTTATATTGAATTTAACGGAGCGAACTCTAGTGCATGGCTTTATGTTAACGGAAAAGAAGCTGGACATCATGATGGTGGATACTCTACATGGAGAGTGAATGTAACAGATCTTTTGTCTGATGACAATGAAATTGTAGTTGCAGTAGATAATGCACCAAACGATCATGTATATCCACAGATGGCAGACTTTACATTCTATGGCGGTCTGTATCGTGATGTCAATGTGATTTCTGTACCGGAAACACATTTTGATCTGGATTATTATGGAACACATGGCATTGCAGTAACACCTACCGTAGAAGGTAAAAATGCAAGTGTTGAAGTAGAAGTATTTGTTACAGATGCAGCAGAGGAAGATGCTTTAGAATATGTCATCAAAGATGGTGATGAAGTTATTGCTACAAAGAGCGTTTCTGCAAATGAGACAAAGGTTACATTCGAGATTGAAAATGTTCATCTTTGGAATGGACGCAAAGATCCACATCTTTACACAGCAGAAGCTACTTTAAAAAGAAACGATACTGTTTTAGATGAGAGAAGCACACGTTTTGGATGCAGAACATTTGCAATTGATCCGGAAAAAGGATTTTTCTTAAATGGAGAGCACTACCCACTTCGCGGTGTATCCCGTCATCAGGATAGACCACATATTGGAAATGCTTTGACACACAAAGAACATAAAGAGGATATCGACCTTATCCTTGAAATGGGTGCAAACACCATTCGTCTTGCACATTATCAGCATGATCAGTACTTCTATGATTTATGTGACGAAGTTGGTCTTGTAATCTGGGCAGAGATTCCATATATCTCTAAACATTTACCAAATGGACGTGAAAATACCATTTCACAGATGAAAGAACTGATTACACAGAATTACAATCATCCATGTATCGTTGTCTGGGGACTTTCAAACGAAATCACTATGGGTGGAGCAGAAGATGCTGATTTGATTGAAAACCACAACATCTTAAATGATTTGTGTCATCAGATGGATCCAACAAGACTTACGACAATGGCTGTTGTTTCTATGTGCAGTATTGATGCAAAATATGTACAGATTCCGGATGTGATTTCATACAACCACTATTATGGATGGTACGGCGGAACAACGGATATGAACGGAGAGTTCATGGATGACTTCCACAAGAAATATCCAAACATTCCAATTGGTATGAGTGAGTATGGATGTGAAGCTTTAAACTGGCATACATCAAATCCTGTTCAGGGTGATTATACTGAGGAATACCAGGCATACTATCATGAAGAACTGATTAAGCAGCTCTATACAAGAGATTTTATCTGGGCTACACATGTATGGAATATGTACGACTTCGCCGCTGATGCAAGAGCAGAAGGTGGAGAGAATGGTATGAACCATAAGGGCTTGGTTACATTTGATAGAAAATACAAGAAAGATGCTTTCTATGCATATAAGGCATGGTTATCCGATGATCCATTCGTGCATATCTGTGGTAAGCGCTATGTAGACCGTGTAGAAGATACAACAAAGGTTACGGTATACTCTAATCAGCCAGAAGTAGAACTGTTTGTAAATGGTGAAAGCCTTGGTAAGCAGACGAGTGATGTGCATTTCTTCTACTTTGATGTACCAAATGCAGGCGAAAGTACACTTGTTGCAAAAGCAGGTGATTGCAGTGATGAAAGCAAGATTCGCAAGGTAGATACCTTCAATGAAGAGTATCGTTTGAAGGAAGAAGGCGAAGTCCTTAACTGGTTCGATATTGATATGCCAGAAGGATACTTCAACATCAATGATCAGATTGGTGATATCATGAAGACAATCAAAGGTAAGATGTTCATCGGTGAATTGATGCTTAAGATTATGAAAGACGCTGATGGTGGCGCAGCAGGAGCAGCAGCTGGTGTTGATCGCGAAGGCATGATGAAGATGCTTGGTGGTTTCTCTGTTAAGCGTATGCTCAACCTTATGGGAACTGCAGGTGGCGGCAAGCAGTTTACAAAAGAAGAACTTCTTGAGCTGAACAGAAAGCTCAATAAGATTAAGAGAAAAGACAAATAATAGATAGTGTTTTTAGGAGGAGTTTATTATGAGTAAAACACAAGAAGTAAGACCTTTTGGCTTACGAGACAAAATCGGCTACATGTGTGGCGATTTGGCAAATGATTTCTCATTTATCTTTGCAAGTACTTATGTAATGGTATTTTACACAAAGGTTATGGGTATTTCAGCAGGTATGGTAGGAACGATGTTCCTGATTGCAAGATGTCTGGATGCATTTACAGATATCGGAATGGGACGTATTGTTGATAATTCAAAGCCTACAAAGAACGGACGTATTCGTCCATGGATTCTTCGTATGTGTGCTTTCGTAGCATTGGCATCCTTCATGATGTATCAGTCCTTCCTGGTTGATGCTTCTTACGGTGCTAAAGTAGCGTATATGTTTATCACATATATCCTTTGGGGATCTATCTTCTATACATCCATCAATATCCCTTATGGATCTATGGCATCTGTTATTTCAGCAGAGCCTAAGGACAGAAGTTCTCTTTCTGTATTCCGTTCTATGGGTGGAGGTGTTGCCGGTATCATGATTGGTATTATGGCACCAATGCTTGTATATCATACCGATGCGCAGGGTAATCAGGTTGTATCTGCAGCAAGCATTTCTAAGGTTGCAGGTGTATTCTCTGTCATCGCTATTATTTGTTACTTACTTTGCTATACACTCACAACAGAGCGTGTTGAGTATGTGCCAAAGCCAGCAAGCGAAAAGAAGTCAACGGCACAGACATTAAAGACTTTGATTACAAGCAGATCTTTGTTAGGGCTTGTACTTTCTGCTGTATTACTTCTGTTGGCATCTCTTATGTCACAGGGTATTAACACATACTTATTTGCTGATTACTTTAAGAACACAAAGGCATTGTCCGTATTTGCATTGTTGATGCTTCCATGTATGATCGTACTTGCAGGTATTTCTACAAAGCTTGCTACAAAATTTGGTAAGAGAGAATGTAGTATGGTTGGTATGTTCATATCTGGTATTCTCTATTTCATCATTGGATGCTTACACATCAAGAATGTATGGGCATTCGTAGGAATGATATTCTTAGCAATGCTTGGTATGTACTTCTTCCAGATGCAGTGTTGGGCACTTGTTACAGACGTTATCGATGATATGGAAGTAAAGACAGGAAATCGTGACGATGGTACTATTTATGGTATCTACTCATTCTCAAGAAAGATTGGACAGGCAATCGCCGGTGGTCTTTCCGGATGGGCACTTGGATGGATTGGATACGATGAACTTGCAGCAGGACAGACAGAGGCAGTTGCAAATGGTATTTACAATTTGTCTACTTTCTTCCCTGCAGTGATCTATATTCTTTGCGGATTAGTACTTATGTTCATTTTCCCTCTGAATAAAGCAAGAGTAGATGCAAACGTTGCAGAACTTAAGAGCAGAAGAGAATCAGCAAACTAGTTTGTAAAAAATGATTCATGAATTGGACTCCGTGCACCTTTGGGTGTGCGGAGTTTTTTGCTTTGGTAAAATATTTGTGAAAACATAGAAAAAACATGGATTTTAAACCGCGTCTGTGTATAATAAGAGATAAGGGTTAGCTATCACTATTTATGAGGGAATAGGTTGTTGGATACAAACTAAGGGGGAAAAAAGGATGACAGAAAAACAGACATACCGCTTTGCAGATGGGAATCAACAGACGGAGCGGGTGAATCGCTTTGAATTAATTATTTTTGCAGTGTTTGCACTGTGTAATTTTTGTATTGTATTTGTGGCATTTGTACGTGGATATCAAACGGCAGTATTTACAGCTGTGACATTTGCTATCTCAATTGGAGCAGTGATTGCCATGGAACTTACGTACCGGCGCTCGAGACAAAGTGAAACGATCCGGTGGATGTCTCTTGTTGCGCTTATTATTCTGAGTTTTTTGATGACATGGGCATTTGATGTGTATTATGTACGTTTTGCAGTAGCAGCTCCGGTTGCAGTATATATTTTGTATTATGATTCTAAGTTTATCGTGACGACAGTGATAACGACAGGACTGGTGCAGGTGATTACGACAATACAGAAGTTTGTCCGTACAGATTGTCAAATAAGTCTGCTTGATATTTCAACAGCTACGGCGGTGGTGATTTTTTATCTGGTGGTGGTATGTCTGATTGAGCGTACCGGTAAAATGTTCCGCCTGGATATGCTTGGAAGCTTGCGCGATGAAAAAGAACATCAGGAAAAGATGATGCAGGATGTAATCTATGTGGCAGCTGAGGTGCGAAAAGGCACGGCAGGAGCCATGGATATTGTGAACCAGCTGGATGAATCCACAGGTATCGTAACAGGTGCAGTCCGCGATATCTCTGACAGCAGTCAGTCGACCGCGGAGAATATTCAAAACCAGACGGTAATGACCCAGAGCATTCAGGATGCAATCGAAAAGACGCTGTCCCGTTCAGAAAGTATGGTTGCTATTGCACAAAAAGCAAAAGAGTTGAATGATGAAAATCTTGGCATCGTAAAAGAAATCCAAAACCAGTCAGTAACGATTGCACAGACAAATGGCAATGTGACAGCAACGATGCAGACCTTGCAGGAAAGAGCTGACGCAGTAAAAGGTATTGCAGATACCATTTTTGATATTTCAAACCAGACCAATCTGCTGGCGCTCAATGCCTCCATTGAGAGTGCGAGAGCAGGTGAAGCAGGCAGAGGCTTTGCCGTTGTAGCAGATGAGATTCGGCAACTGGCAGAGAAAACGCGTGTGGAGACAGAAAACATTGCCTCTATCTTAGGGCAGCTTTCAGAAAATGCGGCAGAAGCGGTCGATGTAGTGGCACAGTCGGCAGAAGCGGCAAGAGAACAGGATGGATTGATTGGCAGTGCGGTAGATACCTTTGGTGAGATGAGCGAAAATGTAGCACAGCTGACGCAGGATATTGCAGAAGTGGATACGATGCTTACAAACTTGTCAGAGGCGAATAATCAAATTGTAGATAGTATTACGCAGTTATCTGCAACATCCGAGGAAGTGTCAGCAGCATCAGCACAGGCGGAAGGTTTAAGCAATAAGAATTTGTCCAATGCAGACAATACAAAGGAAATCTTAAATCAGGTACTTTTAGTATCCAAGCAGTTAGACCAGTATGTGGGAACGAAAGAAGAAAATACGAGCGAAGCATAAGAAAATATTTTTGCGTGAAGATGCCCCGGAGAATTTTGAAAAAAGTTCTCCGGGGTATAATATTTTTTAAAATATGTCCGATATTCATTGTGTAAAAGCAAAAAGAGCTTCATATTTCAAGGAAGAAAGGAGAGTGCCATTATGCGTATAGAAGCATATAATCAGGTAGCACAACTCTATAAGACGAATAAAACTTCAAATTCCCGTGCAGCAGCAACTACAAGCATGGGCAGAGATGAAGTGCAGATTTCATCGTTTGGACGTGACTATCAGATCGCAAAAAAGGCAGTCGCAGAAGCTTCGGATATCAGGGAAGATAAAGTTGCTGAAATGAAGTCAAAGTACGAGTCAAATGATTATCAGGTAGATACCGGGGATTTTGCAAGCAAACTGCTTGAAAAGTATCAGATGGGACTGTAAGGAGAATCGTAAGTGGCTAGTTTAGTAGAAGAATTACTCATAGGAATGCAAAAAGAAGAGGCTTGTTATGCCCGGTTATTAGAATTATCCGACGCTAAGCGTGCTGCAATTATTGCAGGCGCAGTGGCAGAACTTGAGGCGGTAACAGCAAGCGAAGAAAAGATCAGTAGTGATCTTAGAAATCTGGAGAATAAACGTGTGAGTATTCTTCGCGATATGGCGGTTGTTTTGGGACATGACGGGGAACAGTTTACCGTAACCAAAGTCATCGAGCAGTTAGACACCCAGCCAAAAGAGCAATACGATTTGACAGAAGCCAGAGATGCACTTGTGAAGACCGCTACCCGTTTGCAGGCAGCGAATGAACAGAATAGCATACTCTTGCAACAGGCATTAGAGATGGTGGAGTTTGACCTGACTTTGTTCAAAAGTCTGAAGCAGGCACCCGAGACAGCGAATTATGACAAAAACGCTTATAATACGGGAGAACTGCTCGGCGGCAGTAGCTTTGATACATCCCAATAAAGGATAACCGAAGCTTTTGAATGAAAGTTATAGGAGGAAAGACCATGGCTAATGGATTCGGAAGCTTATATGTGGGAGCGTCAGGATTACAGACACAACAAAATGCATTAAACGTTGTTGCCAACAATTTAGCAAATGTAAATACGAAAGGGTATGTGCGCCAACAGGTCGTATTTGCAGATAGAAATTATACATCTTTTGCATCAGCATCTATTAGTACGCAGCGGGCAGGTCTCGGTGTGGATATTGGTGATGTCGTACATGCAAGAGATATTTTTTTAGATAAAGCATATCGGTCCGCAACCGGACGTCAGGCATTTTATGCCGCCAGTTATGATGCGGTCTCCGAGGTACAGACATATTTGCAGGAAACACAGGGACAGGCGTTTCAGACATCGCTTGCGGATTTGTACGAAGCATTTTCAGAATTTGCAAAGGATCCGTCCGATGCTGTGAACCAGAATCTTGTGATGCAAAAAGCATCCTTGTTTGTCAGCCGTGTAAGCAGTCTGAATCAGGGACTTCAAAAATACCAGTCTACGATTAATCGTAAGATTTCGGATGACGTAGATCGCATCAATGAGCTGGGCAAAAAAATCCAGGAATTAAACTTACAAATACAAAGAGTGGAATCCGCAGGCGTTGAGACGGCTATGGATTTGCGTGATACAAGAGATTTGTATCTGGACGAACTATCTACACTTGCCAAAGTGTCTTATTCAGAGAATGTAGACGGTGTTGTTAAAGTGCAGATTGATAATGTGGAATTTGTTACCGAGAACAGTGTTTATACGATGTCGATGCGTGAAGATAAGCTGACAGGATTTAAAACACCATATTGGCCGCAATTATCCGATACAGATAACGAAGATTATTATGATGTATTTGACACTGAAAATGCAAATGCTACGAACAATACCGATGTAGGTGAAGTAAAGGCACTTCTTTTGGCAAGAGGAGATCATCATGCAACCTACCTTGATATGGTTGGTCTAAATGCGTATGACTATAATACCGGACTTGCAAATTCTGTAATGTTAAATGCGGAAGCAGAGCTGGATACCTTATTTCATAGCATTGTGACAGCCATCAATGATACCTTGTGTCCGAATACAACATACGACCAGATCAACACAACATTGGGTGCAGGCGTGATGACGGGAATCGATGCCACAGGAAAGACATGGACCATTACGGCAGATACAAAGATCTTAGATGAGAAGAATGCATCTGTCGGCAGTGATGGCGAATTACCACCACATGAATTGTTTTCTCGTATTGGATGTGAACGTTATACAAAAGTATCGTTGGCAGACGGAACGAGTATCTATGTTTATAATGAGGAAGATCCAAGCGATGAGTCAAAATGTTATACCATAGCAGATACTGTTGTTAATCCAAAAGTAGTGGAGGAAAAGAGCCTTATTCCGCATAAGCTGCAGACGGGAGAGATTGATTATACATTGGGTGCGAATCTGGAGCGTATTTGGGATCAGGAAAATTATTTACTGAATCCAACAGATACAACACCTTGTACCTTTACTGATTTTTATATTAAATGGATTGGGGAAATCGGAACGGTCGGTTCCGTTTATGGAACGACGGCGGACAGTCTACAAGGGACGGCCGATACAATCAATAATAATAGACAGATGGTTGTCGGGGTATCTTCTGACGAAGAACTGACCAATATGATCCGTTACCAGTCTGCTTACAATGCTTCCAGCCGATATATCAATGTGGTAAGCGCCATGATTGATTATCTGCTGACCTCATTATAGAAAGGAGGGCAAACGTTATATGCCATCATCATTTTTTGGATTGACCGTTGCGTATTCCGGACTCAATGCTTCACAGGCGTCCATCAATACTACGGCAAATAATATTTCAAATGTACAGACAAAAGGCTATAGCAAACAGACCGTTAATCTGACAGCGGCATCTGCCCTTCGATGCTATCAGAGATATGGCAGTGCAGGAACAGGTGTTATGACGGATTCTGTTACACAACTTCGTGATGAATATTACGATGAAAAATATTGGAACAATCAGTCTACACTTGGTCTGTATGAAAAGAAACTTTATTATATGGAACAGATTCAGAACTACTATACAGATGGTACGTTTTCCACGACGGCAAGTTCCGGATTTTCTACTATTTATGCAAAGATGTTTAATGCGCTAGATGCGGTAAAAACAAATGCGGGATCCAGTGCATCGCGCAACCAGTTTTTAAGTAGTGCAGGAGAACTATGTACTTACTTTAACAGTACTGCCCAGCAATTACAGAACTTGCAGACATCCATCAATGATGAGATTAAAACAACGGTGGATAATATCAATTCCATCGCAAAAAAAATCTCCATGTTGAATAAACAGATCAATATCATTGAAATGGAAGGCGGTCATGCGAACGAGCTGCGTGATCAGCGAGCCGTACTTGTAGATGAACTGTCAAAGATTGTTCCGACGAAAGTCGAAGAGAAGAAAGTTACAAACAGTAATTATCAGGATCAATACACGGGAGCTACCTATTATACAGTAAAAATCAACGGTCAGATGTTGGTGGATAATTATGAGTATAATGGCTTGGCTTGTGTATCAAGAGAGTACAAATATAACCAGTCAGATGTAGAAGGATTGTATGATATAGTGTGGGCGGATACCGGCGCAAGTTTTGATGCGACGGCAACAAATATGAGCGGCGAGCTTCGTGCCATGTTTGAAATACGTGATGGTAATAATGGTGAAAACTTAACAGGGCGCGTGACAGCGACGACGAGTAACACCATGACGATTACAGGTGTGAATGTAACGGATATTGACAAGATGAATATGCCGGCTTCCGGTGTTATCTGGGTTAATAATAAAGAATATCATTATGATTCTTTTGCGTGTGAGACAGATGCAAACGGAAATATTACATCCTATACATTTGACCTGACAAAACCACTTACGACAGATGAGCAGACCAAGCTTGCTAACAAAAAACTTGTCATTGGAGAAACCGTCAATTTTATGGGGATTCCATACTATATGAACCAGATGAATACCTTTTTACGTTCTTTCTGTGAAGCGTTTAATAGCATTGAAAGAACAGGTGTGGATGCCGATGGCAAGGATATGGGATCTGTGTTCGTGGCGCAAAATAAGGCACTTGGTACAGAATATGACATGGCAGATCCATTGACAGAAACGGATGCGGCAGGAACAGTGAAAGGAACAACGTTTACATCAACTGCCAATAATTATTATCAATTGACAGCTGGAAACGTCAAGATTTCAGAAGAATGCAGTGATCCGGATCGCTTTGCGACGCACGTAAAATCGGAAACAAATGATGGCGTCGATGCATATGATCTGATCGATGCATTAAAAAAATTACAGAGTGAGACAGAATTATTCCGTGGTGGCGGTGGTGATACATTTTTGCAGTGCATTTACGCAGATGTTACTGTTGACACCCAGGAATGTGATGTGTTTAGTAAAAATTATACAAGTATCAGTACAACAATCAATAACCAGAGAATGTCGATCTCCGGTGTGGATGAAGACGAGGAAGCGCTGGATCTGATTAAATTCCAGAATTCTTACAATCTGGCATCCAAGTGTATTTCCGTATTGGCAGAGATGTATGACCAGTTGATCCTGAATACGGGCGTATAGATTTAAAACAGCAGTGATACATAACAGAAGGAAAGGTGACGATTATGCGAGTTACAAATAATATGATTCTTCGGAATTCCTCTTACAATATCAATGGAACAAAAGGTAGTGTGAATTCTTCTATGAACCAGATGACAACACAAAAGAAAATTGATAAACCTTCCGATGATCCGGTTGTAGCAATCCGTTCACTTCGTCTGAGTACCAGTTTAAGCCGTGTGGATCAGTATTATAAGAAAAATATACCAGATGCCGAGAGTTGGTTGGATGTAACAGAGACTGCACTGACAAATATGAAATCACTGATGACAGATGTGCGTACACAATGTGTAAATGGTTCTACTGACACATTGAATCAGGCAGACCGAAACACCATTTTGAAGCAGCTGAAGTCTTTGCAGACACAGTTATATGCCGAGGGGAATGCGGACTATGCAGGCAGAACAGTATTTACCGGTTATCGGACGGATCAGAATCTGGTTTTTACTAATAATGAGACAAAGACATCTTATGAAATTGAACAGAACTTTAGTTATGAAGAACTGGAAAGCTTCCGGTATTATACAGGCAATGTGAAAGTGCCGGCAACTAAGGATGAAGTATTGAAGAGTGATATTTCAGATACCACGCAGACGAACTATTATCGTCTCCGTACCTCCTACGATAAGTTAGACGGTATGAGCGCTTTTTCCTATACAACAAAAGATGCCGCAGGAGCGACACAAAAGGTGACAATCAATCTGGAAAATGCGACAGACCAGACCGGAACCAACGTGGATGGATCAAACTTTACATATAAGACAGCCACAGCGGTTGATGCAGGTGGTGCGGCAATCAATCCTGCACGAACGATGTATGTTTTTGATACAGAAGAAGATTGGGCAACAGTGATGGGGCAGAAAGAAGTCGGCGAAAATGATATCGTACTCATCAAGGAAAATGGAAACATTGTCCTGGGAGAAAATGTATCATCAGAATTTCGGACAAATAAATCTACGCTTGCCACAACCTACGATAAAACAGGGTTTGATCAGGGCGAATTGAGACCGGAATACTATTTTAACTGTACAAATAAGACAGACGCAAAGAATCCGGTCAGCTATAAAAAGTATGATGAGAATGGCAAGGAAGTTGGGTATGATATCAATTACACGATTGCCAATAATCAGGAACTGACAGTGAATACTGAGGCATCGGATGCCTTTAACAGCGATATCCAAAGAGATATTGACGATATGATCAGTGCTGTAACAAAGGCAATCAATGCGCATGATAAATTGACAGAACTCAAATCCATGAAGAGTGAAGCACAGTATGCGGATAAAGAATACCAGACAAAACTGGATGAGTGGATGACAGCTGCACAGAAGGAAGCGGATTATGCGGACGATCATTTACAAAAGCTTTTCAGCAGCGAGATTGGAAAGGTAGATGGATATTTGGGAAAAATCAATCTGTCCATTACGCAGGTTGGATGTACCGTGGATCAACTGAAATTAACGGAAACGAGAATGAGCAACCAACAGGAGACATTACAGGAATTGCAGTCCGAGAATGATAATTTGGATTTGTCGGAAATCATCATTAATTATACGGCAATGTATAATGCATATCAGTCATCTTTGACAGCAGCAGGAAAATTGGGTGGTATGACACTTTTGAATTATCTATAACATGGATTTTACAGAAAAAGGAGAAGAACATGCGCGTAGAGACAAGATTATTTGGGACAATTGAAATAGCAGAAGATAAGATTATAACATTGGGCAGAGGGTTGATCGGCTATCCGGATATGAAACGTTTTACGTTGATTTTTGATGAGGAGAAGCAGGATAAAGGAAATATTATGTGGCTGCAGTCTTTGGACGAACCACAGTTTGCTATGCCGGTTGTGGATCCATCGGGTCTTTGTGAAGATTATAATCCAACCGTTAATGATGAATTACTTTTGCCATTGGGCGAATTTACAGAGGGATCTTTGTTTGTACTTGTAACCATCAAGGTGCCATCGGACATCACCAAGATGACGATCAATCTCAAAGGACCAATTATTATCAACACGGATAATTTAAAAGGGGAACAGATTATTGTAGAAGACGATGTGCAAATGCGTTTTCCAATTTACGATATTCTAAAGAGCAGAAAAGAAAAGGCAGGTGAATAGAGATGCTGGCACTAACAAGAAAAAAGGGTGAATCCATTGTCATCAATAATAACATCGAAATCAGTGTATTAGAGATTCGCGGAGATCAGATTAAAATTGGCGTCTCTGCACCAAAAGATGTTCCAATCTACCGTAAAGAAGTGTACTTGCAGATCCAGGAAGAAACAAAAGAGTCTATGAAGGTAGATGGATTGGAAGCATTGCAAAACTTATTTTGATGATGGAATGAGAAAAGGGTTTTTCGGGTATGACTGAGGAATCCTTTTTTGATTAAGACAGCCGCCAATCAGTTGATAGCACTCGCAGAACGTGCACTATTGCTGTGGTAAAATAAATTGAGGGTTAAGAATTTGCGCGCTGCGTCGATATAAAAGATAGAAGAATGAAGTTGTTTATAGTTTTGCACACGGAGGTGTCAGGATGAAAGTAGAATCTATACAACCAGTAAATAATAGTTACCAGAGCCAGGGAAGTGCTAATGTAACGACACAGTCAGTGACAGCAGGTGGCGGGACAACCGCATCTGGCGATATGAGCATGCAGCCGAAAACAAGAGATACGGTTACTATTACAGAGGATACTGGCGTTAAAACAGGTAAGATCCGGGAAGAAGGCCAGGCAAGCAATGAACAGATTCGTAAGGCTGTGGACACAATCAATAAAAATGCACATAACGAGGAGGCTGTTTTTGGAATTCATGAAGCAACCAATCGTGTGACAATCAAGATTGTGGATAAGGACACAAAAGAAGTGATCAAAGAGTTTCCACCAGAAAAAACGTTAGATATGATTGCTAAGGTTTGGGAAATGGCTGGAATTATGGTAGACGAAAGAAGATAGGAGGACGCATATGCCAATTCGTATGTCAGGTATGATATCAGGTATGGATACAGAAGCATTGGTATCCGCAATGGTGTCTACCTATGTAGCAAAAAAAGAAAAATATCAGAAAGCACAGACGAAGTTGTCCTATAAGCAGGAAGCATGGAAATCGTTGAATACAAAAGTATATAGTATGTATACTTCCATTAGTAGTTTGCGATTCTCTTCTGCATATAACATGAAAAAGACAACGGTTTCGGATGCGACAAAGGCAACCATCACTGCCGGAAGTGATGCAATCAATGGTACGCAGAGTCTGCAGATTAAGCAATTGGCAAAATCCGGATATATTACCGGTGCTAAGCTTGCGAGCGGAACGACGGCGGATACAACTCTTGCATCTTTGGGATATACCGGAGATGATACAACGATTACGATAAAGACAGCATCTGGCGCAAAGGATATCGCGGTTGGAAAGAATACAAAGATTTCTGAAGTTGTAGATGCGATGAATAAAGCCGGGGTTAAGGCAAGTTTTGATGCCAGCAATGGCAGACTTTTTATCAGTTCTGCTAATACAGGTACTGCAAATGATTTTGCACTTACAGCAGCGGATGGTAATGGATTAAAGGCGTTATCCACATTGGGTGTTTTAGTGCAATCAAATGCAACGGATGAAGCGTATAAAGCTAGCGCTGCGTATGCGCTTGGTACGATGGGAACCGATGCAAGTGGCAATGTGGTTTCTTACTTCGAATTGAATGCAGATGGCAGCATTAAGTACGATGCAGATGGAAAAGCTGTGGTACGTGCGGGCGTTACTTACAGTGCATCTGAGACGCAGAAGGCAATACAGGGAATCCTGGAAAAATTAGCGAATGCGTATGATGACAACAGTAAGATTGCGGCAGAAAAGAAAGAATTGGAAGCAAAAATTGCCTATACAGATGCGAAGAATGCCGTAAATGATGTCTTGGCAAAGGATGGCGGTGATCGCCTGGTGCAATTGCTTAAAACTGCAGACCAGAATAAGGTATATGTTGGCCCGGATGGACAGACTTATACGGGAAGAAATGAAGTAAAAGACAAAGATGGTAATATTACAGGGTATCATTATTACAATACTTCACCCAAAAAATATAACGGAACCATTCTGGATATGGAAGATGAAAGTAAACCACATCTGGATGTTACCGTAGATAATAAAATTGATTTGGCATCGGAAGAAATTGAAAAAATTGCCAAAGATATGGGGCTGATTACTACCACAACGGAAAAAGCAGAAGACGGTACCGAGAGCGAGAAAAAGGACACATCAGCGCTTGATGCCTTAAAGAAGCAGCTTAATACAGTATTGGCAGTTGATGAAAATGCTGCTTTTACCGATGCAGACAAAGCAGCCTATATGCTGACAGCGGAACAAAAAGCAGCAGCAAAAACACGTATCGAAGAGATTGCCAAAGAAACCGAGACAAATAACCAGACGATTGCGACGAATGGTTATTGGGATGTTAAGGATTATACAGCATACTACGAAAATGGTATGTTAAGCACAGATAAATTGAGCGCTCTGGCGGCAACCATTACAGATAAGATTACAACAGCAAAAGAGATTGTGACAGGACAAACAAGCATTACTTACAACCAGGGAGCAACACGCGTGGATGCACAGGATGCTATTATCAGTTTAAATGATGCAGAGTTCACATCAGATACGAATACGTTTAATATCAATGGACTGACGATTAAGGCATTGGCGACAACGGGCGCTGGCGAAACGCTGAGTATTAATACAGATACGGATACGCAGGGTCTTTACGATAAAATCAAAGATTTCCTAACACAATATAATGAGATTATCAATGAGATTACCAGTCTGTATAATGCTGATTCTGCAAAAGGTTATGAACCGTTGACAGATGATGAGAAGGAATCCATGAGCGAATCTGAGATTGAAAAATGGGAAACCAAGATTAAAGACGCGATTTTGCGCAAGGATTCTACATTGGGAACGATTCAGAATACCATGACAAATGCTATGATGCAGACCTATACGATCAACGGACAGACATACTCACTTGCCAGCTTTGGTATACAGACCCTAGGGTATCTGAATGCATCCAAGAATGAAAATTACGCGTACCACATTGATGGTGACGCAGAAGACAGCAATACTTCTGGAAAAACAGATAAATTGATGAGTGCATTGACAAATGATCCGGACACCGTGATTGACTTTATGAAGCAGTTGACATCGGGTCTGTATAATGCACTGGATCAACAGATGAAAGGTACCAACTTAAGAAGCACCTATACCATCTATAATGATAAGCAGATGGCATCAGAATATAAGAACTACACAACGATCATTAAGCAATGGGAAGAAAAAATCCAGGATTATGAAGATCGTTATTACAGCCAATTTTCTAAGATGGAAAAGTCGTTGGCAAAATTGCAGAGTTCAACGTCATCACTGACATCATTATTTGGAAACTAACAGGGGGTAGGAAACATGGTACCTAATAATGGGTATAATGCATACGCACAGAATAAAATTTTAACAGCAACACCTGCAGAACTGACGTTGATGTTATACGAAGGAGCAATCAAGTTTTGCAATATTGCGGTTGTAGCAATTGAGAATAAGGATTACGCCAAGGCAAATACGAACATCCAAAAGGCAGAGAGAATCATTGGCGAATTTAAGGCAACACTGAATCACAAATACGCAACAGCAAAAGATTTTGACGTTGTTTATGATTATCTGATGGAAAGATTGCTGCAGGCGAATATGAAAAAGGACACGGAAATATTAGAGGAAGTGTTAAAACATTTGCGTACCATGCGTGATACATGGAAAGAAGTTATGCAGATCACGAAAAATGGAACGCAGGTTGGCTAAGAGGAGCAAAGATGGACGAAAAAAATTATATTCAGATTCTAGAAGATAGTCTTGAGACCAAGATTGATTTGCTTCGTAGATTACAGGTGCTTTGTGGAGAGCAGGCAGAGATCTTAAAGGATCCGAATGCAACACCGGAAGCGTTTGAAAAGAATATAGAAGAAAAAGGAAAGCTGATTGATCGTCTTTCTGCCATGGATCAGGGCTTTGATGCGATTTTTTCTAAGGTGCAGGGTGAATTGGAGCGAAATCGCGAACAGTATCGCACCTCCATTGTACATATGCAGGAGATGATCCGTGAGATTACACAGCGCAGTTCCAATTTGCAGGTATTAGAACAGCAGAACAAAGAACTGGCAAAGGCAAAGTTTAGCCAGATCCGTACCCAGACAAAGGAAATCCGCCAGAGTCGTAAGGCTGTAAATTCCTACTATCAGAACATGATGAAGATGAATACGGTGGATCCACAATTCATGGATAGTAAAAAATAGAACATGAAATAATTCATAAAAATACAAAGAATAAGTGTTAAAAAGTTTGAAATATTCACAAAATTGCATGAGATACGTGATAATTATAAGAAAATTTCTTGACACACAAAAAATGTGGTGGTAATTTATTCACAAACAAAGAGTAAATGCAACGAACAGAACAAGATTGTAAGAACACCACATACAGTGCAGAGAGTTATCGGGTGGTGCGAGATAACGTATGGTTCTTATGATTATCCTCTGCGAGCAGTGTACTGAATACCTGATGGGTGAGTAAGTACCACCGGTTTCCACCGTTATATGGAGGCTTATTTCTGTAACAAAGATTACGGTGATGAGAGTGAGTGGTCACATGTGGTGGCAATTAAAGTGGTAACGCGGAAGTTAAAAGCTTTCGTCTTTAGTGATAAAGACGAAGGCTTTTTTTAATGTCCTTATACATAGACTCTTTGTAATGTATAGAAAGGAGCCGCATAAAAGGCGGGAGAAAGACATGAATGGATTAGTTATTATTTTAATTGGAATGGTAGCACTTGGAGCAGGCTACTTGTTTTACGGACGATGGCTGGCAAACAGATGGGGCATTGACCCTAAGGCAAAGACGCCGGCATACACACATGAGGATGGAGAAGATTTTGTTCCATCTTCTAAATTTACCGTATTTTCACATCAGTTTTCATCCATCGCAGGTGCAGGTCCTGTCACCGGACCAATTCTTGCTTCAGTATTTGGATGGGTGCCGGTGCTTCTCTGGTTGATTGTAGGTGGACTTTTCTTTGGAGCCGTTCAGGACTTTGGTGCGCTGTATGCTTCTGTGAAAAATGAAGGAAAATCCATGGGTATGATCATTGAAAAATACATTGGAAAAACAGGGCGAAAATTATTTATGCTGTTCTGTTGGTTATTTACTCTTTTGGTTATTGCTGCCTTTACGGATATGGTGGCAGGAACCTTTGTAGGAAAAGGTGTTGCAGATATGAGTAAAATGACATCCTATGCAGATGCAGCAGCAGCTTCTATTTCGATGTTGTTTATCGTTGTTGCTATTATATTTGGGCTGATTCAAAAAGCAGTAGGCAATATGAACGAGTGGGTTAGAGCTGTTGTGGCTATTGTTCTTTTGGTTGGCATGTTTTTCGTGGGTATGCACTTCCCGATCTATGCAACCAAAAATGCATGGATTTATATTATTATGGCATATTTGTTTTTGGCATCGGTCATGCCAATGTGGCTTTTGATGCAACCGAGAGATTATATGACAACATTTATGCTTCTTGGTATGATGATTGGCGCAGTCGTTGGTGTTGTTGTTGCACATCCGACAATGCAATTGAACGCCTTCAATGGATTTGAAGTAAACGGAAGTTATCTGTTCCCGACACTGTTTGTAACGATTGCCTGCGGTGCAGTATCCGGATTTCATAGTCTGGTATCTTCCGGAACCTCGTCAAAAACGATCAGCAATGAAAAAGATATGCCAATGGTAGGGTATGGCGCAATGGTAGTGGAATCCCTGTTAGGAATTGTGGCACTTGTTGTTGTAGGAGCTGTTGCCGTGGGTGGCACAAAACCAGATGGAACACCATTTTCTATCTTTTCTGCCGGTGTTGCAGGATTTTTGGAGAAATTAGGATTACCGGTACAGGTTGCAACCGTATTTATGACGATGTGTGTATCAGCACTGGCACTGACTTCATTGGATTCCGTAGCAAGAATCGGTCGTATGTCATTTCAGGAATTATTTTTAGGAGATACAACAGATTCTACAAAGATGCCGGTATGGCAGAAAATTCTGACCAATAAATATTTTGCGACGGTGATTACGCTGTTCTTTGGATACTTATTAACGCTGGGTGGATATAATAACGTATGGCCGTTGTTTGGCTCAGCAAACCAGTTATTAGCCGCTTTGGTTTTGATCGCACTTTCTGTATTTTTAAAGACGACAGGAAGGACGGGCTGGACATTATATGCGCCAATGTTTATTATGTTAGCAGTAACATTTACGGCACTGATTCAAAAAACAATCGGACTTGTTGCAAATATTGCCAATGGACAGGCAACGTTCCTTGTTGATGGTTTACAGTTTATTGTAGCTATTCTTTTGATGGTTCTGGGTGTGTGTGTTGCGTTTAGCTGTTTGGAAAAATTATTTGGCGCAAAGGAAAAGACACAGGCATAATCCTTTGCAAAAAGGAGCAGAGTATGGAGAAACAATGGTATGCGGCTGATACAGCCGTAATGGTGGGAGATATTACAGTGGCTGAAAATGTCAGTGTATGGCATCATGCAACACTCCGTGCCGATACGGCAGCACTTGTTATAGGAAAAGATAGCAATGTGCAGGATAATGTATGTATCCATGCGGGAGATGGATATCCGGTGACACTCGGAGAACAAGTCACCATTGGTCATAGTGCTGTGATTCATGGCTGTACGATAGATGACAACACGATTGTTGGCATGGGTGCCATTGTTTTAAATGGTGCGCATATTGGTAAGAACTGTTTAATCGGTGCAGGAGCGCTCATTACGCAAGGAATGGAAATTCCAGAGGGCAGTCTTGCCTTTGGCAATCCAGCGAAGGTCATTCGATTGTTAACGGAGGAAGAAATTTTACATAATAAGGAAAATGCACTGCATTATATAAAAGCAGGCAGAGAACAATTAATAGAAAAAGATGTGAAGACATGGAATGAATCCCACACAAACTCCTAAGAGAACGTGGGGATAGAACTGCTTCTTGTGAATTTTGAAACAGGAAGCAGTTCTATTTTTTGCCAATATCCTATTGACACGATAGGAATAGTAGACTATAATCGGGAACATCAATAAAAAAGGAGGCGCATGGGATGATGCTAGGCAAAAAGATCATGCGATGTATGTGCTTGAAACGTAACAACAAAGCATGCTTCTGCGTAGAATAGATAAAGGAAAAAGTAAATACAAAAAGATGATGAAAAGGAGAACGTAACATGAAGAATTTGAAAATAAAGAAACTATTAGCGTTGGCAATCGCCGGTGTATTAAGTGTTGGCCTTGTGGCATGTGGAAGTTCTGATGCCGATGGCGCGAAGACAGATGCAGCAGCTGGATCAGAAGACAGTGCTTCAGGCACATATCGTACATTGGAAGATATCAAGAAAGATGGAACCATTAACATTGGTGTGTTTTCTGATAAAAATCCGTTTGGCTATGTGGATGAAAATGGAGAATATCAAGGCTATGATGTATACTTCGCAAATCGTTTGGCAAAAGATTTAGGTGTGAAAGTTAACTTTGTATCAACAGAAGCTGCAAACCGTATCGAATATTTACAGACAGGTAAGGTGGATGTTATTTTGGCAAACTTTACTGTGACAGAAGAAAGAGCACAGGAAGTTGACTTTGCACTCCCTTATATGAACGTGTCTATTGGTGTTGTATCAAGAGAGAATCATGTAGTCAAGAGCCTGGATAACTGGAATAAAGATGATTCGATTATTGTTATTTCCGGAACAACAGCAGAGACATATCTGACAGAAAATTATCCGGATATTCCATTGCAGAAATTTGACTCCTATGCAACAGCGAAAGAGGCATTTCAGAACGGAACCGGTGTTGCATGGGCAAACGATAACACAGAAGTAATTGCATTTTCTTTGCAGAACAAAGGTTATGTTGTTGGTATTTCATCTACCGGCGGTAATGATACCATTGCCCCAGCCGTTACCAAGGGAAACAAGGAATTACTTGACTGGATTAACAGCGAAATTGAAACACTGGGTCAGGAAAACTTTTTCCATAAGGATTATGAAGAAACATTGGTTGATACGTATGGAACAGAATATGAAGACAGTCTTGTTGTAGAAGGCGGTAAGACAGAATAAATACCGGAACAACCGCATTAAATATTTTTTGGAAAGGAGGAAGCAATACCATGGACATCGCATTTATTACAAAATATCTGCCAATGTATGAAAAAGCAGCGATACTGACAGTAAAAATCGGCTTTATAGGTATTGCTTTTGCCATTCTGGTGGGACTCTTCTGTGCGATTGTACAATATCAGAAGATTCCAATTGTGCGGCAGCTGGTTATGGTTTATATCGAGATCAGCCGTAACACACCTTTGTTGGTGCAGTTGTTTTTTCTCTATTATGGTTTCCCTAAAATAGGTATTGCATTACAGCCAGAGTCATGTGGAGTTGTTGGATTGGCATTTCTTGGAGGAAGCTATATGGCGGAGGCTTTTCGAAGCGGATTAGAATCCGTGGCTGTTATTCAGCGTGAAAGTGCCTTGAGTCTTGGAATGAAACCATTACAGGTCATGTGTTATATTGTGCTGCCACAAGCAGTGTCCATCAGCATTCCGGCATTCGTGGCAAATGTAATCTTCTTACTAAAGGAGACAAGTGTATTTAGTGCTATTAGCCTGATGGATCTCATGTTTACAGCGAAAGATCTGATAGGACTTTACTATAAGACGACGGAGAGTTTGTTTCTTTTAGTGATATTTTATATGCTGATTTTACTGCCGGTTTCTTTGTTTGGATCATGGCTGGAAAGGAGAGTGCGCTATGCTGGATTTGGGGATTGATGTTCTCTTTAAAGGAACCAATATGTTGCGGCTCTTAACCGGTCTGTGGGTGGCGATGAAAATCAGTCTGGTTTCCATTCTTATTAGCTTGCCACTAGGTGTGTTGGCAGGAGCGTTGATGACGATAAAAAACCGCGTGATAAAAGCAATTTTTCGAATCTATCTGGAATTTATCCGCATTATGCCGCAGCTAGTGCTACTGTTTATTGTTTATTTTGGTACAACGCGCGCTCTGGGCTGGAATTTATCGGGCGAAGCTGCATCCATTATTGTGTTTGTGCTGTGGGGAACAGCTGAGATGGGTGATCTGGTAAGAGGAGCACTGATCAGCATTCCAAAACATCAGTATGAAAGCAGCGAGGCATTGGGATTATCTAAGCGCCAGACGTATGTGTACATCATCATACCGCAGACTATACAACGATTGATACCGTTGTCAATCAATCTGATCACACGTATGATTAAGACGACTAGTTTAGTGCTTATGATAGGTGTTGTAGAGATGTTAAAGGTGGCGCAGCAAATCATTGAAGCAAATCGAATGACCAGTCCGAATGCGGCATTTGGCGTGTTTCTTATTGTTTTTATTTTATATTTTCTGGTATGCTGGCCAATCAGTATGTTGGCGGGATATTTGGAGAAAAAGTGGAGAGTAGCGTAGGCAAAAAGGAGGCAGTAAAGTGGCAGAGACATTGCTCCAGGTAAAGAATCTGGTAAAAGAATATGGTGAAACGCGCATATTAGATGGTGTGAACCTTGATATTGCATGGGGAGAAGTTGTCGTTGTAGTCGGACCAAGTGGCTGTGGCAAAAGTACTTTACTGCGCTGCATCAATGCGCTAGAACCTATACAGGGCGGTCAGGTGCTTCTGGAAGGTGAGGCGGTTGGAAGGGATCATCTGGAGGAATTGCGCCAGAAAATAGGCATGGTTTTCCAAAGTTATGACCTTTTTCCACATTTGCGTGTGTTAGATAATATCACGATTGCTCCTATAAAGGTACAAAAAAGGGAAAAAGAAGAGGTACAGGCAGAGGCAAAAGAACTGCTTTCGCGCGTTGGTTTGGGCGATAAAGCAAGTAGTTATCCGAGGCAGTTGTCAGGGGGACAGAAACAAAGAGTTGCTATTGTGCGTGCTCTTTGTATGCATCCGGAAATACTACTTTTTGATGAAGTGACGGCTGCACTGGATCCGGAGATGGTGCGTGAGGTGCTGGATGTTATGCTTGATTTGGCAAAACAGGGAAGAACAATGATTATTGTGACCCATGAAATGCAGTTTGCAAAGGCGGTTGCAGATAAGATTGTTTTTATAGATCAGGGGAAAATTCTGGAGGAAGCAACCCCGGAGGAATTTTTTACAAACCCGAAGACAGAACGTGCAAAACAGTTTTTAAATGTATTTGCATTTGAATAAGCCAAAATCGTATGTCAATAAAAAGAGCTACCGGTTATGGCAGGTATCTGATTTACAGAATCTGACCGATGAAACGGATAGCTCTTTTTCATTTACTTATGTTATTTCAGTACATTGATTCCAACTGCGGAAAGGAAACCGATGATGATGCCGGCAAGAAGAACGCCGCACATAACGGAGATCGTGCTTTTTTTAAAATCCATATCAAGGAAGGAAGCAGCAAGTGTGCCGGTCCATGCACCAGTACCTGGAAGCGGAATGCCTACAAAAAGAAGTAGTGCTACATAAAGACCACGACCAGCTTTTGCCTGTAATTTTTCGCCACCTCTATGTCCTTTTTTCAGACACCAGGTAAAGAAACCACCGATGATTGGCTTATCAGCGCCCCATTCCAAAACTTTTCTTGCAAAGAAGAAAATGATGGGAACCGGAAGCATATTACCAATGATAGATATGATATATGCCTGAAGAAGTGGAACCGGTGGGTTGCACAGAAGCGTTCCGTAAGGGATCGCACCTCTCAGTTCCACGATAGGAACCATAGAAATAAAAAATGTAATTAAATAGCTTTTTAACATTATATCCTCCTAAAAATGCTTAACTACGTAAATGATATATGATAAGGCGAAAGTTTGCAATGATTTTTGTGATTGACAGGTAAAATGAAGTGCTTATAATTGCGATGAAATAAAAGGCGAAACATTGCAATTTCAGACGCTTTCGTATATCATAAAACTAGATTTTTATGGTATGCGGAGGCGTTCTTTTTATGGCAGAAAAAGGTTGGGATGAATTAGGTGAAGAATTAAAAGATGCGGTAAATGATGCAGTCAATAGCGGTGATTTTGGAGATTTGGCAAATTCCATTGGTGATATGGTAAATGGAGCTTTATTTCATCTGGGAAAAGATGTGTCTTCCTCTATGCGTGATGCTTCCCAAAGATCACAGGATATAGGCCGTATGGCAGGAAACGCAGGTCGTATGGCGGGTGACATGGGACGCATGGCTGGCAATATGGGAAGAGTCTTTGGTGAAGCGGCAGCACAGATGGCTGGCGGTATGGCACAGATGGCTGGAAATATGACCGCTCGTCAGCAGGCAGATATGGCAGCAGGGCAAGGTTTGCCATTGTACGACAAACACCCGGCAAAGGCATCGTGCGTTGTTATGATGGCACTTGGATATCCACTGATGGGGCTGGGAATTTTCTTTAGCGCGGTTTTTGCATTTTGTGTTGCGGTTGCAGGTGCTTATTTTGTGGCACCACTTGTGATTTTTATTATGATGGCTATTGCCGGAATTGCGCTTGGTGTCAGCGGCACGAAAAAATTTAAGATGCTGGGAAGATTCTCTAAATATACGTATCGTCTGGAGGAACACGCTTATGTGGCAGTGTCCGATTTGGCAAACAAAGTAGGAAAATCTGTTGCATTTACGATGAAGGATCTGGAAAAAATGATCCGGCAGCACCTTTTTTATCAGGCGCATCTGGATTATGAGAACAATTATCTGATTTTGTCGGACCGCACATATGAACAATATAAGATGGCGCGGGAAGATTACAGAAAAGAGCAGGAAGAAAAGAAAGCTAAAGAAGCGGAAGAAGGTCAGTTGCCGGAAGAATGCCGGGCATTGATTGCCGAAGGACAGCGTTATGTTGCGCACATCAGGGAATGCAACGATGCCATTCCGGGAGAAGAGATTTCTAAAAAACTTGATACGATGGAACAGCTGGTGCAGCGAATTTTTGATGAGGTCAAGCGGCATCCGGAAGTGGCAGGTGCTCTCCACAAGATGATGGAATATTACCTGCCAATGACAGAAAAATTACTGGATTCCTACCGGGAATTAGATGCGCAGCCTGTGGCAGGAGATAATGTAATCAAGACAAAGAAAGAAATCGAAGATGCTGTGGATTCTTTAAATGTGGCATTTGAAAAACTTTTGGATAGTCTTTTTGCAGACCGGGCATGGGATATATCTTCAGATATTTCGGTACTCAATACGATGCTTGCACAAGAGGGACTCAAAGAAAGCGATTTTGATCAGAAGTAAATTGGCATGCAAAGAGGAAACATTCCATTTGTATGTGATAATAAAACATAGACAAGGAGAAGAGACATGGAAGAAGAATTCAAGGATTTTACAGTAACACCAACACTTACATTTGGGGAAACACCGGATGCACAGGAGTTGCCAAGTACGCAGTCTGCGGCAGGAGATGTGATGCAGACCGCATCACAGGTGACGAATGATCCTGCATTTAGTGAGAATCAGCTGACCCCGGAAGAAAAGAAAATGGTTGATGATTTTTCAAAAAAAATCGATCTTCATAATTCACAGGCAATTTTAGAGTATGGTGTGGGTACGCAGAAAAAAATGGCAGATTTTTCCGAAGGTGCATTGAAAAATGTACGCACCAAAGACATGGGCGAAGTAGGAGATATGTTGTCTGGGCTTGTATCCGAATTGAAGAGCTTTGAGATTACAGAAGAAGATAAAGGACTTTTTGGACTTTTCAAGAAATCAGCAAACAAAGTAACAGGATTAAAGGCAAAATATGATAAGACAGAGACAAACGTTAATCATGTATGTGAAGCTTTGGAAAAGCATCAGATGACATTGATGAAAGACATTGCTTTGTTAGATAGAATGTATGATGCAAACCTGGCATATTTTAAAGAACTGTCTATGTATATCATTGCAGGCAAACAAAAGTTAGAAGAAGTCAGAACCGGGGAACTTGTAGCGGCACAGGCAAAGGCGCAGGCAAGTAATTTGCCGGAAGATGCACAGGCTGCAAAGGATATTGAAGCAATGTGCGACCGCTTTGAGAAAAAAATCCATGATCTGGAATTGACACGTATGATTTCCATTCAGACAGCACCTCAGATTCGTCTGGTACAGAACAATGACACCATGATGGCTGAAAAGATACAGTCAACGATTGTAAATACCATTCCATTATGGAAGAGCCAGATGGTGCTTGCACTTGGTATTGAGCATTCCAATCAGGCGGCAAAGGCACAAAGAGAAGTGACCGATGTGACAAACGATCTTTTGAAAAAGAATGCAGATTTGTTAAAAACAGCCTCTGTTGAGACAGCTAAGGAATCTGAGCGTGGCATTGTAGATATGGAAACACTGCAGCATACAAATGAAACATTGATTGCTACCTTTGATGAAGTGATGCAGATTCAGGCAGATGGACGCGCAAAGAGACAGGCGGCAGAGCAGGAAATGCAGCGCTTGGAAACAGAACTCAAGAATAAGATGTTGGAAGTCCGGGGATAAAATGTTAACAGTATTAAAAGTAATGGGGATTATAGTATTCATTATCGTGGTGTTATATCTTCTTATGATTATGCCCCGTATGGTGAAGCGACCGGATTTCCGGCCATTTACAGGACGTCTGTATGCACACCGTGGATTGCATAATAATGAGACAAATGCACCAGAAAATTCCATGAATGCTTTTGCAAAGGCAGTAGATGCAGGATATGGTATTGAACTGGATGTGCAGTTGACAAAAGATGAAAAAATGGTGGTATGTCATGATTTTGATCTGAAACGTATTTGTGGAAAAGATGTAAAAGTTCGGGATCTGACATATGAAGAACTGCAGCAGTATCCGATTTGTCAATCAGATCAGACGATACCTACGTTTGCAGAGGTTTTAAAACTGATAGATGGGAAAGTACCACTGATTATTGAGTATAAAATACCGGGCATGGACACGAAAGTCTGTGAGATGGCAGATGAACTTTTACAAAGCTATCATGGTTTGTACTGTGTGGAATCGTTTCATCCGCTTGCAGTGCTTTGGTATCGCAGGAACCGCAAAGAAATTGTGCGAGGTATACTATCCGATTCTTACATAAAAGAGGGATTTGACGAGATGCCTAAAATTGTTTATGGCATTACGCATCATCTACTGGTGAATTTTTTGATTCGCCCTGATTTTGTTGCATACAATCATAAATACCATGGCGACTGGTCAAGAACGCTTTGTCGCAAATTATATCATGCGCCGGCAGTAGCCTGGACAATCAAAAGTCAAAAGCAGTTAGAAGAACGACGGGATGACTTTGATATCTTTATTTTTGACAGTTTTGTGCCAAAGGATGGACCGCAATACATAAAATAATATAGAAACACCAAATATCGAACAGAAAGACAAAAAATCAAATGGTTGTCGCAGATGCGTCTCCTATAATAAAGTTATCGTATTAGACGAGATGACTTGAAGTAGAGAATAAAAGCAAAAGGAGAGCAGTATGAAGGCAAATAGATTACGTTGTGAACAGATGAAAAACCCAATGGGAATTGATGTTGTTCGACCATGCCTTTCGTGGATATGTGAAAGCGGTGTCAGACAGAGTGCCTATGAAATTGAGGTCAAATCAGCGGATGAAATGATTTATCATAGCGGAAAAGTCGTAAGCGATGCAATGAGCATGATCTTGGAAAAGGAGCTTGAAAGTAAGCAGCGTCTTTCCTGGCGTGTTCGTCTGTGGGACGAAAATGACAACGAGGGCGAATGGAGTGAAGAAGCTACCTTTGAAATGGGAATTCTGCAGCCCAAACAGTTTGTTGCGAAATGGATTAATCCGGAACAAGAGATAAAATCAGACGCAATGCAGCCGGTTAGTTATTTGGAGAAGAAATTCGAGTTGTCACAGGATCCAAAACACGCAAGAGCTTATGTGAGTGCACATGGACTTTATGAAGTAAAAATCAACGGTACGCGTGTAGGGGATTTTGTACTTGCTCCGGGAACAGCTTCCTATGATAAGCAAATGCCATATCAAACGTATGATGTGACAAATCTGTTGTGTGTAGGTGAGAATACGATTACAGCAGAAGTGGCGGATGGATGGTATCGCAGTTATTCAGGCGTGGATGGTGACCGCAATCTGTTTGGTACAGAATTGGCATTTTTCCTGCAGTTAGAAAATGACGGAGAAGTTGTTTGTATTACAGACGAGACGTGGAAAGCATCGCAGGAAGGACCACTGCGTCAGGCAGACATGCAAATGGGTGAAGTCTACGATGCGACAATGGAAAAAGTAGAGACATGGCATGATGTTACGGTAGTAGAGGCGGACAATACTTTACTGAAAGCTACCAATAGTGTGCCAATCTTAGAGCAGGAGCATTTTGAAGGAAAGCTTATTACAACGCCAAATGGTGAAACCGTCATTGACTATGGTCAGAATCTGGCTGGATATATCTGCTTTACGGTGAATGCACATGCAGGAGACCGCATCATAATGACACATGGTGAAACACTGGATGAAAATGGTAATTTTACGGCAGAGAATTTCCAGGATCGTAAGCGCCATAAAGGTGGTGGTACCGAACAAAAGGTAACCTTTATCTGTAAAGAGGGAGAAAATACATACCACACCAAATTTTCAATCTGGGGATTCCAATATGCTAAAGTGGAAACGGATGTGGATTTGTCAGAAGCACATTTTGAATCCATTGCAGTTTATTCAGAAATGGAACAAATAGGAACATTCACATGTGGCAATGATGATGTTAACCAGCTGGTACACAATAGTATCTGGAGCCAGAAATCGAATTTCTGTGATGTGCCGACCGATTGCCCAACGAGAGAGCGTGCGGCATGGACAGGGGATGCCGGGGTGTTTGTAGATACAGGAATCTTTTTGGAAGATTGTTACAGCATTTTTAGAAAATGGCTGGGAGAGTGCCGTCTGATGCAATACGAAGATGGTAAGCTTGCAAACATTGCACCATTAAACAGTAAACCAAGTTTCTTTTCAGGACTTCTCTCCGGTTCTACGGGATGGGGAGATGCCAGCATTATTGTGCCATATGCATTGTACAAGCGTTATGACGATGTGCGCATTCTGGAAGAGAATTATGATATGATGAAGAAGTGGTACGCATTTTTAGAGAATCGTGCTAAGAAAAAAGACATCAAGAAAATATTTAAAAAGAAAAGTCCATATCGTGATTATACGATAGAGACAGGAATTGATTATGGTGAATGGTGTGAACCAGGGGTAGACTCAGCATCTTTGATGGGAAAAACGCCGGTGGATTCGGCAACGGCATACTTTGCTCATTCCGGAAGATTATTAGCAGAGATTGCACAAATTCTGGGAAAAGAGGATGATGCTAAGTACTATGGAGAAGTAGCCCAAAAAGCAACGCTGGCATTTCGTGATGCGGCAACGGAAGATGGAAAGATCACAGGCGAGCGTCAGGCACCTTATGTCAGAGCCATTGCGTTTGATCTTTTGACAGAAGAGAATAAAAAGCAGGCAGTGGAAGATTTAAATGCGTTGGTGGTAGACAATCAGTACCATTTGAATACAGGTTTCCTCAGCACACCATTCCTTTGCCAGGTACTTGCGGAAAACGGACATGTGGATACAGCATATCGCCTGCTTTTGCAGGATACAGCTCCAAGCTGGCTTTATGAGGTGAAAAAAGGAGCAAATACGATCTGGGAAACATGGGAAGGTATTGATGAAAATGGCGTTCCGCATGCATCTTTAAACCATTATTCATACGGCGCAATTTGTGGATGGTTATTCGGCGGTGTTTGTGGTATTCATTTGCAGAATAAGACACTTTGTATCCATCCATATCCGGCAAAAGATTTAGGTAACGCAAAAGCGGAATATCTTTCACCGGTTGGTAAAATTGTCAGTGCATGGGAATACGAGGGAGATGAGATTCACTACTCTTTTGAAATTCCAGCCAATATGACAGCAGAGGTTGTCTTAGAAGATGGTCAGCGAAGAAAGCTTGCGGCAGGAAAATATACGATGGTTTCGAAAATAGCATAAAAGAAATAATAATAGGCTGTAGCAGTTTTGCTACAGCCTTACGTTTTGTTTACGGTATTCTCCGGGAGAAATGCCGGTATTTTTTTGAAAAGTGTCTGAAAAATAACTTCTGGAGTTAAAGGATAATTCAATACTGATATCCATGATACTCATGTTGGTGGTACTTAGCAGTACTTTGGCACGCTCAATCTTTTCACGCATGATATACTCTGTAAGGGTGCATCCCATTTCCTGCTTGAATTTGCGGGAAAAATAATACTCGGAATAGCCGGCGCGCTCAGCCAATTCATTGATCGACAGCTTTTCATTGATGTGTATTCCGATATAATCACAGCAGTTTTTAATAATGGAAGAAACTCCAGCGTTTTCCTTCGACTCACAGACTTTTTTGAAATAAATTTGCAAAAGCTCCGTGGTGACATTGCCATTCTCGACCTGACTTGTAGCATCTTCGATGCGCTGTGCAAAAAAATCGCACAAATCATAAGCAATGTCAGGAGATACGCCACCCTCAATGGAAGCCCTTGAAATTAAAGTTAGTAGAACAAAATTGTTATTTTTGGCAGCGCGTAAACTGTCTTTGGAATTATGTTGTACGCCACTACTCAAATGTGACGATTCTGATAACGCTTTTTGAAAATCAGGATTTCCATCTTTGAACAATTGCAGAAAACGTTGCTCTGCTGCCCAGATGCCATGGTGCTGATTGGAAACCAGAGAAGGTAGGGGAACTTCCGCAGTGCCATTGTTTTGTATGTGAATGAGCTCTGGTACATCTCTGGTAGAATCATAAAGCAGATAATGAAGCTCAGATACAAACGTATATAAAATATTGCTGGCAATGATGGGTAATGCTTTTATTGTCTTAGCCACAGCCGTTCTGGTCTTAATCGAAAGATGCCGGCGATCCATCTCTTTTACCAGTTCGTTGTATGAATTTTCTCCGGTAAAGGTAGGACCAAGAACATAAACTTTTTGCAATTTACCGTCATGAACTTCAAAATCAATGAGCCATGCCAGGTTAAAAAACGAATATATGATATGTGGTGTGTAATTGGCTTTCGCGGCTTTGATCATAGGAACAACCTGGATTTGAAAGAGGGTATCATACCCTTGGTAATCATCCTCTGGATACGTTGTATGTAATAGCTGCATATTGGCATCATATGTCCAGGCATATAGCTGATGTGTCTGAAGCAGAAGATCCAGGAAGGAAGACATGCGTTCTTCGTGTGTCATAGATTATTCCTCACATAAAAAATCAGCAAGAAGCTCATAATCAGCTGGATTTTCGCAGCGAACGGTGCCACTTTCCAAAAGAGATTCCTGTCCTGCAATGGAGCAAAATACATATTGGCTGAGTGTAGAAGCAAGATTTAGAATATCACCCTCGTCGGAATAGAAAAAAACATCTTCTTTACAGGATTTAACAGCAATTAAGAATTTTGTTAAATCGGCGTCTTTTTTAAATTTTCTCATAATGCTAGTCCTCCAAAAATAAGATTACAATAATTTCCTTACAATATAGCATAAAAAATTGCCCGGGTGAAGAGGGGAGGCGAAAAATCTAATAAAATGGTTAAAATCTGGTTAAAAAGTGGACAGGTGAGAAGTAGAATGATATGTGTGAAAAAAGAACAAAGCCTGGAGGAAGAGGATTATGGCAAAAAAAGCAATACAACAGTTTCAACTGCGTACAGTGATTGGTACAGAAAAAAAGGCAAAGGAAACACTTCGCCTGATGGAAGAGGCAGGATACGATGGGATTGAATTATGCAGTTATATGATAAAAAAGATGTCTCTTACCATTCGCGCACTTACACGTCTAGCAGGTATGCCAATGGGAAAAAGTGGTAATCTTGATTGGCATGCGCTTTTAGCAGATACGAATTTAAAGGTTGTCAGTATTCATCAAGATTTAGGAACGGTAAAACGTGTGCCGGAAGAGGTGATTGCAGAAGCAAAATCCTATGATACGAAGTATGTAGTAATCACAGGGATGCATCATTTTGATTATTCCGACAAGGAAGCAGTGGATGCATTGATTACGGATTTGAACGCATGTGGAAAACGATTGAAAGAAGATGGGATAGAACTTCTGTATCACAATCACAATTGTGAGTTCCGAAAAATTGACGGACAGACGGCATATGAGCGCATCATTGAAAACACCAATCCGGAATATGTCAATTTTGAGTTCGACTCATATTGGCCGACAGAGGCAGGTGTTAATACGATTGCCCTGATGCAGCGACTTGGAGCACGCATGAAATTGTACCATATTAATGATCGGGGAAGCCGGGTTACTGGAAAAACATCATCTATTCTGACGTCAGATAGCATGGAACTAGGCTATGGCAATATGGATTTAAAGACGATGGTAAAAATTGCAAAAGACAATGGCGTAGATGCAGTTGTTCTGGAAAGTCATAGGAATTGGGCAGAAAAGTCTCCTATTAAATCATTTCAGCTGAGTGCCCAATTTATGAATGAAAATGTGTAAACGAACATAGAGATTATAATGACGAAACGAAGGTTGCCTATCGATGAAAAAGTTGCTAAAATGAATTATATGATTTCTAGAGGTGGGGACTTATGAAGAAGGTTTTATTTGTTGGGCATTTTAGCGAACAGACAAAGCAGATGCAAAAAGAACTGGCGCAATTTGTTAAAATCCAGCTATGTTCAGATAACGTGACAATTGCAGAAAGCATGATGAGTATTTATGAGCCAGATCTTGTGTTAGTCAATGTGGAAGGGTTTACGGATAGCCATTTGGAATTTTTTCAGGTGTTAGCGGAAAAATATGCATGTGTGCCGGTTATTATGATTGGAAGTCAGGATGCGTATCATCGCTATGCCATGTATGATATGACAGAACAGGTTTCCTATGTAGATTCACAAGATATGACAGGGCAGGCGTTACTAGAGGCTATGATGGCGCGTGTAGATATTGACGCAGAGATTCTGCCGGATGGAACCATCGTTTCAAGAGATGAACGGAAGATGGTGCTGGTTGTTGATGACAGTCCGATGATGCTTCGCAGTATGAAGCAGATGTTAGAGGAGCGGTATCAGGTGATGCTTGCAACATCCGGGGAGCAGGCTCTTGCAATGATGGATAAGCGCAGGCCGGATTTGGTGGTGTTAGATTACGAAATGCCGGAGTGTGATGGCAGAGAAACACTAGAAATGATTCGTACAAAAGAGGAGATCAAGGAGATACCAGTTGTTTTTTTGACAGGACATGGGGATGCGGAGCATATTCGCTCGGTATTAGATTTGAATCCAAGTGCATATTTTTTAAAACCACCTAAGGCAGATAAAATATTAGAAGTTTTGGGACAATTATTATAAATCCATAGGCTGTATTTCGGGAATGAGAAGTACAGCCTTTTCTGAATGCAGAAAGGAAACAGATTATGAAATGTTTAAGTTGCGGTAAGAATTTTGACTATGAAAAATATTATGGTATCTGCCCAAAGTGCGGAACATATAATAAGCAGGCGTCTGAAACAACATCGTTTACGAGAGAAGAGGAAGAAAACGAAAGCTACATAAATAATCAGGAACAGCCTGTATATACAAATGTTAATGACTATGGTAGTTCGTACCAGCATTCAATGAGTAAGGATGAAAAGAAAAAAAGAGTGCGGAAAAATCTCACAATTTGGACTATTATTCTGGCTACATTATCTATTGTCTTATCGATTGTACAGAGCATTGTGGCAGGTTATTTAGGATCATCAGATTATCGGGAAAAGAAAAGAAAAGATATTGAAGAAGTTGCTATAGAAAAGGTGGATTTTGGTGAAGCCTATACAGTAGAGCAGGAGTATGGTCGGACGCTTACTGTGGCAAAAGCGGAGGTGTTAGCAGAAGCAGATACCATCGGAGGTTTCCCGGCGGGGCAGCGACTGATTGCAGTACGTATAGAGTCCAATGAGGTAGACGATATAAGCTATGATACATATACACATGCACCGGTAAAAGATTTTTACATATCTTATGATGGTACATATCGTTCAACGGCACCAAATTATAAATTAACCAGTGGTGGTTATGATGATATTATTGGTAATCGACAGTCCATAGACTCTTATGAGTTTTCCGATGCAGGTTCTCATGCGGGATATTTGTTTTTCTTTATACCTGCGGATGCGCAAAAGATTGCTTTTGTGTATAGCGTAGTGGATACCGAAAGCTGCGATCTTATAAAATATGTAAAGGTGCCGCTGGAAATAGATGTGCAGCGGGACGAGGCAGAAGCACAGTCGGCAGAGGAAACGATAACGACACTGCCGGCTAAAGAGGATGCAGTAGAAAAACCGGTCGTGGACTAAGGAGGGGCAAAATGGTAAATGAGTATGGAAAAAACCGACAAGGAAAAGGTCTTTTGATTGTTGTTCTCGTGATTGTTGTCTGTATGTTCATAGGTAGCCTGGTTCAATTTTTGGTTACTATTGGTGAAGTGCTTGGTGGACCATCTTATGTGGAGAGTAAAGCGGTATTAGATGGAGATGTTACGATTTCCTATCTTGGAAAGAATTATATGGATAATGCAAAAAGTGGATATTCTTACTATATGATTGATGTACCTGTGTATAACAACGGAAGTTATGAGATGGGGACAGGGTATGAAGTGCGTCTGCAAGTAGAAACGGAAGAGTGGGATGACGTAGAAGAATTTACGATGTCGGATAACAGTGATTTCGCATATTCTTATGAGGATTTGGTGCCACCAGCAACATCCGGCATCGCTCATAAAATCTATTTGATTAGAGATGGTGTGAAAGAAGTGAAGGCGACGTTCTATGAAAGTAGCGATGATTATTATGATGGAAAAAATGGAACCGAATTTGTATTAAAAGTACCGACAGAATAAAACAACACTTTTAGGGAAACGTCGTAGAAAAATCAAGTTTCCGAAAAAGTACAAGAAATCCTATTGCACGACTCGCATGTGCCCCTTACTATAGTTAAGGGCATTATGAAAGAGGGAGCAATAGGATTTTTTATGGAAAAGTTAAAACCAAAGTTTTTTACAACGATTCGGGATTATTCGAAAGAGCAATTTATCAAGGATGTCATATCAGGAATTATTGTGGCAATTATCGCTTTACCACTTTCGATTGCACTAGCACTCGCATCAGGCGTGACACCGGAAAAAGGTATTTATACGGCAATTATTGCCGGATTTCTTGTGTCGTTTCTAGGCGGTTCTAAGGTACAGATTGCAGGACCGACAGCTGCTTTTGCGACAATTGTTGCAGGTATTGTGGCAAAAAGTGGTATGGATGGACTAATCGTAGCGACGATTATGGCAGGCATATTACTTGTCATTATGGGCTTATGTCATTTTGGCACCCTGATTAAATTTATTCCCTATACCATTACAACCGGCTTTACAGCGGGTATTGCAGTGACGCTATTTATTGGTCAGATTAAGGACTTTTTGGGACTTACTGTTGTGAGCAAAGAACCTCTTATAGATACAGGGGATAAGTTTATGGCGTATATGAAAGCTCTGCCAACGATCAACTGGCAGGCATTTCTTGTGGGAATGATTTGCATTGCCATATTAATCATCTGGCCCAAACTGGGAAAAATCAGTGTGATACCGGCATCACTTATTGTAGTGATTGTATCGATTGTGCTGGTCCAGGGATTATCTATGCAGGTCAATACCATTGGAGATCTGTATGAGATTTCCAATAAATTACCACAATTGCAGATGCCTCACATTACATTTCGCCTGATTCAGAGTGAATTTAGTGATGCACTTACGATTGCCATTTTAGCAGCAATTGAATCTTTGCTTTCTGCTGTGGTTGCGGATTCTATGATTAATGGCAGACATCGTTCTAATATGGAACTGATTGCACAGGGCGTAGGAAATATTGGCTCTGCATTGTTTGGAGGTATTCCGGCAACAGGAGCGATTGCAAGAACGGCAGCAAATGTAAAAAATGGTGGACGCACACCGGTGGCAGGTATGGTACATTCTATTACCCTGCTCCTTGTACTTATCCTTTTGCTGCCATATGCAGCGTTGATCCCTATGCCGGCGATTGCTGCCATTTTGTTTGGCGTTGCATATAATATGTGTGGCATCCGAAAGTTCGTAGACCTTTGTAAGATGGCGCCAAAGAGCGATATCGCTGTCTTACTTACAACGTTTGTTCTTACGGTAGTATTCGATTTGGTTGTGGCAATCGAAGTGGGCATGGTTCTTGCGGCAATGCTTTTTATGAAACGCATGAGTGATGTGACTGCGGTGGAGGGCTGGAAGTACATCGAGGATGAAGATGACGATCCGGATAGTCTTTCCTTGCGCCAGGTTCCGGAAAAAGTGCGCGTTTATGAAATCAGCGGACCGATGTTTTTTGGCGCAGCAGATAAAATTTTTGATATTACGGTTGACGAACGTGATAAGGTGTTGATTCTGCGTATGCGTAGTGTGGGAGCAATTGATGCGACTGCGCTGCATTCTTTGGAACAGCTGCAAACGGATTGTGAAAGAAAAGGAATCCGCTTACTTTTGTCTCACGTAAATGAACAGCCGATGCATATGATGGAAAAAGCAGGTTTTGATAAACGTATCGGAAGAGAATATTTTTGTGCGCATATTGATGATGCACTGGCGTTGGCGGAACGTATAGTAACAAAATAGAATACACTTTGTAAAATGAAATCCATGTTGTCAGTAAAAGCTGGCGATATGGATTTTTTTTAACCTATTTTTTACAAAGAGCATACATTTCATTTTACAAAGTGTTTGTATCATATGTCTTGTAAACGAAATAGAAAGAAAAAGTCAAAACGACAAAAGGAGATTAAAAATGAAGTTGAAGAAAATCGCCGCAACACTTCTTGTTGCAACATTAGCAATTGGCACTATGGTAGGATGCAAAAGTACAGGAAGTGACAATACAACAGATGGAGAAAAGGCAGAGAACACAGGAGCATCTGGAGATATCACCATTCTTTCTCGTGAAGATGGTTCTGGTACAAGAGGTGCATTTGTAGAACTTTTCGGGATAGAGGAAGAAAAAGATGGCGAAAAGGTGGATATGACCACAGAGGATGCTAAGATTACAAATTCTACATCTGTTATGATGACAACCGTTGCCGGAGATGTAAATTCTCTTGGTTATATTTCACTTGGTTCTTTGAATGACACAGTGACTGCTGTAAAGATTGATGGCGTAGAGGCGACAGCAGAAAACGTAGCTAATGGAACATACAAGATTGCACGTCCATTTAACATTGCTACAAAGGGAGAGGACTTAAGTGAGGCAGGACAGGATTTTGTAAACTTTATCCTGAGCAAAGAAGGACAGCAGGTCATTACAGACAATGGATATATCAGCGTAGGTGAAGGAGAGGCATTTGCTTCTAACAATGCATCAGGAAAACTTACAATTGCAGGTTCTTCTTCCGTAACACCAGTTATGGGAAAATTGGTAGAAGCCTATAACAAGGTAAACGCAAACGTAGAAATTGAGGTACAGGAAAGTGATTCGTCTACTGGTATGCAGTCAACGATTGATGGCTTATGCGATATTGGAATGGCATCTAGAGAATTAAAGGATTCTGAGACAGGTGCAGGTCTTGTGGCAACAGAAATCGCAAAAGATGGTATAGCAGTGATTGTAAACAATGACAGTGGAATTACAGATTTGACATCTGATCAGGTAAAACAGATTTACACAGGTGAGATTCTTACATGGGATGAAGTGCAGTAATCTTACGGTATAAGTTCAAGGCAAAAGGAAAGGTCAGAACATGAAACACTTTAACGAAATACTAATGAAGGTTATCTTTTTCATAGCGGCTTGCACTTCGGTGCTAGCCGTTGCCTTGATTTGCATTTTCTTGTTCGCCAATGGTGTTCCGGCGATGGGAAAAATCGGATTAGGCAAATTTTTGACAGGAACAATGTGGAAGCCTTCCAATGATATTTTTGGAATATTTCCAATGATTCTTGGAAGTATTTATGTTACTGCAGGTGCAATTATTATTGGTGTTCCGATTGGTCTTTGCACGGCTGTTTTTATGGCGCATTATTGCCCGAAAAACATATATGGCATTTGTAAGGCATCGGTGAATCTGATGGCAGGAGTACCATCGGTTGTATATGGATTCTTTGGATTGGTTTGTATTGTTCCGCTGATGCAAAAGCTGACGGGGCGTGATGGAAGCACGATGCTCACAGCTTCCATTTTGCTTGGCATTATGATTCTGCCAACAATCGTCAGCGTGTGCGAGGCGGCTATACGCAGTGTACCAACACCTTATTATGAAGGAGCCTTGGCGCTTGGTGCGACCAAAGAACGAAGTATTTTTTTAACTGTCATCCCGGCAGCAAAATCTGGTATCGTCGCAGGTATTGTCCTTGGTATTGGCAGGGCGATTGGTGAGACGATGGCGGTTGTTATGGTTGCAGGAAATCAGGCGCGTATGCCAAAGGGAATTACGAGAGGTGTACGTACATTGACATCAAATATTGTACTGGAAATGGGATATGCAGCAGATTTGCACAGAGAGGCTTTGATTGCGACTGGCGTGGTTCTGTTTGTTTTTATCCTGTTGATTAACTTGTTTGTGGCTGCATTAAAACGCCAGGATACAAAGTAAGGAGGCTATGGAATGAAACAAAATATGAAAACTGCATTGAGACATCCGGCATCCTTATTACTCAAACTGTTTGTTCTTTTATCCGCAGCAGTTACAATGGGTGTTTTGCTTTTTATTATTATTTTTATTGTTGCAAAGGGAGCACCACACTTATCGCCGGGGTTGTTCGCGTGGAAATATACATCCGATAATGTATCCATGACACCGGCGATTATCAATACATTGATTATGACAGCACTATCACTTGTTATAGCAGTTCCGCTTGGGATTTTTGCGGCAATCTATCTGGTAGAGTATGCAAAACGCGGTAGTCAGCTGGTAAAAGTGATTCGCATGACGGCAGAAACATTATCCGGGATACCTTCTATTATTTATGGTTTGTTTGGCCTTCTTTTCTTTGCCACGTATTTGCGCTGGGGATATTCTATGTTGTCAGGTGCATTGACACTCGTGATTATGATTTTACCACTTGTAATCCGAACGACAGAAGAGGCATTGATTGCTGTACCGGATACCTACCGCGAAGCCAGTTTCGGTTTGGGAGCAGGAAAATTGCGAACCATCTTTCGCATTATTTTACCTGCAGCAGTACCGGGAATTTTATCCGGTGTGATTCTTTCGATTGGTCGTATTGTGGGAGAAACAGCAGCTTTGATTTATACTTCCGGAACGGTAGCGCAGACGGCAACGGATCTGACAAAATCCGGACGTACCCTTGCTGTACATATGTATAGTTTGTCTCGAGAAGGGTTACATATGGATGAGGCGTATGCAACAGCATTGGTTTTACTTGTGCTTGTTGTGTTGATCAATGGTATTTCAGATTGGATAGCAAAAAAAGTATCGAAAGTGTGAGAATAGGTAAAAGGAGATAACGATAAGATGGACAATAAAGCAAAGATTTCCATTCACAATATGGACTTGTACTATGGCGATTTTCATGCCTTGAAAAATATTAACATGGAATTACCGGAAAAAGAGATTTCAGCATTTATCGGCCCGAGTGGTTGTGGAAAATCTACCCTGCTCAAATCAATCAATCGTATGAATGATCTGGTGGAAGGCTGTAAGATTACGGGAGAATTACTGCTGGATGATCAAAATATATATGGCAATATGGACGTTAATGTTTTGCGTAAGCGTGTGGGGATGGTTTTTCAGAAACCTAATCCATTTCCCATGAGTGTTTACGATAACATTGCATATGGACCAAGAACACATGGTGTTAACAGCAGGGCACAACTGGATGAGATTGTGGAGACCTCCTTGCGGCAGGCTGCTATTTGGGATGAATTAAAAGACAGGCTGAAAAAGAGTGCTCTTGGACTTTCCGGCGGTCAGCAGCAAAGGCTCTGTATTGCGAGAGCACTTGCGGTGAAACCGGAGGTACTTTTGATGGATGAGCCGACATCGGCACTGGATCCGATCTCTACATCAAAGATTGAGGACCTCGTAATTGAGCTAAAGAAAGATTATACGATTATCATGGTAACGCATAATATGCAGCAGGCGGTGCGTGTGTCGGATAAGACAGCATTCTTTTTGCTGGGAGAAGTCATAGAATATGGCGAAACAGAGCAAATCTTTTCTATGCCAAAAGAGAAAAAGACAGAAGATTATATTACGGGTAGATTTGGATAAGGAGGACGTATGAGAAATCGATTTGATAGACAGTTGGAAGAACTTCATGTAGAACTGATTGAAATGGGAAGCATGTGTGAAGATGTGATACGAAAGACATCCAAGCTCTTACAATCCGGAGATATAAAGGTGGCAAAAGAAATCCGTAAGGAAGATTGCAATATAGATGATCAGGAGCGTCTGGTGGAGAGTCTTTGTTTGAAACTTCTTTTGCAGCAGCAGCCCGTGGCAAAAGATTTGCGCAAGGTTTCTGCAGCTTTAAAAATGATTACCGATATGGAGCGTATCGGGGATCAGGCGTCGGATATTGCAGAAATTATTGAAACAGCAGAATTTCATGTGCCAACGAGTGATGTGAAACTGAGCAAGATGGCAGAAACAACCATTACCATGGTAACCGAGAGTATTGATGCCTATGTAAAGCAGGATCTGGAGCTTGTGCGTGAGGTGATTGCACGCGATGATGAAGTGGATGATCTGTTTTTGGAAGTGCGTAAGGAGATTGCGGCAGGACTGGCCGAGGGAATAAATCCGACGCATAGTCTGGATCTTCTAATGATTGCAAAATACTTTGAACGTATCGGTGACCATGCAACCAATATTGCGGAGTGGGTGGAATTTTCCATTACAGGAACACACAAAGATGCAGATATTTTATAAAGGATATTTACAAAATGTCTGCTGTTGCAATACTATGATACATAGAAAGTACAGTAACAAAGCATATAAAATCTGGGAGAACAACATATGATTTATTATGTCGAAGATGAAAAAAATATCAGAGAACTGGTGGAATATGCACTGCTTGCAAATGGATTTGAGATTCGCTGTTTTGCAGATGGTGTGTCATTCTGGCAAGGTTTGCGGGAAGAAAAGAATCCGGAATTGATCCTTCTTGATATTATGTTGCCAGGGGAAAATGGTATGGAAATTCTGCATCGCCTGAAAGAAACTGCCGCAACCAAGGATATTCCTGTGATTATGGTTACCGCAAAGGGCAGCGAGTATGATAAAGTGCTAGGCCTTGATAGTGGAGCAGATGATTATATTGCAAAACCGTTTGGCATGATGGAACTGGTTTCGCGCATCAAAGCTGTATTGCGCCGGACACAAAAAGAGGAAGTGGATACAGATCTTTCCTATCAGGATATTCGCATTTGCAACGCGTCCCACAAGGTGTTTGTAGGCGACGAGGAAGTAGAGCTGACGAAGAAGGAATATAATCTGCTATCGTATTTGATTCGCAATCAGGGAGTGGTTCTTACCAGAGATCAACTTTTAAATAGCATCTGGGGTTATGATTTTGATGGAGAGACAAGAACGGTTGATGTCCATGTCCGTTCACTCCGTCAGAAATTGGGAAATGCAGGAGACTGCGTCACAACGGTTCGTGGAATAGGTTACCGGATAGGGGAATGATATGAAACAACGTATTTTTCGAAGCACAGCAATTTTGGTGGCACTGGCAATTTTGGTGACGTTTGCAACGTCATTTCTCTTTATGTATAAAAAATTAGAGAACAATATGGAGCAGCGTGTGGATAATGAGGTGAATTATCTTGCAACAGCTGTGGAAGAATTGGGCGATGCGGCACTAGAAACAGGTTTGGCCGATGGCTTGACGGGACGCATTACACTCATTGATGCGGCAGGAAACGTGTTATATGATTCTTATGAGGATCCGGCTTGTATGGAGAATCATGCGATGCGACCGGAAGTTGCACAGGCAATCAAAGAGGGATATGGAAGTGCAAACCGCTATTCTACGACATATGCAAAAAGAAGTTATTATGCAGCTGTTCGCCTGTCAAATGATCAGATTTTACGCGTGGGTGACACGATTGACAGCGTATATGGTGTGCTGTTTCCGGGTATCGGCATGCTTCTTCTTCCGCTTGCACTTCTTCTTGGATTGAGTTTTGTCATTATTGATAAGACGACAAAAAGAATGATGGAACCACTTTTGCATATTAATCTGGACGAACCACGAAAGGATGTGCAATATGATGAAATGGTACCATTCTTACGACGCATTGAAGAACAGAACGAAGCGCTAAAAGAGCAGATGCAGGAGCGAAATAAACAGCAACAGGAATATGCTGCAATTACGGAAAATATGAAAGATGGACTGATTGTGACAAACCGGCACCGGGTATTATCCATCAATCGTGCAGCACAGCGAATTTTTGAAATTCGACCGGAAGAATGTATGGGGCAAAATATTATTGTTGTCAACCGCAATCAGAAGCTAAAAGAAGTAGTGGATGGCGCACTTTCGGGAAAGGACATGATCAAGCATATGACCATAGATGATGTGATCTATGAATTGCATGGAAATCCGGTTATGCAAGATGGATACACTAGTGGTGTGGTTATTTTCATTATGGATGTAACGCAAAAAAAACAGTTAGAGATCATGCGGCAAGAATTTTCTGCAAATGTGTCACACGAATTAAAGACGCCACTGATGTCCATTTCGGGCTATGCAGAGTTGTTAAAAGATGGGATTGTGCGGCCGGAAGATCAGAAGGAATTTGCACAGCGCATTTATCAGGAAGCAGCACGACTGACGACGCTGGTGCAGGACATTATCCGGTTATCAAAATTAGACGATGAGAATCTGGAGCTGGAAAAAGAACCAATTGATTTGTTTGACATGAGCAAAGAAATCATAGAAACATTACAGCCGGCGGCAAAGAAGCGCGGAATTTCTCTCTCCTTTACGGGAAAACGTGTACAGATCAAAGGGATGCGGCAGATTATTTATGAGATGCTTTATAATGTCTGTGATAATGCAATCCATTATAATAAGGATGAGGGAAGCGTTGTAATTTCGTCGGAGGAGACGGAAGAAGGCATCTGCTGGCGCGTGGAAGATACCGGAATCGGTATTCCGCTGGCTGAACAGGAACGTATTTTTGAACGGTTCTATCGTGTAGATAAGAGCCATTCCCGTGCAACGGGTGGCACAGGATTGGGGTTATCTATTGTGAAACATGCAGCAGAACTCCATGGTGCACGAGTGCGTGTGGATTCTGTCGTTGATCAGGGAACAACCATTACGATTATTTTTCCCAAAGAATAGAACTGTAATCTGACGAATTTATGAGTGTTTGGTATGGCGTTTTTCATTGATCAAGTTACGCATGCGTTGGCGCAATTCATTGCCCTGTTTGCTGCGTTTAAATCCTTGTATACTAAGAAATGTACTCTTTTGAGCAGCAGAGGAGGATAGGAACAGATTCTCCAAACGTTCTTTTGTGAGGCGGTCGCGAAGTGCGGCTGCCTTTTCTTCTGCGAGTTCCTTGCGGACAAAAGCACTTTCCTGGATTTGTTCGGATTTTTCAATGGCGCTTTCAATGGCATCGGAGACGCTGGTGTCAAGTTTTTCATAGGCGTTTGCAAATTGCTCATTAATTTCCGCTTCAATACGATTGAAGTTTTGGGCGAAATTGGTAAGCGCGGAAACGGTCAATGCCATATCCATGCCAAAAACGAACATAAATGCAAGGGATAATCCCTCCATTAAATAAGGGTTGGTATTATGGGTCATACCATTGACAAAAGGATAGATGATGCGCACAACGAGAATGCCAGCGCATCCAAATCCGATGGAAGCCGGAAGGCAGACGCGTCCGTTGATATTACAGAAAACATCGCTGTAATCCCACCAGTAAGCATGGAATAATTTTTCTAATCCCCAGGAAGTAGTGTATTCTAATACGATACTGCCAAAGAAACATATAAGAAAAATTTTAAGATTGCTTGCTTCCTGCAATCCGGATATCGGGAGTTCGGAAAACAGGATAGAGGCAAGTAAAGCACCCACACCATAAATAGGTACAATTGGTCCATGTAAAAACCCGCGGTTTTCCCAGTGGTGTTTTCGAATGGTACAGTAGGTGGATTCGTAAATCCAACCCATGAAACTATATATGATAAACCAGACAAAATATTTACTTACAATCATAGTGCCATCCCTTCTGTGGTTGTTAACGAGTTATGTGTCTGTCATAAGATTACTATAAGAAAAACGAATAGTCAAAATAAGGATATGCAATTTGACAAAGAATCAACAATCTTTTATTCTTGGATAGGAAGTTAATGAACGAAAAAACATTTAAAGGAGAAAGTATTATGAATGCACAAGCAAAAACAACATCACTTCGTACGGTAGACATTGCATATATCGGTCTTTTTGTAGCGGTTATGGCAATTTGTTCCTGGATTTCCATTCCAGCGACAGTTCCATTTACGTTACAGACCTTTGCTGTATTTATGGCAGTAGGTCTTCTGGGTGGAAAACGTGGAACGATAGCTGTTCTGACCTATGTATTACTTGGAGCTATTGGAGTTCCTGTATTTGCTGGATTTAGCGGAGGTGTTGGGGCACTTCTTGGTAACAGCGGTGGTTATATTGTCGGATTTATTTTTTCTGCACTTGTTATGTGGGCAATCACAGCAAAATTTGGAGAAAAAACATGGGTATTGGGACTTTCTATGGTACTTGGACTGCTCGTATGCTACGCGTTTGGTACGATGTGGTTTATGATTGCTTATACAGCAAACACAGGTGCAGTTGGTATCGTAGCTGTACTTGGCTGGTGTGTCATTCCGTTTATTATCCCAGACCTTTGTAAGGTGGGAATTGCATTGATTCTTACAAAGAGATTGAAAAAACATGTAAAATTATAAGATGACAATTTAAGATGAAAAAGGGAGCGCATCTGATTTGGATGTGCTCTTTTTTTGCGCCTTTGTGGATTTTTTATGGAAAAACATTGGAATTTGTGTAAAATGGGAAGAGGAAAAGAGGTAGAAATATGGAAAAAGAAAGAATACAGGAAAACCCATTGGGGATGCTTCCGGAAAATAAATTATTGCGACAGTTTGCAATTCCGAGTATCATTGCGATGCTGGTCAGCTCACTTTACAACATTGTGGATCAGTTCTTTATCGGGAATGCCATCGGTGAATTGGGAAATGCAGCAACCAACATTGCGTTTCCGCTCAATACATCCTGCGTTGCTATTGCACTTTTGATGGGAATTGGTGGTGCATCAACCTTTAACCTTGCAATGGGTCGTGGAGATAGTAAAGGTGCCGGAAAGTATATTGGTAATTCGGTGACGATTATGCTGCTGCTGGGTGTTGCGCTGTCAACCGTTACGTTACTGTTTTTAGCACCGCTGCTTCGTTTTTTTGGTTCGCCAGAAAAAGTACTGCCCTTAGCGATGGAATATACAAGAATTACAGCAATTGGCTTTCCATTTCTGATTTTATCTGCAGGTGGTGGTCATCTGGTGCGTGCAGATGGCAGTCCCAAAATGACGATGGCGATCAACATTGTCGGAGCGGTAGTGAATACGATTCTGGATGCATTGTTCGTTTTTGGTTTCCGGTGGGGGATGACAGGTGCAGCAGCTGCGACTGTGATTGGACAGGTTGTGGCAGCGGCAATGGTTGTCTGGTATTTGTATCATTATAAGACGGTACAATTACAAAAAAATGCATTTTCATTGGATAAAGAAGTTGTTTTACAAGTGATGTCGCTTGGTGCAGCACCATGCTTTAACCAGTTGGCAATGATGCTGGTGCAGGTTGTGATGAACCGTACCCTGAAATACTACGGAGGGTTGTCGGCATATGGGGAATCGATACCGATTGCATGTTCCGGCATTATCGCAAAGGTGTCGATGCTCGTTATGTCTTTCGTCATTGGTATATCCCAGGGATTGCAGCCGATTGTAAGCTACAATTATGGCGCAAAGAAATATGAGCGCGTGAAAAAAGCGTATTTTCTGGCAATACGCAGTGCTGCTGTCATCTGTGTGGTTTCGTCTGTATTGTTTCAGGTTTTCCCGAGACAGATTATTTCTGTGTTTGGAAATGGATCGGAACTTTATTTTGATTTTGGTGAGAATTTTTTCCGGAAATTTTTGTTTTTTATGTTCCTTTGTTTCATGCAGCCAATCTCAGCAAATTTCTTTACCGCAATTGGTAAACCGAAAAAAGGTATTTTTATGTCTTTGACAAGACAGATTATATTTTTACTGCCACTATTGCTAATTCTGCCGCTATTTATGGGAATTGATGGCGTTATGTACGCAGGACCGGTAGCGGATCTGGTGGCGACGGTTGTGTGTACGGTTCTTGTGGTAAAGGAGATGCGCAGACCCGAATTTATCGGGAAGTAATGTGGAGTACGAAAGGGTATCATGGTTAGAATTGCAATCGTAGAAGATGAAAAAGAATATCAGAACATATTGCTGTCTTATATTGAGCGATACCAGACGGAACATTTTGCCGATCTTACAACAACGGTATATGCAGATGGGATGGATCTTGTGGATGAGTATCATGGAGGTTATGACATCCTTCTTATGGATATCAAGATGAAGCATTTGGATGGAATGAAAGCGGCACGTAAGATTCGAAGCATAGATCAGGCAGTGGTTATTATTTTTATTACAACAATGGCGCAGTATGCTGTGGCCGGTTATGAAGTAGATGCACTTGATTTTGTCTTAAAGCCGGTGGAATATGCCCGGTTTGAACCCAAGCTGACAAAAGCAATCGGTCTTGTGGAAAAGCAGAGGAAAAAGAAATATCTGATGCTATCCAAGGAGGATCGCAAAGAAAAAGTGTGTTCAGATGACATTCTTTATGTGGAAGTCCGTAATCACAATGTCTATTATGTGACAAAACAGGAGACCTATGTTATGCGTTCTTCCATGGCGGAGGTGGAAAAAGAGTTGACGGCGTATCATTTTAGCCGTTGCAATCAGGGATATCTGGTAAATTTAAAGAATGTAGTAAGTGTAAACAAGGATGATGTACAAGTTGGGAGCTATCATTTGCCGTTTTCGCGTTCTCGCAAAAAAGCCTTTTTACAGGAATTAAGTCAATATTTAGAAGCAGGATATGAGTCATAAGGAGGAGCTATGTTAGGATTTCTTCAACTGCTGATTTTCCCAATGGAATTGTTGCTGGCGGTTACAATTTATGTGATTCCTCTGCGCATGCGCAGACAAGGTGTTTGGCGCTGCCTGCTGTCACTTGCGGCAATTTTTCTTATCGAGATGCTCTGGATGCATGTATATCCATGGGTGGCCGAGCATATGTACATCGTCAGGGATGGTGACATAGGCATACTTTTTCGGATATTATCGTCTTTCCTATTTTATTTTGTATTTTTGTTGGGGATACTTTTGGGTATCTGGTATTCGTTTGACATTTCTTTGAAAGAGGCGGTTCTTTGTGTGACTATGGGGTATGCAACGGAGCACATTGCCTATTGTATTCGTTTGCTCATTAATGGGGCGACAGATAGTCAGATTGCAGAAAGTCTGCATTTACTATATTTTTTGATTCATTTTGGTGTGTATCTGATTTTTTATTTCTTTTTTGCAAAAAAGATGGTACAGAAGCATCATTACGAAACCGATGCGATGGCGTCTCTCTGGATGACTTTGGTGACGCTGTTTATCGTTTTATTGATGAGTCTTGCAGCAACCTTTTGGGGATTTACGGTCTTGCATGGCATTTATGGTCTGGTGTGCTGTCTGTTTGTGATGATCAACCAGCGGAATTATATGTCGAATTGGCATTTGCAAAAAGAGATGGCTGAACAACAACAAATATTTGCCACGAACAAAGCACAATACGAAATGTCAAAAGAAAACATCGAACGTATCAATCGCAAATGTCACGACTTAAAACACCAGATTGCCGGACTGCGCAATATCACAGATGCAGATGAGCGTTGTCAGATTGTGGATTCCATTGAAAAATCAGTGATGATTTATGATGCTATTTTGCATACAGGAAATCCTATTTTAGATACTGTTTTAACAGAGAAAAGCCTGATTTGCCAGGAAAATGGGATTCGTATGCATGGAATCATTGATGGAAAACTGCTTTTTTTCATGGATGCCATTGATATCTATACGCTGTTTGGAAACGCACTTGACAATGCGATTGAGGCAAATCGAAAGGTGGAGAAAGAAAAGCGCTGCATCAGTATTCTGATTCATGAAAAAGTAAATCTGATCTTTATACAGATCGAGAATCCATATACGGGAGCATTGCAGATGAAACATGGTCTGCCGCAGACAAGCAAGCAGGATAAGCATGAGCATGGATTTGGCATGGAAAGTATTCAGACCATGGCAGAAAAGTATGGCGGATTTTTAAAACTGGAGACAGGTCAGGATATTTTTGTGTTACGTATTACGATTCCGCAGAGCCGATGAACCGATTACGACGCAAAAGTGACAAAACAGGACACAGTTTGTTCATAAATACAGAAGATATGCTAACCTCTTTTTTACAGAATGCCAAAATGCAAAGAATGAGCATGACGGCAGAAAGGTAAGAAGGAGGTTTTGTTATGCGAAAAAGAGAAAAGAAGCAGTCAACAAGAAAAAGCAAGATCATCAAAACAGTCATTTCTGTTCTGTTGATTGTTGTTATGGTTGCGGCAATTGTGGCAGCGAATACACTTTTGACGGAAAACAATCGTATGGTAAATGCCATGATGGGGGCGAATGACTCTGTGATTGACAACTCTGGCGTAGATACCAAGGGATTAGATTTGGACTACAATAAGAGTGATTATTCGAAAGACAAGATAGGAGAGGCTGAGGATGCACTGGCAGAGCAAATTGCGGATGAGGGAATTGTTTTGCTGAAAAATGAGGGAAATGCGCTTCCACTTTCCAAAGATACGCCAATCAGTTTCTTTAGCAGAAATGCGGTGACAGTAGCAACGCATGCAGGAATACTGGGCTATGGCAGTGGAACATTAAAAGAAGATTTTGAAGCAGATGGGTATACCGTAAATAAGACGCTTTGGAAGTTTTATGACAAGGGCGAGGGATCTTCTTATGGACTGGGCTCAGGATCTATCAGTTTTGGTAGAGAAGAAGACTTTGCCATCAATGAGTGTCCATTGGAAAAAATCACGGCAGACGACAAGGTGGTAGACAGCCTTTCCGGTACGACCGCAGTCTATGTTTTAAAGAGAGTGGCTGGTGAAGGACGTGATATGCCGCGTTCTATGTATAATCATACAGACAAGGCAGAGGATCAGACGAAGTCTTATCTGGAGCCGGATTCCGTAGAGTTGGAGATCTTATCTTACTTAAATGATAACTTCGACAATGTCGTATTGGTTGTCAATTCCAATGCTGCTTTAGAGTTGGATTGGGTGAAAGATTATGCCAATATCAAATCGGTTGTTTTGGCACCAAGTGGTCTTTCTTCTTTGCCAAAGATTTTAAGTGGAGAAGTAAATCCGTCCGGTAGAACGGTAGATACATTTGCGGCAGATGCGTTGGCATCTCCGGCTGCACAGAACTTTGGCGATTATCAATATTATGATGAAAATGGCGATGCAACCAAATATAACTATGTAAGTTATGAAGAAGGTGTCTATGTTGGTTATCGTTATTATGAGACACGTTATGAAGATGTGGTATTAGGACAGGGCAATGCGGGAGATTATGACTATGCTTCTGAAGTGTGCTATCCATTGGGTTATGGACTTTCTTACACGACGTTCTCTTGGAGCGCACCACAGATCACATGGAAAGATGGCAGCGCAACCGCTACCGTGGAAGTGACCAATACAGGATCTGTAGCTGGAAAAGATGTCGTAGAACTTTACGCACAAAGCCCATATACCGATTATGACAAGGAAAATGGTGTGGAGAAGCCGTCCGTAGAACTTTTGGCATACGCAAAGACATCTGTCTTAGAGCCGGGAGCATCGGAGATTGTTACCATGACCTTTGATGAAGAGCAGTTCAAGGCATATGATGCCAATGGGGCAAAGACTTATATCTTAGATGCAGGCACATACTACATTACTGCTGCAAAAGATGCACATGAAGCCATCAACAATATTTTGACAGCAAAGGGAAAGACAACCGCAGATGGCATGACAGCAGCAGGGGATGCTGCTATGGTAACTACTTATGAGCCAAAGAATGCAGACACCGATTTGACAACCTATGCTAAGGATACCTACAGTGGTGCAGAGATTACCAACCAATTGGATGATGCCAAAGGCGATGTGGCCTATCTGACCAGAAATGACTGGATGGGTACTTTTCCAACCCATGATGGGGAACCGACCGATGAGATCAGTACCTGGGGCAATGAGATCAATGGCAGTGACAAAGACGGCAATCCTGCATCTTATGTCTACAGCAAGACCATTGACGCAGATGGCTTAAAGGCATTAGATTCCTTTGATTCCGGTTCGCCGGTTGATGCATCCAAATTTGATGATGAGATTGTTTATGGAAAGAAAAATGATCTTACTTTGATCCAGATGCGTGGACTTGATTTTGATGATCCGCAGTGGTATGACCTTTTAGATGAATTGACATATGAAGATTACTACAATACGATTGCACTTTCCGGATATGGTATAGAATATATTGATTCTATTGATATGCCATTCTGCACGGATGCGGATACGGCAAACGGCTTGATTTATGGCGGAACCGGAAAATATTATCCAAACTCTATGACATTGGCACAGACCTGGAATCAGGATCTGGCAAAAGAGATGGGAACCATGATTGGTAATGAAGCGATCATCGGTGGAATGGACGGCTGGTACGCACCATCTATGAATATCCATCGTACACCTTTCTCAGGACGTAATGGAGAATACTATTCCGAGGACCCATATCTCTCCGGAGCTGTAGCTTCTAATCAGGTTTATGGCGCTGCAACCAAAGGCGTTTATGCATATATCAAGCATTTTGCCTTTAATGATCAGGAAGATCACCGAGGCGACTGTGACGGACAGTACGGACTTGCAACATGGCTCAATGAGCAGTCTGCAAGAGAAATTTATCTCAAGCCATTTGAAATGTGCATGAAACTGGGAGATGTGACATTAAATTATCTGGAGCAAAAGAGTGACGGCACTTATGAAAATGCAACAAGACAGATCCGGGCGTGTCAGGCGGTTATGACAGCGTTTAACCGTATCGGTTATACCTGGACTGGTGGAAGTTATCCTCTTTTAACAGGAATTGCAAGAAATGAGTGGGCGTTCCAGGGGATGATGATTACAGACAATGCAAACACAGGTGTATTTATGGATGGATACCAGATGATTGAAGCAGGGGGAGACCTGAAGCTGACTTATCTGGCAGATTCTGCAAGGTTTGATTTTGATAAAAACGACGTGGCAACCTATCATTATGCAAGAGAAGCGATGCATCGTATCCTTTATACGGTGGCTAATTCTAAGGCAATGCTTGGTGCGATGCCGGGAACAGATTTTGTCGATGAACCTTCTGATACAGAAAAAATCACAATGGGTGTTGATGTTGTGTGCGGCATTCTGATTGTGCTTCTTGTGGTTACAACCGTATTACGTTTTGTTCCAAAGAAGAAAAAAGAGAATAAATAAACATAATGAAAAACGGGCGGAGATCTCATCAATCATGGTATCTCTGCTTGTTTTTTTTCTACGGAAACTATATAATGAGGACAGTGATAAAATACATGGTAAGAAGGGGCTTTTACTATGAAAAAGAAGCAAAAGGTAGTACCGAATCAAGAGGAACAAAAGAAAATCAAAGCGGAGAAGATGAAAAAAACTAGAAAACCGAAGCAGAATAAGGCTGTGAAGAAACCGGGAAAGTTACATAAAACAAGTATCGGAATCAAGATTTACAGTAGTATGGGAATTATGGGGCTTGCTTTTTTGATTGTTGTATTTGCTAATATATCAATTCTTGGCACGATAGAAGTGCGTAATGATAAATTGGTAAATACCTATATTCAGCTGGAAAGATATAAGAGTCTGACATCTGAAGCCTATCAGCAGACGGCGAAGTATGCAGAATCCAGTGTAAACCGTCCGAAAGAAATAAATTTCACTGGTTTGGAGTCTTCCATTGAAGGCGTTCGCTCAAATATGGCGCTTACACAGGAATATGCCGAAAAGACACAGGATAAGAATCTGATCAATGGTGTAGAGTCGTGGAATATCAAGATGGAAGTCTTTTTGGGATCTACAGAACAGATTTTACAACGATGTCGCAAGGGTGATATGGCAGGAGCAACACATACGTTATCTGCCTTGGGAAGTTCCTATTCTTATGTAAAGATGGCACAGGATGGATTTGAAACTGTGTTTAATGCACAGTTATCGAAAGTGGAAAAGGCAAATACGGAAGCAATCAGCCGTATTCGACAGATCAATTATATCTGCTCGGGATTGGTAGTTCTTGTTATTATCAGTATGATTTTGGTGGTATATCGTACGATTGTGCGTCCTACAAAGAAATCGGGAGAACAGATTCGCCAGATTTCTGATAAGATTTCAAAAAATGAAGGTGATTTGACAGAGCGTATTGCTATTCGCTATGGCGATGAAGTGGGACAGATGGCAATGGGAGTCAATGGATTCCTAGATCAGTTGCAGAATGTCGTGCAAAGTTTAAAAGTGGAAGCGGACAAGATGACGGCATCGGCACAGGAAGTACTGGATTCCGTAGATTCTTCCACAGAGAATGCAGATCATGTCTCAGCGGCTATGCAGCAGATGGCAGCCAGCATGGAAGAAATCGCAGCAACACTGAGCGCAATGACAACAGGAAGTGAAGCAATTTTACAAGAAGTGCAGAATATGGTGACAAGTGCTGATGAAGGTGTAGAACTTGTGCAGGAAATTAAAGAACGTGCACAGATGCTTCATGAGGAGACGATTTCTGATAAGCAGGAGACAAGCGGTCGTGTAGTAGAGATCCGCGATATGGTGGAAGATGCAGTAGAAGAGAGCCGCAGTGCAGAGAAGATTTCGGAATTGACAGGCGATATCTTAGATATTGCAAGTCAGACGAATTTGTTGGCACTGAATGCTTCTATTGAAGCGGCAAGAGCAGGAGAAGCAGGTAAAGGATTTGCTGTTGTGGCAGATGAAATCCGTCAATTGGCAGATAACAGCCGCGAGACAGCAAATAATATCCAGGATATCAGTAAACTGGTTATTGATTCTGTAGAAAAATTGGCTTCTCTTTCACAGAACATGCTTGCATTTATTGACCAAAAGGTTATGCAGGATTATGATGGCTTTGTTACGGTAGTGGAACAGTATGAGACAGATGCAGACAGTATCAACAAAGTGCTGAGTGAGTTCGCAACAAAGATTGATGAGATCCGCAATACCGTTCAGGATATGAATCATGGTATCAATGATATCTCTACAGCTATCGATGAAAATGCGCAGGATGTAACAGGAGTTGCACAGAGTGCAGTATCACTGGTAGAAGCAATGACAAAGATTCACCAGGAGACAGAAAACAATCAGGCGATTTCACAGGAATTGAATGCACAGGTAAATCGCTTTAAGAGAGTATAATGGAAAAAAATTACAAACTAAAAATAAGTTATGATGGTACGCGGTATTATGGCTGGGAACACCAGCCGGATCGCGAGACCATTCAAGGCAAATTAGAAACCGTTCTGGCAAGAATGGTGGATAAGGATATGGTAGATGTGATTGGCGCGGGTCGTACAGATGCAGGAGTACATGCCCGCGCCATGATTGCAAATGTGAAGCTGGAGACCCCTTTATCTGTAGAGGAGATTCGTGATTATATGAATCGGTATCTTCCGGATGATATAGCGGTGTTAGAAGTTCGTGAGGCATCCGAGCGTTTTCATGCCAGATATAAAGCAGTTGGGAAAACGTATCGTTACACGTGTTTTGATGGCCCCGTAAAACCGGTCTTTGATCGTAAATATTATACAGCACTCGATCAGGAGCTGGATGTAGAAGCGATGCAGAAAGCAGCTATATATCTGGAAGGAAAACATGATTATAAGAGTTTTTGTGGGAACAGCCGAATGAAAAAATCAACGGTGCGTATCGTAGATACGATTCAGATTCAAAGACGGAAGGGCTATGTATATCTCACGTTTCACGGCACAGGATTTTTACAAAATATGGTCCGCATTATGGCGGGAACTCTGATTGAAGTGGGGCTTGGCCGCATGCAGGCAGAAGAAGTGCAGGATATTTTGGAAGCATGTGATCGAAAAGTAGCAGGACCGACAGCACCGGCAAAAGGGCTTTGTCTGATACAGGTGGACTACTAAGGGGAGATGCACGAAATAAAACAAAAACGACATCAGGCAGAAAAGTCTGACGGAAAATGAAGGATGAGTGAGGGTTTTAAATCCTCACTCTTTTTTTATGGTGACGAAGAAAACACATCGGACCTGCTCGAATGTATTTGACGACCGATAATCAGCTGATAGCTGTATGAAATTTCTAAAACTATGTATAATATACAAAAAATAAAAACGAAATTTGGTGATTATTTATGACGGAAAGTGATTGAAAATGACGGAAAGTGATTGTATAATACAATCATCAAATGAATGGTTTTGAACGAAAATGAATGGAAGTGATTATATGCTTACAGAAGAAAGATTTGCGAGAATATTGAACATACTAGAGGAACATGGTTCTGTGACGGTTACGGAATTGATGGAACAGCTACATGCTTCAGAATCGACGATTCGACGAGATCTGAATACATTGGATGCCAGGGGACAACTACTTAAGGTGCACGGGGGAGCGATGCAAAAAGATGCGTCGTCTTACCGTACGCAGGATGATGACATTTTGCTTCGAAAAGAACTGAATGTCGAACAGAAAGTGGCGATTGCCCGCTATGCTGCGCAGTTGATCACGGATCGTGATGTGGTTTATCTGGATGCCGGTACGACGACAGAGTTGATGATTGATGCACAGATGAATAGAAATGCATTGTATATTACCAATGCAATCGGTCATGCAAGGAAATTATCAGCGCTTGGATGCACCGTTTATTTACTAGGCGGTGAGTTTAAGGGAACGACCGATGCAATTGTTGGAGAGGAAGCAGTTCTTTCTATTGCAAAATATAACTTTACAAAAGGATTTTTTGGAACCAATGGCGTGACAAAAGAGCAGGGATTTACGACACCAGAAGTAAAGGAGGCTTTGATTAAACGAAGAGCCATGGAACAGACAAAGGAAGCTTATGTTTTGGCAGATGCCAGTAAGTTTGGCGAGATTTCGACTGTGACATTTGGCGCGTTTACAGATGCAACCATTCTGACAAATCAAATAAAGCAGGAGTATAGAGGTTTTTCAAATATCAAGGAGGTGGAAGAATGATCTATACAGTAACATTTAACCCTTCGCTGGATTATATCGTATCCGTAGATGATTTTACATTAGGGCGTGTGAACCGGACAAAAACGGAAATTATTTACCCTGGAGGAAAGGGTATCAATGTTTCCATGGTGCTGAAGAATCTGGGGCATGACAGTCATGCGCTTGGTTTCGTGGCAGGCTTTACAGGACAGGAAATTGTGCGGCTATTAGATGAATGGGGCGTGCAGTCTGATTTTATTCGTGTAGAGGAAGGGATTTCCCGGATCAATGTAAAGCTCCGTTCCAACGAGGAATCGGAGATCAACGGACAAGGTCCTGCGATTGCAAAAGAGCATATAAAACAATTGTACCAGCAGTTGGATCATCTAAAAGATGGGGATGTGCTGGTGCTAGCTGGAAGCATTCCGGATGTGATGCCGGATGATATTTATATGGATATCATGAAACATTTGTCAACAAAGAAAATACACATCATTGTGGATGCAACGAGAGATCTTCTAGTCAATGTTTTGCCATATCATCCATTCCTAATTAAGCCAAACAATCACGAATTAGGCGAGATTTTTGGAGTGGAATTAAAGGAAAAAGGCGATGTATTCATTTATGCAGCTAAGTTGCAGGAACGTGGTGCGCGAAACGTACTCGTATCTATGGCTGGTGATGGAGCTGTTCTTTTGACAGAGGATGGACAGAGATTTGAAAGTATGCCACCGAAGGGAAAAGTAGTCAATTCGGTTGGCGCAGGGGATTCTATGGTAGCAGGATTCCTCGCTGGATATATGGAACAACATGATTACGCAAAAGCATTTTACACGGGACTGTGTGCGGGAAGCGCATCCGCATTTTCAGAGGAACTGGCAACCAGTGACGAAGTCCATGCTTTGTTGCATAGTATCGGCAGATAATGCCTTACGCATTGTTTTGTAGGAAAGGGAAAAGGAGGAATCACACATGAAAGTGAGAGATTTGCTAAGTGTAGAAAGCATTCAGCTGCAAGGAACACCAACAGGCAAGGAAGATGCTATCAGACAGATGGTGGATTTGATGTGCAAACGCGGCAATATCGCAGACCCAGATCGTTATTTGCAGGGGGTTTTTGCAAGAGAAGAAGAAGGAACAACAGGTATTGGGGAAGGAATTGCGATTCCCCATTGTAAATCAGATGCTGTAACGGCACCGGGGTTAGCAGCTATGGTTGTGCCACAGGGTGTGGAATATGATGCATTGGATGGCGAGCCAGTGCATATCATCTTTTTGATTGCAGCGCCGAATACGGAAGAGAATGTTCATTTGGATGTATTAAGTCGCCTGTCTGTACTTCTGATGGATGAGCAATTTACAAAAGATTTAATGAAGGCAAAAAGTCCGGAAGAATTTTTGCATGTCATTGATGTGGCAGAAGCAGATAAAGAAGAAAAAGAAGAGGCAAAAGCTTCTATAGAAGAAGTTCCATCAGAAACGGAGACATTTGTTGTTGCTGTTACCGGATGTCCGACGGGAATTGCACATACGTATATGGCTGCAGAAGCATTAGAAAAAGCAGCAGCTGCAGTGGGCTGTCGGATTAAGGTTGAGACCAGAGGATCTGGTGGTGCCAAAAATGTACTTACAGATGCGGAAATAGCGTCCGCTAAGGCGGTTATTGTTGCGGCGGATACAAAGGTTCCAATGGATCGTTTTGATGGCAAAGCCATGATTGAGTGTAAAGTTGCCGATGGTATCAGTAAAGCAACAGAATTGGTGGAGCGTGCGATGCGTGGAGATGCGCCACGTTATCATGCCAGTGCTGCTAAAAAAGAAACGAAGGTAGAAAAGACCCAGACGGATAGCGTAGGACACCAGATGTATACACATCTGATGAATGGTGTATCTCATATGCTCCCATTTGTTATTGGCGGTGGTATTCTGGTTGCACTTGCATTTCTGACCGATACCTTGATGGGATATGGTGCAACCGGTGGATCTGCTTTTGGAACTTGTACACCAATCTCTGCATTCTTTAAATACGTCGGTGGACTTGCCATGGGCTTGATGGTGCCTGTTCTTTCCGGATACATTGCCTATTCCATCGCAGATCGACCAGGTCTTGCCGTAGGCTTTACAGGAGGGCTTTTGGCAGCAAATGGTAATGCACTTTTTACCAGTTATGATTGGAGTAATCTGGGCGGATTCAATGAATTTGTTGGAAGATTTGCATTTCAGGGGGAAAACGGAGGTACAACCGTATCTGGATTCCTGGGAGGTATCTTAGTTGGATTCCTGGCAGGTTATGTTGTACTGGGATTAAAGAAACTTTGTGCCAAGCTGCCAGATTCTTTAGAGGGCATCAAACCGACATTGATTTATCCTCTGGGAGGTATGTTGATTGTCAGCATCTTAATGTGCTTTATCTTCAATCCAATCATCGGATTGATCAATACAGGATTTTCAAATATGCTGACAGGCCTTGCGAATGCAGGAATGCTGACTTTGCTCGGGTGTTTGCTTGGAGCGATGATGGCTGTCGATATGGGAGGTCCTATTAACAAAGCTGCTTACGTTTTTGGTACGGGAATGCTTGCAACAGCATCGGATTTGATGGCAAGTGGTGTACAGTCAACCGATATGACGGTACAGGCGTGTTACATTGCGATGGCTTCTATTATGGTCGGCGGTATGGTTCCACCGATTGGTATTGCACTTGCCTGTCAGTTCTTCCCGAAGAAATTTACAGAGGCAGAGCGTGGATCTAAAATCTCAAATCTTGTTATGGGATGTTCGTTTATTACAGAGGCAGCCATACCTTTTGCAGCAAGTGATCCGGCACATGTGATTCCATGTACGCTTGTTGGTGCAGGCGTGGCGGGTGGTCTGAGTGCATTCTTTGGGTGTACCTTAATGGCACCACATGGTGGTATTTTTGTATTCGCAACGATAGGAAAACCGTTGTTTTACATCCTTTCCTGGGTGATCGGTTCTATTATAACAACCGTGATGCTTGGTTTTATCAAAAAGGATGCTCAGGAAGTTTAACTGTGATATAGATGGTGCTTTATTGCCATCTTAATGATAAAAAAGAAAGATTTTAAGGAGGAAATTATCATGAAAGAAATCGTATACACAATTACAGATCCAGAGGGAATCCATGCAAGACCAGCAGGTATCCTCGTAAAGGAAGCTGCAAAGTTTTCCAGCAAAATTACCATCGGAAAAGATGGAAGAGATGTAGATGCGAAGAGAATTCTTGGTGTTATGGGACTTGGCGTGAAATGTGGCCAGGAAATTGTTTTGAAGGCTGAGGGAGAAGATGAAGATACAGCAATCGAAGCACTTGGTACATTTTTAAAGGAAACCCTATAATTTATTGGCTATATAGGGTACAATAATAAAAAAGAATATTAGATGGCGGATGTTTGTTATGCTATCCATGCATTCGTTTGATGATCGCCCGTCGTCCCTGACTGCGCTGTGGGATGACGGTATAGAGAAAGACCACCTTTACAAGAGTAGAGGTGGTTTTTTAGTAGAGAAAAAAGGGATACATGGATAGCATA
>OMGW01000014.1_pt1 | contig 77258 bp, 74 predicted proteins | sample 1646131 | NCBI WGS metagenome assembly OMGW01 (sample SAMN05578588, study PRJEB25193) | human gut metagenome | biome: Human Microbiome; feature: human-associated habitat; material: feces | host: Homo sapiens | place: USA:Birmingham
TCGTGCAGTACGCTTAGATTTTCATAATAACGTGGTACGATCATAAATAACTCTCCTCCAATACATATACTTTTTTGTTCTTTGTTTCCCTAAAGCAAACCTTATACTTTACTTTTTTGTTTACGTTCCTTAGTTATGCTATATATAGCCTATCCTAATCCGCAAAATATGTCTATGAATTGGATTAGACAAAATATGCACTAAATGATACAATGACAAAAAGTGTGAAAAGAGGTGCTGTCCTATGTATTTGAACACCGGTTATTTGAACCACTCACATATGGATTTCAAAGACAAAAGTCGTCCGCTGATTGTAGGTAGCTGTGGTACTTACCGTCTTTCCAGACATCCCAAACTTCCTACCTACCGTCCAAGGGGTCGTCTGGATTATCAGATTATATATATCACTGCTGGTTGTGGGCATTTTCATTTTGATAATGTAAATAACGAAACGATTGTTCCAGCCGGCAACATTGTACTGTACAGACCGAAAGAACTTCAGAAATATGAATATTACGGAGAAGATAAGACAGAAGTATACTGGATTCACTTCACAGGAAGCAATGTGAAAAATATCTTACGTCAATATGGGTTTCCGGATAAAGAACGTGTCTTTCAAGTGGGTACATCTAATGAATATGAACAAATTTTCAAACGTATCATTATCGAGCTCCAACGCTGTCAAGATAATTATGAGGAAATGCTTGTCCTTTTGCTACGTCATCTTCTGATTAGTTTCCACCGGGAACTGACAAGAGAGCACATATTAAAAAATGAATATCTTGATCATGAGATGGATAATGCTGTTACCTTTTTCAGTGAAAACTACAATCAAAATATCAATATTGATGATTATGCTGCCTCACGAGGCATGAGTGTCAGCTGGTTTATCCGAAATTTCAAAAAATATACCGGTTCTACACCAATGCAATTCATTGTGGGAATCCGTATCAACAATGCTCAGATGTTACTTGAAACAACAACTTATTCCATCAATGAGATTTCTAAGATTGTCGGATATGATAACCAGCTTTATTTCAGCCGGCTTTTTCACAAGCTGAAAGGATATTCGCCAAGAGAATACCGAAAAATAAGAAATAAGTTATGAAATCTATAATGTCATAAAAACTAAATGTCAAAAAAACCTTGAATTATCCCATTTTCATAGGAAATTCAAGGTTTTTCATTGATCTACATGATAATAATAATACGGTTCAAATTCTTATGCGAACTGTAAGATTATGCGTTCATCTGTGCAGCAACTTCTGCAGCAAAATCTTCTTCCTTCTTTTCGATTCCTTCGCCTGTTTCAAAACGAACAAATCCTTTGATCTTAATGTTAGCATTGTTAGCCTTAGCAACTTCTTCTACATACTTAGAAACGATCTGCTTACCATCTTCAGCCTTAACGTATACCTGGTCAAGAAGAACAACTTCCTTTAATTCCTTATTGATACGTCCCTTGATCATACCTTCGATAACCTTCTCAGGCTTCTGAGATTCCTTAGGATCGTTAGCGATCTGTGCACGAAGAATTTCTTCCTCATGAGCGATATATTCTTCGCTTACTTCAGATCTGTCTGTGTACTTAGGATTTAATGCTGCAACCTGCATAGCAAGGTTTCTAGCCATTTCCTTAACAGCATCATTCACAACATCTGTCTCAACATCTACAAGAACACCAATCTTACCGCCCATATGAACATAATCAGCGATAAAACCATTGTTTTCTTCTAACTGAGCAAAACGACGAATCTTCAAGTTCTCACCGATAACAGCGATCTGGCTTGCAAGTTCTTCGCTTACAGTCTTTGTTGTATCAAGTGCCCATGCTTCAGCAAGGAATCCATCGATATCTGTTGCTGTTGTGTTCATTGCCTGTGCAGCAACCTCTGCAACATAATTCTGGAATTTTTCATTCTTTGCAACGAAGTCTGTCTCAGAGTTAACTTCTACTGCAACTGCCTTCTTAGCATCTTCAGATACCTTAAGTGATACGATACCTTCTGCTGCGATACGTCCAGCCTTCTTTTCAGCCTTTGCAAGACCCTTCTTAGCAAGAAATTCAACTGCAGCATCCATATCGCCATCAGTCTCGCCAAGTGCCTTCTTACAATCCATCATACCTGCGCCTGTAAGTTCGCGCAATTCCTTAACCATAGCTGCTGTAATAGCCATTGTTTTGTCCTCCAAAAATAAATTTAATTATGCTTCTTCGTTTTCTTCTACTTCTTCAACGTTATCTACGTCAACAGTTCCCTGCTTTGCTTCGATAACTGCATCTGCCATCTTACCAACGATAAGCTTAACAGCACGGATTGCATCATCGTTACCTGGAATCACATAATCAAGTTCATCTGGATCACAGTTTGTATCAGCAATACCGATAAGTGGAATACCAAGTGCATGAGCTTCCTGTACGCAGATTCTTTCCTTCTTAGGATCTACTACGAAGATAGCGTCTGGGATTCTTCCCATATCCTTGATACCACCAATATTTTTCTGTAACTTCTCTAATTCTTTTTTAAGGTTTGTTACTTCCTTCTTAGGAAGAACATCAAATGTTCCATCTTCTTCCATTGCTTCGATTTCTTTTAATCTAGCAATTCTGCTTTCGATTGTCTTGAAGTTTGTAAGCATACCTCCAAGCCATCTCTCGTTTACATAGTACATTCCACAACGCTCAGCTTCCTGCTTGATTGCATCCTGTGCCTGCTTCTTTGTACCAACAAAAAGAATTGTTCCACCCTGCTCAGCAATATCAAATACTGCATCGTAAGCTTCATCTACTTTACCTACAGACTTCTGTAAGTCGATGATATAAATACCATTTCTCTCTGTGTAGATGTATGGAGCCATTTTAGGGTTCCATCTTCTTGTCTGATGTCCGAAATGAACACCTGCCTCTAATAACTGTTTCATTGAAATAACACTCATTTTCTTACCTCCTGGTTATTTACTTCCACATAATTCATCTTGATAAAAGACCTGTATTTTAGGCACCACTCTATCAATCCTTATGTGTGATTAATTTTGAGCCGTTGCTAATTATATCACAGCGCACAAGCCGTTGCAACACTTTTTTACTGTTGTGGACTCTGTTTTGTCGTCAAAAGTTCTCCGATTTCTAAAAAGGTACTTCCCTCCGGTATCTGATAGCTTCCCGGCAACAAAAAATCATCCAGATTTTGTTCTGACAGATACATATCAAACGCTTTGGCGTTATCCACAAGCCCTGCCTCTTGTAAATGTTGCGCCACTGTCGCAGATGAATCTCCGGATGCTATCGTAAAATCTACATTCTTTGTATCTTCTGCAGGTGCTGTATTTTCTTTCGCATCCTCAGATGCTGCATTGGTCTCTTCTTTTTTTTGTTCTGTTGTTTCCTTTTTCTCTTCTACCTTTTCCATTCCAAGCGCCTGTGCTTTTTTTATGATTTCCGCATCTGAAAGCGTTGGCTTGTAGAAAGCAAAGGCAATCGTAAAAAGCAACGTTGTGACAATCCACCGATGCCTACGCCTCGCAAATAATATTTAAACTTCATGTTTTTGTTCCTCGCCAAACAGACCTAAGACCAATTTGATTTCCCCTAATCCTCTGCCCAATTGTTTTGCTATATCAACTTCACTCATTCCCTCGCGATAAAGAGATAAAATCTGTTCATTCTGCTGTGGTTCTTCATCCAACCCCGCATCATTCGATGAAACCTGGGTGCGGAATGCCTCTTCTAATGTTTGTTTTGGTTCTATAGCATCTGGGTTTTCCTGCTGTAAAACTTCCGCTTCTTCTTCCATTGAAACACCGGTTTTTAGTAACTTATCGTCCAGAGTTTCTTCCATCTGAGCTACAGCTGACTGCATCAATGTCAATTCTTTCATAAGTTCTGTCACACGCTCTTGTTTTTCGTTTAACATATCATACAAAAAAACAATCTCATCATGTGATTTATTCATGGAACTAAGCACAGTATCTGAATATTCGCTGATTGCCATAATCTTTTCGTTTGTCTCTTTTTCTCCGCTACGTTCCATCTGTGCTGTTGCCAGATCAACCTTTTCTTGTAGTCTCTCATCGATTTGTGATGCTGCTTCTTGCATTTTACTATCTATGATATCTTTGATTTCTTCATCACTCATTTTTTTCATTTCTTCCAAGTCTGCTTTTGATAGTTTTTCTGAGACAAAAAAACTTCCAATCAAACAGACGATGCCAATCATTATCATGGCTATTTGTAAACCAGTCACTTTATCGCTCCTTATATTTTGATATCAAACGACGGTTGTCCTGTTTTGATTCGCACCACACCATCGTTATCTAACTGTTTTTTCTTCTTTGTTTTCTTTCTGCCTTTGGCATCATATCCTCTGCCATCGCCATCACCATCTTTATAATTGTACTCATGCTGCTGCGATTCTTCCATCTGCTGTACGGTAGAACTAGCTGTCTGTTCCTCGTGCATTACATTCACTTGCACGTTCTGTTGTTGCAAATTCGCTTTATTGTCTTCATTGGCTTTTGTCGATGCCACTTCATGTGTATTTTGTATCATGCCGTTGAAATCAACTGGTCGTATGGACATAAGCTATCATCCTTTCGTTTACATATTGTTAATAACAATTTCTCCATTTTTTCGTTCTAGCACACAATAAGAACGTTTTTCCTGCAGTTCATAAGAAACATCAGAAATACTGACCCTGGTTCCCGGATGAATATCTCTGCGCACAACCACTTTTGCGTGCGTACCCATCATCATATCACGTTGCAAGCTCTCGTACTCCGCCTGATCTTGTTGCAATCTTTGCTTTGCATCATTCACTGCCGCCAAAATCTGTGTAAAGTATGTCTTGTGTTTTTCTTCTAATGGTTGACCACTCTTAACATACGCCACATACTTCTCCATCACCGGCTGGTATCTTTCCAATGTCTTTTTGGCTTCTGCTATATTCGCTTGCAATTGGTTATATCGCTCTTTTTTCTCTGGAGGCATTCCTACTTCAATGATCGTATGCGCTCCCATCGCAGATCCAATACTATTTGCTTCCACCTTGCCACCGGCACGCACAATGCCGCCATTGATAAAGCCTTTCTTTTCGGCAACAATCACATCTTCACCAGCACCAACTTCACTGTATATAATAGAACCTGTTTCTATGTAACCGCCGGCAAATACCTTTGCATTCTCGATATATTTTGTGATGATATTCCCTTTTGCATCTAAGACACCACGCTGCATTCCCTGAATGCCACATTTTACGATAATGTCACCTTCTGCCTGTAGCATAGCATCCTCAACACTGCCATCCACCACAATATCGCCTTGTGATGTCACAACAAAACCGCCGCGTACATTACCACGAATATGAACACTGCCCGCATAATGAATATCGCCTGTTGAAGTATCGACATCTGCAGGCACTTCATAGACGTCAGAAACGAAAACCTTACCTTCTGTCAAAGAAACATGACCTGTCACTTCCGAATACAAATGCATACCATCCTCAGATACCTTGATGTTTCTTCCATATTGCAGAGTTTTATTTTTCACAGAGCGTGGAGGTATTGTCTTTCCAAAGACATCCATCCCCGGTTCTCCTTGGTCCATCGGATGAAGTGTTGCTAATTTATCCCCCGCCATAACCGAACAGATGGTATTTAACGCATGATAATCTACGGAACCATCTTCATTATGCTTCGGCTTCAACGATGGATTCGTATTGAAAAAATATTCTATTTTCGCATCTTTACCATGTCTTGGCTGCTTTCCTTCCGCTACTACAATCGGTGTGCAATATATAGGATTTGTTATAAACTCTGCAATCTGCTCATCACAAATTCCAAAGCGAATCCCTCTTCCATTTAAATACGCCTCCACATCCATCGTATTTAAATGAGCGCCCTTTTGTGAAGGCGGATAAAATGTCGCCGTCACTTTCATTTTATCCAGGGAACAGTGTACTTCCATGGACTCAGCAAACTCCAATCCTTCTCCCTGTCCCACATAAAATACCTGGTCTACACCCTTTGCAATTGCATCAGAGATTTCTTTTTCCTTATAACCACTTACACCATGGTCATCCAAAAAAGAAGCCAGTTCCTTATAAGAAACTGGCACACCTTTTGCTTTCGGCGCAAAGAGATGGCATACGGCTATCGTATCATTCCACGTAATTTGAAAATACCCATTCTGTTGCTCCATAAAAGCCCCCTATTCCATATTTGTTAAAATTCCCAGATAATTTCCCATACGTTTCCGTAATTTTGCAATTGCTTTTGTATGCAACTGGGAAACTCTGGATTCTGATACCTCAAGTACCATGCTGATTTCCTTCAAAGTCAAATCTTCATAATAATACATCAGTACCACTTTTCTTTCTTTTTCTGTTAACGTCTCAAGCGCTTCCGCAAGCATTTGCTTTAATTCCTGCTTTGAGATCATTTCTTCCGGCTGTATAAAATGTGAATTACGATGCGTATCCATTGCCGGTTCTGTTCCCTGCTCAACAAATTCATTGAGTGAGACAACATTTGTTACTTTTAACTGTGATTGCCAGTCTATGAGTTCCTCTCCAGATAATCCCAATTCTGCAGCAACCTCATCATCTGTTGCCGTCTTTCCTGTACGCATCTCTACCATCTTGATGGCTTCATCAAGCTTTTTTTGTTTTTGTCGCACAGTTCTGGGAATCCAATCCATCTTTCGAATCTGATCCAGAATAGATCCACGAATACGCAGACTAGCATAGGTTTCAAATTTTACATCTTTGCCCAAATCAAATTTATCAATCGCATCAATCAAGCCAAAAACACCATAGCTTACCAAATCATCAAATTCCACGTTATTCCCGAGGTACATACTAAGACGTCCGGCAACAACTTTTACAAGTGGCGCATATTCGATTATAATCTGCTCTCTCATCTCCGGTGTGGGTTTCTTCCGAAAAGATTCCCACAACTTTTCTCTGTCTACCGTCTTCATCTACTTAGTACTCCCGAAGTTCTATTCCTGTTCTTCACCTGTCTCGACGCGCTCGGTCTCTTCCTCTGCTGTCTCATCTATCTGTTCATCGTCTTCTTCATTTTGTTCATTCTCTTCCTCCATCACAGGAAAAGAACGATCCAAAACAATTTTTATCACAGTGCCGATCAATGCAAAACAAACAACAGCAATAAACAATCTTTTCGTATAAATAGCAAACGGCACTCTCTGTATCGCCGATACCAAACAAGTGATTCCTGCTGCCAGCAGCGTTATGATGATCGGAATTGGCTTTGTGTTCATACATCCTCCATCAAATGAATTTTTCCTGTCTACCAACAGACTTAATCTTAAACTGCCCTGTTTCGCTATATAACTCTACCGTTCGTCCAAAATTAAGTCCCGTATCTTCCGCCACAAGTGGAATGCCAAGTGCTTTTAACTTTTGTCTTGAAGCCACCGCATTTTTCTCACCAATGTTAATTCCTTGTGCATTTGCATTGCTCAATTCGAACATCTTTGCTCCACCAGCGATCTTCGCAATAATCTTATTACGATTTGCCCCCGCCTTTATCATATCATCATATAGTTTTTGTATTCCTGTATCGGCAAATTTAGCAATATTAGAATTATTTCTGATCTGCGTACTGTCTGGCAACATAATATGAGCAAGACCACTAATCTTTGTTGTAGGATCATATAATGCAATACCTATACATGATCCAAGCCCAATCGTTGTCAAAATGTCCGGTTCCTTACAGATGTTCAGATCTGCCATGCCGACTTTTATGACTTGTCCCATAGCCTCCCCCTATGTTGGCAATCCCAAGGAGGATAAAATCTTCTCATAGGATTCTTCTTCTGGCATTAAAATAAAATAGCCATTAATCTGTAAATCATCGCTAAATTCTGTCTTGATCATCAAGGCATTATCACCAAACATTCCAAACTGAATCGCCGGAACGCTCAAAATAGCTGCAGCCATATCAACCGCTACAAATGGAACCGTCGGAGTGATTGTCAGACCGGTAAGACCTGATAATGCTGACAAATACGAACCAGCAATAATATTGCCAACTTCTTTGACAGCAGAAAGATCCATTTCATCAAAATCTTCCATATAATCATCTGGACGCATCATCAGACGATTCACAATGTGATGTGCTGATTCCATATCCATCAAAAACATCATGCTTCCATCAATGTCACTGCCTACGCCAAGCATAATGCCAACAATAACTTCATCCTCAGCTCCAATGGATGTACCAATCTCTTCCACCGGTAAGAACTGTACCTGTGGAACACTCATATCAATTCGAAGTCCCAGCATATCTGCAACTGCAGTTGTCGCGTTTCCAGCACCAATATTACCAATTTCTGCTAAAACATCGCGGTATTTTTCATTTACTTCCTGTAAACTAATCATTTGTTCCTCCCGATTTATGAAGCATCCACCTCATCCAAAATAGATGATATCTCAAGAATAGAAATTAAATCTTCTCCATTTTTACCGATACCATTGATATACTGTGTTTTATCTGACTGAGAGTTTTGTGTATTACGATCGATTTCATCTTCAGCAAGTGCAATAACTTCTTTGACTTCGTCTACAACAACACCAACCAGTCCTTGTTCTTCCGTCTTTAAAATGATAATACGTGTAATATCCGTAAAGACATCATCTTCGAGATTCATCTTACGACGTAAGCTCATAAGTGGCACGATTTCACCACGAAGATTGATAACACCAATATAATGTGATGGTGCTTTTGGAACACGTGTAATCTTACACATACGAACAATATTATCTACATAGGAAATATCCAGACCATACTGCTCATTTCCGATAGATACCACGATATATTGTACAGTTTCTTTTTCAACAATATCTAATCCGTTTTCGTCTTTCATGTCCTTCTACCCCCTATTAGAAAATTGCGTTTACGTCAATAATCAATGCAACTTCTCCATCACCAAGAATGGTTGCACCATTGATAATCTTATTGTTATCGATACATTTACCAAGAGATTTGATAACGATTTCCTGCTGTCCAATCAAATCATCAACAACAAGGCCAGCATAATTATCTCCCTTACGCACAATAACGACTGTCAAGTTTTCTGGTTCTTCTTCCGATGGTGCCGAATCAAGCATTTGATCCAGACGAATCAACGGAATAACCATACCACGCAAATGAATGACTTCTTCTGCCTGTACGTACTTAATATCGCTAACCGGAATATTTTCAATGTTTTGAATAGAGCCAAGTGCGATGGCATACTTTTCATCACGCACTTCCACCATCAATGCCTGGATAATTGCAAGTGTAAGTGGAAGACGTACAATAAAGGTTGTTCCTGTACCCTTGATACTCTTAACTGTAACATCACCACCCAAAGCTTCGATATTAGATTTAACAACATCTAATCCTACGCCTCTTCCAGAAATATCTGTAATCTTCTTTGCCATAGAAAAACTCGGCATAAACAGGAAATCAATAATTTCCTTCTGGCTAAGATTCTCTGCCTGATCCGGTGTTACAAAGCCTCTTTCAATTGCCTTTTCTTTGATTTTTTCAGTATCAAGACCTGCACCATCGTCCTTAACTTCAATAATTACGTTATTGCCTTCCTGGAATGCATTTAAGATAATGCTTCCTGTTTCCGGCTTACCGACTTTGCGTCTTTCTTCCGGAGATTCAATACCATGATCTGCAGAATTACGAAGCAAATGCTGTAATGGATCACCAATCTGATCAACTACCGTACGATCCAATTCTGTCTCTTCACCAGACATATACAGTTCCATCGGTTTGTTCAGCCTACGGCTCAAATCACGAATCATTCGTGGGAATTTGTTTACAACACTCTCGATTGGAACCATACGCACTTTCATAACAGATTCATGTAGATTTGTTGTGATACGCTCAAGGTATTCAATCTGATCATGGAATGACTGGTTGTTGCCCTCGCCATTCTGTTCAGAATCGCTCAAAGACACCAAACTGTTCTTTGCGATAATCAGCTCACTTACCTGATTCATAAGTGCGTCTAATTTTTCGATGTCAACACGTACCGTTCTCGCCGTTACGGGCTTATTGTTTGTCACTTTTTTCGACTTTACAGATGCTTTTGCAGACTTTGGTGCTTCCGGTTGTTTTTCTTCCGGCTTATGTTCTGCTTCTGGCTTTTCTTCCTGTACTGCTGGAGCTGCTTCTTCCTGTTGGAATTTGTCAAAGCTTGTCTCCCCTGCATCCACACCTTCGATTTCAGACACTGCCTTAATAGCATCAATGATTGGCTGTAAATCATGGCTGGACGCTGCAACTAAGCTAAAGTCAAAATCAAACTTTTCATCCTCAATATCTTGTGAACTTGGATTGTAAGCAAGGATTTCTCCAAAATCTTCTACTGCCTTAAATACAAGGAATGCTCTTGCTGCTTTTAACAGGCAATCCTTTTGGATATGTACGGTAAACTCATAGATATGCAACCCTGACTGCTGTGCTTCTTTGATACGTGCATAAGTTGCATCATCTACATCCATATGTAGTAATTCTGTCTTTGTATCAGAAGAAGCCGTTTCCTGTACTGCCTCTTTTTCAGGCGCTACCTCTGCCGGCGCTCTACCACCATTCAAATAATCATTTAACTGTTGGATCAAAGCTTCATTTCCATTATCCCCTTCATCTGAGGTGGCTTTGACGGTCTCAAGATATTCTTCAATAGCATCCAGACAATTAAACAAAATATCAATCAAATTACTATTTACTTTGATATTATCATTACGAATTTCCTGAAATACATTCTCCATATCATGGGTGAGTCTTTGCATTTTCTTAAATCCCATGGTACCTGCCATTCCCTTTAAAGAATGCGCAGCGCGGAAAATTTCATTGATCACATCTTTGTTTTCCGGTTCTTTTTCCAAAATCATAATGTTGTCATTCAATGTCTGAATATGACCATTTGTTTCGTCGATAAAAATGTCGAGATATTGACTTACATCCATCTTTTAATCCCCCAATTTCTTTATAATTGCATCTGCAACCTGATTAATAGGAACTACTTTATCACTTAGACCCTGCTGTTCTATAGATCTAGGCATACCATAGACAACACATGTGTCCTGGCTTTCTGATATTACATAGATTTTCTTGTGTTTTTTTAGCTGCTGGATACCTTTTGTACCATCTGCGCCCATACCAGTTAAAACAACGCAGATAATTTCGTTATATCCCGAGTCACAGAGTGACTCATACATCACATCTGCACATGGCTTTAGACTACTGACCGGTGGCTTATCATTAATGCTAATCACAGCTCGTCCACTGTTGTCTTTTGCAATCTCCATATGCTTTCCTCCAGGCGCAATATACACATATCCTGCCTGTAATACCTCCTGATGCTCTGCTTCCTTCACATGAACCTTACTTGTCTGATCCAGTCGTCTGGCAAGTGAAGCAGTAAATCCTGCCGGCATATGCTGTACAAGCACAATTGGGACTGGCAAATCCGCCGGCAACATAGGAACCATCACCTGTAAAGCCTGTGGTCCTCCTGTCGAACATGCTAGTGCCACTAACGTATCTTTTTTCATATTTGCAACTGCGTTATTCTCCGTTTTAGCCGGTGCGTTATCGTTACGTTCCATCTTCCCTGTAACGCGCTTTGTAATCTCGCGGACACGTTTTGTTGTTTCATACGGATCTATGCTACGCACATGTTTGGGTGCTTGCATTCCGCGTGAGGCACACCGCAAGGATTTGAGCAAATCCTCCGCCACTGCTTCTGTCATTCCATGCAATCGATTCTCCCGATATACATAATCATATGCACCAAGCTTCATCGCTTTTCTTACAATCTGCATATCTTCCTCAATTGACGTTGTCAATATTATAACTTGTGGACGTTTTTCTAATGTTTGTAGCTGTTGCATAAACGCAACCACATCCATACGTGCTGACAATCCAATGACAATAAGCGGATAGGCATTTTCTACTATTTTGTTGTAAGCATCTTGTATGTTCATGCTCATCTCAGACACTTGAAAATCTTTGTCTGTGCTAATTATATCACAGATTTTTCTTCTCATGAGTGCAAAGTCATCAACAACTAGTACCTTTTGCATTATATTTCCTGTTCCTTCTTTCTGATTCTACGTTCCTCTTCAAAAACGTACCCAATCAACTGTTCTTTTAATCGTGAATCTTTAAAATAAAATTTCACACGGTGCATATATTTGTCCCTTGCTTCTGTACGACTCGATTCTATAATCTTTGCAACCACATCGATTTCTAATTGCTCTTCTTTATTTTTCCGAGGCAAATGAAATTCCATGAGCAGAAACTTTATGTCCTGTAAAGAATTAGACGATGTAAAACGAGCTCCGCCGCCACTAATATCTAAAATGGTACCTATGCCACGCACCGTCATTTCATTACGTGTCTTAATACTTTTTTTCACTTCTTCAATGGTTTCTGCCATAGCTGCTGTTTCCGTCAATTCCATAAAAATCATCGGCACCATACAAGTCACACGATAATATTCTCTACGCTGGAACCGCTCTAATTCACTGGTCAATTCGATTTTCAGCAAGTAAAAATGTTCTTTTTTTATGTGATCTGTCACAGTACCATGCGCTCTATAAAGTCCACTCTGCGTAGAAAAAACAAATTCATAACGTATATTCTTAGGTAGAATTTGTAATCTTCCACCAGTCATTGGCATTTGCAGTTCAATTCCTTCACTCGTAACATCAAAAATGGTCGAGTAATAAATCCCCTGCGTTGCAGCGATATCATCATTTTCCATCACTTGCGTAATACGGATATCCACTTTGCATCCCGGCAACAAGTCTTCCATTCTCATATACTACTCCTAGACGTTCCCCTATTTTCTAAGAACGTCCCATAAAATTATTAAATAATTGGGTAATGTCCCAACGATATCTGTTTTTATCATCACCCGTCATCAAATTTTGCGCTATGATTTCAAATGCTTTTGTTGATTTTGCATTCGGAGACACGGTCGAAACCGTTTTCTGATTGCGCACTGCTTTTTCAAGCGTTGGGTCTGCTGGAATCATCCCGAGATAATGTAGCTTTCCATCCAGAAACTTTTCCACGACAGAATTGAGTTTCTGGTAAACTGCATTTCCCTCAGCTTCCGATGTTACTTTATTAGCAACCATGTGTACATTTGTACCATTACGGATAAATTTCGGGTTCTTATAGAGCGCCTTCATTAACGAATACGAATCCGTTATCGAACTAGGCTCTGGTGTTGTCACCAAAATCACCTCAGGACTGGCCAGTACAAACTCCAACACACTATCCGCAACGCCTGCACCTGTATCAATAATCAACACATCGCATAAATCATTTAAAAGGGACAGACTATGCACCAAATAGCTAATCTGTTCTTTTGACAGATTATTTAATCCTACAATTCCTGATCCTCCGGAAATAAAACCAATATCCATTGGTCCGGTTGTAATAATCTCTCGTATGCTCTTACCACCAAAAATCAAGTCACTTAAATTGTATTTTGGAACGGTTCCAAACATTACTTCTACATTTGCAAGTCCAAAATCTGCATCTAAAATAATGACACGCTGACCCATTTTGCGAAACATAATCGCTAAATTGACTGCCATATTAGACTTGCCCACGCCACCTTTTCCGCTGGTAATGGTGATCACACGGGCGTTTCCAATATTATTTTGATTTTTCTGTTTGATCACATTTCTTAATTGCTCGGCCTGATCCATCTATCTGCCTCCCAACAATTGTTTTACCAGTTTTTGCGTATCCACAACTTCTATATCATCTGGCACATTCTGGCCAGTGGTCACATAAGAAAGCTGTGCACCGGTATGTAACTTGATATTTAATATATTACCATATGTACTGGTTTCATCCAACTTTGTAAAAATAAGATGGAATTCGCAAAATTCATTATAAATATCTGTGATTTCGATTAAGTCTTTATATTTTGTTGTCGCACTGAGAACCAGATAAATCTGTCTCTCATATTGTGCTGGCAAATTCTCTAATAAACGCTTCATGTCCTCGCGCTGACCATCATTTTTATGGGAAAATCCTGCTGTATCTACTAATACAAGGTCATAATCCAAAAACTTTTCCATCTCTTTTCCAATGTCTTCCGGTGTATAAATAATGGACAGAGGTGTATCCAAAATATTGGCATATGTACGCAGCTGTTCTGCGGCTGCGATTCGATAAGTATCTGCTGTAAGCAGCGCTACCTTCTTTTCCTGCTCTACTTTAAAACGCGATGCTATCTTCGCAATTGTCGTTGTTTTCCCTACTCCTGTCGGGCCAATAAAAAATACGACTTTCGGTTTCTTTTTTGAAAGTGAAATTACTTCCGGCTGACCAAGTTTTAAGATCATTTTCTGATAAACATTAGAGATCAGATAATCCAATCCATTGGTACTATGTGAAACACGATCTAATTCATCCATAAACTGATTGATATAGACTTCATCCACTTCATTGTCTAGTAATACTTTATATAAGATTTTAAAAAACTGATGGCTTTGTTCATCACGCTCTTGTGGAATCTCCTCCACAAAATCCATAGATTGTAATGGACGGAATTCCGGTTCTTTCACCATCTGTGCAGCCTGTGATTCCTTTAATGGTGCAATCGGCTTATGACCGTTTTTTTCCATAACTTCATTTACTGCAGCAAATGCTTCTTTTAATGCCTGTGACTCTGCATGTAATTCCTGTGATGCCGCCGCAGTATTTTTTACAGGCGATACCGCCACTGGTTCTACATCTTTTGTCAAATCACGTAACGAAATTTCTTCATCTGCCACTGCATTAAAACCACTGGTATTACTTTCTTTCTGTGGCTGTGGAATGCTAAAAGGTCCTTGCGGCATCACATCATCCTCAAGTGCCGCTGTCACTTCATACATACTGCCCTTAAAAATACCAAAAATACCTTTCTGACGTACTTCTTTTACATTCATGATAACGACAGAGGAGCCCATTTCTTCTTTCGCCAATGCGATTGCTTCTTCTTTTGTTTTTCCCTGAAATTTTTTTATGGTCATTTTATCCTGTCACCATCCCTACTGATTGTAATTCTACATCGGAATCAATCTCATTATAAGATACCACAATAAGATCTTTCACATAGTCTTCTGTCATTTTCTTAAAGTACATACGCACAATCGGCGATGTTACAACAATTGGCGTTTTACCACTTTCTTCAAATTTGGCAATCTCTGTCTGTAAAGACTCCATGATTGCGCGTATACGCTCTGGATCCAGTGTTAAATAGGCTCCTTGCTCCGTCTGTTTGATGGATGCCATAATGTCCTGTTCAACCTTCGGATCCAAAGTAATGCAGCTGGTCACTTCATTTGGAACAAAATAGTGGCTGGATATCGCGCGCTTCAACCCTTGTCTTACATATTCTGTCAGTACATCCGTATCACGCGTCGTAGTCGCATGATCTGCAAGTGTCTCAAAAATGGAAAGCAAATCTCGAATAGAAACGCCTTCCTTTAAAAGATTCTGCAATACTTTCTGGATTTCTCCAAGTCCTAATAATTTTGGTGTCAGTTCCTCTACCAGAGCAGGATTTGTCTCTTTTAAGTTATTTACCAGATTCTGTACATCCTGTCTGCTCAGAAGTTCAGCAATATGGCGACGGATAACCTCCGTCAGATGTGTTGCAATGATGGATGGTGGGTCTACCACTGTATACCCTAAACTCTCTGCACGTTCTCGCTGTCCATCCGTAATCCAGATAGCCGGCAGATGGAATGATGGCTCGAACGTAGGAATTCCATTGATTTCTTCCTCTGTATAGCCTGGGTTCATTGCCATATAGTGGTCAAACAAAATCTCACCTTCTGCCACCTGAATCCCCTTGATTTTGATAATATACTGATTTGGATTCAACTGTATATTATCACGCAGACGAATAATCGGTACTACCGTACCAAGTTCCAAGGCAATCTGTCGGCGAATCATAACAACACGATCCAACAAATCGCCGCCTTGATTAACATCTGCAAGAGGAATAATGCCATATCCAAATTCCAATTCAATCGGGTCTACCTGCAGCAATGAAACCACATTCTCCGGACGGCGGATTTCTTCTGCCTCAGATTCCTCCGCTGCCACCTCTTCTTCAATACTCTCCTCTCCGATACTCTTAGACATAGAATATCCGGAAACCAGAAAGGCCGCACCAAAGGCGCCAAATAATATGGTATTCAACGGTGTTACAACACCCAAGAAAATCATGGATGTACCAACAATATAGAGTACTTTTGGTATACCAAACAACTGTTTTACCAAAACGCCACTAAAATCAGCTTCCTTCGAGCCCTTCGTTACCAAAATACCTGTTGCCAACGAAATCAGAAGCGATGGAATCTGTGAACAAAGTCCATCACCAATGGTAAGAAGTCCATACTGTTGGATTGCATCTGAAAATGTCAATCCACTACGCATAACGCCCATAACGGTTCCACCAATCAGATTGATGAAGGTGATCAAAAGACCGGCTGTTGCATCTCCTTTTACGTACTTTGTCGCACCATCCATAGAACCGAAAAAGCTAGACTCATCCTGCAATTTCTGTCTTCTTTCCCGTGCATCTTTTTCTGTAATTGCTCCGGTATTCAAATCAGCATCAATCGCCATCTGTTTTCCGGGCATAGCATCAAGCGTAAAACGTGCTGAGACTTCAGCAACACGCTCAGAACCTTTGTTGATGACCATAAACTGCACAATAATCAATACGATAAAAATAATAGCACCAATGACAAGGTCACCACCACCCACGAATTGACCAAACGTTTCTACAACATTTCCCGGTGAACCAGTACTTAAAATCAAACGTGTCGAAGATACGTTGAGAGAAATACGAAATATCGTCGTAAACAAAAGCAGCGTCGGGAAAAATGACATATCAAGCACTTCACGCACAAACAAAACATTCATCAGCACAATCAATGCAATCGAAATGTTTAGTGCCAACATAACATCCAATAAAATAGAAGGAATCGGAACAATAAAGAATATAATTGCCGCTAACAGATAAGCCGCAACACCGACGTCAGTTTTTTTTACTCCGGATAAATTCATTCCGCTTCCTCCTTTCTGTAGTACTTTTCTTTCATCTTAAACTATTTATCTTTTACTGTAAACAACTGCAAGAATCTCCGCGACCGCCTGATATAACTCCGGTGGAATCTGTTCCCCCACTTCAACTGTGGCATATAGTGCTCTGGCAAGTGGTTTGTTTTCTATGATTTCAACGCCATTCTCTTTTGCTGTCTCACGAATTTTCTGTGCAAGATAATCTTCACCTTTTGCTAATACAGTCGGTGCATTTTCCACTTCCGCATCATAACGGATTGCCACAGCAATATGCGTCGGGTTCGTAATAATGACATCCGCTTTTGGCACATCCTGCATCATCCGGCGCTGTGATGCCTCTCGCATACGCTGTCTCTGCTGCCCTTTGATCTGTGGATCTCCCTCTGTATTCTTATATTCGTCTTTCACTTCCTGTTTTGTCATTTTCATGTCTTCGTTAAAGCGAATACGCTGGTAAATATAATCAGCAAGCCCGACAATCAAATAACACAAACTAATGCGAAGTCCTGTATCAATGATAATTTCACCAATCAATGAAATAGCTTGATTTAACGGGATTTCATATAGAATAAACAGATTATTTGCCTGATCCCGAACACAGGTGTATGCTACATAAAATATTAAAACGATCTTTAAGATCGACACAAACAAATTAAATAGCGAATCCTTTGAAAAAATCCGCTTAAATCCATTCACCGGATTGAACTTATCCAGTTTGGGTTGTAATGGTTTTGTCGACACCTGCCATCCCACCTGAACAATACTAATGACGATAGCTACGACAAAACCAGCAATCAAAAAAGGTGCTGCCAAACGCAACAACTGCAAATACCCCTGTGTCAATACACCCTCTGCAGACTGCACTGTCATACCATCCCGCTGCGTGCTGATAATATCCGGAATCATTGTATAAAACAGATGAAAGACACCAATAAAACCATTTCCTACATACGAAACAAAAATGCGCAGTGACATAAACAAAGCAATCAGCATTGCCGCAGAATTCAATTCCTGACTTTTGGCAACCTTTCCTTCTTCACGCGCATCTTTTAATTTTTTCGAAGTCGCAGGTTCTGTCTTTTCTCCACCAGGTCCATCTTTTGCGAACCACTGTAAATCATAAGACAGCACTAACATTTTTTCTTCCATCACGTTAATACATTCCTTCTATAAACGACACCGTCATGATTTTTATCTCTTTAAAAATAAAGTTGGCAATCTCTGGCAATAAGAATGTCGTAAGGAACAACACCGCCAATCCTACCAATAATTTTAATTGCACACCAACGGCAAACATGTTCATCTGTGGTGCAACCTTTGCCATAATACCCAAAATGCAATTCAAAATCATCATGCAGGCAAAAACCGGCAGCACAATACGAAATGCGATCACAAACAAATCGGTACAATACTGTATCATGGATGTCAACAACGAATCCATCTGAAACTGTGCTCCTCCAAGAGGAAATAAACGAAAAGAATCCACCAGTGCGCGCAAAATATATTGATGCATATTGGAGACAATTAAGAGCAACAGCACAAAATAACTGTATAAATTACCAGTAATACTCACCTGGCTTCCTGTGGATGGGTCAAATACCATGGCCATGGACAACCCAATATCCATATCAATAATGGTTCCCGCATATAAAATAATGGAATTACAAATATATGCCGCAAATCCAATCAGCAATCCTGTAATTCCCTCTTTTAGAACTAATACGGCATAGCCAATCTCTGATGTGTATGCGGTATGTTCCATCGGGACTGCAAAAAAAACAAGAATTGCTACAAATGCAGACAATCCAACTTTAACTCTCCCCGGAACTTCCTTGGCTCCGAAAAAAGGAGCCACAAATACAAAGCAGGAAATTCTTACCAGTATCAGCAAAAAATATTCAAATGTACTTATATCAAATGTGTATTGTAACATATCTAAACTAGCCTAAATATATGCTGAAATTTGTCCATAATTCTGTCATGTAATCTGTCATGGTCGTAAGTATGAATGCACCAAAAATCAGCATCCCCAAAAATACTGCTACAATCTTTGGAACAAACGTCAATGTCTGTTCCTGAATAGATGTAACCGTTTGAAAAATACTGACAATCAATCCCACAACAAGTGACACCAGAAGAAGTGGTGCCGAACATATAATGATATTATAAATAGCATCTCTGACAATATCTAAGACCTGTCCCTGTGTCACGAATATCACACTCACTTTCTATTTCATCAATAAAAGGTTTTAACCAAACCACCAATCACCAGATTCCATCCATCTGCCAATACAAACAACAAAATCTTAAATGGAAGTGAAATGGTTGTCGGTGGGAGCATCATCATCCCCATTGACATCAATACAGAAGATACCACCATATCTATGACGATGAAAGGAATATAAATGACAACACCAATAATGAAAGCTGTACGCAGCTCACTCAAGATAAAACTTGGAACCAATACAACAAATGGAACGTCATCATAATCTTTATAGGTAACATCGGCAATCTCACAGAACAAATCTAAATCTTTTTCCTGCGTCTGCCCATACATAAAATTGCGAATCGGCTCTTCTGCACGCTGCAGTGCTTCCTGCTGCGTGATCTCTCCCTGATCTAGCGGCGTAATGGCTTTTTCGTTAATCTGCGTAAATGTCGGCCACATAATAAAAAATGTCAAAAACAGCGCAAGTCCAATCAATACCTGATTCGGTGGTGCCGTCTGCGTTCCAATCGCAGATCGTACAAAATGAAGCACAATAATGATTCTGGTAAACGATGTCAGCATAATCAAAATCGATGGTGCTAACGCTAAAATCGTAATTACAAGAAGAATTCGCACATTTGCAGATAGTGTGCCGGAGTCCGAATCCAATGTCAGGGAAACTCCTCCTTTTCCTGTAACCCAATCACTTGCATTTGGTGCATTATCTGTTGCACCATATGAAGCTGCATATGCTGTATCTCCACTCATATACCAAATGCCAATGCATATAGCAAACGTAGCTAAAATCAAGCTAAAGATACAATATCCTTTTTTTAATTTGTTTCTCATTTTCATGTCTATTTCTTCGGTAAATAATCTTTAAACTTTTGTAATGCATCCGCAAAATCACCTTTTGCTGTAGGAATTATTGTTGCATCGGATGGCAGTTCTTTTAACTGTTCCGCTGACAATTCTCCCAACACTGTGATTTCATCTTTACCAATGGCAATTACATAATACGTATCTTTTCCAGCCTGAATCAATTGAACGTATTTATTGGTGGTTAACTTAAGCGTTTCTACAACCGCCAGGTTTTTATTGATGCTCTGGCTCTTCTGATATCCCGCAATCCAACGAGTCACATAATAAGTAAGTGCCAGAACAAACACAAAACAAAACAATACTACGATCAATTGAAAAAGGTTTTCACCTGTAGATGATAATAAAATCATTCTTATCCAATAACCTTCTTTACTGCTTCAAGAACACGTTCTGCCTGGAATGGCTTTACAATAAAGTCCTTTGCTCCAGACTGAATTGCTTCAATAACCATTGCCTGCTGACCCATTGCTGAGCACATAATAACGCAGGCATTTGGGTCTTTTGCACGGATTTCCTTTAAAGATTCAATACCATCCATCTCTGGCATTGTGATATCCATAAGAACTAAGTCCGGTTTTAATTCCATATATTTGTCTACAGCTATTTGTCCATTCTCTGCTTCGCCAACAACATTATAACCATTCTTGGTCAAAATATCCTTTATCATCATTCGCATGAATGCTGCATCATCACTAATTAAAATATTCTTTGCCATCGTTCAATCTCCTTTTTTCTGTTATTTCATAATTTCGGTAATTCGGATACCAAATGACTCTTCAATGACCACTACTTCACCTTTTGCGACATATTTGCCGTTGACCAAAACATCAATCGGTTCTCCTGCAATCTTATTTAATTCGATAATCGTTCCTGGTGCAAAATCCAAAATTTCCTGAATAGACTTATGTGTTCTCCCCAACTCGACTGTCACTTCCAGCGGAACGTCCATAATCAAATCTATGTTTTCCGGCTGATATGGTGCCTGATAGCTGCCAGAAAAAGGTTGGAATTGTGCAGGTTGAACATTCACCTGCTGTTGTTGTGGATATGGTTGCTGCATATATGGCTGTTGCATATATGGTTGCCCGCCAGGCATCCCCATATCCGGTATTGGTTGCGGCGGTGGGGTCTGCATCTGTGGTTGTGGCGTAACCTGTGGTTCCGGTTGCGCCTGCATTTGTGGTTGTTCTGCTAGCTGTGGTTCCGGATGTATCAGATCATCTTCCACCGTAGATGCTGTATCACTCTCCATATTTGACACAATACTGCGGCACATGTCTTTGGCTAAGGATACCGGATACAACTGCATAATCTCACTATCCACCAAATCACCAATCAACATTTTAAAGGTAATCTTAACGAATCTTCCCTCCAGAAAATCTTCGATTTCTCCTCCATCGGTTGTATCCTGCAGATCCATCAAGGTTGAGGATGGTGGGCTGATATCAATCATGGTATTTAGCATGGATGACATTGATGTTGCAGCAGATCCCATCATCTGGTTCATTGCTTCACTGATTGCACTCAGATGCAGCTCTGTAATCTCACCATCTGTGTTTGAGCCATCGCCTCCCATCATCAAATCTGTAATGATTTTTACGTCATTTTCCCGCAAGACTAAGATATTGCTTCCATCTAATCCTTTGGTATAAGCGATTCGTACCAAAACACATGGTTTTTCATATTTATCTACAATCTCATCCCACCTTCCCATGGAAACAACGGGCGTTGAAATTTCGACTTTTTTATTTACTAAGGAAAACAGTGTTGTCGCTGCCGTTCCCATGCTGATATTGGCAATTTCACCAATAGTATCAACTTCATCCGGTGTGAGTTCTTCATCAGATACAGCACCACTGGTATCTGTGTCTGGAGTCCCGCCACTCAGAAGTGCGTTGATCTCTTCCTGGGATAATACGCCGTCACTCATTTATTCCTGCTCCTCTCTTATGACTGATGTAATTCGAACCGCATAATCTTCTCCGGTTGATCCGGGAAGTGCGGTAAATTTTTTGATATCGCCAACATATACGTCTAATTCCTGATTTACTTTTGTATCCAGACGTATAATATCTCCCGGCTGAAGTCCCGAGAAATCATTGACGGAAATAATACTCTTTCCAAGAATTGCCTTTACCGGAACAATCGCTTTTGAAATCAACGATTCAATGGCATCCGCATATTCCATACCGGCTCGTTCCTGCATATTGGAATACCAGAATTTGGTGTTTAACTTGTCCATCACCGGTTCTAGCGTAATATATGGCAAACAGATATTCATAAAACCTTCCACATCGCCAATCTTGATACTGATGGTTACGATTGCAATCATTTCTGAAGGTGAAATAATCTGGGCGAATTGGGAATTGGTCTCAATTCTTTCCAAACGTGGATGTACATCCACAACGTTGGCCCATGGTTCACGCAACAGCTGCACACAAGCACTCATGATGCGCTCAATAATCAAAAGCTCGATTTCTGAATAGTCCCGAACTTTGTCAAGAGGCTCTCCCTCACCTCCAAGCATGCGGTCAACAATCGCATAGCCAAGTTTTGATGCCATCTCTACGATAATATTACCCTCTAGCGGGTCAAAATTAACGATTCCTAAAAGCACCGGATTAGAAAGGGAATTTGAAAATTCCATATAGGTGACTGCCTCTGAATTCATCACTTCTACCTGGATGTTTTTGCGCAGATAAACCGGAAGGTTCGTCGACAAAAGTCTGCCATAATGCTCAAATATAATCTCAAGGGTTCGTAAATGTTCTTTGGAAAACTTGGATGGTCTGGAGAAGTCATAATTCTTGACTTGCTTCTCACTGCTCGCCTTCATCTCTTCAGCATCTACTTCACCACTGCTCAGCGCCTGTAATAAATTGTCTATTTCATTTTGGGAAAGTATATCGCTCAAGTTCTCTCACCACCCACTGCAAATTTCTCCTTTTACTGATATTGTGCTGTCGGGAATCCTACGGCAACAATAAAGTCAGAGCCAAACATCTTTTGCAGATCCTTTAAAATTTCATTCTGCACAGCACTCTGATTATTCTTTATTTCATCGATTGTATATTGTGAAACTATATTATTGATTTCACCCTTGATCAGTTCAACCTTATTCTCTACTTCTGGCTGCAAATCTTTATAATCTTTATTCTTTTTATCCATAGAAATGGACACCGTAATCACGGCAAAATGATCTTTGCCATCACCAGATGATTTCAGATTGATTGTCTGCTGATCTTCAATATCATATACATCTATCTGGTCTATTGGGATGTCAGCATTGCTTGTCGCACTTCCAGATTCCAAATCCAGATCAATTGCACTGCATACTTTTGTAATCAGTTCATTTGCTTTTTTTGTCTCTGGCAAAATAGTAATCGTAAGAATCACAGTAAGTACCAGATTCATAACGACAAGAGCTAATGTAATAACTGTAATAAGATTTTTCTTCATGATTATCCTCTTTTATTGATTCAATGATTCTGAATTAAGTGAATTATATATCTTAATCTCCACTCTTCGATTTTTTGCGCGTCCTTCCGGTGTAGCATTATCAGCAATCGGTGCATATGCTCCACGCCCAGATGACTTGATATGAGAAGGATCCAGTGTCGTATTTGTGCGAATATAATTAGCAACATTCAGCGCACGGTACATAGACAAAATATCATTGTCACTGAATTTTTCTCCAGCTGCCGGTGGCACATTATCCGTATGTCCTTCGATTTCTATCAAATTATTCGTGTAATTGCCAAGAATCACAGCGATTTTTTCCATAACAGGCAAAACTGCCTCGCGCATCTGTGCTTCGCCTGGTTCGAATAACAATGCCCCATTTAAATTAATCAACGTATAGTATTGATTAAACTCTACATCTACCTGATCCTGTAAACCATACGACTCAAGAAGCTTGGTAACCTGTTCTGCCATCTGCTCACTTTCCGTAAGCCCTGCGTTTTCAAGTGCCTCCTGCGCCTCCTCTGTCGTCACCTTCGATGTCTGGTTGGTCACTTCGTCCTCTGGTTCCTCGTCACCCTTTGGGAGTGCGGATGAAGAATTAAAGTAAACATCAAACTTCTCCAGCATACTTACACCAGACGAAATCAACTCACCCTCTCCAATCGTGGAACCACCAGATGGCAAAATACTAAAAGTACTCTGTAATGACTGTACCACCAACTCAAATTTTTCAGCATCTACGGTTGACATAGAAAAGAGCAATACAAAGAAGCATAACAGCAAGTTCATCAAATCACTAAAGGTCGACATCCACGCTGGTGAGCCCTTTGGTGGTTCCTCCTGTTTACGCTTTGCCACTATGCCTCACCTCCGTCTTCACTACCGGCATTGTCTCGGTCAGATGGTGCTAGGAATGACTTGAGCTTTTCTTCGATAACACGAGGGTTCTCTCCTGCCTGAATAGACAAAAGACCTTCTACGGTAATCTCTCGCATCATGATTTCCATATCATTGTTTACTTTTAATTTTGCTGCTGTCGGACCTGCCAACCAGTTTGCAATCAAGGAACCATACAATGTTGTCAAAAGTGCTACCGCCATATTCGGTCCGATGGTAGATGAATCTGTTAAGTTCTTCAACATATTTACAAGACCAATCAACGTACCAATCATACCCCAGGCTGGACCAAGTTCTGCCCATTTCTCCCAGAAGCCAATGACCTTTTTATGTCTTGCTTCCAGATTAATCAAATCTGTTTCCAAAATACCACGCACAAGATCCGGATCCGTACCATCAACAACCAGATTGATACCTTTTTTTAAGAATTCATCATCCATATCGTGTGTCGCTTCTTCCAATGCCAGAAGACCTTCTTTTCGAGATATATTGGATAAATTGATAATATTGGATATGACTTCCGATGCATCACCTACGGATGGTTCTTTCATCGCCAGTCCAATACTCTTTAGGCCGCTGATAAAATCTGCCAGCTTATGGGATGCCAGGGTACCCGCTAAAGAACCACCAATCGTAATAATAACAGATGGAAAATCCATAAAGTCATCGACAATATTACCGCCGGACGACAAAATACCAAAGACAACCATGACCGCGCCTAAGATCAGACCGACTAACGATGCTATATCCAAACTATTCACCGCCTTACATATAAATTACTATATCTTGTGTTTCTCACACAAAAACCCATAGTTACACGTCTATTTAATATTACTAAATTTTATCTGTCTTGTCTACTTGTAATTCCATTTATTTATCATATTTCTACACAAATTGCAAAAATTGAAACCGTAATAGAACAAAAAAAGCCCATTTTATGACAGGCTCTTTTTGCAATACATTTTATCGTTTCAAATTAACTAATTCTTCCAGCAATGTATCCGAAGTTGTAATAATTCGTGAGTTTGCCTGGAAACCTCTCTGGGTTGTAATCATATCTGTAAACTGCTCAGAAAGATCTACATTGGACATTTCAAGCTGTCCTGTTGTCATCTTACCGCCATCTGCTGTAACCTCAACACCAATGCCATCGAAATCACCGGAGTTTAATGTTGTTCCATAACAGTTATTACCAAGACTTTCCAGACCGGATGCATTTGCAAACTGTGCTACCGGAATCTGTCCCAAAAGAACCGTATTACCGTTATCATAATCACCATAAATCTTTCCGGTTCCATCAATGAATACTCCTGTCAACTGTCCGAGTTTCTTTCCGGTTCCATCGGTTGCTTTTTCTGCAGCGCCTTTTTCAAATTCTGCTGTAGAACTTCCACCATTATTCTGGTTCAGTAAATGGCTGAAATCTATAGCAATATTTTCGAAATTATCACCGAGCAGGGACATATTCAGATTGACACCATTGGTTCCTGCAGAATCAATATAACGGAATGTACCATCGCTCGTATTAAACTGCAATGTATAGTTTGTTGTATCATAGGTAAGATTTAACATGCCAGTTGCTGTATCAACTGCCAACTTTCCTGTTGCAGCTGTTGCTGCATCAACACCATAGATATCAGATACGGATCGGAATATCTGTCCACCAGCACCATCGGTAAACTGATATCCCAACTGTCCACCAACCGTCACCGGTGCTCCATCTGCGCCAGTCACCATCGTATATGTCTTTCCATTTTCTGTGTATGTAATTTGTGCCGGATTACCTGTAGTATCCAATGTGTAATTTTTGGCTACAGAGAATGATTTTACAGCTTTTGTATCATTTCCAAAAATCTGATCCAGCGCATTACTACCTGTTGTCGGGTCTACGCCCTGCTGATCCAACCACTCTTTTAAAATATCGTTATTATCACTATCATAAATATTGGTCAATTCCACAGAATAGGTACCTGCGTCTGTATCGACAGCTTTATAAGCAAACTTTGCTGTGTATGAATATCCCAGATTATCAAAAAATGATAAGGTGCGCACATACCCTGCGTCACTTGTTACATTCGTATCATTTTTATCAATCAACCCTGCAACATTTGCCTTTGTAGTAGCCTCAGGTGCACTTGTCATATTATCTGCCTGCATAATACGAAGCGCTGATACGGTATCCTTACGGATATCCCCTGTCAAAGGATCAACCTGCCATCCCATTACAGTATAACCTGTAGATGTCATTGCAAGGTTTCCAGCTCCATCCAGATAAAAAGAACCGGCTCTTGTAAAAAGATTTTCTGTTCCATTATTAACAATAAAGAAATTTGTACTATTACTATCTGTCAGACGAATATCAAAAGCATCGCCTGTAGACTGTGCTGCACCGGAAGAAGTGATACTCACCTTCGTTGCTGCTGTGGCTACACCAAGACCAATCTGCATTGCATTTTTTCCACCTGTTGTTGCTGTGGCTGCTGTCGCTCCTGATGTTGTTTGATACATAATATCCGAAAACGTCGTAGATGACGCTTTAAAGCCAACTGTGTTGACGTTTGAGATGTTATTACCAATAACATCCATCTTTGTCTGGTGGGTTTTTAATCCTGATACACCAGAATATAATGCTCTCATCATAATAAATGACCTCCTAAATTGCTGTGTTGCCGTATCTGTCAGTCAACGGCATTAGCCTCCATAAGGTCCGGCTAAATAATTACAGCTCCGTCTATATTTGTAAATACATTGTCCTCAGACTCTGTCTGATCCATGGCTGTTACCACTGTTTGATTCGGAACATTTACAATAAATGCCAGCGAATCAACAATGACCAATGATTCTTTGATTCCTTTTGCACTCGCTTTTGCCACGCCTGCTTCCAGTCGTTGGCTCTGTTCTGCAGATAGTGCGATATCTCTTTGCTCCAAACGCATATTTGCATGCTTGGAAAACTTGAGTTCCGACGTTGCTTCTGTCGTACTGCCAATTTGCTGTCGTAATACGTCTTCAAACGATACGCCTGTTTCCTTTCCTTTTGTCCTGGTATCATTTTGTTGTAAATACTGCCCAGCCACCTGCTCAATTGAGGAAAAGGAACGATTAATCTGATTCATATCGATTCCTCCTATTCTGTTGTCTCCTCCGGCTTCTTATCAGGTTTACTCTGTGCATCTTTCAATGCCTGTAAGCGTTCTTCTAACTTCTGCAAAGTTGTAATAGCATCCACCGATACAAATTGCTTCTGACCATCTGTCATCGCATCATAGAACTTTCTTGCTTCTTTGATTTTATCTTCATCTGCTGTTGTAAGCGTGTAGACTGTTGGTAACTTTTTCAGCATATCCGTAAATGTCTGTGCATTGAGTACTCCCATGTAATAATCTTCGTCACAGACGCTGTCTAATGTATCAATACTGTACAATTTGTTATTGACAGATAAAAACATTTCATTGTCCTCTGTCATAACGTAATCCACTTTTCCTGATATGTACTGATCATCTTCTTGCAGGATGACATATTTTCCAACCAATGAATTTGCCTGAATGGTAGACATCTGTCCCTGCACTGCCTGCACTGCTTCAATCTGTGAAAAAGATGCAAGTTCGGATACATATTCTGTATTGCTTGTTGGTTCTAACGGATCCTGATATTGCATTTCAGCAACCAGAAGCTTCAAAAACATCTCTTTATCATACGCATTCTTCTTGGTCGATTCATCTGTCTTCTTTTGACTGGCGCTATTATCAACGACCTGACCATTTTTTATTTCCTGTACGATTGCCATGCCTCTCCTCCTTTCTTTTCTTAAGCGGTATAATTTACACTATTTCCCTGTTCCCGCATCATCTTTACTACCAATTCTTCTTCCTGTGTCATCAGCCCTTGCAAATCATCCAACTGATTCATATTGAGATTTCTCATTTTTCTTGCTCGTTGATCCTGCTCCGGCTGCCCCTCTTGCTGTCCTTTTTGTCCATCTTCCAGATTTCTTTCAAACTCATGTGTTCCCACTGAAATCTCGACGGACTGCACTTTTGTCTGTGCCTGGTTCATCTGCTCCTTTAATTGAAACATCTGATTTTCAAGAGCTTCCTTTACCTGTTCATTCTGCGTATAAATATGCGCTTTGACCTGACCATTTTCTTCTGAAACTTCCATCAGTACTTTTCCCAATCCTTCTGGATTTAAAAGCACCTCAACAGTTGTCTTTTCAGACTGTATTGTCGTGCGGCTTGCTTCCACGATCTGATCAATAATCGACTGCACAGATACGCGTTCTCCTGTTGGCAATTCCACTGTCGGTTTTGATATCGCAGAAAATTCTACCTTTGGATCCACTCCCTGCATATGTGCTGTCTCCTGCACATTTGCTTTTTCAGTCGAATGCTGACGCTGTTCCAAAAATGATTTGCCACCCTGATCTTCCGTGGTACTTTTTGCTTCCTGAGCTACTGTTGTTGTCTCTTCTGGCTGATGTTCTGTGGTGTCTGCTTCCTCTGTTTCATGCATTCCCTTTTGCTGTGCATTCATCTTTTCAGCTACATTTTCTGTTTCGGATGCTGCATCTGTCGTTTCATCCCCTTTTACGGATACATCTGGGTTCTCATCTGGCAGCAGTGCTTCTTTTGTTTCCACCATTTCAGACTGTTCATCTCTAATCAACTCCATCATCTGCTGTAATTGTTCCACAGAGATTCCCACATCTTCTTGCAAAGTATCAAACAAACCTGTTATTTGGGAAACAATTTTCGGAAATGAATCACTGACCAAAAGCTCTGAACCACATTCGGCTCCTGTCAACTTGGCTACTAAGGATGCTACATTTGATTGATCTGCCAAATCTAAAAACTGCAAACCAAGTTCTTCCATAGCTTTTTTGATCTGTTCCTCTGTTACATCCAGTTCCTCACCAAGTACTTTTTTTACATCCTTTTCCAGAGTGTCTGTCTTTTCTTTGACATCTGTTGTCTGCGCAAGCTCTTTTTTATTAAGCTTCTTTTGTACTGTGTCCGAACGCTTTGTTTCCATTTGCGGATTCTGCTCCACCTTTTTCGTATCTGGCTTGCTCACCGTGGTTCCCATAAAAGATGTTTTATTTTGACTTGTCTGCATCAGCTGGTCAAAATTCTTTCCGCCGGTATCTTTTACGTTTCCCTGCTTTACATTTCCTGCCATTGCAGTCATAAGCAACGTATTGGATACACCTGTACTTGTCATGGTATCTTCCTCCTTCCATATGCAATTATCAATGTACTCGTTCCTATTGGAACTATATATTCTTAAGGTTCCATCAATTTGGTCACTGCCGCAGCGGTATCCGCATCCATAGCCCCTAGAATATTCCCTCTGGATTGGGCATCCATAGCCCATAGTATTTTGCCAACAAGTTGTAGGTTATCTGTCATTGTGTTAAAAATAGCAGCTGCCTGTTTTGGTTTCATTGATGAATAAGTTGATGCATACGCCTTAATTTCATCATTCTCCTGTGTCTGTTCTACTACCTGTTTGTATATTTCTTCTGCCTTCTGTGGCTCAATACTCTCATAATACTCTTTATATGCACTTATATCGGGTGCTTTGTCCGAAAAAACAACCTCTTGATAGAATTTTTCTTTTTCCTCTTCAAAAGCTGCCTCATTTTGTTTATAATTCTGTAATTCTTGTGATTGTGCTTCCAGATCAGCTACATGCGCATCTGAATCATCTTTGCTCGCCTTGGCATCCGCCAGTTCTTTTTCCAGTTCTTTGATTCGCTTTACCGCATCCTCCACAGAATCATAGGTATACGCTTCGTCTTCCTTCGCATATTCCTGAACATCCGGCAATATCTTGTTGATTACCGGAACATCTTTAAGCACCGGATAAAGCACAGTAGAACCAAATCCTCCGACATCCATTTTAACAAGAATGCCTAAAATCAACAGCCACAACAATATAATAACCACGGCAATAACACCAATTAACACTTTGCTGCCAAGCGTTTCTTCTTCCTCTTCTACATTTCCGTCTTGCTTTTCTTTCTTCTTTGCTCGTTTTGCTTCTTTTGCAGCTGCCCGTCTTGCCTTCTTATCTTCTTTTTCTTCTGCCATCGTTTTACTCCTGCTCTGTCTCCTTGTTATGATAGGTATAACTTACCAATTCATCTGTCATTTTGCTTTCTTCCGCAAGTAATTCTTCCTTAAATGCTTCAAAAGCCTTTTCCTTAAGATTTTCGTGCGTCTTTCTTTCTTTCATCACTTCATTCAGACGTTTACGAGCCATTTCCAAGTTTCTCTGTGCTGTATGTACGGCAATCATCTGATCTCGAATCATGGATTTCATAGAATCTATTGCCCGTTTACAGGTTTGAATCTCTGCCAGGTTAAGCACACCACAGTTCAATTCTTTCAGTCGTGCCTCATACCCAGCCTGACGGACAAATAATTGTTGTAGTTTTTCCTGTTCTTCTAACAGTTTTGCATTTGCAATGCCATATGCTACCTTTTCCTGTTCCTCCATCTTTTCTTTGATTTCCAGGATGTTTTGCATACGATACCTAAATTTTGCCATCTGTTATCTCTTTTCTATAACATCATGCTGTTTCCTGAAACATCTGTTTCAATGCACCGACAATTTCGTCAAAATCATATTTATCTTCCGTACTTTGACAAAGGAAATCATTCACCTGATCAATTTTAGAAATAGCATAATCAATTTGTTTATTGGAGCCCGTTTTGTAAGCACCAATATTTATCAGATCTTCTGCTTCCTGATACGTTGCCATGACATTTTTTAATTTTCCAGCCATCTGTTTATGTTCTTTTGTCGCTATAGCACTCATCACGCGGGAAATACTTGCCAAAACATCAATGGCAGGATAATGGTTCATTTGCGCTAGTTTTCGTGACAAAACAATATGACCATCTAAAATACCTCTCGCTGTATCGGTAATTGGTTCATTGAAATCATCACCATCCACAAGTACGGTATACAATCCCGTAATGGATCCTTTATCTGAATTTCCTGCACGTTCCAATAACTTTGGCATTTCTGAATACACACTAGGAGGATACCCTCTTGTCACCGGTGGTTCACCAGCTGCAAGTCCGATTTCCCGCTGTGCCATAGAAAAACGTGTCAGCGAATCCATCATTAAAAGTACATCCTTTCCCTGATCACGAAAATATTCTGCAACTGCTGTGGCTGTTTTTGCAGCACACTTGCGAATAGATGCCGGCTTATCTGACGTTGCCACAACCACAACGCTTCTTTTCATACCTTCCGGTCCAAGATCACGCTCAATAAATTCTCTTACTTCACGTCCACGTTCTCCAATCAATGCTATTACATTGATATCTGCCTTGGTATTTCGTGCAAACATACCCATCAAAGTACTTTTTCCAACACCAGATCCGGCAAAAATTCCGATTCGCTGTCCTTTTCCAACTGTAATCAGCCCATCTACCGCTTTTACACCAAGTGGTAACACGTCAGAAATAATCTCTCGTTCCATCGGTTCCGGCGGAGTACTGTCCACCGGATATTCTGCTGACAGGTAAAGCTCATCTACATCCGTTGGACGTCCAATACCATCCAATGTATGTCCTAACAAGGCTTCTCCAACCGATATGGTTAGCGGTGCCTTTGTGTTCTCTACCACAGCGCCAATGCCGATACCATCCACACTGTCAAACGGTGTCAGTAATAAGTGTTTATCACGAAATCCAACAACCTGCGCCATAACTGCCTGTTCCCGATTACCATCCACAAAAATACGACACAAATCGTTTAATTTTGCATCGGGTCCCACAGACTCAATTGTGAGTCCCACCACTTTCGTGACGCGACCCAGACAATCAAAATATGTTTCATTTGTAAGTGCTAAATATTTACTGCGATCAATATCCACGTTATATCTCCATCAACTAAGGGATTTAATATCTTTAGCCAAATTGCGCATCTGTGTATCCATACCACAGTCAAACAATCCACCATCTGTCTCTATCATGCACTGTTTTTCATCCAAAAGCGGATCTAAGACGATGTCAAGCATAACATCCTGTCCTACTTTTTCTTGTAGTTCTTCTTTATGCGCGCGCAAATACTCTAAGTTATTTTCATTCACACGAATCATAAAGGTTTTACTTCCCTCAATATTTGTCAGTGCCTGATCCACACAATGTAGAATAATCTCTTTTTTGTCACCAAACTGAACCAAAAAGACCTTTTCTACCACTTCACAAACCACATCTACCACATCATGTTCTATGGCATTTTGTTTTTCTTCATATTGCTGTTGCAATTGTTCCTGTGAGCGTTGTAATTGCTGCTCCATCTCACGCTGCTTTGCAGCGGCTTCCTGCAGCCCCTGCTCATACCCCTGTTTCTGTCCTTCAGCTTCTGCATGAGACTGCAGAGCTTGCGCCTGCTCATGCGCCTCTGCCAAAATGTTCTCTGCTGTCAGATTTGCATCTGCCAAAATAGCATCCGCCTGGGCTTTTGCTTCTGCCACATAATCAATCTGTGGTTCTTCCGGTTCTACTTCCTCCGGAAGTGCTTCACCTAAGTTAGCTTCCTCTTCTTCCAGATTTTCTCCATCCATCGGGACAAAAGCATCTTCTGCAGCCATTTGATGTAGCTGACGTTTTTTCTCTTCACGCCTTCTTTTCTCAATTTTTTCATCCACCAGTTTGTTTGAGTCAATCACGCATGTTTTTGCCTCTTCTTGTGGAGCCATCTGTACACGATATAAAATATTAGACAACCAGTTCGTCACCTCCACCTCTGGAGATTACAATCTCTGCGGAATCTTCTAACTTGCGGATAATTCCAACAATTTTCTGCTGAGCTTCCTCCACATCCTTCATTCGTACCGGTCCCATGAATTCCATATCTTCCTTGATCATCGTAGCCATACGAGAAGACATGTTTTTGAAAATTGCGGCCTGTACTTCCTCATTTGCACCCTTCAGTGCCACACTCAGATCGCTGTTATCCACATCACGCATAACACGCTGAATGGCTCTGTCATCCAACAACAAAATATCTTCGAATACGAACATCTTCTTGCGGATTTCGTCTGCAAGTTCTGGTTCTTCGATTTCCAAAGACTCCATAATTCGCTTTTCTGTTCCTCGATCTACGGTATTCAAAATAGCAACGATGGCATCCACGCCACCGGCAATTGTGTAATCCTGATTGATCAGAGAAGAAAGTTTTCGCTCTAATACGCGCTCCACTTCCTTGATCACTTCTGGCGAAGTACGATCCATCATCGCGATACGCTTTGCTACATCCGCCTGTTTTTCTGGATCAAGCGCCCCTAAAATCATCGACGCCTGTCCAGGAGACAAATATGACAAAATCATAGCAATCGTCTGTGGGTGTTCATCCTGAATAAAGTTTAAAACCTGTGAAGGCTCTGTCTTACGGATAAACTCAAATGGACGCACCTGCAATGATGCTGTCAGCTTGGTAATCACACGTGTTGCCTCATCTGCACCCAATGCTTTCTCCAAAAGTTCTTTTGCATAGCCAATACCGCCTTCTGCAATATACTGTTGTGCAAGACACACCTGGTAGAACTCATTGATGACATCTTCCTTTAACTTTGGAGAAACGCTTTGCGTATTCGCAATTTCAAGCGTCAATTCTTCAATTTCATCTTCTTTTAAATGTTTAAAAATATCTGCAGATTTTTCTGGTCCCAATGTAATCAGCAAAATTGCTGCTTTTTGTACACCAGATAATTCCTCATTTGCCATAATTAACCCCAATCATCGTTTAACCAGTTACGCAATAGAGAAGCTACTGCTTCTGGATTTTCATCTACAAATTTTTCAATCAGCAATCTTGCCTCTGACTTCTCATTGAAGCCAATGTCATCCAGCTGATTTTCCTGTGCTTCGAGCAAAGACTCTACCGTCACTTCCTCTGCCACTTCTTCTTCCTGCTGTGGACGCATGCTGCGGAACACAACAAATGCGAGCATTGCAAAGATGAGTACCGCCAGAATAATCTGGAGATAATCTGTCCAATCTCTTCCACTGCCCTCAGAATATTGGAACATCGGGATTTCATATGCGACAATTGATATATTGTCCGTCGAAATACCCGTTGCCTTTGATACCATATTATAAAAATCCTTATCCACATCTGTTTTTACACGTTCTGAGTTCTTTGCTACAAACTCATCAAATGTCATCTTATCTAATGTGCCATCTGCCTTTAATTTATCCTCATTGTAGACAACGCGATTCGTAGCAACTACCGTCAACGATGAATTTTCCAAATTAATCGTTCCCACTGCCTTTTCTGTGGTCGTAATCGTCTCACTTGGCAGATAGTCTTCTGTGATATCTGATGTGTTCGAAGACGTAATCGTTCCATCTTCTAACACATATGTCGTGTCATCATCGTTGGTGTCCGTCCCCGGTGTACCACCAGCCCCTGATGTGGATTCTGATGTAGATTCCGTACGGCTGTCCAGATAACCTTGTGTCTGACCCTCATCTACATAGTAATGATAATCTTCTATCTTTTGCTGATCGAAGTTCATATCCAAATTCATACCCACTTCGACGTTATCATACACATTTGTACCAAGAATCACACTTTTGACTGCATTGGATACGTTTGCTTCTGCTTTTTGCTGCACGGTCAGATTTGACGATGCCTTTCCTGCGTTAGATGTCTCGTCTCCGCCCGAAAACAGTGTATTTCCGTCTCCGTCTAAAATCTGGATATTATCTGTTGTCTTATTTCCAAGTTCTGTTGCAACATACTTTGCAATACCTGCCGCCTGTTCTTCTCCCATCTCATCATTGAGCTGTAAGATAATGCTGGCATATGCCTCTTCTTCTTTGGAAATGATCGTTCCATCATCTTCCGGCAGCGACAATGTCACCTGCGCTTTGGAAATGTTTGAAATTGTCTCCAAATCATCTGCGAACTTTTCTTCCAGATATAACTGGTATTTTTTACTCTTATCTGCTTCCGTCGTGCTAAAGCTTCCATCAATAGCGTCGTTAATACTAAATCCCTCCGATGGAATATCATTACTTCCCAAAAGAATGGTCGCATTTGCCCGATCTTCTTTTTTTACGGAATATGTCAATCCATCATCTGAGACTTCGTATGTGATACTGTTACTATCCAATAACTCTTTTACAGAAGATGCCTGTTTTGCCGAATCACAGGTAATCAGATTGACCATGGTCGGTCTTGTCATAACAAATCCCAAAATAGAAAATGCCACAACAACCACTGCCGCAATACTGATAATCAGAGCTTTTTGTCTGGTGTTAAAGTTCTTCCACCATTCCACTATTCGATTTAATATCTGTTGTACTCTCTCCGGCATGATTTACTTCCTTCTATTTTAGATTTGCATATTCATAATTGTGTTGTAACCGGAAATAAACTGGTTACGAATTGCCACTGTATACTGCAATGCCAAATTTGCTTTTTTCTCTGCAATCAAAAGATCGTGCACATTGTCTGTCTCGCCAAGGGCAAATGAAATTGCCTCTGCTGACGCATTGTTTTGCAATGTATTGGTATCATCAACCATCTGCATGGCTCCAGCTAACACCTGATCAAAACTATTATTTGAAACAGATGTCTGATTTGCCTGTTTAATAGATGACTGATTGTTTGTTGTCTTATATAAGCCATTTAATGCCGCTGTTGTCGTAACGCCCATCGCTATCTCCTATAAAATTATGATTGTCCAATATTAAGACCTGCCTGTACCATGGATTTCATGGCATTAAATGCAGTTGTGTTTGCTTCGTATGCACGGCTGCTATCAATTAAGTTTGTCATCTCTGTTACCGTATTCACATTCGGGTAAGAAACATAGCCGTTCTCATCCGCATCCGGATGTGACGGATCATACTCCATCGTAAAATCTGTCTCGTAATCCTCCGTCACTTTTGCCACCTTTACACCGTTTCCCTGAAATTGTGTTGTGTTTGCTAACACGTTGGAAAACGATGGTGTCACCGCTTTTTCCTCAAAGGTAACGATCTTACGGCGATATGGTGTTCCATCTTCGGTTCTTGTTGTATTTACATTTGCGATATTTTCCGCAATGGTATCCATACGAAAACGCTGTGCTGTCATGCCTGACGCACAAATGTCAAATGATTGAAATAATCCCATGTTCTACCTCCTCTTATGGTGTCTGCATTGCAGTACTCATACGCGTAAGTTCTTCACTTGCTGCTTTTGTCAACGTCTGATAACGCAGTTGTTCTGATGCGAGTTCTACATTTTCCGTGTCAATATCTACATTATTGCCATCCAGTCGATAAGAATATGACGCATAATCGGTATAAACCTGTCCCTCCAGCTTATCCAGAGACACCTGATCTACAGCTTTTTGCAACGTGTTATATTTGGAACTCTTTAATTCGCGTTTTAAAATATCTTCAAATGCTACATCCTGCCTTTTATATCCCGGCGTATCCACATTTGCCACATTGTTTGCAATGGCTGATTCGCGCGTCCAACTGGCATCTGCTGCCCGGTCTAAGACATTGATATAACTAAATGCATTCGAATTGATCATATTCTTACCTCCTTTTGGCACATACGCAACCTAATCTTATTATATTATAAATTATATCTATGAAAACACAAGTGTTTTTTACATGATATTGTGTTATTTTACATATTACGACACAAGTATTTGAAAAAAATGAAAAAGAGACCTACGGCCTGCCATAAGTCCCTTTTATATCATCCATCCTTGCCTATGCAATTGATTTAACTGTTTCTTTTATTTTTATCCAGCTCATCAAAAACAGCATCATTCAAAACCTTGATATACGTCCCTTTCATACCGGATGATCTGGATTCGATCACTCCTGCACTCTCGAATTTGCGAAGTGCATTGACAATAACAGATCTTGTAATACCAACACGGTCTGCAATCTTAGATGCAACAAGAATACCTTCTTCGCCCTCTAATTCGTCAAAAATATGATTGATTGCTTCCAACTCAGAAAAGGAAAGTGTGCTGATTGCAGATTTTACGATTTGAATCTTACGATTCTCCTCTGCATTTTCCTCGTTCACAGAACGCATCATTTCCAATCCAACGACCGTTGTTCCGTACTCGCATAAAATAATATCATCAATATCATATGGATTATCATAACGATATACAAACAATGTTCCCAAGCGCTCACCTGCGATATCAAGCGGTGCAATGATGGCAGAGTAACGATTGATTTCCGTTCCTTCAAATCCCAACGTCTGTAGATTAACATTTTCTTTTGTAGAAAGGATTCCAAGTAATCTCTCATTCAGCATCGGATCAATAAAACCTCCGACCTCATCTACAATCAGTTCTGTAATATCCGGTGTATTCTTGCTATGACTAACACCAAGTACCTTACCCTTTTTACTAATGACAAGGATGCAGGAATCCAGAATCTCTGTCAACACTTGACAAATATCATTAAAAACTACTTTTGAAGAATTGTTGTTATGCAACAATTTCCCAATTTTTCTTGTCTTGTCTAATAATTGAACACTCATGTGCTTCCTCCTCGTGCCACAAACTACATTTGCCAACAACTACACAGATTTTAGCATAATCGCATAACAATTACAATAGTTTTCTGAAAATTGCACATACTTGCACAAATTGTGTATAATCACAGAATATTCAAATTAATCTTCCTCTGTAGTTGCTGCCTCCACATGGCGACACTCCTCATTGGCACAAACCAGTTTATTTCCCTTGCGCACCATGTAGCCGCCGCATTTTGGACATGGCTTTGCCACCGGTCTTGCCCATGACATAAAGTCACAATCCGGATTATTCTCACATCCATAGAATCGTCTTCCCTTTTTGGATTTTTTCATAACAATATCCTTGCCGCATTTTGGACATGCCACACCAATTTTCTCTAAATATGGCTTTGTATTACGACAGTCTGGAAATCCTGGACAAGCTAAAAACTTTCCATGTGGTCCATATTTCACAACCATATTTCTGCCACATTCTTCGCAGATTACATCTGTAACTTCATCTTCAATCTTAACTTTCTGCAGTTGATTTTCCGCGACTTTAACAGCCTCGTCCAAATCTGGATAGAAATTACTGATAACAGATTTCCATGCCACATTGCCCTCTTCTATTTGATCCAAAAGGCCTTCCATATTTGCAGTAAAATGCTCATCTACAATCGATGGGAAGGATTCCTTCATAATACTGTTAACGACTTCACCCAATTCCGTTACAAATATATTTTTTGCTTCTTTTATAATATATCTTCGTTTCAGCAATGTTGAAATGATCGGTGAATATGTACTTGGACGTCCAATGCCAAGTTCTTCTAATGTATGCACCAGTGATGCTTCTGTAAAGTGTGGCGCCGGCTGTGTAAAGTGCTGTTTTTCTTCAAATGCAGAGAATTCTAATTTCGTATCTTCTGTAATTGCATGTGCACTTAACTTTTTATCTTCTTTTTCTTCATCCGATGCGGTATATACAAGCATAAAGCCGTCAAATACACGTTTGGAATCCGATACGGTGAAACGATAATCCTTTGCGGCAATTTTAACATTCACTGTCTCATATAAAGCATTGCTCATCTGACTTGCAACAAATCGTTTCCAGATCAGCTGATACAGACGGAACTGATCTCTTGAAAGAGAATCCTTAATTTCGGATGGTATTCTCGTAATATCAGAAGGACGAATTGCCTCATGCGCATCCTGTACCTTAGTTCCATTCGCCTTTGCTTTTGCTGCACCTTCCTGCAGATAATCTTCGCCATAGTTTTCTGAAATAAAGGAAATTGCTGCGCTCTTTGCCTCATCCGATACTCTGGTCGAGTCCGTACGCAAATAAGTAATCAGACCGACCGTTCCCGCACCTTTGACATCAACACCTTCGTATAACTGCTGTGCGATACGCATTGTTTTTTGTATCGAAAAATTTAATGCCTTTGATGCTTCCTGTTGCAACGTACTTGTCGTAAATGGCAACGGTGCCTTTTTTTCACGTTTGCCCGTTTTAATATGATCTACCTGATAAGTTGCCGACTGCAATTCATCCATGATTTTATCCAATGACGCCTTGTCGCCAATATCTAATTTGCCATTTTTATCTCCATAAAACTTGGCAACGAGCTGTTTCTTTGTATCCAGATTATCTAAGATAACATCTAGTGTATAATATTCTTGTGGAATAAACGCTTCGATTTCCTCTTCTCTGTCACAGATAATCCGAAGTGCTACTGACTGTACGCGGCCAGCAGAAAGACCTCTTTTTACTTTTGCCCACAACAATGGACTGATTTTATACCCCACCATACGATCCAGCATTCTTCTTGCCTGCTGTGCATCTACCAGATTCATATCAATCTGACGTGGATTTTTCAAAGAATTTTTCACTGCTGTTTTTGTAATCTCATTAAACGTAATACGCTTAACATCTTTTCCTTCCAATTTCAATGCATTGGTTAAATGCCATGAAATTGCTTCCCCTTCGCGGTCCGGGTCAGTTGCAAGATAAATACGATCTGCCTTTTTTGCTTCTTTACGAAGACCTGCTAAAAGTTCTCCTTTGCCACGAATTGTGATGTATTTCGGCTCATAATCATTTGCCGGATCAAATCCCAACTGGGATTTGGGAAGATCTCTCACATGTCCATTTGATGCCATAACCTCATAATTTTTCCCCAAAAATTTCTTAATGGTTTTTACTTTTGCCGGTGATTCCACGATCACAAGATATTTTGCCATTACGTTCTCCTTATATATCATCCTTTATTTCATACGGATATATTGATTCTTAAAACATTCCCGTAGCATCCCTTTGTCACATAGCTGCATAATGACCGATAACAGATACAGTAACTCTAATCCTGTCTCCTGTAACACATCTTCTATGCTTTTGGGATAGAAATCAAAGCAACTATACACCAACAATTCATCTTTTTCAAGGAGAATTTCATTTGATGTAAAAGCTCCCCCGCATGTCAGATCGGTTAATTGTGTCTCTTCTATTTCCTGTAAAAACTGTTCATAAGAGGTAATAATACCTGCTCCCTGCGCGATCAGACGGTTGCATCCGGTGCTAAGTGTATCCGTCATTCGCCCTGGCACTACATAGATATCTTTGCCCTGTTCCAGTGCAAAGTCTGTCGTAATCAAAGATCCACTTCTCTCTTTTGCTTCCACGACAACAACGTATCTTGCTATTCCACTGATAATGCGATTCCTAGGGGGAAACTGCCTGGCAATCGGCTTACTTCCCGGCGCGTATTCGGAAAGTACACACCCCTCACTTATAATCTGTTCATATAGCTTTCGGTGTTCCGCCGGATAACATACATCCACACCACAGCCAAGTACTGCGATTGTCTTCGCACGCGCCTGCAAACACCCCATATGCGCATACGCGTCTATCCCCCTTGCCATTCCGCTAATGACAACATAACCATTTTTGCCAAGAAAATATGCAAGTTCCTGCGCAATTTTTTTCCCATAAGCACTACATCCCCTTGCGCCGACCATTGCTATGATTTTTTTCGTATCCGGCAATTCTCCACGCACATACATCCCATAAGGCGCATCAAATACCTCTTTTAAATAGTAGGGATATTCTGCATCTTCCAACGTAACAAACGATTGTCCGGTCTCTAAAAAAGCCTGATATAGCGCATCCAGATCACACTGCTCCCTTGCTTTTAAAAATCTTATCCGTTGTTTTTCATCGAGAATCCCATCCTCCTGCAGTGTTTTTTCTGACAGCCCGTAAATATTCTGTGCGCTTTTATAATGCTCTAACATCACTCTTTTGGTACGATTTCCCAGACCTTGCAACTGCATCCACCAATATTTATATTTCATAAGATTTTCTCCCAATAATTCTTTTGCATGCCGCGATAACAAACCGCCTCCTGTAAATGCTTACATAAAATATAATCACTTCCATCCATATCCGCTATTGTTCTGGCAACACGAAGCAGTTTATGATACGTTCTCGCTGTCAGTGCCAGCTGCTCAAAAACAGCTTCCATATAGGCTTCTTCCTCTTCTAAAAGAGGACAGTACACATCCATTTTCTCCGCCGGAATCTGGCTATTATAACGGATACCGGTTCCTGCAAAACGTTCGCGCTGTAGCATATGCATATGACACACACGTTCGCGAATAACAGCTGAACTTTCATTTTTTCCAGTCTTTGCTGTCAAATCGCGGAAACCAACACCTGCTGCCTCCACACACAAGTCGATGCGATCTAAAAGTGGCTGACTCAATTTGTTGTGGTAACGCAAAAGTGACTGCCTCGTACAATTACAGCGGGAAAGATCCGGATAATAACCACAATTACAGGGATTCATCGCTGCAACCAGAACAAAATCAGCAGGGAAACAGTAATTCCCACTCACGCGCGATACACAAACCTGTTTATCTTCTAATGGCTGCCGCAAGACCTCTAACGTACTCTTTTTAAATTCTGTCAGTTCATCCAAAAACAATACACCACCATGTGCTAAGGAAATTTCTCCCGGATGTACCACATTTCCCCCACCGATTAACCCCTGTTCCGTAATCGTATGATGCGGACTGCGAAACGGACGTGTGCTGATCAAGTGATCTGCCTCCTTGAGTACACCACTCACACTATAGATTTTTGATACTTCCAGCTGTTCTTCTTCACTCATTGGCGGCAAAATTGTCGGTATGCACTTCGCCACCATCGTTTTTCCTGCACCGGGCGGTCCCACCATGAGCATATTGTGCATACCGGAAATTGCCACTTCACATGCTCTTTTCAAAAGCTTTTGTCCATTAATCTGTGAAAAATCATAGGAAGAAGGCTGCACAATGACTTCTTTTTGCTGTAAGATATCCACAGCATCTTCTGACCACTGTCGTTTTTCTCCCTGTAAAAAAGCGACAACCTCCTGTAAATGGGAAACGCCAATAACTGTTATGCCTGGTACGAGTGCTGCCTCCTTCTCATTTTCTTTTGCAACCACACAGGTCGTTATACCTGCCTCTCTCGCACAGATTGCCATGGGTAAAACACCATTTACACCAATAATTCTTCCTTCTAAGGAAATCTCTCCGGCAAAGAATATTTCCGGTAACTCATCCGTAGAAAAAACACCCATTGCAGCCAGTACTGCCACCGCCACAGGAAGATCAAAGCCCGAACCAGATTTTCTTACATTTGCAGGTGCAAGATTCACGGTAATCCGCTTAATTGGTAATTCATACCCACAGTTTTTAAGTGCTGTTCGCACTCTTTCTTTCGATTCGCGCACTTCTGACGCCAGTAGTCCCACCATTTCAAACATAGGTAAACCATTGCTGATATCTGCTTCCACAGACACCATCCTTGCATCGATACCTAAAAGGACCGCTGTTTGTACTACACTATACATAAACCTTTCCTCTTATTCTCTTGTATTCTATGTTTGGAAATTTCGTCGAAACGACGATATAACGAAAAAAGATGAAATTATCATAACATAAATTTCACCTTTTTCAAGAACTAATTATGATTTTGTCACAAGAGCCATCCGTAGTTTTTCCAAGGCTCTTTTCTCAATGCGCGACACATAGGAACGTGAAATTCCCATCTGTTTTGCAATCTCTTTCTGTGTTGCCGGATGCCCCCGATACAACCCATAGCGTTTTTCTATAATTTGGCGTTCTCTGTCATTTAATACCTGTGGCATGAGATGATGTAGGCGCAACAAATCATTTTTTTGATCCATCTGTGATGCCACATCCACCGGCTCTTGTTCTAAAACATCATACAGCCGAATCTGATTGCCTTCTTTGTCACATCCTATCGGCTCATACAAAGATACATCTTTTGCCTGTTTTTTACGACAGCGAAAATACATCAGTAATTCATTATCGATGCATCTCGCCGCGTAAGTCACAAGCTTATATCCCTTCGTACCATCATAAGTATCAACTGCTTTTAATAGCCCAATTGTTCCAATGGATAACAAATCTTCCGGATCTTCATTGGGACTATAGTATTTCTTAGCGACATGTGCCACCAAACGCATATTATGTTCGATCAATCTGGCTTTTGCCTCCAAATCACCATCTGCCATCTGTTGCAAAAGCATCTTTTCCTCTTCCGTGGTCAAGGGGGATAAAAATGTTTTCATGTCGCCTCAGAAAATCATTTTTTATATTGTATGTGTGCACCCCCTTGCAAGTGCCTTTCCACTCTAAAATTATCGAATCATTTCTGTCAGACCAATCTTTTTATGCACTTTACGCAATGTCTTATTTGCAAAATAAGCTGCCTTTGCATCATTCTCCTTAATGCAGTTTTCAATATATGCCTTATCTTTTAATAATTCTTCATAACGTTTTTGTAATGGGGCAAGCTCATCTGCAACAGCTTCACCCACGGCAAGCTTAAAGTCACCATAACCTTTTCCGGCAAATTCCGCTGTAATTTCATCGTTTGTCTTTCCTGTCACACAACCATAAATATCCATCAGATTACTAATACCAGGCTTATCTTCACCATAACGCACCTCAGCCTCGGAATCCGTAACAGCACGCTTAAACTTTCGAATGATGGTATCTTTATCATCCAATAACATGATGGTTGCATTCACATTTTCGTCTGACTTTGACATCTTTCTTGTTGGGTCCTGCAAGCTCATAACCTTTGCACTGTTCTTTCCAAAATAAGCTTCCGGTACGGTAAATACCTCTCCATAAAGATTATTAAAACGTTCTGCAATGTCTCTTGTAATCTCCAAATGCTGCTTTTGATCAATACCAACCGGTACCACATCTGCCTGATACAGCAAAATGTCAGCTGCCATCAATACCGGATAGGTATAAAGTCCAGCATTGATATTGTCTGCATGTTTTGCTGCTTTATCCTTAAACTGTGTCATACGGTTTAATTCACCCATGTAGGTAAAGCAATCCAAAACCCATCCCAACTGTGCATGTGCCGGCACATGAGACTGATAGTAGATACAGTTCTTTTCCGGATCCAACCCAGCAGCAACATACAACGCATATAACTTTCTTGCGTTCTGGCGAAATTCTGTTGGATTTTGACGTACTGTCAAAGAATGTAAATCCATTACACCATAAAAGCACTCATATTCATCACATAAATTTACCCAGTTTTTCAGGGCTCCTAAGTAATTTCCTAAAGTCAATGTTCCTGTTGCCTGCATACCACTGTAAAGTATTTTCTTTTCTTTTTCCATTTTCTAATCCCTCTCTTCTAAAAATCTATACATTATGTAAAACTTCGTGTCTTACATAAGAAAATGTCTCTTCCTCGCCCTTTTCTGCGAGCATAACAAGTAATTTTTCTAATAATGCCGCGGTCTCCGGATGTATGATGTATTTGTGACACCCTCTGCGATAATATGCAAGTGCACTGGCATCCGTATAATCCTCTTTCATGTAATTGCGACTGGCTGCAATGCGGTCTACAAACATTTCCACCACATAACGGGTCGGCATTTTCATCCCTATCATACCATCTGCTGGTGGCATTCCATAGTCAATCCAATATTCAAAATGATGCTTATTACGTCCTTTATGGTGTAGCCATGCCATAGATACACCTGTTGCTTCTCGCTCTGCATTGTTAGGACTACGCGTTCCCTGATAGTATTTACACCCTACCAAAAATTCTACCGGTGCATATTTTGAAAGATCATGCAATAATCCTTGTCTATATAAACCTAATTTAAAACAATACCCCATCACCAGATGTCTATGATGCGTAATTGTCTTAAAGTGTTCTAACGCTTTCATTATACTCCTTTCCCTCACGAAAACAAGAAATCAGTATGGATATGGATTGTGGTGCCACTTCCACACATCTTTGTTCTTCTATCGGCTGCGGAACAAAATCATCGGTCGAGCGATCCGCTGTATTCATTACCTGCATCCACTTCTTATCCTTAGATAAACCTGGCAATGAAATCCTTGCTCTCTCATAATGGAAATTGTATGCCACATATACATCTTCCTCTTCTTTGGCATAATGCCCCGTGTACAAGACACCAATAGCCTTTTGTTCATCTCCAATGTGCATCAGCCACGGTTCTGCCCCATGATAGGATAAATCCGGCATCCCCACATGGCTGTAATCGGTAAAACGCATGGCGTTTTCCTGGCGAAGCACACGATGTTCCTTTCGAAAAGCAATCAACTTTGTCAAAAAAGACGTCAATGCCTTTGCATCTGTGCTGCGTGTTCTATACTGAACCCAGCCAATCGCATTATCCTGACAATACGGATTGTTATTTCCTTCTTGCGAATTCAGGCACTCATCTCCAGCACAAATCAATGGTACTGCCTGCGCGAGCAACGTCATACAAAGACCATTTTTCACCTGCATATAACGCATCTTCTGAATCTGTTTATTTTTGGAAATTCCCTCAGCCCCATAATTAAAACTACAGTTAAAATTATTGCCATCGCGATTTTCTTCTCCATTATCCTGATTATGCTTTTCCCCATAGCAATAGGAATCATATAATGTAAATCCCGTTGTATTTGCCATATAATTCACAAAACCATACGACGCATTCTGGCGGCGTAAGAAATTGGTAAACTGCACCATAGACCCCTGCATATGATTTTGAAGCTGGCGTCCTACATACAAAAAATCATCTTTGTATTGGAAGATATGTTTATGTTCTTTTTGCTGCTGACTATTTTCCGGTATGGTCTCCACAAAAATCTTTGTATCCCGAAACCGCGGTGACGCAATGATCTGTTCTGTCGGGCAATGACACCCCAACAAATGGAATCCATCCACACCATAATGACTCACCCAATACCACAGGCAATCCATCATCAATTCCTGTGACGTTTCTGCCGAAAATGCGATTTCCATGATTACTTCCATGCCAGCCTCATGAATTTTTTGAATCATCGTACGGCAACGCTGTGGTGCTTGTATTCCTCCAAAATACGATGCTTTTGGAGAAAAATAATAAGCATCGCCATATCCCCAGTAATTGGTCTTTTCCTGTGGAACGTATGTGACAAGACTCGTTCCATTTTCATCGAGGCTCTGTCTTTTTTCGTAGAACACTTCCTCAAATTCATAAAATGGTTGAAACTCCAAAGAAGTAATCCCCAGCTTTTGCAGATACGGAAGCCCGGCTAAAATCCCGGCATCTGTCCCTTTTTCTGCGTTCTTATAACCATGCTGCATGGTAAAACCACGCATATGTAATTTGTACATTACCATGTCCTGAGCTTCGATCCATCGCCCGCGTTGTGCCGGCAGCTCATAGGTCACATCAAACGCCCCATAGCATCCGTCATCCTGTCCAAAACGCATCGTATCGTTCCAGACTTCACGTCCTGCAATGCTTGTCGCATAAGGATCCACATACAGTTGCTTTCCCTGTCGTATGCGGTAACAATAACGCTCCCATTTACTGCCCATAAGTTCCACAGAGTATACCTGTCCGATGCGATAAGCATCTGGCAGCGCAACTTCCTCTATAAGCGTTTTATTCTTACGGTCATACAAACAGATGGCACAATCCTCCTCTGTAAAAAATGCAAAGGTAAACATCATACCATCTGTCGTCTTTTTTGTTCCATATCTTTCAAAATCACCGATTCTAATCTTCATATGTCCCTTCTTACGTCCGCCTTAAACTATTAAAAATCTGTTTCTATTATACTTGAAATGTTGCTTTTTTCCAAATCCTTTCGTATAATCTTTTTAATTCCATAGGAATTATGAAAATAAAGAAGGAAAAGGAGACAGTTATGGCAAAAGATGAGGTTTTCCCAGTAGATGAAAACGATGATGATGTAGTAGTAACAATTGAAATGGATGATGGTTCTGAAGTAACCTGCGAGATTCTAACTATTTTCGATGTGAACGAACAGGATTACATTGCGCTTCTTCCTTATGAAGAAAATGGTAAAGAAGTAACCGATGATACCGTATACATTTATCGTTATCACGAAGCTGAAGATGGAACTCCTGCTTTAGAAAATATTCAATCTGACGAGGAATATGAAGCTGTTGAAGAACGCTTTGATGAATTGTTAGACGAAGCAGAATTCGACGATATGGACTGATGTCTCTTTTGCACCTTTTGCATTTCTTCCAGAAAACGCGAAGGGTGCATTTTTTTATCTTCGTATGCTTGTACATACAGCAAATATAATCTTTTTTTCGCACGCGTCATTCCCACATAAAACAGGCGACGTTCTTCTTCTACTGCAGCAGCGGTTGTCGCTTTTTTCGTTGGCAAAATGGTTTCGTTACAATCTAAAATAATAACCGTATCAAATTCTAATCCCTTCGAGCCATGCAGTGTATATAATCCAACCTTTCCTGTTTTATCTTTCACTTTTTCCTGATTGATCCGCTCCACGAAATCCCTTTTTTCTTCCCAACACAAAAGCATCTGTCCAATTGTGCCTATATCTTTTACTGCATCCTTAAAAAGTTCCACGATCTCTTTCCACTCGTCATACTGCTCTTTATTTTTCGCCTCTTTTAAAAGATAATTGTCATACCCCAAACGTTTACAAATAAAAGTCACTGCAGCTTTTCCAGATAACGTTTTCAAAAAGCTTACATCCCGCTCTAGTGTCTCAATTTTTTGTTGCATTTGTGGTTGGTTCTCATAATAGGATTTCCATGCAGAAAAGGTAATCCATTCTTTTGTAACACTAGCCCTCTGTAAATATCGATTTGGCCGGTTCATCACACGGAATAAATCTCTGCGATGCAGCATCGGACTACACAGCCGCAGATAGGAAACGATATCCTGCATCACAAAGTGCATATATGGATTTTGCATATGATCCTTTACATAAAACGGTATGTTTTGTTCCGCCAAAACCGATAGCAGCAATGTAATTTGTCGATGATTCCGATACAAAACTGCACAGTTTTCCCATGTATTCTCTTCCTGTTGCCGTGTTTTCAAGAGTGCTATCACATGTGCCATTTCCTGTTTCTCATCCTCTACTTCAACACATTCCAATACACCTTCCTCCGCCTTGATTCCATTAATTTCCTTAAAAAAGCGCTTTTCATTGTGCGAAATCAAATGCAGGGAAGCTTCCAATATCTTTTGTTCACAGCGATAGTTTTCCTGTAGTTGTATCTGTTTTATCTCAGGATAATAAGAAGAAAAAGAAAACATCAGCTCTGGATTTGCACCACGAAATCCATAAATAGACTGGTCATCATCTCCCACCATAAACAGATTATTTTCCGGCAATGCCAACAGTCGAATCATATCAAACTGCAGAGGATTCATATCCTGTACCTCATCCACAAGGATATAAGAAAAACGTTTTTGCCATTTTTCCAGAAATGCCGGATTTTTTTGCATGCGATCTTTCGTTTTTACAAGAAGATCATCAAAGTCAAATAATTCATACGCATCTTTTCTTGCCTCATAATGAGCATAGATCTGCTGTATCGTTTGCTGTGAAAAATACGCAGATTCATATTGCGACGGATCACACATCGTGTTTTTGATAAAACTGATTTCCTGTTCCATGTGCTCCATTTCTTCTTCTGCTGTGGATAACTTGCAGGCATATGCAGTTTCTTTTAAAATCTGTCTTTTTGTCTTTTGATCCATCAGACGATAGTTTCGAAAAAAAGAATCCTGCCGTAACATCCCATAAAAAACAGAATGGAACGTTCCAAAGACCACGGGGCATTCCTGCTCCATCAATCCATCGAAACGTTCCTTCATTTCAAGTGCTGCGGCCTTCGTAAAAGTAATCACCAGAATATTCTCCGGTAAAACGTGATTATTTGTAATAAGATATTGGATGCGACGAATCAGGACATATGTCTTACCACTGCCTGGTCCTGCCAATGTCAGACATGGTCCCATGCCATGACACACTGCCTCCTGTTGGGATGGACTCAGCATATAAACTCCTTACTACTCTTCGTTATTCACTTTCTTCAGACCTTATATTTATTTATGATTGTTCTTATGCAATCTCGTTTTGCAATTTTTCAATTGCTGCACGAATCCTTGCCAGGGATTCCTCTTTTCCGATGACTTCCATAATCTCTGTTGCACCACCAGGAGTCATCTGTTTTCCAGATACTGCGGTACGAACCGGCCACAATACATAGCCATTTTTGTAGCCTTTTTCTGCCACAAATCCACTGATACATGCATAAATTGCATCGTTTGTGTAATCCTCCAATTCTGTAAGTACAGGGAGAATCTCTTGTAATACAGTAAGAGAACTTTCCGGATTTGTCTTCATTTTCTTATGTGTATACATAGAAATGTCATACTCTGGTACCTGTTCAAAGAAGTCAATATGATCTGCAATATCTGGGAAAACCTCAATACGGGTCTTTACCATAGCTGCGATCTTTTTCAGGTCATAATCCTTTGTAATGACCTTGCGGATATATGGTTCTGCCATCTCGTAGAAACGGTCAAAATCCATTGCTTTTAAGTATTCTCCATTCATCCAGCGAAGCTTTACGGTATCAAATACTGCTGGCGATTTACTCATGTGATGATAATCGAACACCTTTACCAATTCTTCTAATGAGAAGATCTCCTGGTTATCTACCGGACTCCATCCAAGCAATGCGACAAAATTAATGATTGCTTCTGTCAAAAATCCCTGCTCAAGTAAATCCTCATAAGAAGAATGTCCACTTCTCTTACTTAACTTCTGATGTTCTTCGTTGGTAATCAACGGACAATGTACATAAATCGGAATATCCCAGCCAAATGCTTCATATAAACGATTGTATTTCGGAGAAGATGATAAATATTCATTACCACGAACTACATGTGTAATTCCCATCAAATGATCATCCACAACATTAGCAAAATTATAGGTTGGATATCCGTCTGATTTAATCAGTATCATATCATCTAATTCTGCATTATCTACGGTAATATCACCATAGATTTCATCTTCAAATGTCGTTGTGCCTGTACGTGGATTATTCTGACGAATAACATATGGCTTTCCGGCACGAAGATTTTCTTCGATTTCTTCTTTTGATAAAGAAAGACAGTGCTTGTCATAGATAGAAATTTCTTTTCCTGCAACGGTCTGTTTCAAACTATCTAATCTCTCCTGATCGCAGAAACAATAATATGCTTCTCCTTTTTCGATCAGTTCTTTTGCATATTTTAAGTAGATTCCCTGTGCCTGGCGTTCGCTCTGCACATATGGACCAACACCGCCATCCTTGTCCGGGCCTTCATCATGAACCAGGCCTGTACTTGCCATCGTACGATAGATAATATCTACAGCGCCTTCCACATATCTCTCCTGGTCTGTATCTTCAATACGGAGAATAAAATCTCCGCCCTCATGTTTTGCGATCAAATAGGCATATAATGCGGTACGAAGATTGCCCACATGCATACGTCCTGTTGGACTTGGTGCAAATCTTGTTCTTACTTTGCTCATCTTAAAACCTTCCTTGTTTATAACGTTTTTATCTTATCTATCATAGAAAAAAAGGGGGATTTTGTCAAACCGATTCTTTCCATAATCACACATCTTTTTTCCTCGCATACTGTAAGTATGAAGAAAAGAAAAGGCAGTCTTATGAATCCATATCGAAACAAAGAACACCCATCCTGCCGGGCCGGGAGTAATCCAAATGAATTGGAGAATTTTGCTGTAGCCATGGGATATGTTCCCTGGCAGTATTTAACAACACTTTACGAGCCTGATAAAGCCCTCAAGGTTGGTACTATCTTTCCAGAACTCAACAAACCATTTGAAGGAAGGAGAATGCGCTCATGATGCAAAATCGAAACCAGGACCAATTACTTTACTGGATTGACATGGTAAGCATTATGCTGGTCGATCTGACAGAATATCTTGATACACATCCTTTTGATGAAGTAGCCATGGATCATTATAACCATTATCAGACCCTTTACCAAAATGCCTTACAGGAATACGCAAAAGCTTATGAACCATTAACACTTTCAACAACCACTCCAGAAAACATGTGGACCTGGGGCGTTTCAAAAAATCCATGGGAAAGAGGTGCAAATTAATGTTCCATTACGAAAAAAGATTACAATATCCCATCAACATCAAACAGACGAACCCGGAGGCAGCATCTATTATTATCAGCCAGTACGGTGGTCCCGACGGTGAGCTCGGTGCATCTTTACGCTATCTTTCACAACGTTATACCATGCCATATCGTGAAGTTGCCGGCTTATTGACCGATATCGCAGTTGAAGAGCTTGGTCATTTGGAAATGGTTTCCACCATCGTGTACCAATTAACCGATGGTCTTTCACCGGAGGAAATCAAAGCCAGCGGTTATGACAAGTACTTTGTCGATCATACTTTAGGTGTCTATCCACAGGCCGCATCCGGAACTCCATTTTCTGCCGATACGTTCCAATCTACCGGAGATACCATTACCGATTTATATGAAGATATGGCAGCGGAGCAAAAAGCCCGCACCACCTATGACAATATTCTTCGTATGGTAAAGGATCCTGACATCGTTGATCCGATTCGCTTCCTCCGCGCCAGAGAAATTGTACACTTCCAGCGCTTTGGCGAAGCGATGCGTATCGTCTGTGACCGATTGGATTCCAAAAACTACTATATGTTTAATCCTTCGTATGATGCTTAACTTTTATGTGAAGATCATATAAAAATCAACAAAAGAAGCCTTATACAAACAGTTTTTCTGTTCCTATAAGGCTTCTTACCATTTCTTTTTTACATCTGATAGAAATTCAAATTTTCACGCAATTCCGGTGTCATCTCACCACCCTCACGTTTGTATTTTTCATATAATCCCTGTAAGCGTTTATGACTTCTCGCATTGTTTGTCTCAAACCTCGAAATGGAATCCGCAAACATTGGATTGCCACGCAAATCCGCACGATAAAGTTTTGCAAACGGACAATAGGTAAACATAATTTGACGTACATAACGATTGAGGCGGAAACCACCTTTCGCTTCGTACTTAATCCAGTTCTGATAATCTTTCACAAAAACTTCCCGGAAATTATTTTTCGCACGCGATAACGCGCCCTTAATCTGATCTTTCGTCTCTGCAGACAATTCTCTGTTTTTACGATAGAATTGCAAATAATCATAATAATCACTTGTCAGAGAATGCTCACGTAAATCATTCCAACGTACACCCTGAATCTTTCTACACATTTCCCAGCGATATCTTCCACAGTTTTCCAAAATAGCTTCCTGAAGATCGACCGCCGTAAAAATTGGAACCATAAAACGTGCTGGTGTATCGTTTCGCACGCTTGCCGTTTCCTGCCACATCATCGCACGTGTTCCCGCATTTGGCATTAAAATGACATCCGGCAGAATTTCTTTCATAATCATTTCGTTCTTTAGCAAGTCCCCGGTAGTTTGTTGTGGAAACATCGGGCGATAGAATAACGAGTAATCCACTTTACGCACAGCGTTAAAAGCATCCTCTAAACGTTCTGCTGTAACGAGCATCTTGTCTAAACTATTAAACAAATCCTTCTCCGTCAACAACGGTGAAAACATTGTAATATTTCCATATGTCACACGATTGACCGAAACGAACATATTTTCAAGCTCATACTTGGCTTTTGCTTTCTGATCCAACTTCATGCGCTCGATCTCATCTTTTGTCCATTCACCTCTACGCAATCCATCCGTCAGATATGCGGTATAATCCATGTCAAATTCATTTTTTGACGGTTCTTTTTTTCCTTCGTAAACAGCTTGTAACCATGAAAAAATCGTAAAGACATGCTCAGAAGCGCACATATCCAAATGAGCTGATAGCTGGTAGAGTTCACTTGTCTTATCCTCTCCTAGATATCCCTGATCAAGATAGGCAAAATTGAAAAACATTTCCATCACTGGTGTGATTTTCTTTTTATGTTCCATTGCCTGCATAAAGCAGTCCCAATACAGTTCATAGAATACTTTTCTAACCTGTTTGCGCAGGCGATATGCCTCTTCATCCTTGTTGTCCGCATCCTTTACTTTTTCGTAGGATACAAAAAGATCTCGCATCGTCTCAAACTTTTCATTTTCATAGCCTGCATATTGTAAAATATACTCTAAGTCCGTCTGACATACCTGCTCTTTTGCGCTCTTCTTTTCTGTATTTGATGCATATTCTTTTTTACAAGTCTCTAGCAATTCCTCTGTATAGATTCCTAATTGCTCTGCACAAAGGAGTTGCTCCTCTATTAATTTTTTTATTTCACCATCGTCTGCCCCCTGTGCTTTGACAGCACTTTGCAGTTCCAATGAAGCATGAAATAAATCGTTTCGTATTTCGCTGACCAAGGCATCTCTATTATTTCGCAAAAAGACAGACATTTCACGGATACCACGTGCAATACGATGCATCTGTGCAGATGCCTCCATAATGGCTCCAATGCACAAATCTTCATCCGTTTCCATCAATTTCAGATAAGCATCAAGCTTTCCTCGAATCAGACTGTTACTGCTGTTGATTTCCCAGTTCTCCGCTTTATGCTGCATCTCAAGCGGTACAATACTCTCCACATCCAAAGAAGGCTTTGCTTCCACTTTATTGCGGGCACAAAGGTAAATGTACTCTTCATACATATGATCTGCCGATGTTAAAAACTGACGTACCTTATGATACATATCTGCATAAGCGCAGAACATCTGGTGTCTCTGTAATAATGCGCTACGCAAAAAGATTTTGCGCATTTTCGGTTCTGCTGTCAAAAACTGTTTTAGATCATTGACCCCCTCACACGGAAAAACATACAGTGTAACATCACTGTTTGCTTCGTAATCGCAGATAAACCAATCCTGTTCCAAAATACCAATAATAGAATTTGGTCCTAACGTAGTCTCCTCAAACTCATGGCAAAGCGTTACGGTTCCCTCCTGCACAATATACCAGGCGCTCACTTTGTCTTTTCTCTTTGCAACTTTTTCCCCTGCTTTCAGATGAATAACTTCCATCTTTCCGCTCCTTTCAAACACCTAACAAATCTTTTACTTCTCATCCAGACCACACAACTTATCTACCGAAGATATAATTTCTATAATTTCCGGCACATAATGTTCATGCTCTGTCATCAGACGGTCAATTTCATTTCTCTCGCTTTGCACAATCTTGCGATTTTCTTCCATATGCGCTCTGATTTTTTGTCTGCGCTTCACAAGATTATGCTTGATTTCCACCATTTCCTGATCATCAATCAATGCTTTTGTCTGTGTAAGCCAGATTTTACGGTCATACAAATCAATACGCTGCAGCAATCGTATCAGCCGGCCATTAAAATATTCCAAATCATCATTGTTGCGCAAAAACTTTTCTTTTTCTCTGACTGCACTTGTATATTGTTCCCATACATAATTTAACTCTGTCGAATTATGTATGCCAAATTTATCTTTTGTATATTCCACGGCTTTTGTCACATTGACATATTTCATGCACACTACATTCAAAAGACTAATTGCCTGATTTTCATTCCGCGTTGCCTGACGCATCTGTTTCTGTAAATACAGACTACGAAAATAAATCATTGCTCCGCCAAGGGCACCCACAAAAAACAGCACCAGAAAAGCAACCGTCAAATCCATTTTTGCCATAAATTGCAACACAAATAAAAGAATGAGCAGTGTTACATACAATAGAAACAATAACACCGAAGCTCTTTTTAGGATTTTACGTTCACCGGTAATGGCTTCCCTTTCAATCTCCCATTGATTCTTCTGCGCTTCTAAAATATTTTTATCTCTGCGCACCTTGTCCTGATAACGCTCGTTATCCAGTAAGCGATGAATGGTCTGTGGAATATCATCCTCTTCCTGCTCCATCAACATAAACTGTTCTTCTGATATTTGATAGGTTGCCTTTTCGTACGCCTGGCGCGCTGCATTCAGCTGTTCGATATTTGTTGCAGCTTCACGGATAGATTGGCGCATCTCCTCCGGCAGACCTTCAATTGTCTGTATGTCGGTCAGATAGGATGTTACAATACGATATTCTGTTTTTTCTCCCTCGATTTCCTTGGTCAATGCAATGATCTGTTCACACGAATCCAGAATATAGTGTTCCAATTTCTTCGGATCATTCCAGTTATCGATCGTCTCAATCTCCTGATAGACCTTTGCAAATGCCTCGTCAATCTCCTGTTCTTTTTTACGTTTCTTTCCAAAAAATAGCATCTGTTTCTCCCAAATGATATCGCTTTATTAAATACGACACAAATGATTGTAATCTACTTTCCATCGATCCAGAATCGGACCGATTACATTTTCTCTATCTTCGTCCCTCTGTAATGCCTGCTGAATTTTTTCATCAAACACATGGATTTGCTCTTTGGCACTTAGCATCGTGACTTCTTCGCATATTTCATCCACCATATCCTGTGGAATAAAATATGTGTCAACCAGTTCCTTAAAATGTGTTTCGTCCTTGTTACAGCGAAGTGCTGCAAGCATAGAACGAAGGGATTGCACTTTATGATTGCGTTTGTATGCCTCCTCAAAGCAGAGTGATGCCTCTCCAAAAAAGAACAAACGCCCATATGCCACGCCTAAATTATGCCACACATCTCCCTCAAAGACAGTTGCTCCATGTGTTACTGCCGGGTCATCCAGCATTTTTTCATATTCATAAATAGCGTCCACAATCTTTTCTTTTTCCATCAAACGATCTGCACGCATCTTCTGACATTCCGTTGGACTTTTATTTTCAAATGACGCAATTGCCTGCAAAACATCCCGAATTTCCACACTGGTCAGATAGCCATTATAGGTCAGAATCTGCCCTATAAAAATATGAAGTGGTGCCTGCTGTGAAATCGTATCCAATAGCTGTTTCTCTAAATCACGCGCCCCCAGTTCTCCGCCAATCCAGCGGCACAGCTCTTTCGACGCAAACTCTGTATTCAAAAGATACACATTGTGTGCAATATAATAGCTCAGCTCTTCCAGAGAATAGATATTGAGTGCGCCATCCTCAATAAAATATGGATTTGCCGCTATGGATTGTTTGCATAAGATTAATTCACCCATTTCGTTTTCTCCTTACTCCAGGCAGATTGTATGTTCCCATGTCCGGTTTGAGGACGGTGCAATCTCACCAAATCCGAGATCGCGAATGGTAATTTTCACTTTACAGTCAGATTCCGGTACCGCAGTAATGCGCAATCTTGTTGTACGGCGTTCCCGCTCTACCATATCTGTCAGCTCCAGCAATTCCACATGCGCTTCCCGGCTCTCCGGTCTTTGAATCCACACTTCGATTTCTGGTGTACCATCCAAAATGACCTCACATTCACCGACTGCATCAAACCAGCTTTCGCCCGCTGTAATTAATGTAAAAAACTGCATTTCATTCCGTATCAACACCTTTAAATACAGATTCAGCTTTAGTTCATTATCCCCAATATATACAAATGGCCAGTCTCTTTTCTCATCCTTGATAAAGCCAGCATAGCAGGCGCCCTTAGAATACAGATTTTTACCTAAAAATACCTTTCTGGTATGACAGAGGTATTGCAGTGATGTTTTCATCCAATCACCGTCAAATCCATCTCCAATCAGATAAACGGAAGACACAACCTGTCCCGCCATGATTTGCTCTGCAATATTTTTAAATTGTTCATCCTTTTGATCCAGTAATTTGCCATTATTTTTTTGTTCTAAGGTAATGACTTGTGGCGTTGTGTGCAGATTACGATGCAGACAGCAAGACATCATGTCTGATTCCGTGTAATCAAAAAGTACAACGTCATGTAAAAAAGTATCCGGCTGCTGGCTCAGTGCATAATAATAAAAACTCTCCCGTCGATCTACAAGCAAAAGCTTTTCCGGTTCAAAACCAAGCTTTACCATCACAGTGGAAAACAATTCCATATAAGAAACACTCACGCGATCCACACAAATTGTCATTCGTGCCAAAGGCATCGTGGCATGCACACTACCAGCCAATGAAAAAACACGTTTAAGATAAATCGTCAGCAAGTCGGCTGCATCATATTTTTCGTGTTCCAAAAAAACCTCTTCTTTTGCTTTCGCTTTGGTCAAAAGATTGTCTACACCCAGCGCTTCCCCTGCCTTGATGCGCATTTTGGCATCATGTCCAAAGAACCACTGACCCACACCTTTTCTCTTCGCCAACACCATCGGTATCTGGTAGCTCTCGCTTCCCATGATGGTACTGATTGTCTGCGGCTCCGTCATATGCTGTTGGTAAATACTGAGCATGGTATATTTATCGCTGATATCAATACCAAGATACAGTCCCGCTTTCTGCTGTTCCATAGTCGCCTCTTATACTGTAGTAAATAGTTCCTTTGTTACATAATCCAGACCCTGATACTGCTTCATCAAAGCAGCCAGCTGTCCGTCTTCATGATACAGATACGCATTCTGCATCGCATTTAACATATCATATCGATCCAGATTTCCATCTTTTAAATCACTTGAAATGCTCAGATCATCTGCACTCACTGGCAAATCTGAAACAGCATCCGCATACAATTCGTAGTGAATGGTCTCCCCGAAAAAGACAACAAATTGTTTCACAAAAATGCCTTCGTACATCTCTATCATTTCTTCCGTAATCGCTTCTTTTCCATCAAACTGATAGGTAATCGTGATCCGCTCTCCCGGATTTCCGCGATATTCCACGAAATGCTTATCATACAGATGATACTTGATAATCAGCCGATGATCGATATCTTTATAGAATTTAAAGTAAACATTGCGCAAAATGTAGTATTGTAACAACTGATCCAGAATTGCATATTCCTTGTCATCTAGTGCATCTAACGTAGACAGATATTTCATATACGCCAGCTTACAACTTTCTTTTAACGCAACACCTTTTGAAAAATAATATGCCAGATATGCAAACAACTTCATTGGCACCTGGTCTTGGGATAACATATACGCATGCGCCCAATAATTCAGATACGCCTCTATTAACATCCGGTCCTTACCACGGGCAAGGTAGGAATCATAAATCTCCGGTGTCTGTTTTACCTGACTTTCTGCATATAATGTCTGGAATAAAATATTTTCTTCCAAATCTACCACAGACATCTGCTGTTCCTTTGCTTTTTGCCAAAGGGCAATCATATCTTCACTTGGTCCCACAAAATTTTGTGCCAAATAAGATATCGTAGCCGGTGATGTCTGTTCTTTTTGTAGCAGATATCCGCATAACGCCAACAGGAAATCATCCTTTTCAAATTCTGTAGCTAGAATCTGCTCATTACACATTTGCAACAACAAACGTTCATCGACTTGAAGACCATAATATTGCTGCATCAATGCATAAGCACGCGCATAGTCCTGACGCTGTATAAATAGTGAAATCACAAAGCCTCTTGTGGCTGTTTCTAACTGACCGACCGCCGCATCTTTTGCAAAATGTTCTTCTAACATTTCTTCTCGGCAATGATTCTGCAAAAATCCAATAAATTCGCTATATTTACTCTGTTTATAACACTCTGCCACTACCGATGATTTCAAAAACACCTGCATCCGTTTTACATCATCTAATGTATAATCATCTGCTCTTTGTTTTTTGGCAAAATCTGCAAGGATAAATGGCAATGATAACGGTGAAAGCTGTTGCAAGCGTTCCATAAAACGCTCCGGATACATCAAACGCTGTAGTGTAAACGCCTTATGATCGCAAATCAATGTACCATCTTTTTTCTCAAGCATCAGCTGATACTGCCCCGGCAAAATCGGAACATAAGCCTGATGATTCTGTACTGGAATCACAATTGGCATTTCATACTGCTCCTGATACACAAAAGCTCGTGTAATATCCGGGTAGAGACAAACCAGTTTTTTCATGAAAACCATACCAGAAATCAAGTGCGACATTTCCTCATCCACCACACCCATTTCCAGCACATTTTGATAAATGATTGCCAGATTATCATTCATCCGGTTTGCCTTCATCTGTTCTATCGCAAACAATTCAATACTGCGTAAATATTGCTCATACAACTGCGGTATCTTTTTACGGTCTGAAATAATATTTGCATAAAGCAATGCCTTTTTTTGATATGGCAGATTACAGCTATAACGAAAATACATCGTAACCATCTGTGGCAGTTCTTCTGTGCTGTTATCCGGCATAGAAAGCATATAAGCCTCATACAGACCACTCAGGCGTAAATCAAGCGCAATCGCCTCTCGATACCAATGCAAATACTTTTCCTGATACATCTGATTGCGAAGCAAATACGCTACCATCGTAGAAAAAGCTTCCTCGCTCTTTTCTACTTCATATGCCTTACAGGCGATTTCAAAGATATGTGCGTCAAAATCTTTCACGCTTTCAAGCACATGGAAAATCTGCATCGCCATATCTTTTGTATATGTCACATGGTGCGCTGCCCAATATAACACCTTAACTGCCTGTGGTGTAAATTCATGTAGCAAATATGGATCCTGCACATACATTGCATATGCTTCGATATATAAAAATGGTGTATCATGATCCGCATTGATCCACTGGTTTATGTCTTTTAATTTACGTGATGGGTTCTCCATATATGTCTCACGTAAAAAAGATAAAAACCAGAATAGGCGCACATCCTCCGGATGTTCCCTAAAAATCATCTCAATCTCTTTTGTCAGGCGATCCACATAGGATTTTTCCTGTTCAATCAAGGTACAAAGATATAAAAGATATGCCCACAACACACTTGACTTATCTGCGATTTCCCGCTTCATATCAGAAATAATCCAAAGTGCTTCCTGCCGTTTTTTGTTAACAATGAGGCACTGTGCTTTCATAAGCATATACCATGCATGATTGGGACGACGCTCTAAAAGCTCATCTAAAAGTGCCACTGACTGGTCGCACCAGGCTCCTGTCGTAATTTCGCGGAAACGATATTTCTTATATATCTCGGTCAACTGTGCAAGACATTTCTTATCCCTTCTCCAAGGGAATTCCTTAATCTCATCTTCACAATCAAACGTTGCCATAATCTCAATCACACGAATGGTTCCCTTGCAGGAAAATGTAATCCGTGCGCGATTGATTCCGGCATGCATGCGATTCTTATGTATATAGTAATTGAGAAGCATGGTGCTTCCCAAAAAATAATCTGTCGTAATAACATCTTTTTCTACGGTAACAAACGGACTGTCACTCTCTACGGCAATCTCAATGTGTCCCCATGTGTTTTTTGCGATAACAAGTGTTTCTTTTCGGTTTTCTGTCACACGATAAAATGCTTCTTTTCGCTCACGTACTGTAAAATCAACCGCATCTTTCACGCCGACAGCTACTAGAAACTCTTCTAAATTGGCTGCTGTTGGCAAAGCTTTTCGATAGCCGGTATAGACCATCTGTACTGTTTTTTCCTGACGTGATATGAACTTTTCAAATGGTGCAGCATAAAACAGCTGCATTGCTTCGCTCCAATGCCCCTGTGCAAGTGTTGCAAAATCTTCAAGTGTTGCTATCTCTCCAATGGAAGCGTAAAGATGTTCCGTCTCAAATTGAACATCAAAAGGAAGGCGACACTCCCTCTGGTTACATACGATTGTAAAATAACCTGTAAGGCAATCCCCTTCTCGATAATCCTGACCTAGCACTTCAAAACGTATGGTCGCTTCCATGCCATCAAACTGAGGCTTTGGAATCCGTATATATGGATTGGAAGAATATACAATACCACGTATGGGAACTTCGTTGGTTGAGCGCATTCCAAACTCGCCCTGTAATCGTTCTCCCTGTTTACCAACCAGTGTTACGGTCTCTTCTGAAAATGCTATCTGCGGCCTTCTATTGTCAAATTTATCTTCTGACATACGCCAGATTCGTTTACGCAAAATATGACACCCTTTTCCTGCCGTTTTATCTTCTGTCGGTTGCAATTTCCGACGAAAAAAGACTATAATGAATTATAAACTATTTCGAAAGGACATGCAAATAAACTTTGTCCTTCACAGGAGGAAAACATGCTAACACACAAAGACCATTTTCATGGAAGTGATTTAGAAAAAATAGAACAGATTTATGGCATTCGCAAAGAAGACATCATCAGTTTTTCTGCCAATGTCAATCCCCTTGGTATTTCACCGAAATTACGTGAACATCTCGCCAGTCATATCGACTGCATCACCTCATATCCAGACCGCGAATACACGACGCTTCGAAAGCGTATGGCAGATTATGTTGGTACAGAAAAAGAAAACATTATCGTAGGCAATGGTTCCACGGAACTCATCTCACTTTTTATTCAGATTGAGCATCCGAAAAAAGCAATGATTTTAGGACCTACCTACTCAGAATATGAACGTGAAGTCTCACTCGGTGGTGGTACCACTGTTTATTATCCACTCAAGGAAGAAAGCGGTTTTAAACTAGACACTGCACATTTCACTTCCAAATTAGACGATACCATAGATCTTTTAATTCTATGCAATCCGAACAATCCGACTTCCAGCTGTATTTTATCGGATGATATGCGTACCATTCTTGATGTCTGCAAAGAACATGGCATTTTTGTTATGGTAGACGAAACCTACATCGAATTTGTAGATGATGTAAAGCACACAAGTGCTGTTTCCTTAACAGCTTACTATAATAATATCATCATCTTGCGTGGAACAAGTAAGTTTTTCGCTGCACCCGGACTTCGTCTCGGCTATGCTATTACGGGCAATGAAGATTTGCTGCGCAATATGAACCAGCGAAAAAATCCATGGATGATCAATTCTCTCGCTGCAATTGCCGGAGAGCTTATGTTCCAGGATGAAGCATATATTCAGAAAACACGCACTTTAATCCAACAAGAACGCACACGCTGCTATGAGACTTTAGCAGAATCCAAGCGTTTTCATCCCTACAAGCCAACCGCTAATTTTATGCTGATGCGTATTGTAGACGAAGATTTAAATAGCAGCATCTTGTTTGATCGTGCCATTCGAGAAGGACTTATGATTCGCGATTGCTCAACCTTCCCATTTTTAAATGACAAATACATCCGCTTCTGCTTTATGAACCCAGAAGATAACAGCCGTTTATTAGATTGTCTATTACGTTAATTTAAATATTATGCATAAAAAGCACTGCAACATGATTTATGAATCATCCTGCAGTGCTTTTCTTTTTATATACAGTTTTTATTTATTCTGAAAGTATTCATGAATACCCTTTGCAGCTGCTTTTCCTGCACCCATTGCAAGAATTACGGTTGCAGCGCCTGTTACAGCGTCACCACCTGCATATACTGCTTCTTTTGAAGTTGCACCATCATCTTCACAGATAATACAGCCTCTGCGGTTCACATCCAATCCCTTCGTTGTAGAAGAAATCAGAGGATTTGGTGAAGTTCCCAGTGACATAATCACGGTATCTGCTTCTATTTCATATTCAGATCCCGGAATTTCAACAGGGCTTCTTCTTCCCGATTCATCTGGTTCACCTAATTCCATCTTAATGATACGTATGCCCTTTACGCAACCTTCTTCATCAACCAGAATTTCTGTTGGATTCTGCAAAAGATCAAAGATAACGCCTTCTTCTTTTGCATGATGTACTTCTTCCACACGTGCTGGCAATTCTGCCTCGCTACGACGATATACAATATGTACCTCTGCACCAAGACGAAGTGCTGTTCTTGCAGCATCCATAGCTACGTTTCCGCCGCCGACAACAACGACCTTTTTGCCGCGTGCAATCGGTGTATCATAACCTTCCTTGAAAGCTTTCATAAGGTTATTTCTTGTAAGGAATTCGTTTGCAGAGAACACGCCCTTTGCCTGTTCTCCAGGAATGCCCATAAATCTTGGAAGACCTGCTCCAGAGCCAATAAATACTGCCTCAAATCCTTCTTTTTCCATCAGTTCATCAATGGTAACGGAACGACCGATGATAACATTTGTCTCAATCTTAACGCCGAGAGATTTTACATTTTCTACTTCCGCAGCAACGACCTTGCTCTTTGGAAGACGGAATTCCGGAATACCATAAACGAGTACACCACCTGCTTCATGAAGTGCCTCAAAAATAGTAACATCATAACCGAGCTTTGCTAAATCTCCGGCACAAGTAAGTCCTGCAGGACCGGAACCAATGACAGCTACCTTATGACCATTCTTTTCTGTTGTTCCCTGTGGTTTGATATTATTTTCTCTCGCCCAATCAGCAACAAATCTTTCCAGCTTACCGATGGAAACAGCCTCTCCCTTAATACCACGAATACACTTGCCTTCACACTGACTCTCCTGTGGACACACACGACCACAAACTGCCGGAAGGGCAGAGGACTCACTGATAACTTCATATGCTTTTTCAATATCGCCTTCTTTTACAGCGGCAATGAAGTCTGGAATCTGAATAGATACAGGACATCCCTTGATACACTGCGCATTTTTACAGTTCAAACAACGAGAAGCCTCTTCCATAGCTTCTTCTTTATTGTATCCCAAACATACTTCTTCAAAGTTTGTAGCACGAACCTTCGAATCCTGCTCACTAACTGGAACTTTTACCATTACATCCATTATTCGTCACCTCCACAATGTCCGCATCCGCCGTGGTGTGTATCACCTTCCTGTAAAGCAAGCATCGCGCGACCTTCTTCTGTCTTATACTGCTGCTGTCTGGACATTGCCTGGTCAAAATCTACCAGATGACCATCGAATTCCGGTCCATCTACACAGGCAAATTTTACCTGATCGCCTACTACAAGACGACATGCTCCACACATTCCTGTTCCGTCTACCATAATTGGATTCATGGATACAATCGTAGGAATACCAAGTTCCTTTGTAAGCTTACAAACAAATTTCATCATAATCATAGGACCAATTGCTACGCACCAGTCAAACTCCTGACCTTCATCAACAAGTGCCTGTAACTGATTTGTTCCCATACCATGGAAGCCATAACTACCATCATCTGTTGTCACACAAAGTTTTGTGGCAACTTCACGCATTTCGTCAACATAGAACAGCAGATCTTTTGTACGTGAGCCCATGATTACTGTTGTTTCTACGCCATGCTCTTTTAACCATTTTACCTGTGGATATACTGGTGCTGTACCAACACCACCGGCAATAAAAACAATTTTTTTCTTCTTTGTTTCTTCCAGATTTTCTTCTACACAAAGTTCTGACGGCTGACCTAATGGACCAACAAAGTCCATAAAGCTTTCTCCCACTTCCAGATGTGACATTCTTTCTGTAGATGCGCCAACAGTCTGGAATACAATAGTAATTGTACCTGCTTCTCTGTCATAATCACAAATTGTCAGTGGAATTCTCTCTCCCACCTCATCAATCTTTGCAATGATGAACTGTCCTGGCAGACAGTTATCTGCCACTCTTGGCGCCTTCACATCCATCAAGAAAATCTTGTCCGCAAGTTTTTCTTTTTTTACGATTGGATACATAGTTGTCCTCCCATTTTCTTATTTTCTATTTTATATGCTTTTTGCGAGGTAACGATACTTCCAGGCAAACACTGCATAAAAATACGTATTTTATTAGCTGAAATATACGAGTTCATCCTCTGGCTTTTCAGCTGGCTTTAGTTCGATGGGATAAAGAATTGGTCCTCTCCCCTTATATTCTTTGGCAAATTCTACTTTGATTCTTGCCGTAAGATCAATCCATGAACGATGCTCTGGTGTATTTTCCATACCCGTCTTGCACATCATACCAAGGAATGTAATATCTTCAATACAACAAGTCATTGCAAAACGTCCTGGCACAATAACGCCACGTTTTAATTTGCCATCCTTCGGATTATAAACAAGTCCTAAGAAATGTACTGTCTTGCCGTCATATTTCTTTGGATTTTCCATACAATCCATAAACCAGAGTGCATAATCTGCATCTGAAATCTCGATAACATCTGCATTGATGTCAAATGGCAATTCTTCTTCGCGGTCATCAATCGTTCCGTCAGCTCTTTCATAAACAATCTGAGCCGGACGATTGACCGCCTTAATATTGCCACGGAACTTACTCTTTGGCGTGTCATCATCACAGCGATTGATAATAACAACCTCGGCACGGAAAAACTGTTCCATCATCATTGGACGCATATTTGCCATATACATCTCAAATGTTGTGGCATCTACCGTTGCAAGAGACTGCACGATAACCCAGTTACGAGGTAATTCCATTTCATAGACATCCCCTACGCCCCAGGTACCATTGTATTCAATAAATACTGCATCCGGACGATACTCATCTGCAATTTCCTGCAAATGCTCTGTGTTAAAATCAGCTTCTGATTCAACCATTGCTACAGATGCATTGATTGTTTTTAGCTTTTCTGTATCGTACTCGATATCGCCATCCTCACAGGCAATAATTAAAATGCGATCATCATCTTCTGCAAAACCATTTTCAAATAAGGTTTCCTGAATCAATGTGGTTTTTCCACTATCCATAAAACCTGTGAAAAAATATACTGGTATCTCTGCCATAATCTATCCTCTCTCTCTTATTCTCGTTTTAAAATAGCAAGAGATCTCTTGTTATGCATTATGCAATGCCAAAGAGTTCCTCTAATTGATGTTCATCAATACCTGTTCCAATAACAACAAGACGTCCTGTATAATCCGGCTCTCCTGTACGAAGTTCATATTCGCCATCTACCAGATCAAAGTAAATCCATGTGCCATCAGTAGACTGTACCATTCCTTTTGAACGGATAACTGTTCCATAATCTTCTGTTTCTGCAAAGGCTTTCAACGCATGCTCAATCGTTGCACGTTCAAAAATGTGTGGTGTCTCTTTGCCCCAGCTTGTAAATACATCATCTGCATGATGGTGCTCATGGTCATGATCGTGACATCCGCAAGTACATCCTTCACCATGCTCGTGATGATGGTCATGGTCGTGATGATGGTCGTGGTCGTGATCGTGCTCATGCTCGTGATGATGCTCGTGCTCGTGCTCATGTTCATGGTGATGGTCATGATCGTGATCGTGATGGTGCTCATGCTCATGAGCCTCGTGTGCCGCTTCTGCCAGAGTCTTCATTTCAAGATTATCCTGTCCTTCGATAACCTTTAAAATCTGACTTCCCTGAATTTCATCCCAAGGTGTTGTAATAATCGCAGCTTTTGGATTGAGCTTTTGAATCTGTTTTACGCAAAACTCCAGCTGTTCTGGTGTAGCCTTCTGACTTCTGCTCAATACAACCGTTGTCGCATATTCAATCTGGTTATTAAAGAATTCTCCAAAGGCTTTCATCTGCTTCGATGCCTTTAATGCATTTACAACCGTAACAAGTGCGTTTACCTTAACATCATGTGTCTTTTCTAAATCAATCACAGACGCCATAACATCTGATAATTTGCCTACACCTGATGGCTCTATCAAAATACGGTCTGGTGAAAATTTATCTAAAACTTCCTGTAAATTCTTTGCAAAATCTCCTACCAATGAGCAGCAGATGCAACCAGAATTCATCTCTGAAATCTCAATACCGGAATCTTTTAAAAATCCACCATCAATACCAACTTCACCGAACTCATTCTCTATTAATACAAGTTTCTCACCAGTGTAAACTTCATCAATCATTTTCTTGATAAATGTTGTCTTACCTGCTCCTAAAAATCCAGAAATAATGTCAATTTTTGTCATAATTTCATCCTTCTTTCTCTTGACTTTCTGCTTATAAATATAGCAACATATATTATAGCATAAATCCATTTGTGTACAATGGTCGAAATTTTCCTTTTGTGGAAAAAAAGATTATGCAAAAACCACAAAATATTTTTTTAAAATGGAGGGTAATTCTATGGATCCAAAGAGAGAACATCACAAAATATTAGCCGATCAGTTGATTAAAAATCTGGCAAAACGTCATATGGAAGGATTTTATTGTGAGACACCAGAAGAGGCATGTAACCTCGCTTCTTCGCTTATGAAACAAGGTTCTTCTGTATCCTGGGGTGGTACGATGACCATGAAAGAAATTGGCTTAGACAAACTCATTGCCAGCCGTTCCGATCTGGTTGTATATGACCGTGCTAATGCGAATTCGCAGGAAGAAATTGATGAAATCTATCGCAAAACTTTTTCTGCAGATAATTTTATCATGAGTACAAATGCCATTTCCCTTGATGGGCAACTGGTAAATATTGATGGCACAGGCAATCGTGTTGCTGCACTTATCTTCGGGCCAAAGCAAGTCATTGTCATTGCCGGCATGAATAAAGTCTGCCATGACTTAGATTCCGCTATGGTGCGCGCAAGAAATATCGCATCCCCACCAAATGCTCTTCGCTTTGACAAAAAAACACCTTGTACTGCAAACGGAAGCTGCGGAGACTGCCTCTCTAATGATTGCATCTGTAATCAGATTGTAATCACCAGAAACAGCCGTGACGAAAACAGAATCAAAGTAATCCTTGTAGAAGGTGAATGGGGTTACTAAAATAACCCACAAATGCCTGCCATTCCTGTTCTCACAGAAATGGCAGGCATCTTTTATCTGTATCCTAAATATTCTAAGAACCCTTCGCATCCAGCCACAATATCGCGATATGTTGCTTCGAAGTCTCCCGTATACCACGGATCTGCCACATCATCTGCTTCCTGCAAGCACTGATTTTTCTTATAATCTGCAAAAGAAAGGTTGAAATCCGTGAAGAGCAAATCAACATTTCCGATGCTTCTCCCAGAATGCGACTGCATCCCGCAGCCAGCCATCTGCCGCAGTATCTATCCCCAGGCCAAAGCCATGACCCAGCTTATCATACATGACGATATCGACATTTTCCTGCCCCAGCGCTTTCCTGATGTCCGGGATGATTTTCTCCACGGCCGCAAAACCGGTAGGGTCATCCCGCCCGACCCTGGAAAATACAGCAAGCCCCTTGTCCTTCTCGTGAACCTTAAGCTCCCAGTGCAGGCCATAGATGGGGAAGATGGCGGCGGGCCTTGGCAGATTATGTTTATGGCAGCAGTCCTTATAATCAGAAAATGCGTAGGCTGTCGTCATCAGGCCTCCAGCGGAGAACCCGAACATACCAAAGCCGTCCATCGTATAGCCGTACTCTGCCTGATGCCCTATCAGATACCTTACCGCCGGCAGCACATCCTTGGATGCCTCCTCGCCCTTGGCCTGCGGTTCGGTTTCATGCAGCTCCACATTCACACGGTAGACCAGCACAAACACACTGTATCCCCTCCTGTGCAGCTCCATGGCTGCCGGGATGCTCTCCAAATAAGAGGCTACGCCGTCAAACCCGCCGCCCGCAATCTGCACAGCCACGGGCTTCCCTGGCTTCCCCTGGAACAGGATCCCCTGTACCTTTCCCTTGTCGGGATCACGCCTTACCTCATCCTCCGCATAAAGCCCGCTGATGAAATGCACCTTTTTCAGCCCTTTCTGCTCCACGACATAGTTGAAACCATCCACGATGCTCTGCGCCTGTGCGGGCTGCCCGATAAGATTGCACAAACCATGGACGCTCATGCCTGACATGGCATATATTTCCTTTGGCGACCCGGTCTTCATAAAAAGCTCCGGCCTGCCCTCCCATACGGGATGCTGCAGGAAGAACGCCATCTTGTCATTGATCGTAGCCCTGCGGAACCCTCCCGCGTCATTGTAAAACTCCGATTCCTTTACCTTCGGCATATGCTTGACGCCTAAGATTGCCGGCCAGAACAGCCCTTTGTACTTACCCATGTTTTTTCCCTCCTTATCTATTTCAGAACGGTCTCGGAAACTCCATAAAGCCCGAATCTCCGCTCTTTTTGTACTTGTTACTTTTTTCGTTTCCTCCCATTTTCAGAGAAGGATTTTAAATTTTTTCAGCAAATTTTAAAAAGGTCAAATGTTTTATAATTTTATAAAACACTTGACCTCTCAAAGTTCACTCTTCCTGTTCTTGAAAAAATTATTTCCGATGTGCCTCCCAGAATTCCACTGCCTCTTCAAGCCAATGAGGTACTATGGTATTGGAACCAATACCAAATCCATGTCCGAGATTATCGTAAATCCGTACAGACACATTGTCCTCACCCAACACGGATTTCAATTGCGGAAGTCTCTTCTCTACATTTCCGAATCCGTATTCGTCCTCGCGCCCTGCGATGGAAAATACCGCCAGTCCCTTATCCTGCTCAAGCGCTTTCACATTCCAGTCCAGACCATACATCGGGAAAATCACTTTTGGTCTCGGCAGTTTTACTTTGTGACAGCAGTCCTCGTAATTTGCGAAGGAATATGCCGTAGTCATCATGCCGCCTGCCGAGAAACCGAATATCGCATAGTCATCCATATCCACAGACAGTTCCTGCTCATGATCCTTCAGATAACGGATTACCTGCACCAGCTCCCTGACCGCTGCCTGCCCCTGTTTTTCCTGTTCCGTTTCTCCCAGCTGTTTGCCAATCGGGTAACTGATTACCAATACGGAGTACCCCAACTTGTGTAATTTCATTGCCACGGGATATCCCTCGCAGTCCGTCACATTACTGATAAATCCACCTCCTGGAATGACCACCGCCAACGGTTTTCCTTGCTTTCCTTTGTAAAACATTCCGGTCAAATGAGACTGATATGGATTCTGTTCTATCATTTCTTTCGAGTTAATATCGGAAATCAACTGCGCCTCTCCACTTTCCACAAGCCGGGTCAGGTAATTAAAAGCCTCCAGTGCATTTTCCATCTGATCACTTCTGCCCTGCGCTTTTAGAAAATCTGCATATTTTGCCGGGGCAATCGCTTTTAACACGTTATCCTCAACATTAAAAAACATATGCTTATAGCCGCCAAACACCGGATGCTGCATAAAAAATGCCATTTTATCATCTTTTTCCGCTTTCCGGAATGTTCCGTCTGCCTGATAATAATCTTCCTTTTTTATATTCGGAAAACCGCCGATGCCAAACAGTGCCGGCAGAAACATCGCATTTTTCTTATAAACATACCCCACAAAGCCGACTGCCAAAATGAGCAGCACGAGTATTATCATTGCCAGAATTTTCATATGTTCTTTCACTCCTTATCTCTTGTCAGTTCCATCGCATTCTCCTTCAATATGTTACTTATTGCTGCGCGCTGCGATTGCCGTGTTCATTTCCTCTACTGCTTTTTTATCCAACGTATACTGTGTACCAAAAAGAATCGCCCCTGCGGAAGTCAGGATAATCGGAAGTATCAGTACGCAGAGGATAATTCCTGTATTGATACTCTCCGGCTGGACAGCCGAGCCGGTAACAAAACCTGTAGCTGCCAATACATACCCCGGAATCGCTCCTCCGATTCCCTGCGCCACTTTTGTAATAAAAGATGTAAACGATGCGATTGCCGCTTCTGCACGTTTTCCGGTTTTATACTGCACGTAAGTAGTATTATCTGCCTGTATACTGGTTGTCAGCGGTACTATACATCCGCCTGCCACACCTCCTGCCACTGTACTAATATAGATCAAAAGCATAGATCTCACATCAATCAAACGCAGTGCGGTAAACAGGATGGATACGACGATTGCCATTACATAAATCTTTTTCTTTCCAAACCGGTTTGCCAGAATTGGTCCAAGGAAAATTCCCACCAGAGCAGTTATCATTGAAACAAGTGACACCCCTGACATAAGCGTCATATCACCCATTATATATGTGTAAAAATAAGCGCCGGCTCCTCCTGCTATATTACTGCCCACCCCGGCTACCAGTGCCATTACAAACATTGCCCAGACAGGTTTATACCGCATAAACTGTAACAATTCCCTGAATGTATAACTTTCTTCTTTTTTTCCTTCAAAAGCTACTCTTTCCTTTACACAAAGAGCCCCTGCAATAGATAAAACCAACACCATGGCCATGGAACCGAAAATTAACACGTAATAGTTCTGTAACGTTCCTTCCGCCACAAGAATCGGTGCTGCCACAGCCAGTACCGCGCCACCTATCATTGTTCCCAACGCGTTGAAAAGTGACAAACTGTTTCTCTCCTTGTCATCCGCGCTCATGACCGGGAGCAGACTGTTCTTGGAGATATCCATAATATCAAACGTCCAGCCCAGCAGCAGATACGTCACATACACAATCACATATTTTCCGACCGGAATCCAGACTGCGCCAAACCACAGTAAAATATAATTTATAACACAGATGATTGTTCCCAGAATAATCATAGGGCGAAATTTTCCCATTTTTGTGACTGGAAATTTGTCCAGCAAATATCCCATAATCGGGTCGCTGATTCCATCCACCACCTTGGATATTAAAAACAGGGTCGCCAGTGCTGCCGGTTCCAGACCAACCACAGTCGTATAGTAAATCATAAAGAATCCTGACAATAATCCCATCAGTGGAATATTTCCCGCACATACCATGAATAAGCCCATTTTTTCCACGATACTAACCTTTTGTTCTTTACTCTTCCCACTCATTTGTTCTCTCCTCCTTAAAATTGTGATAATGCTGTATTCAACATCTCTGCCTGTCCTTCATCCATCGGTCCGGAAAACATCTCCGCCACCTGCCGAAACGACAATCCATAGACCGCATCCGGTATCATATCCACCTCGGTCATCGTCGACAAAAATGCCCGTATCTGCGGATGGTTCAGCAAATCCTCCAGCTTTGACTCCACGCTGTATATTTTCTTTAACTTCTCAGTTGCCTCATATACGACTTCATAGTTTCCTGCAGTGATATAACAAATACCGTTCACCACTGTTGCGAATAGTGGATTTGTCTTATCTTCAAACAGAATCTCCGGAGCATGCGGCAATCGCACCTCGCCTTCTCCACCAAACGGAATCGTAATTTTGATTCTAATCCTGTTATCCTCCATAATTTCCCAGCCGCACTCATACCGTCCGCTTGCCGAGTCATACACGGTCTTTACCTGTCTCAGGTCATAATGGACATTCGGACAAATTGCAACCCTTCTGCCTCCCGGAGATTCTTCCAAAAGATGGATTCCTCCCACATGGCGGAACATCCATTCCAGAATCGCCCCGTAAGAATAATGGTTGAGACTGTTCATTCCGGTACTGGATATCTTACCGTCTTCATCCAGTGAATTCCATCGCTCCCAGACTGTGGTGGCTCCCAGTTTCACTTCGTGCAGCCACCCCGGATACTCCTCGTTCAAAAGCAGGCGGTAGGCGGTATCCGTCATTCCGTTATCGGTCAACACATTACACAAAAGAGAGGTTCCCACAAATCCGGTATTCAATTTGTTTCTGCTCTCGCGGAAAAGTTTCTTTAACATCTCTCTGGTCAGCTCTTCGTCCTCTGACAAATGATATTTCAAAGCCAGCAGAAGTCCCGTCTGTGTCTTTACCGCGCATCTTCCGGTCGGGGTAAAATATTCTTCTTTTACCACACGCCATTGTTTTTCGGCGATTTCCCGATATTGTTTTTCCTCTTCCTTTCGCCCGAGAACCGCCGCTGCCTTCGCTGTAAGCTCCGCGCTTGCCGCATAATAAATATCCGCAATATAGCCTTCATCGGTCGCTCCGTATACATTTCCCGCCGCGGCTCCCACCCGGTCAAGCGCCAGCCAGTCTCCGTAATGGAAGGAATGTCTCCATCCGTGGTGCTCTCCGTCCACCTTACGGATATAGTCCACCCAAGCCTTCATACTGTCAAACTGCTGTTCCAATATGGCAGCATCCCCGCTGAACAGATAGACATTCCACGGAACGATACAGGCCGCATCGCCCCATGCACAGGAACATTTCGACGGACCGAAGGTCGGCACCACCTCCGGGACCATCCCTCCGGCAATCAGCTGTTCCTTATACAAATCGTACAGATATTTTCTGTAAAATGCATAGGTATCCGCCAGATAACATGCCGTACCCGAAAACACCTGTGTGTCGCCTGTCCATCCCATGCGCTCATCTCTCTGCGGACAGTCTGTCGGCACATCTAAGAAGTTATCCTTCATGCCCCATTCCACATTGGAAATCAACTGATTTACCAGTTCATTTCCTGTCTGTATACTGCCGGTACCTTCGTAATCACTGTAGAGTGTCATTCCCGTAAAATCTTCACAGGAGAGATTGGTTACCCCGCTGATTTTTACATACCGGTATCCGTAAAATGTAAAATGTGGGATAATGTCTTTTTCTTCTCCGTCAGAGATATACACATATTCTGATAAAGCGGTTCTTAAGTTTTCGTTATAAAAGCATCCGTCCTGCAGGATTTCGCCTGTCTGGATTCTGATCTCCTTACCTTTCGGCTCATGGACATGTAGTTTGAAAATCCCGGTAATCTCCTGTCCCAAGTCAAACACCCACTCATCCTTCGGGGTGTGGATCAGTTCCTTCGGTGTGAACTGCTCATGCGCTGTCACCGGCAGGGACAGCCGCTCCGTCAGATGACCCTTCGGTGCATCTGCAAGCTGCGCGCTGACAGGTGCGACAGGTTCCAGCGTATCATCCCGTTTCTCTCCGTCATAAATATTGGAAAAAAACAGATTGCTTCTTGTCACTTCCCATGTGTCATCCGTGCCGATTATCTCTTGTGTGCCATCCTCATATTCCAGATGCACCTCTGCCAGCAGTTTCCACTCGTCGCCGTAAAATCCTTTCTGTTCTGTCTGATTGAACCCGAACCTCCCTTTGTACCAGCCATTCCCCAAAAGAACGGACAACACACCTTCGCGCTGCATCTGCGCGGTCACATCATACGTCTGATACTGTAACCACTGATTGTAGTTATTGCAGTACGGGGTCAGATACTCCTCACCGATTTTTGCGGATTGAGGAATGTCTGTTTGGTCTTTGTCTCCATCCGTAAAATATGCCTCATAAAGACCCAGTCCACAGATATAAAGACGGGCTTTTTTCACCTTCTTCCGGAGAGTGATCTGCTTTGAAAAAATCGGATGGCGCGCCTCCCTGCTGTCGCAGGTAATCCATTTCCCCGCCCATGGCTCGTCCCTCTTTGCCGTCTCAAAGAACTGTACTTCGGACTCCAGCACTTCGTCTGCGTCCGTAGTAACGATTACCTTCCAGTAATATCTGGTACAAGGCTCCAGATTCATCTCCGCTTTTACAGCCAGACTGTCGAGCTTTGCCTCCCCGGTGTCCCAAAGAACATCCGCGAAGGTTTCATCCTTTGCCACAAGGATTCTGGCACATCTCTGGTTCTTTCCCCTGCAGTCTCTGACCTTCCACGAAAAAACCACCGGATTCAGTAAAAATCCCACCGGATTCGTGATATGATTTGTTTTTGCTGCGTAAATCTGATTCATATTGCCGTTTTCCAAGCTCCTTCCTTTTTTCATTGTGTCCACTGTAATTTGAGTATAATGGATTTCCCATATAAAATCATCTACGGTATTTAATCATTTTACCTACCAAACTTAAGATTTATATTGATACATCCGCAAATGTTTTCTATAATGATAAAAATGCAAAGTGCCAAAGAGCATACCTTTGCATTTGCATGAAAGCCATGACTTTGAAACCTGAAAAACATGCGAAGGTAGCCGATGAAGGCGGATTTTTAAATATTTTTAAAAATATGGGAGGATATACCAATGTTGACGGATTCCGGACTGGATACTTATCTGCGAAAACACACTGCACAGGAAGAACAGAATCTCTTGGGAGCTACCAATGATTATCCCGGTATCGAGACAATCACTACGGCGTCGGGGGAACTCTGCTACTGTTTCACGCCTACCCCGCTCAGTATGCAGATGGCGCTCTCGGAGAACAAGGTTCTGGCCAATTACCAAAATTTTGCAGTCATCAAGCAGGACCGCTTTGAGACGGTTCCCCTGCATATTCACGAATGGCTGGAGCTTTGCTATGTCTATTCTGGTAGCTGTACATTTACGCTCAATGACGTATCCCTCACTTTATCTGCCGGAGAGATTCTTTTAATCAGCCCGAATACGCCTCACCGCACGACAAAATGTAATGAAGAAGATATTATGATTAATTTTTTGATTACCAAAAAATATTTAAACAACTTCTTTGAGAAACTCGCAAAAAAGAATTTTATCACGCAATTTCTCATTGAGGCGCTCAACAGCCAGTCCCGACGGGATAACTATATCCTGTTTTCCGCCCAAAAAAGAAACCGGCTGACATTATTTGCCAACCAGTTTCTGTGTGAATTCTACTCGCCCTCCGTTACGTCCGTCGCCATCCTTGACGCACAGATGACTTTATTGATTTGCGAGTTAATCAATTACTTCCAGCACAACATGGCGCTGGCAAGCCTCTCTTCCTCCAACCATATTTACTCCATCCTGCGTTATATAGAAACCAACTGCGCAGACTGTACGCTGGAATCGACCGCGGCTTTCTTCCATATGCATCCGAACTATCTCTCTTCGTATATCAAAAAGCATACAAACTATACATATAAACAACTCATCCAGAACCAGCGGTTATCACAGGCCGCCATGCTGCTGCGTACCACCACGCTGCCGACCTGCGACATCAGCATTGCAGTGGGATATGAGAATACTGGGTTCTTCTTCAAAAAATTTGAAGAAAAATACGGATGCACGCCAAAGGAATACCGCTGCCGGCAAACCATGTGATTCGCCATTGTCCGGATTATAACTTATTGATGTCGCTCTGTGTCACCATCACAATCTCATTTTCACAAAGCAATTCCGCGATTTTCGCTCTTTCCATCTCATCGGATTTCAGCCGCAGCACCATAAGCGCCTTGTTTCCGATAATGTAATTGAGTGAATACATGTACTCAATCGAAATATTATTTTCTTCGATAACCGCAAGCGCTTTGTCAAGACCTGCCGGCTGGTTCGGCACCGCAATACAGATGACATGATTCGTTTTTGCCATTAACAGTGCCTGACACCACTGTGGTCAACTTAATCCACAAAGCTTGATTTTAAAGGGCACTGAAAAAGTCTGATTCTAAAAAAAGAATTATCTGTACCCTAAATATTCCAAGAGGCCTTCACACCCCGCCACAATATCGCGATATGTTGCTTCAAAGTCTCCCGTATACCATGGATCTGCCACATCATTTGCTTCCTTTAAACACTGATTATTCTTATAATCTGCAAAAGAAAGCATTTTATAAATTTTTTCACCGTTCACTGCATTCCCTGCAATCCGCTTCATATTACGGATATTTGCAGAATCCATTCCAATCAGATAGTCATAATACTCGTAATCCTTTTGTGTCATCTGACGTGCGCGATGGGGCACAACTGGGATTCCCACCTGCGCAAGTTTCGCGCGCGTACCATAATGTGGTGCATTGCCTATCTCTTCTCGGCTGGTAGCCGCCGAATCTATTTCAAATTGTGATACTACGCCAAGCTTGTCTACCATGTCGGTAAAAACACTCTCGGCCATTGTGCTGCGGCAGATGTTGCCGTGGCAGATGAAAAGCACTTTTATCATTGTTGCATAACCTCGCATTTCTTAGTTTTTCTTGGTTTTTCGGGCTTTGTAAGCCTTTGTAAATTTTTGCTTTCTGGCATAACCTGGTTTATTTTCGCATAATATCGTCCGCAAAAGGTGTAAAATAAGGTGTATATTTTTCTATTTTATACCTTGCTGTTTTCAATTAAAAATCCTAATTACACAATCCGAAGTCTGGCGATTTCTTCTCTGGCATCCTCAAGATTTACATGCGTATATGTATTCAACGTTACGCTGATATCTGAGTGGCCCATCAAATATTGCAATGCTTTTGGATTCATTCCGGATTTTGCCATATTTGAGCAATAGGTGTGCCGACATACATG
>OMGW01000015.1_pt1 | contig 77091 bp, 67 predicted proteins | sample 1646131 | NCBI WGS metagenome assembly OMGW01 (sample SAMN05578588, study PRJEB25193) | human gut metagenome | biome: Human Microbiome; feature: human-associated habitat; material: feces | host: Homo sapiens | place: USA:Birmingham
ATTTTCTCAAGTTAATGTTTCCCTGAAAAAGTGACATTTTCAAAAGTTATTGACAATGAGTGGATGAAACGCAAATTAACTGTATGAACAATTTATTAAAATATTTTTATTTTTCAGAAAACTACTTGTTCAGAAAACGTAATATGTTATAATTAAACCATGATATTCACACGGTATCAAATATAATGTGAAAAGGGGATGGACATCATGAGAATTACAATCACAGGAAAAAACATTGAACTTACCGATGGACTGAAGGAGGCAGTAGAAGACAGACTCTCCAAGCTGGAGAAATATTTTACACCGGAGACGGAGGCACATGTAACACTTAGTGTTGAGAAAGAACGCCAAAAGATAGAGGTGACCATACCGGTAAAAGGTAGCGTTATCCGTGCGGAACAGGTTAGCAATGACATGTATGTTTCCATTGAAGTCGTTGAGGAGACAATCGAACGTCAATTAAAGAAATACCGCAACAAGATCGTGACAAAGCAGCAGAGTGCGGAGAAGTTCTTTGCACAGGAATATCTGGAAAAAGATACCGAGGATGATGACGAGATCCGTATCATCCGAACCAAGAGATTTGGTATCAAGCCAATGTATCCGGAAGATGCCTGCGTGCAGATGGAATTATTGGGACATGACTTCTTTGTATTCCTGAATGCAGAGACAGAGGAAGTAAATGTTGTTTATAAGAGAAAGGGCAATACATACGGCTTGATTGAACCGGAGTTCTAGGAGAGCTGATGCGAAGCGTCACCACGATTCGCGAAACGCCAATAGAACTGGTGTCAGAAACGATGCTATAATATCCTCACATATGAGGGGGATGAGTATATGAAAGAACAGTCTATGGGGCAAATGGTGCGTAGAATTCGCGTAGAACAGGGGATGACGCAGGAGGTATTAGCGGATGGTATTTGTACCACCAGTTATTTATCACGCGTAGAACATGGAAGCCAGATTCCGTCCAGACAAATCTATCAGTCATTGATGGAGCGTCTGGGGGAGTCTGGCTATTCTTATGCTTTTTGGAAGAATCAACAGGGACGAGAACAGACATGCCGTGATTTGCTGTGGACGCTGCAGACCTGGGAAAGTGAAAAAGCGGATGAAAAACTGTTGGAATTGCGGGAAATGAAAAAGTCACGCGATGAGCAGGAAAGACAATTCTATGAGATGGCAAAGACTATCTGGTTATATATGAGCGGTGCTATACCACGAGAAGAGTATCTGCAATGTTGTCTTGCAGTATGGGAGTGTGCCGTTCAGACGAATCAGAACATAGGCATCCATTGTGAGGGGCTGATGCTGCATGAGATGACAGAAATACAGCTGTGGGTATTAAATAATGTGGCAATTGGCTATATGTGGAAAGGAAAACTTCACGAAAGTGCATCCTTGTTGTTTCGCCTGTACCGGTATGTGCAAAAAATGAAAAAAGGATATGCTGTTACACGGCGTATGAAAGCAGTGCTTGGTCATAATCTGTCGGTTTGCATGCTGGAGATGGAAAAGCCGGAAGAAGCTTTATATTTTAGCGAACAGGCCATGCATATGCTACGGACGGTTGGAGGCATACAACATATTTTACTGGCTCTGCGCGTTCAGATGGAAGCATATCAGATGCTGGAAAGTAAAGAGGATTGCCAGGCGGCAAAGATGCTTTTGCATCGTATCCACGAACAACTTATAAAAGAGAGAGGAAATTGGGAACAAATCGAAAAAAGACTATGGGATAGAAGAACCTTGTTTGTGATTTTTTGAAATGCTATAATGAAATCATCATTTTAGGAAGGCAAGGAAAAGAGATATGAATATCGTAGTATTAGCGGGGGGATTGAGCACAGAAAGAGATGTGTCATTTAAATCAGGAGATATGGTTTGCAAAGCTTTGCGTGGTCTGGGACATAACGTCCTTTTGTTGGATGTATTCTTAGGATATCATGACCAGGAGGAAGATATCAGCGATATATTTGAACATACAGAGGAAGCGAGTGTAGTTGTATCAGATATCCCGGATATTGCACCGGATATTGATGCGGTTAAGGCTTCAAGAAAAGATCAGTCGAACTGTTTCTTTGGACCAAATGTCATTGCTATTTGCCGCAAGGCAGATGTAGTCTTCATGGCATTGCATGGAGAAAACGGAGAAAATGGAAAAGCGCAGGCGACATTTGATCTGTTTGGAATCCGTTATACGGGAAATGGCTATTTGAGCAGCGCAATTGCTATGGATAAGGGGATTTCCAAAGAGTTTTTAAAGAGTTATGGCGTGCCATGCCCACAGGGATTTTCTCTTAATGTGGCAGATGCGAAGAATCCAAAACAGCCATTGCATTATCCTTGCGTTGTAAAGCCGGCTTGTGGTGGCTCATCTATTGGCGTATCGATTGTACACGACGCAGCAGAATACGAAAAAGCACTTGCGGATGCGTTCGTATGGGAGGATGAAGTTGTCGTAGAGGATTACATTCAAGGACGCGAGTTCTCAGTTGGTGTGATTGAGGGAAAAGCACTTCCGGTCATAGAAATTGCACCAATTCAGGGATTTTATGATTTCAAGAATAAATATGCAGCAGGCAGCACGGTTGAGACCTGCCCGGCAGAGATTCCGGAAAATATCACCGTACAGATGCAGCGCTATGCGGAAATGGTTGTGGAAGCATTGGGCTTGGAGACTTACTCCCGTATGGACTTTTTGTTAAATGAGAAGAATGAGATTTTCTGTCTTGAGGCAAATACACTTCCGGGAATGACTCCGACAAGTCTGTTGCCACAGGAAGCAGCCGTTGTGGGCGTGGATTTCCCATCACTTTGCCAGAAAATTATTGATATCTCACTTGAGAGATTTGAGGAATAGAGGTATAGGTACAATGAAAAATATGACCTTGCAACAGATTGCGCAGGCCGTTGGCGGTATTTTGCGGGAAGAAACAAAGTGCGCGGATTTGACGCGCGAAGCACAGGGAGTGGTTATTGATAACCGTCAGGTTTCACCGGATGATATCTTTGTGGCTATCCGTGGTGCAAAAGTGGATGGACACTCTTTTATTGCAGATGCGTTTGCAAAAGGGGCTTTGGGAGCCATTACAGATCATGAACTGGACGAAGCACCGGGACCATATATTGTTGTAAAAGATACCGAACAGGCGTTAAAAGATCTGGCAGCATATTACAGAGGACAGATTGATGCCTATGTTATTGGTATTATCGGAAGCGTCGGAAAGACAAGTACCAAGGAGATGGTGGCATCTGTGCTGGAAGAGCATTATACGGTGTTAAAGACCCAGGGGAATTTCAACAACGAAATTGGCTTGCCACTGACATTGTTTCGCATCCGGCCAGAGCATCAGGTTGCAGTAGTTGAGATGGGTATTTCTGATTTTGGCGAGATGGATCGCTTAGGCGCAATGGCGAGACCGGATATGGTCATTATGACAAATATTGGACAATGCCATTTGGAAAATCTGGGAACAAGAGATGGCATTTTACAGGCGAAAACGGAAGTGTTTGCGCATATGCCACGGACCGGACGTGTTATTTTAAATGGTGATGATGACAAATTGCAGACAGCAGATACGCATGGGATGGAGACACATTTCTTTGGTCTCCATGAGCAGGAAGTTTATGGTACTAAGATTGTGGGAAGCGTGGATCACGTAGAAGCGACATTGCACACACCACAATGGGAAAAAAGAGTGTGCATTCCAATACCGGGAGAACACAATGTTTACAATGCGCTTGCAGCAACAGTAGCAGGCATGCTTTTGGATTTATCAGAACAGGAAATTGTAAGTGGTATCGAACATGTTACAACGATTTCTGGTCGTAATCATTTTATAGAAGTAAACGGCATGGTGGTCATCGATGACTGTTATAACGCCAATCCAATGTCTATGCGTGCATCTTTGGAAGTGTTAGGGCATGCAAAGGGACGGAAGGTAGCAATCCTGGGGGATATGGGTGAGCTTGGAACGGAAGAAAAGATGCTGCATTATCAGGTGGGAGAAGCGGTAGTGCAGCAAAAGATTGATCTTTTACTTACGGCAGGACCACTTGCAAGCGAGATGGTGCGCTATGTCAAAGAGCATGAAAGTCATACGGAGGCAGTCTCCTATCCGGATAAAGATGCACTTTTAAATGCGTTGGATACGCACATAAAAAAAGGAGACACCATATTAATTAAGGCGTCTCACTTTATGAATTTTACAGATGTTGTAAATCGAATTACTGGATAAGATTCTTATCCCTTTCAAGCATGTCGGCAATGACACTTTGTGTGTAAGCGCCGATGTGCTTTTTTTGATCTGCTTCTAACTGGTCTGGATAAATTGGCGTACCATAGTGGAAGACAACCGTGGTCTTCCGGATAAATGGTATATGATTGCGTAAAATATCATCTGTTCCTGTGATAGCAACCGGGATAATAGCACAGCCAGTCTTCGTGGCCATTTTAAAGGTGCCCTCTTTGAATGGTACCATCTCACCTGTTTTTGTACGTGTTCCTTCCGGGAAAACAAAAATGGAAATCCCACGTTTGATATCCTCAATTGCAGAAAGAATGACACGCAGTCCATCACGCGGATTCGAGCGGTCTAAGAAATAGCAATGTGCGCGGCGCATCCATACGCGAAGAATAGGGACTTTTTCCAGATTGTTTTTCGCAATAAACCCGGTCAGTCCCGGACAATGTGTGTAGCCGATAATAACATCAAAGATGCTGCGGTGGTTTGCAATGTAAACAACAGCTTCGTCGTCCGGAATGTTTTGCGCACCTTCTACGATGACGTTGGCACCGGAAATCGTTGTGATGACGGATAATGCCCATTGCACAATGCGCAGAGTACTCAGGTCGGCTCCTTTTTTATTGATTTTACGGTAAAGCCATTCTATGCCTAATACGGGAAGGCCAAGAACTAAAAAGAGAAAGGCAAAAAGTGCTGCCAAAATGGTTCGTAACATAACGATTATCCTCCCTATCAAAACGTTTTCTTAATCATAAATCATATGTCCTAAAATTACAATCTTCATATTTGAAAAATAGTTGCATATAATTTGGAAAAAACGTTGGAATGCTTATGCGACGCAGATATGTACTTATATTAGGCTGTGTGTTCCTGTTACTTTGTATGACGGGATGTGCCTTGCAGACAAAAGAAAAGAAGTTACGCGATGTGGAGTATACGGTGGTAGGGGCAGGGGATGTACCGCAGGAACTGCAGGAGGAAATTAACAAAATCAAGGATGAAGAATTTCAGCTGACTTACGATGATGGAGCCTATCTTTATATGGCAAAGGGCTATGGAACGCGAGAGAGCAGTGGCTACAATATCAGTGTGCAGCAGGTGTATCTGACAGAACACACGATTGTCTTTGAAACACAGATTACAGGACCTGCGGAGGGCACAGATGCTGCAAATAAGGAAACGACACCTTATATTGTCATAAAAACGGAAAGGCTCGACGGACAGGTCATTTTTGAATAGGTGACAAATGTGGAAAATTTTACAGGGAGTTTCGTTGTAAACTGGTGTTGTTCATGATAAGATAAAGAAATCATAGGGAGAATGTATAGGTTAATAAGGGAGGATAATGATGACAAGAGAAGAAACGAATGCAGCAGTGGAAAAGATGCTGATTCCGGACGAAGAATTTACAGAACGATTGCAGGACACAATTAAGCCATGGGTAAAAGAACATTTGAAGGAAGAATATTTTACCAGTTATGATGGTACGAAAATTCATACGCATTATGCGATCCATCCGCAGGAGAAAGCATCCATTGTAATCTCACACGGATTTTGTGAATTCGCAGGCAAGTTCCATGAAGTCATGTATTACATGTACACGATGGGATACTCTGTGTTCTTTATTGAGCATCGTGGCCATGGATTTTCAGACCGTGCAGCCTGTATTCACGAGTGGGATCGTGTTTACGTAAAGAATTACGATGAATATGTAGAAGATATGCATGGCTTCATCGAAAAGATTGTGAAAAAGCGCAGCCTGACACATACATATTATTTGTATGCACACTCTATGGGGGGCGCGATCGGCGCGTTGTTCCTGGAAAAATATCCGGATGTCTTTGAAAGAGCAGTACTTTCAAGCCCGATGTTACAGTTGAATTTTGGTAAGAATCCAACATGGCTTGTAAAAGTGCTGATGGTGGTATCTAAGATTTTACGTTGGGATCTCAAGTATGTACCGGGACAGAAGGGATTCAACCACGTCTATGTATTTAAAACGAGTAGTTCTACTTCAGAACCACGTTACGCATACATCTTCAACCAGAGGGAAGAGACACCACAGTACACCAGCTACGGTGGTACTTATGCGTGGACGAGAGCATCCATTTATGCGACAAGAAAGATAGCGCGCAATGCAGATAAAGTAAAAATACCGGTACTATTGTGCCAGGCAGGAAAGGATACCATGGTGCGACCAGAGGGTCAGGAATATTTTGCAGAGCACAGTAAGAATACAAGATTGATTCGTTTCCCAGAATCAAAGCACGAATTGTTTACAGCGACATATGACATCATGTTACCTTATTATAAGGAAGTCTTTGACTTTTACGCTGAAAAATGATATAATGCCCTAGATGCGTTTCGCGAGACGAGACCATGTTAGGAGGTACATTGTTCATGGAACATTCAGATTTTGATAAAGTGCGCGCTTCTGTTAAGCAGCAGTGTGGCAACAAGGTCGTGATTCAGCTGGATAAGGGACGCAACAAGGTAGACATTCAGGAAGGCATCATTCAGGAAGCCTATCCAAGTGTATTTACGATTTTGACGGACGATACAGAAGAGAAGCCATCTCAGTTGTTATCGTTCAGTTATACGGACATTATTACAAAAGAAATTCGCATGAAGTTATGTTAATTTCATAAGACCAAGAAACCGGACTGTATGGTCCGGTTTTTTGTTATTGCGACGAGAAAAATAGATTGAGCCTGCTCTGCCGCTGTGCAAAAAAGACGTTGTACTGTCATATCGTGCCATGCCATCTCATATGTATATACAAACACAGAAATGGCGGGTAGAGTATGGAGTTAGAAACAAAACAAATACATAAAAACAAAACACCACAGGAAGTGACGATGCAGCTGATTGTGGAAGAAGATTACAATTTACCGGAATATAAAAAGGACATTGTGTATGTCATTAAGAGCCGTGGCACGGTCAAAATCGAGGAGATTGTTCCGGAGGAAGAGTATGTCAGCGTCAAAGGAAAAGTCCAGTTTGCTATTTTATATCAGGGCGAAGCGGGGGCTGTGGATGGTGTGCGCGGTGAAATGCCATTTGCAGAGCGCGTGCACATTGAAGGCGGCGTGCGACCGGAGGATGTCAGTGTGCGAACCCAGATGGAAGATTTGGGAGTTGTTGTGATCAATTCCCGAAAGTTGTCTTTACGGGGACTGGCAGATCTTATGGTATGCATTTGTGAGGGAGAAGAATTAGAACTTCCGCTTTACACAGAATATCCGGCGGAATACCAGATAAAAAAAGAGCAGCGTCGTGTGTTAAAATTTGTGGAAAAACGGGGAGATCGTCTGCGCTTTAAACAGGAAGTGACGTTGCCGAAGGAAAAACCGGATGTACGTTTGATCTTGTGGCAGGATGTCAAATTGGAACAGATGAGCATGCGGCAGAATAATGAAGGTGTGGAAATCACCGGTATGTTATGTCTGTTTGCTTTATACGAGGGGGCACAAGGATACGCATGGTATGAGTCGAGTGTGCCGGTATCCATGCAAATGGATTGTGACATTCCACCGACGGATGGATTTTTCCAGATAAAACCGATCCGTACGCAGGCATCCTTGGAACCAAGAGAAGATTTAGATGGAGAGATGCGCAATCTTGCAGTGGAATATGCGATGGAAGTGGAACTTTTTGTCTGGCAGGAAGAAGAGGTGGAATTATTGCAGGATGCCTACTGTATGGCAAGAGAATTACATGTGCATCGCCATGAGGAAGAACTGTGGCAGATGGCAATGAAAAACGAGGCTACATTTACGGCAGAAGGACGAAAAAGAATGGACACCGAGAAGGAAGTTCTGTATTTGTGCGATTGCCAGAGCAGTGCGTTGGTACAGGAAGTGCAGGTGCAGGAGCGTGCAATACATATCAAAGGTATGTGTGAGGTGGAAGTGCTTTATGGAACTTCAGATGAAATGCAGCCATTTGCAAACGAACGATTATCGATTCCATTTGAAGGGGAAATGGAGGCAGGAGCAGTCGAACCGGGAGACTATCTGGATGTAACAGCAAATATTTATCGTGCACAGAGTGCTATGGCAGATGCAGGGACGATGCAGTGCCGCCTGGAAATCCTGGTATCTGTCATGGCGTTTCATCGCAGGAGTGTATCTTTGCCGGATGATTTCGTGGAGGAACCACTTGATATGGAACGCCTGCAAAATGAGCCGGGCATGATTGGATATGTCGTAAAAGAGGGAGATGATCTGTGGTCCATTGCCAAACGTTTTCATACAACAAAGCAGGAGTTGATGACGACAAATGATCTGAATCAGGAAATTTTGCAAAAAGGACAAAAACTGTTGGTGATGAAACATATTTATATGATGTCCTAACATAGATTTCTAGTATTTTCCGGTTGCAAATGCGTCCGCTTTTTTCTATTATAATAAAAGGAACACTGCGTCTTTGATAAACGCAGAAGACGTGATGAAAAACGAATGAGGTGTACATGAAAAAGATGAATTTTTATAAATGTGGACGTACGGCACTTGCACTTGGATTGGCAGGAACCATGTTATTTACCCGCCCAATGCAGGTGAGTGCTGTCCGCAGCATTTCTGAAATACAAGAAGAACAAAGCAGTATCCAATCGGAATTGAATGGTTTGGATAGCGATATGGTTGCACTTGTGACGGAAATGACGACATTGGAGTCAGAGATTTCCAGCAAAACACAAGAGATTGCAGATGCGGAGGAAACGCTTGCAGAAGCGCAGGCTGCTGTGGAACAACAGTATGCAGCCATGAAAATCCGTATTCAGTTTATGTATGAGAACAGTGATGAAAACATCATGACGGTACTACTGGAATCGGGCAGTATTTCTGATTTTTTGAACCGTCTGGAAAATATCAATGCGGTGTATACTTATGACCGTACGGTACTTGGCAACTATGAGGCGGCAAGAAACGAAGTAGAAGATCTGAAGACGTCATTGGAAGAGGAGAAAGCATCCTTAGAGAGCAACAAGGCACAGCTTGCAGACCAGAAGGCACAATTGAATGCCATGATCTCTGAAAAACAGGGTGAAATGGAAGACATCAAGTCAGAACTTGCGGATGCCAAGGCATTGGCGGCAAGACAGGCAGAATTGGAACGCCAGCGTCAGTTAGCAGCATTGATGACGAATAACAACAATAATGGAAATACCGGAAATAATGGAAGTGCTGGAGGAAATACCGGCGGAAGCAGCGGTGGCGCGAATCTGAATCCTTCGCAGACGACAGGTGTTAGCGGCGGTTCTGTCGTTGCTTTCGCAAACCAGTATGTGGGTTATCCCTATGTATGGGGCGGCACAGATCCAAATACCGGGGCTGACTGCAGCGGCTTTATATATTATGTATTGAAGAACTTTGGCATCAATTATGGTCGACTGACGTCGTATGGCTGGCGAAGCGTGGGACAGGAAGTCAGTGTGAACAATATGCAGCCGGGTGATATTGTCTGCTATGCGGGGCATGTGGCAATTTATGCCGGCGGTGGTCGCATCGTGGAAGCGCAGGATACAAAACATGGTATCACAAATAACCGTTCCGTATATTGCGCTAACATTATTACGGTACGACGTGTGTTATAATAGCTGATAGCAAAACGCTATCAACGGAAAGGCGGAGCATATGAAGCGATGGTTAAAAAATATAATCCTTGCAATCGTCATGATTGCACTGCTTGTGGGTCTGGTACATTCCTGGCAAAGCCGCCAACAGTTGGATTATCGCGATTGCCTGGATGAAACAGCATTTACGGTGGATGGACAGGCAGTTAAGATGAAATGGCTGGCGTTTTATGTGGTTTACGAAGAACGTGAAGTAGAAAAACAGGCAATGGTATATCATCCGGACAGTACAGCGGATTATTGGAATCTCCATATAGATGGGCATTTCATCCGTCAGGATGCAAAAGATACCATGATGCAAATGGCAATCCATGATTATATTTACTATCAGAAAGCGATGGAAAAAGGGATGACATTGGATGCCAAAGAGCAAAAAATGCTGGAAAATACGATATCGGACTTTTGGATGGATCTTTTGGATGAACAGATGGATCAGATTCCGGTGTCAGATGAGTATTTGATTAAGACCATGCAGCATATCGCACTGGCGGAAAAATATCAGGCGTATGTGGCAGAAAAAAATAACAGGTCATACAGCTCGTATTCCTGGAATGGTGGCTACTATGAAAAATGGCTGGAATCACAGGATGTTGAGATTAATGATAAGATATGGGACCGGATTGCCGTGGGGAATATTACATTGAACCATGACAAAGTAAATTATGTAAACGGTCATGAAGAAAAGGATAGTGATAAGAAATGAAAATTGGAAGAAATGATCCCTGCTGGTGTGGCAGTGGAAGAAAGTACAAACAGTGTCATGAGGCGTTTGACCATAAGATAGCTTCTTTTGAACGCGAAGGTCATATTGTACCGCCGCATGAGATTATAAAGACACCGGAGCAAATTGCCGGCATCAAAGAGAGCGCAAAAATCAATATTGCCTGCTTAGATGAGGTGGCAAAGCAGATCCGCGTGGGTATGAGCACACAGGAAATCGATGATATTGTAAACCGTGTGACGACAGAGATGGGTGGTATTCCTGCGCCATTGAATTATGAGGGATTTCCAAAGAGTGTCTGTACTTCTGTCAATGATCAGGTGTGTCATGGAATTCCATCGGAAGATGTTATTTTGCAGGATGGAGATATTGTCAATGTAGACTGTTCTACGATTTATAATGGTTATTATTCTGACTCATCCCGTATGTTTTTATTAGGGGATGTAAGTCCCGAAAAGCGCAAATTAGTCGAAGTGACAAAAGAATGCGTAGAGCTTGGATTAAAAGAAGTGAAGCCATGGGGCTTTATGGGAGATATCGGAGCCGTTGTGTGTGAACATGCAGCAGCAAACGGTTATACGGTTGTACGTGAAATCGGAGGCCATGGATGTGGCTTAGAGTTCCATGAAGAGCCATGGATTGGCTATCATACCAAGCGTGGTCAGGAGATGCTACTCGTTCCGGGTATGACATTTACGATTGAGCCAATGGTAAATGCAGGAACCGTACGTATCTACACAGATCAGGAAAACGGTTGGGAAGTGTATACGTTAGATGGCGAACCATCAGCACAGTGGGAATACCAGGTGGCTGTGACAGAAGATGGTGTGGAGGTACTTGCTTACTAAATGCAAAAGCGGATTTTGTTTTTACATACCAGAGAATTGTGCTATTACTCGGGCAGTTATTTTTTGCAGCAGATGCAAAAAGCAACAGCAGAATACGGCATAAAAAGTGAATATATGAGTCTGGGAGAGGATTACTCTGCATTGGAGGATCTTCTCGGCAGACAATATGATGGGGTAGTGGATATCAATTCCAAACTACCCTATTTTGTGTTGGAGGATGACCGGCGTTTTTTGGACGTATTAGGAGCGCCATTCTATAACTATATTGTCGACCATCCGCTCTATCATCATCCGGGGCTTATGTTTCCTCTGCAAAATTATCATGCAATTGCCATAGATCATTATCACGAGACCTATATGCGTGGCTATTATCCGCATCTGCAGCAGGTGTCATATTTGCCGTTAGGAGTGACACAGAGTGCACAGGCGAAGCAGATTCCCTATGAAAAAAGAGAGATACCGCTTTTGTTTTCGGGAACGTATGAGCCGGAGCAAAAGATGTTAGAAAAGTTTCGTGCTTTATGCAGTAAAGTGCATAAAGATACGCAGAGGGCAGATGCACTGTATGCACTTGGCAATGCTTTGCGGGAAGAAATGCTGGCAGGAAAATGGGATGCATCATTAGGGCGGATTGAGGTGCCGATGGAAGAAGCTTTAGAAAAGATTGTGGATGCGCAGAAGCTGCAGGAAGGCTACTACGGTGTGAAGGAATTGCCGGTTCTGATGAATTATCTGTATCTTGTGGATAAATATGTGCGCAATGCAAGACGCCATCAGGTGCTTTCTTATGTTGCAAAGCTACACATACCTTTGACAATTGTAGGGGAAGGCTGGGACCAGACACCGCTTGCCGATGCTTCCCATGTGACGCTGCTTGGGGCAAAGCGCATTGAAGAAACCTATGATCTGCTTGCACATACACAGCGTGTACTTGACGTAAATCCTTTGTTTGCAAAAGGAATGCACGATCGCGTGACATCGGCAGCAATCAATGGCTGTGTCTGTTATAGTGATATGGCAAAAAATGTGGATGCCAGGTGGAGGGATGGAAAGCAGTTTGTACACTACACCAATTGGGAACTGGATGCATTGGAAGAAATGCTTCGGACAATGTCGATGGCAGAACAAAAACAGATAGCAAAGCAGGCTATGGAAGCTGCAGAACGTTTATACAGCTGGAAGGCGCATGCGGCGCAGCTATTAGAACTGATAGAAACAAAGTAATAGACAAAGCTAAAGGCGGATGACCATTCATTATGATGTTCATCCGCCTTTAGTAATGTTCTGTTGTTATTGTATTGTCCAAGGGACGATACCTCTCTTTCTCTTTCTTCAATTATCTATGACACTCGTTAATAAAGTTCCTTTCTCATCTAACACTTGTTGTAATGACATACACTTCATTTTCTTTCAATTATGGACGGATACTGTCCGAGTATAAAAGTGTGACTACTTTGTTAAATAAGATTCTGATCTATACCAATCAGAGTGGTTAAGATAAAGTTGAATGTCCTGGTGGCTTGTACCTCCTTTACTTAGATTTTATAATCGATACGAGAAATTCTTTTGAAAGTCTTCTCTTCGTCTCTCGTTCTTTGTTTGTAACTAGATAATAACGCACAATGAGGTGTTTGTCAAGAAGAAATTAGAAAATATTTTATAAAAAGATAAATAGTCGAAATATTCAGAAAATACAACAAGAACGCCACGAAAAAAGTTGCATATGATAAATTACGGAGGTGGCATATGGAACAAAAGGAAATTGTGGCAGAAGAGAAGATCGTAAGTAAGAGCACGGGAATCGGAATATTGATTGTAGATGAGCGACAGGTATACATGGCGCGGCTATTGGAAGAAAAAGGTTATACCGTGGTCACATGGGATTTGCGGGAAGGACCTATGCCACGTGGGACGGAGAAGCTGTGGTGCGCAGGGGTTCTGATTTTGCCTGTGCCCGTGAGCCGTATTACCGATCAGGAGCGATTGGAGCAATGTCTGATTGCACATCGCTACGATATTCAGCTTTGCATTGGCGGAGCCTTTTCAAAATCGCTGCGTGCGCTGCTAGACGAATATGGTATTCCCTGGCTGGATGTTTTGGAGGAATCAGGTGTTGCGATGAAAAATGCGATTGCAACGGCAGAAGGCTGTATTGCGGAACTCAGCCAGCTGATGCCTGTCAATATCGAAGATGCAAATATCATTGTGATGGGATTTGGAAATTGTGGAAAACCAATCGCAGAAAAACTATATTGTATGGGAGCACATGTGTCGATTGTGGCCCGGAGTGAACGGGCATTATCCATGGCGCATTATTTTGGATTTCTGGATTATCCGATGGATGCAGCGGTTCCGTTTGACGAAGCAGATGCCGTTATTAATACCATACCGGCGCTCGTGATTACGAAAAAAGAAATTGATGCTCTGAAAAAAGATGCCGTTGTTCTTGATATCGCGTCAGCACCGGGTGGATGCGATGGCGCATATTGCAAGGAAAAAGGAGTGCCATACAAGCTGGCCCTGGGATTGCCGGGCATATACTGTCCGAAGACAAGTGCGCAGATTTTGTTGGAAGCCATGCCTTTTGACTATCATCCACACTGTGAGAAATGGAAGTCATAAATGAGAGGGAGAGAGATGGATTTTTCAGAATATACCATAGGATTTGGAATTACAGGATCTTTTTGCACACATGATAAGATTAAAAAAGAGATACAAAGACTGGTGGATCTGGGGGCAACGGTCGTTCCTGTCTATTCTTACCAGACACAGCAGTTAGATACACGGTTTGGAAAAGCGGAAGCTTTTTTGGAAGACGTGACAAAGCTGACAGGAAAACAGGGGATACGCACCATACAGGAAGCGGAACCGATTGGTCCCAAAGCCCTTCTGGATGTGATGGTGATTGCACCTTGTACGGGAAATACGCTGGCAAAATTGGAAGCAGGCATTGTGGATACGCCGGTATTGATGGCGGCAAAAGCGCATTTGCGAAACAATCGACCACTTGTGATTTCCATTTCTACCAACGATGCGCTTGGCATGAACTTTAAAAATATTGGAACTTTGATGTACATGAAAAATATATACTTTGTGCCATTTGGCCAGGATGATTACGAAAAGAAACCTGGTTCCATGATTGCAAAAACGAAATGGCTGCCGGAGACAATTGAGGATGCGTTACATGGACGACAGATTCAGCCGGTGCTGCGATAAAACAGATCCCATCAGGAGGATAGCCCTGATGGGGTCTGCGCCTGTAAAAAGGCATCAGGAAGGCAGTTGATAACTGACATGATATTCACGCAGCCAAAAATCAATTTGCAGGTAATAAGCGAGTAACTGAGGACCGGCCATCAACTGACCAAACCATGGTTTTCCGTAGTCTTTTGGAGCATTACAGAAAGCAAGAGCCTTGTCGGGATCTACGAAATCCAGAATTGGATGGTATTTTTGCGCAATCACCTGTTTCATTTCCCGACACAAAATCTGTTCGTATTCCGGATGATAATTCTTCGGATACGGACTTTTTTTACGCTGAGCCACTTCCTTCGGCAGCAAAGGTGCAGCAATCTGGCGTAACAGATGTTTGACTTCACCATCTTTTGCTTTCATTTCCCAAGGCACATTGTACAAATATTCTGCCAGACGGATATCGGCAAAAGGACAAATGGCTTCGATACCGGCGCGTGCGGCAGCACGATCCATACGATCAAGTAACGTCTGCATAAAGTATTGTGTTGTTAAGGCAAAGAGACGACGATGTCTGCGATCTTCCCGGGTATCGTCAGGCAGATAGGAGACCTGGGAACAGGAGGCATCGTAAACCTGTGCGACATATTCTTCCATGCCCAGATGCGATAGAAAATCATCGCGCAGGAGAAGCTGTCTCGGAAGAAGATCCATCGTCCATGGGAAGGTGTTGGCAGAACACATAGGCTCCTTGTGGTACCATGGATAACCGCAAAAAATCTCGTCTGCACATTCTCCGGTAAAGGCAACCTTGGAGTGCACGGCAATCTGCTTACAGAAATAGAGTAAAGACGAGGAAATATCTGCCATACAAGGACCGTCGTGCGCGAAAACCGATTGTCCCAAAAGAGATGCCTGTGCTTTGCTGTTGCATTCAAGAAACGTGTGGTTTGTGTGAAAATGCTCTGCCATAGCGATAACATATGGCCGATCCAGACTAGGCTGGAAATCATTGGCAGAAAAGTATTTGGCACTGTCTGTAAAATCAAAGGAATAGGTGGTCAAAGGCGTGCCTTGATTCATATTTTCACGGTTGGCAAGGGCTGTGACGACCGACGAATCCAGACCGCCCGATAAGAGACAGCACTGTGCCGCATCATCGTGATACTGCAAATGCAGCGACTCTGACAACAGATGAGAAACATGATCCACGGTTTCTTCGTAGGTTTCCTCGTGACGTTTGGCCTGTAAGTGCCAGAAGGTATTTTCGATGATTCGCCCCTGGCTAAAGATAATGGTTTTTCCGGGGCGTACTTCATGAATATCCTGGTATACAGTTGCACCGGGAAGATGCGCCGGACCAAGAGAAAAGACCTGATGCATACCGCGCAGATCCATGGTCGCACGAATGCCCGGATGTGCAAAGATACCCTTAATCTCAGATGCAAAGAGGAAAAGGGAATCCTGCTGATGATAAAAAAGTGGTTTTATGCCCAGGGGATCGCGGAACAGAATCACTTTGTGAAGACGCGTATCAGCGATGGCAATGGCATAGCCGCCGCGAAGTAAGGTGGCAAAACGTTCTCCATACAGATGGTACAGCGTCAGCAAAATTTCCGGTCGGCTCATTTGCTTGACAGAAATATTCTGACTCGTCAGTTGCCTTTCCAATTCGTCGTAATTGTAAATGCCATCATCACACACAATGTGCAGATGTGACAGTGCTCCTTTTCCCTGTGTTGGGACATTTGTCTTGCTGAAACGATTGGTGTATAGACTGTTGTGCATAAGCACACCGTCTGGGGTGGTCATGCGATAAGCCTGGTCCGGCCCGCGATGGGACAGACTCTTTAGTATTTGATCAGCCGTCTGTTCCAAAGCACCCAGACGCTGACCCTGCCTAAATTCAGGCGAAAAAAAACCGGCAATACTACTCATAATTCCTCCAATAAAAAATACTGAAATAATATATGAGAGATTGCCGGAAAAAATGCATCAACAACCGTGGCAGATTATGCTTGGGATGCAGCGTATGCCTCCGTCAAAGCTTTTGCCAGCTGATCGCCGCAGGATGTACCGCGTCCGTTGCAGGAAATACCGCTGATACGGCTTACGACTTCATCTACCGTCATGCCTTCTACGAGTTTTGGGATAGCCTGCAAATTACCATTGCAGCCACCGGTAAATTTTACATCCTTTACGATGTTGCCGTCTAAGCTGACTTCAATTAATGTGGAACAAGTACCTTTTGTCTTATATAAGTAACTCATCTATGATTCCTCCGTTTCTAAATCTGGTCTTTCGGGATAAAATATCCGATAAATACGTATTCGATTATACAATCGCAGACGTAGATTGACAAGAGACAAAATCGCCTGTTTTTATTGTTTCAAAGGGAAAAGAGTGTTACAATAAGGCAATATGGGTGCAATGCATGTACCACAAGAAGGAATGAAGGTTAAGGAGAAAAACATGGGACTGTTTGACAAGATATTTGGAACACATAGTGAACATGAGTTAAAGCGAATTTATCCGATTGTAGATAAGATCGAGAGTATGCGAGACGATATGGTTGCGCTCAGCGACGAGGAATTACGTGCTAAGACGGACGAATACAAAAAGCGCTTAGCAGAGGGGGAGACGCTGGATGATCTGTTGCCGGAAGCATATGCGACGGTGCGCGAAGCAGCCCGCCGTGTGCTTGGTATGGAGCATTTCCGTGTGCAGTTGATTGGTGGTGTTATTCTTCACCAGGGACGTATCGCGGAGATGAAGACTGGTGAAGGTAAGACACTTGTTTCTACTTTGCCGGCATATTTGAATGCGCTGGAAGGACAGGGCGTTCATATTGTAACAGTCAATGATTATCTGGCAAAACGTGATGCGGAATGGATGGGAAAAGTACATGAATTTCTCGGTTTGACGGTTGGTGTTGTGTTGAATGATATTTCACGCGAAGAGCGCCAGGCGGCTTACAATTGCGACATCACATATATTACCAATAACGAATTGGGATTTGATTATCTGCGTGACAACATGGTTGTGCAGCAGGAACAGCTCGTACAGCGTGGATTGCATTATGCCATCATTGATGAGGTCGATTCCGTACTTATTGATGAGGCGAGAACACCACTTATTATTTCCGGACAGAGTAACAAATCAACCAAGTTATATGAATTGTGCGATATGCTTGCAAAGCAGTTAAAACGTGGCGAAGATTTACCGGAATTTTCCAAGATGGATGCGATCATGGGAATCGAGCAGGAAGAGACGGGCGATTTCATTGTTAACGAAAAAGATAAGGTTGTCAGCCTGACGCAGGAAGGAACAAAAAAAGTGGAAGAGTTCTTCCATATTGATAACTTATCTGATCCAGAGAACTTAGAGTTACAGCATAATGTGATTCTGGCACTCCGTGCAAATAATCTGATGTTCCGCGATCAGGATTACGTGGTATCGGATGATCAGGTACTGATTGTAGATAGTTTTACCGGTCGTATTATGCCGGGCCGTCGTTATTCAGATGGGTTGCATCAGGCGATTGAAGCAAAAGAACATGTGCAGGTGAAGCGTGAGAGCATGACGCTTGCAAATATTACATTCCAGAACTTCTTTAACAAGTACGACAAGAAGAGTGGTATGACGGGTACTGCCCTGACAGAAGAACAGGAATTCCGTGATATTTATGGTATGGACGTTGTTGAAATTCCGACAAACAAGCCAGTTGCCAGAAAAGATCTCGATGATGCCGTATATAAGACAAAAAAAGAAAAATACCATGCTGTTGTTGAGGAAGTAAAGGAAGCCTATGCAAAAGGACAGCCGGTATTGGTTGGTACCATTACGATTGATATTTCAGAAGAAATCAGCAGACTTCTTAGCAAGGAAGGCATTCCACATAATGTGTTAAATGCAAAATTCCATGAGAAGGAAGCGCAGATTGTAGCAGAAGCAGGCCGTCATGGAGCGGTTACCATTGCAACAAACATGGCTGGTCGTGGTACGGATATTAAGCTGGATGATGAAGCTAAGGCAGCGGGCGGTTTGAAAATCGTTGGTACAGAGCGTCATGAATCCCGCCGTATTGATAACCAGTTGCGTGGTCGTGCAGGTCGTCAGGGAGATCCAGGACAATCACAGTTCTTCATTTCTCTGGAAGATGATCTGATGCGTTTGTTTGGATCTGAGAAATTAATTACCATGTTCAATTCTCTGGGCGTTCCGGAAAATGAACAGATTCAGCATAAGATGTTGAGTGATGCCATCGAAAAGGCACAGAAAAAGATCGAGAGTAACAACTTCGGTATTCGTAAGAACTTGCTGGAGTACGATCAGGTTATGAATGAGCAGAGAGAATTGATTTACGCACAGCGCCGTCGTGTTCTTGAAGGTGAGAACATGAAAGATCAGATCCTTTCTATGATTGCAGATAAAGTCAGCGATAGCGTAAATATGTGCTGTACCGATGAAGTGGCAGCAGAAGATTGGGATCTTGCAGAACTCAATCGTGTTATCCGTCAGATTATTCCATTGCAGCCAATTACATCAGAGACATTAGAAGGCGTAAAAAATACAAAACAATTGATCGACAAGTTGACGGAAGAAGCAAATAGCTTATATGCTGCGAAGGAAGCTGAATTCCCAACACCGGACGCATTCCGTGAGATTGAACGTGTCATATTGCTGCGTGTAATCGACCGTAAGTGGATGGAAGAAATCGATGATATGGATCAGCTGCGTCAGGGTATTGGTATGCAGGCATTTGCACAGCGTAACCCAATCGATGAATATAAGATGGCAAGTTATGATATGTTAGATGCCATGAACGAAGCCATTCGTACCGAGACAGTACAGATGCTTTATCGTATCCGTATTGAGAAAAAGGTGGAACGTGAAGAGGTGGCAAAAGTTACCGGAACGAACAAGGATGAGACTGCAACAAAGGCACCAAAGAAGCGTGCCAACGTTAAGGTATATCCAAACGATCCATGTCCATGCGGCAGCGGTTTGAAATATAAGCAGTGCTGTGGACGTAAAGCATAAGCTGTCTGTTGCAAGGCTTCTTGCATGAGACAAAAGAAATGAATGAAGAAAATGACGATTAAGGTCAAAAAAGAGGAAGTACATTTCGGTGATGAATGTACTTCCTTTTTTTGACAAAAATCCAGAGGGTTTGCATGCATCATTATCATCATATGCAGGATAATCTGCAGGATAGAATGGTACGCTTGTTTCTTCTGCAGCAGGATCCGCAGGAGGATGTTACGGTGCGCTTGTTTCTTCTACAACAGGATCTGGCGCAGATGGATACGTAAAGCCTTCTCCAACAACGGCACTTACACGATTGACAACCATAAAAGCGGTAGGATCCATTTCGTGGACAACACGTTCTACACGGCTTAACTGACGGCTGGAGATGACAGACATAACTACTTCCACATCTTTGCCGAGATAACCGGAACGACCTTTCATCATTGTGACACCGCGGTCGAGATCGCGCAGGATGAACTGGCGGATTTCGTCGCTCTTTTCCGATACAATCTGAACTTCTACACGGCTCTTACCAATCAGACTGATCTTTTCAATCAGCACAGAATAAACAATCACGAGTACAACACCGTAGAGCACATTGTCGCCCGGTGTCTGTAAAGCCTGTAGAGCCAGGATGATAAAATCGACCATATATACGCCGGTAGAAAGTGGTAAACGCAGATATTTGTTCATAATCAGTGGTGGAATGTCCATACCTCCGGAGGAAGCGCCTGCACGGATGACAAGTCCTACACCGGTACCAATGAGGATACCACCCATGATGGTACATAGGAAAATATCATTGGTCAGCGACTGTCCGTGGAGTACATGCTCCATAACAGCCATCGATAATGGATAACAAAATGTACTTAAAATGGTGGAAATTGCAAAACGCTTTCCAAGAATAATAAGGCCGACCAAAAGCATAATGGCATTGATAATAAAGACGTATACGGAGGTCGGAATACCCGTCTGTCTGCTCAGAAACAGGCCAATACCCGATGTACCTCCGGTAATCAGGCCGGAGCCGGATACAAATAAAACGAAACCGGCAGAGTCTAAAATATTTCCGATTAGAATCATAATCAATCGAATGATTTCTTTGGATTTTTTGTTCATGTTAATGTCCTTTCTATCCTATATAAAATGGTTATGTTTGGGGGTATGTATTAGATATGTGCATAAATGCAAAAAACATCACATGTCTGCTATTATATGACAAAACAGGGGAAAATAACAATAGTGTATCTATATACTTCGGAAAATGTTTGCAGTTTTTGGCTAGCTGTCCTTTTGTTTATTTCTGCCTGTGCTTCTTAAGAAGTTTTGTTACGAGTGTCTATGTGGGTATGAGAGAAGAAAAAGCAGGCGTGATACCCAGACAAGGCCCCCATAATCACCGAAAAAAGGAACATGATAAAAGTGGAATCAGGAGTAGGATATGGATCATTTTGAATTGCATTCTAAGTTTGAACCGACTGGCAATCAGCCGCAGGCAATTGCGGAGCTTGTGAAAGGGTTTCGCGAGGAAAATCGGTGCCAGACACTTCTTGGTGTGACTGGTTCAGGTAAGACGTTTACAATCGCAAATGTAATACAACAACTGAATAAGCCAACGCTTATCATTGCACACAACAAGACGCTTGCGATGCAGTTGTATGGTGAATTCAATGAGGTTTTCCCGAACAATGCGGTGGAATACGTTGTTCCCTAGCATGAAAAAGTCACAAAACAGGTAGTATCTTGTGGTATGTGGGTGGTTGAATATCCAGATGTTGTGGAAGCGGTAGTGGTGAGAGTATAGGTAAAAAGTGGGTGGATGAAGAGGGTTTGTGACTTTTTATCGCCTGCTTTTTTGATTATAGAATTTGAAAAAATGATGTATAGGGGTTGAAGGGTTGGTATAATAAACATAGAAAAGTGCAGTGGGTTAGGAAAGGTATAAATAGAAGTTACGAAGGCTAGAGGAGTTTTGTTGTATGGGAAAAATAGATTTAAGATATGATGATTACGCTCAGAGTGCAAATACAATATTTAATTTTATGAAGAAATCAGAGTATTTGAAAGAAATTTTAGAAAAGAAAGCCATTATACCGAGGTATTGTAAAGAAAATTTAGAGTATCTTAATATACATAATGGGGATATTGTTTTCCCGGAAGCTATGGTATTACAGAAGTGTTTTTGTGACATCCCATTTCATAAACTTACAGAAAATTTTTACTTAAATCCAGTGGGAGAAATTTATTCAAATTTAAGTAGTGATGAGAAAAAGAGAATAAAGAATAATTATACGCATACGGACTTTTATGGTGAATATGGAATTGCTTTTTCAAAAGAATGGGGAGAAAAGAATAATTTACAACCGATTCATTATTTGAATGAGCAATCACAATATACAAGATATTTTTCAGAAATAGTTGAACAAGTTTTGAATACTGATAATGTATCAGACACGTATGTGGATGATATATTAGATAGATTATGCTTCATTAAACCTTTGAGAGGAATTATGAAAAGAAAAAATAAAAAAGAAACTGGAGAAGAAATAGAAATAGAATTTCAAAAAAATTTTCATGACGAAAAAGAATGGAGATATGTTCCAGGCAGAGAAGCAGTAAGAAATACAAATATCGAACGTGTTGTGGCAAATCAATATTTACTAGAGATGGACATTAATAGTAGGTTAAGTACAAGACAGTATGATAAGTTATGGTTACATTACAATTACGAAGATATTCGATATATTATTGTTCCGAATGCAAGTGAACGTATTGATTTTATAAATACGATTTTGAGCATTCCAGAAGAACAATTTACTTCAGAAAGTGATATTATGACGCAGAAATACATTTTAATTAGTAAAATATTAGTATTAGCAGAAATAAGAAAGGATTGGTAAAATGGGTAATAAATTGAAAGAGGTATTTTCTAATCAAGAGATTTCGTATAAAGGAAAAATTAGTTTTAAGAATAAAGAAGCGTATGAGGATTTTATTGAAGCATTAAATAGTGTACAAGAAGAGGGACGAACAATAAGGGTTAATGGAGTGACAGATATTGAAACTTCTGTCCAAACAGGGAACAATATTTATCCTATTTCCGAACAAGAAGAAATTGTAGACGTTATAATAGGACCATCAAAGGAAAAAGTTACATTTAATATTGATACAGAGTTAGGCAAAAGGGATATAAATTTTAGCAGATTCCATACGAATGATAATATTGTACTTGAAACAAAACAAGATGAAATTGTATATTTGAAAATTGTACTGGAGAAAGGAACGGGAAAAAGTAAAATCACGTATCGAGCACAGCCTGAAAAAGCTAAAAGTATAAATGAAATAATTGAACATTATAACATGATGGTAGCGTTTTTTGACAGATTGTTTAAACAGCCAATAGAAGCTATAAAGAAAGATACGCAAATAAAAGAATGGAATTCCATAAAATCTATGAAAAAATATTTTGAAGAAGCAATTTTACAGTACAAAAAATTGTATTTTGTGGAGCAAGAAGTGGAAATTACTATTGATCCATCAAAACTTCAGCAAGATGAAGAAGAATGTTGGAGAGATACTGAAGAACTTTATATTATTTTAAAAAAGAAAATGCCAATAAGGATTAATACTAAGTTAACAGAGATAAAGACCAATGATTTGAAAATTAATCAGCAAAAGGAGAATATAAAAGTTGGAACAGCATTAGATGTAACTTTTATAAAAAGAAAAGAGTTTTACTTATGGGGAGAGACTGTTGAAATTTATACGTCGAATCTTTTAACCAATGCTATTGTTAAAGAGATAATAGAACTTGAAAATGGAACAACAAAAATTTCTTATGGAGAAGAAGATAGTAGACCTATGTTTATATCTTATAAAGGATTCAAAACAGAAAAAGAAGCGGAGAATGAAATGAAAAGTATTATGGAGAACAAAGAAGCATATGTGAATGCAAAAAGATTATGGGAGTATCTGGCTGAAGAATAAAAATTTATAGGATATTACTGAGGTTACAAAGGAGTTAAGAGGTATATGGGGATAAAATTGAATGGAATATCTGTTCCAATTGGTGGAATATCTTGGGAATATACAGAATCTGGACAAAAAGGAATTCAAGAGATGTTCTACTATTTAGAATCAAAAAGATTGTTGATTAACCCGAAAGAGATGGAAAACAAGGAATGGAGTGAGAAATCAGCGATAGAAATAAAAAATAAGCTTGTAGATATACTTAGCAGATATAAATATGATCAAAATATAATAACAATAATTAAGCAAATGGTTGATGCATGTAATGAATTCTTAGATAATATGCAGAGGGTTGAAGTAAGAGGAATTCTTTATAAAAACTTGCAAAGTGATTGGGAAGATTTGGAATATGGAGTTGCTATGAAGAAATTTCGGAAAATTTTCCGAGATAATATAAAATTACTTGCTGAAACTTATAATATAACTTTCTCTAAAGAAATTCCAAAAGAATATTAATAGGGAAGTGTAATTACATAGCCGATTGGTTCGCTAAGAATCCGTCGGCTTTTTTCATGCCCATTTTTGTACATAGCCAGTCCCGTAAAAAGGATTGGCTATTAAATTTTTTCGAGGAAGGAGGAAACCATATGACCAAATGTAAAGTAATCGCCCTTGCAAATCAGAAGGGAGGAACAGCCAAGACCACAACTACATTAATGGATATTCTTGCATCATGAAACCATGATTCCGGCGTAGCGGAAACCAACATTCCGGACACGGAAACCACCTTTGATTGGCTTGATTACCATTAATAAGAAATAGAGGCAATGTCAAGCCCTGAGCCGCTTTGCGGGGCGTTAGCCGGCTTTACATTGGTGAGATTTCTTGTATTCTATATACTTGCCAATTGGTTTCCTTATCACCGGACAGTAAGGACATCTAAGCCGGAATATTCACGTTAAATCATGGGATTGGTCTTGCACATCAGGGGCGAAAAGTTTTATTGGTTGATGCTGATCCACAGGGAGACTTAACAACCGCATTAGTAAAATAGTGCCGATAAAAAAGCTGACTTATACATTGATATTATATGTATAACTCAAGATAAAATCACCCAAAATAGGAAAAAAGACAATAAATAACGAAAAAATCTCTAAATGAGCAAATTTTATTGACTGAAAGAGGGGCAAAACGTATAATAAAGGTGAAATAAAGGTGGAGGTGTATAAGAATGTTAGTAAAAGTAAGTGTTGAAAATTTTAAATCTTTTGATAAAGCAACAGAGCTGACAATGATTTCCTCAAATAAAATACGAACAAATGCAAATCACAGGTTAAAGATAAAAAGTACCCAGTTATTAAAATATGCAGTCGTTTATGGAGCAAATGCATCTGGAAAGACCAATCTGGCATTGTTTTTTAAATTTTTTAAAGATAGTGTGTGCAATGGCATTCCGATAGAAGCTACACAGATGTTTTGCAAGAATCGACAGGAAAATAAAGAACGAGAAAGCAGTTTTGAAATGCAGATTACAGTAGGTGATAAATTCTATGCTTATGGTTTTTCAGCAATTTTAAGTAGGAGAAAAGTAACTGGAGAATGGTTATATGAATTATATCAGAATGGTTCAGCAAAATGTCTCTTTGAACGAGAGGGTAGCAAACGTCCGGTGTTACATGATGGCATTACTCTGACAAATACAGAAAAAAATAAATTTGAAACCTATGCAGATGATTTTGAAGGAAATGAGACATCTTTGTTCCTTACAGAAATGAACCGTGGAAAAAAATATAGCACACGATCTAAATTATTGTTCTTCCGGGACGTATATGACTGGATTCAGAATCACATTTCGATTATTACACCGGATACACCATTGATTGATTTGGAATATTATTATGATGATAATTCATTGAAGCTGATTAACAAATTGATCAAAACATTTGATACGGGTATCAGCCAGGTAAAAATCGAAGAAATTACATTGGATGAGCTATCGAATGTGATGCCAAAGCCAGTCTTTGAGAAGGTGATGCAGCATGTGAAAAATAGAATAGAAAAGCAGGAAGAAGCATCATTCAGAATGACAATGAGATCGAAGGAAACCTTTTTCAATATTGAAGTTGATGGACATTCTGAACCAAAGGTTACAACGATCCGTTTGCATCATAATAAGTCATTTTATGAGTTCGGTTTTGAAGAAGAGTCCGATGGAACAAGAAGATTATTTGACTTGATGGATATGCTGTTGAATAAACGAGAAGATGTTCTTTATGTTGTGGATGAATTGGAACGAAGTTTACATCCGAAGCTGACAGAACGTTTTTTACAATTGTTTATGCAGTTACATGAAGAGCAGCGCATGCAGTTATTGTTCACAACACATGAATCATCTATTATGGATCAGGCGATATTCAGAAGGGATGAAATTTGGTTTGTAGAACGCAACGCAGAAAATGCAAGCTTAATCTATTCTTTGGATCGTTTCAAGGAGAGATACGATAAAGTTTTGAGCAAGGCATATCTGGAAGGCAGATATGGTGCGATACCGGTATTTTCAACATTCGATTTTGCGCGGGCAACGAGTCAGACGGATGCGCTTGCACAGCCATCTGACGACTGCTATGACAGTGCGGAAAGTATTTCTGCACCGAGAGAGGAGGCGTAGCCTTGGCTCCAGTAAGAAGTTACACGAATTGGAATAGCAGAATTACAGATGAAAAAGAGCAGATTGAACCTTATCGTAAATATTTTTTCATATGTGAGGGCGCCAATACCGAAACATGGTATTTTAAAAGGTTAATTGATATACGAAAAGAGTTAAATATTCATCCATTGATTGATATCCGTTTACTTGAAAAAACAGAAGGAGACAGGGATATTTCATTCTCAAGACGTTTGATTGAATTTGCAGAAAAACAGAAAGAGAATTCGGAAATAGCATTTGATAAAGAACGAGACAAGATGATAATTGTATTTGATGGAGACATTTTTGAAGAAAAAGTACTCGATTATGAAGAAGTGATAGCTGAAGGTGAAAAGAATAATATACTAGCGGTCAGCAATCCGGCATTTGAATTGTTCCTGCTGTTACATTATGAAAATTCATACGAAGATGATATTGAGCCAAATGCTGAACAGATTATCCAGAATGAAAAAGATGGACATCAGACATTTATTTATAAGTTGTTACTTGCTAGAACAGGAATCAATCCTAAGAAAAATTCTGCGATAGGAGAGTTGGCGAAAAATATAGAGATTGCTATTGAGCAAGAAAAGAAAATTAATGAGGATATTCATCAATGCAGGGGTCAGATTACATGTAATATAGGCAGAATTATTGATGAAATTCGCAAGGATGATGGAGAGTAAATGGTAATATTAAAAGAAATCGGATTGCTCCATCAATACTTTAATTACCGAAAAAGGAACAAATAGAACATTTGTTCCTTTTTTCATGCATTTCTATATACATTCGGAAAATGTTTGCTATAATAATGAATGAAAAGGAACATGATAAAAGTGAAATCAGGAGTAGGATATGGATCATTTTGAATTACATTCTAAGTTTGAACCGACTGGCGATCAGCCGCAGGCAATCGAGGAACTGGTTACAGGATTTAAAGAGGGCAATCAGTGCCAGACACTTCTTGGTGTGACCGGTTCGGGTAAGACGTTTACAATGGCAAATGTAATACAACAACTGAATAAGCCGACGCTCATCATTGCGCACAACAAGACACTTGCAACGCAGTTGTATGGTGAATTCAAAGAGTTTTTCCCAAACAATGCGGTGGAATACTTTGTCTCCTACTACGACTATTATCAGCCGGAGGCTTATGTGCCATCGACCGATACGTATATTGCGAAAGACTCGTCGATCAATGACGAAATCGACAAGCTGCGTTTGTCAGCTACGGCGGCATTGACGGAACGAAAGGATGTAATCATTATCTCTTCTGTTTCCTGTATTTATGGCATTGGTAGTCCGGATGATTACCAGAATATGATGGTTTCGCTTCGCCCGGGCGATGAAAAAGACCGGGATGAAGTCATTCGCCAATTGGTGGATATGCAGTATATGCGCAATGATATGGATTTTACGCGAGGAACGTTTCGCGTGCGGGGGGATGTGCTGGAAATCATACCGGCAGACACCTCGGATTATGCATATCGCGTCGAGTTTTTTGGAGATGAGATTGACCGCATCAGTGAGCTGGATGCATTGACGATGGAAGTGCGCTGTGAACTCAACCATGTTGCGATTTTTCCGGCATCGCACTATGTTGTGCCACAGGAAAAAATCAACAAGGCGTGTCAGGAGATTGAAGAAGAGTTAGAAGAATGCGTCCGCTTTTTTAAGGGCGAAGATAAGCTGATTGAAGCACAGCGTATTGCGGAACGAACAAATTTTGATGTGGAGATGCTGCGTGAAACAGGATTTTGCAGTGGTATTGAGAACTATTCTCGCCATTTGACAAACCAGTTGCCGGGAGAACCACCGCAATGTCTGTTAGATTATTTTAAAGATGATTTTCTGATTATTGTAGATGAGTCTCATATTACACTGCCGCAGGTGCGTGGCATGTACGCCGGTGACAGAGCACGTAAGACAACACTTGTCGATTATGGCTTTCGTCTGCCGTCAGCACTCGATAACCGTCCACTGAATTTTGGCGAATTTGAGTCAAAAATCGACCAGATTTTATTTGTTTCTGCTACACCGGCAGAGTACGAAGAAGAACATGAGATGTTGCGGGCAGAACAGGTGATTCGTCCGACGGGACTTTTGGATCCGGAAGTGGAAGTGCGCCCAATCGAAGGACAGATTGATGACTTGATTGGTGAGATTCGTAAGGAGACAGCGCAACATAATAAAGTGCTGATTACGACGCTGACAAAGCGTATGGCAGAAGATTTGACAGATTATATGGCGGAACTTGGCATCCGCGTAAAATATATGCACTCTGACATTGATACGATGGAACGAGCGGAAATTATACGAGATCTGCGTTTGGACGTGTTCGATGTGCTGGTGGGAATCAACCTGCTGCGAGAGGGACTGGATATTCCGGAGATTACACTGGTTGCCATTCTGGATGCGGATAAAGAAGGATTTCTTCGTTCAGAACGTTCACTGATTCAGACCATTGGACGTGCGGCGCGTAATGCTTCCGGTCATGTTATCATGTATGCAGATAAGATTACGGATTCGATGCGCCTGGCGCTGGATGAGACATCACGCCGTAGGAAAATCCAGCAGGCTTATAATGAAGCCCACGGCATTACACCAAAGACGATTGAAAAGTCTGTCCGTGACTTGATTCGTATATCTAAGGATGTGGCGAAGGAAGAAATGCAGTTTGAGCGTGATGCCGAAGAGATGACGCAGGAAGAACTGGAAAAACACATCAAAGAGATTAAGAAAAAGATGGAAAAAGCGGCAGCGGATCTGAACTTCGAGGCAGCAGCGGGGTATCGCGACCGTCTTATCGAACTGAAGAATATGCTGCGTGACATGTGATTTATAGGATGAATTTTGCATGAGAAAGCATGTATGCGATAAACTACAGGTAATATGTATGATAGATGCTGCATGTTATAAGAAATAAGCTATATGTATGACAAATGATACATGCGATAAGCGATAAGTAACGTGCATAAAAACATGCACAAGATACAACAAAATCGAGGTTTACAACTATGAAAGACACTAGAAAATATATAAAAATCCGAGGGGCAAATGTACACAACCTAAAAAATATCAGCCTGGACATTCCACGTGATTCCTTTACGGTGCTGACCGGTCTGAGCGGATCCGGCAAATCATCGCTGGCTTTTGATACGATTTTTGCGGAGGGACAAAGACGTTATATGGAGTCCTTGTCTTCGTATTCCCGCCAGTTTTTAGGCCAGATGGAAAAGCCGGATGTGGAAAAAATCGAAGGTTTGCCGCCGGCAATTTCAATCGACCAGAAATCGACCAATCACAACCCGCGTTCAACGGTGGGAACGGTGACGGAAATATATGATTATTTCCGTCTGCTCTATGCGCGCATCGGTGTGCCGCATTGTCCAAAATGCGGGCGCGAAATTCGCAAGCAGACCGTGGATCAGATGGTTGACCGTATTATGGCTTTGCCGGAACGTACCAAGATCCAGGTGCTGGCACCGGTGGTGCGTGGGCGAAAAGGAACGCATGAAAAATTGTTTGCCAAGGCGAAAAAGAGTGGCTATGTCCGCGTGATTGTGGATGGCGATTTATACGATTTGTCAGAGGAAATCGTTCTTGAAAAGAATATCAAGCATAACATCGAAATTGTTGTTGATCGTCTTGTGGTAAAGGAAGGTATTGAAAAACGTCTGACGGATTCCATTGAAAACGTTCTGCATCTGACGTCAGGTCTGGTGGAAATCGATGTGATTGATGGAGAGAATTTTATGATGTCGGAGGGGTTTGCCTGTCCGGATTGTGGCATCAGTGTGGACGAGGTGGAACCGCGCAGTTTTTCTTTCAACAACCCATTTGGCGCCTGCCCGGAATGTTTTGGACTTGGCTTTAAGATGGAGTTTGATGAGGAACTCATGATTCCAGACAAGCGTCTTAGCTTTAACGAAGGCTGTGTGGCAGTCATGGGCTGGCAATCCGCTTCCGATAAAAAGAGCTTTACCCATGCGATTTTGGAAGCACTGTCAAAAGAATACGGATTCTCCTTAGATACGCCGTATAGGGATTTGCCGGAAGAAATCCGTCACCAGTTTATTTATGGTTTTGACCGCACTGTTCCTGTGCATTATAAAGGCCAGCGTGGCGAAGGTGTTTATGATATCTGCTTTGAGGGCTTGATTGCAAACGTCAACCGTCGTTATCGGGAGACACACTCCGAGACAATGAAAAAAGAATACGAAGAATATATGTACATCTGTAAGTGTCCGACATGTAAAGGCCAGCGTTTGAAACAGTCTTCTCTGGCAGTTACCGTTGCAGATAAAAATATATACGAGATGACGGAAATCCCGATTCGAGATTTGCAGGTCTTTTTGGAACAGATGCAGCTGAGTGACCAGCAGCTCAAAATCGGGCATCAGATTTTAAAAGAAATCCGTGGACGTGTGGGATTTTTGGTGGATGTCGGACTGGATTATTTGTCGTTGTCGCGCGCTACCGGTACACTTTCCGGTGGAGAGGCGCAGCGTATTCGTCTGGCAACACAGATTGGCTCCGGCTTGGTGGGCGTTGCCTATATTTTGGACGAACCAAGTATCGGACTGCACCAGAAGGACAATGATAAGCTGCTGGCTTCGTTAAAGGGATTGCGTGACCTTGGAAACACTCTGATTGTGGTAGAACACGATGAGGATACTATGCTTGCGGCAGATTGCCTGGTGGATATTGGCCCGGGCGCCGGCAAACATGGCGGCGAAGTGGTAGCGATTGGTACACCGCAGGAGGTAATGAAAAATCCGAATTCCATTACAGGCGCATACCTGAGTGGGAAAAAGGTGATTCCAGTGCCAAAGGAACGCCGTCAGCCGACCGGCTATCTGACCATCCGCGGTGCACGTGAAAATAACCTGAAAAATATCGATGTGCAGATTCCACTTGGGATTATGACCTGTATTACAGGGGTATCCGGTTCGGGAAAAAGTTCTCTGACAAATGAGATTTTGTATAAACGTCTGGCAAAAGAATTAAACCGTGCACACAAAGTGCCGGGCAAACATGACGACATCGAAGGGATCGAGCAACTAGATAAAATTATCGATATTGACCAGTCGCCGATTGGACGAACACCGCGATCTAATCCGGCGACTTACACCGGCGTATTTGATATGATTCGTGATCTGTTTGCGTCGACAGCAGATGCAAAGGCGCGAGGCTACAGCAAAGGCCGTTTCAGCTTTAATGTAAAAGGTGGTCGATGTGAGGCATGCTCGGGCGACGGTATCATCAAAATTGAGATGCACTTTTTGCCGGATGTGTATGTACCTTGTGAGGTGTGCGGCGGGAAACGATATAACCGTGAGACACTCGAGGTAAAATACAAAGGAAAATCCATCTATGATGTTTTGGATATGACAGTAGAGGAGGCACTGCATTTTTTCGAACATGTGCCATCTATTCATCGTAAAATACAGACACTTTATGATGTGGGATTGTCTTACGTGAAGCTGGGACAGCCATCGACGACACTTTCCGGTGGTGAGGCACAGCGTATCAAGCTTGCAACAGAGTTAAGCCGCAGAAGTACAGGGCGTACGATCTATGTTTTAGATGAACCTACAACCGGACTTCATTTTGACGATGTCAACAAACTGGTAACGATTCTGCGGAAATTATCCGAAGGCGGAAATACGGTGGTTGTGATTGAACACAATCTTGATGTTATTAAGACGGCAGATTATATTATCGATATGGGACCAGATGGTGGTGATCGCGGAGGTACGGTAGTGGTGAGCGGAACACCGGAAGAGGTGGCAGCCCATCCGACATCATATACCGGTCAATATGTCAAACGTTATCTTGAGCAGGATACGTAGGAGATAATTACAGCAGGATAGCTAGAAGATAATTACAACAGAAGAACCAGAGAATATCGAGATACAATAAGAATCGAGATACAATAAGAAAAGGAATCGCGAAAGCGATTCCTTAATTTTTTGGGGAGTGCTCCAGAAGCTAGGCTCCTGGAGCTGAGTTATGAAAAATATATTAGCACTATTTGCTAGTACGGTAATTATACTACCCAAGAAATGTGTCCATTATGTGAAGAAATAATAAAAATTTTAAAAAATCAAAAAAAGAATTATTTAAGAATATCTTCAGAAAAAATCCATTGAAAAATGGTAACATTTGTATATAATTGAAATTAGAATGCAAAACTATCATTAGGTGGACTAGGTTCACGTTTCATATACAAAACTGAAAGGAGAAACATTATGGTTTCAAGTGATATCGGAATTGATTTGGGTACAGCCAGCATTTTGGTGTACGTTAGAGGAAAAGGTGTTGTATTAAAAGAGCCATCTGTTGTGGCTTTTGATCGTGATACCAACAAAATTAAAGCAATTGGTGAAGAAGCACGTCTGATGTTAGGAAGAACACCGGGCAACATTGTTGCGGTACGTCCACTACGTCAGGGTGTTATTTCTGATTATACAGTAACAGAAAAGATGATTAAGTATTTTATCCAGAAAGCAATGGGTAAGAAGAGCTATCGTAAGCCACGTATCAGTGTTTGTATCCCAAGTGGAGCAACCGAAGTGGAGAAGAGAGCAGTAGAAGATGCTACGTATGCAGCAGGCGCACGCGAGGTTTCTATTATTGAGGAGCCAATTGCAGCAGCAATTGGTGCAGGCATCGATATTTCCAGACCATGCGGTAATATGATTGTAGATATTGGTGGTGGTACAGCGGATATTGCCGTGATTTCTTTGGGCGGTTCTGTTGTCAGCACGTCAATTAAGATTGCCGGAGATGATTTTGACGAGGCAATCGTTCGTTATATGCGTAAAAAACACAACCTGTTGATTGGTGAGCGTACAGCAGAAGATATCAAGATTAAGATTGGTACCTGCTATCCACTTCCAACACCGGAGACGATGGATGTCAGAGGACGTAACCTGGTTACCGGACTTCCAAAGACCATCGAAGTTTCTTCCGAAGAGACAGAAGAAGCATTGCGCGAGCCTACCTTACAGATTGTTGAGGCGATTCACTCTGTACTTGAGAAGACACCACCAGAGTTGGCAGCTGATGTTGCTGACCGTGGCATTGTTTTAACTGGTGGTGGTTCATTGCTTCGTGGATTAGAAGAATTGATTGAAGAGCGTACAGGTATTAATACGATGACAGCAGAAGAAGCAACGACTTGCGTTGCAATCGGAACTGGTAAATTCGTAGAGTTCCTTTCAGGAGATCGCTCTGAAGACTAATTTTTTGTTAAATATCAGACAGAATCATCCGATATATAGATAGAAGTCATTATCTTATATCGATTGCTTAGGAGGAATTATGGTAAAAGGACTGTACACCGGATATACCGGCATGGTCAATGAACAGAAGCGCATGGATGTCATTGCAAATAATCTGGCAAACTCTGCGACGACTGGATATAAAAAAGAAGGTATGGTGAACCAGTCTTTTGATCATGAACTGGCAATCAAGATCAAAGATACATCCAATTACAATATGCCACAGCGTATTGGTTCGATCAGTCTGGGTGTAAAAGTGGGTGAGACCTATACGAACTGGGATCAGGGCAGTTTTCAGATTACAGAGAACATGTCGGATCTGGCATTGTCCGGAGAGGGCTATTTTGCAATCGCATTTACTTCCAAAAATGGAGAGACTTCTATCAAATATACCAGGGATGGTGCGTTTTCTGTGGACAACGCAGGCTATTTGCGTACATCGGATGGAGATTATGTGCTGAACCGTAATGGGGCGCTGAATTCAGATGATGCACTTGCCAATTATGTGCGCGTGAACCCGGATCAGGAATACAAGATTGATGAACAAGGGTTCATTTACCAGAACGATCAAGTGATTGACCGGATTGGTGTTGTGCGTTTCGCAGATAATAATTATGTTTCAAAATATGGTGAGAACCTGTACAACTTAGTTCCGGGGGGACAGGTGTTAGCCAGTGATGCTTCCGTTGAGCAAGGATGCCTAGAAGCTTCCAATGTCAACGTGATAGATGAGATGGTTGATATGATTACCGTGGCAAGAGCCTATGAAGCTGGGCAAAAGGTGATTCAGACTGAGGATTCTACGCTTGACAAAGCAGTGAACAGTGTAGGACAGGTATAATACCTGTTAGAAAGGAGCGGCATCGCTTATGATGAGAGCATTATGGACAGGCGCCTCTGGCATGAAGGCGCAGCAGACAAATGTTGACACGATTGCCAACAATCTTGCAAATGTCAATACGGTGGGGTACAAATCCCAATCGACGCAATTTAAGTCACTTTTATACCAGACACTCCGGACGGAGACCACCACGGCAAATGGCGAAGATAAGCCGACAACAGCACAGGTGGGACTTGGCGCGAGAGTGGCATCTACCAATACAGATTATACGCAGGGAACCATGCAGGCCAATGCCAGCAAGACAGCGCTTTGCATCAGCGGGTCCGGTTTTTTCGCAGTACGTGGCGCAGATAATGGTACCTATTATACCAGAAGCGGTGATTTCACCTGGGCACTGGATAACATGGGCAACCGTGTACTTGCGACATCCAAAGGGCAGGAGGTTCTTGATTATCAGGGCAATCCAGTTATGCTCCCAAATGGAGCATCTGGCGACAGTGTTTCTTTTGGTACAGATGGAGCGGTTGCATATAAAGCGGCAGATGGCACCTATATTCCAACAGGACAACAGGTGGCATTGTATCAGTTCAACAATCCAAAAGGTTTGGAAAAATCAGGGGATAGCTTGTTTGAAGCAACACAGGCATCTGGCGTGGCTTTGAGTGAAGCGACTACAGCCGGTGTGACACGAAGCACCATTGCACAGGGGTATCTCGAAGCATCCAATGTCAATGTGGCAGACGAAATGGTGAATCTGATTGTGGCACAAAGAGCCTATGAGATGAACTCAAAGGCGATTACGACATCCGATACGATGTTGGAGCAGGCAAACAATCTCAAGCGATAGGAGGTAGGATATGAGTTTTTCAGTGGATGGATTATCTTCCTACTATGACACGATGGCTAGCAATGTAAAGAGCTCATCGCGTTCGGAAAAGGCAACAGGAGCACTTTCCGGCATATCTTCGGACTCGACAGAAGAAGAGTTGGTAGAGGCTGTAGAGTCTTTTGAATCCTATATGTTAGAGCAGGTAATAAAGCAAATGAAGGATTCCGTCACATCCGATGATGACGAGGATGCATCGATGAACCAATATAAAGACATGTATATGGATGCAACCATACAGCAATTGGCGGGTGAGATGGTATCGGAATATGGCGGTAGTCTGACAGATGAATTGGTCTCTCAGATGAAGCGTAACTATGGCATAGAGTAAAAACAGGACTACATAGTATATGGAAGAATTACAAGGCTATGTGGATCACATTGTGTTCCGCAATGCAGATAACGGGTATACCGTTCTTAACTTAATAAGTGAAGAAGATGAGATCACGTGTGTAGGAATCTTCCCTGTCGTTACGGAGGGGGAGATTCTTTTATTACATGGAGAATACACGTCGCATCCGACCTACGGAGAGCAGTTCCAGATGAAATCCTACGAGACGAAACCACCCGAGGATGTGCTTTCTATGGAGCGGTATCTGGCTTCCGGTGCGATCAAAGGCATAGGTGTTGCATTAGCAGCGCGTATTGTGCGCCGTTTTAAAAACGATACGTTTCGTATTATGGAGGAAGAACCAGAGCGCTTAGCGGAGGTCAAGGGGATCAGTGAGCGTATGGCGATGGAGATTTCCAATCAGATGGTAGAAAAAAAGGATCTGCGTGATGCTATGATTTTTCTGGAGAAATATGGCATATCGACCAATCTGGCAGTGAAGATTTACCAGGCATATGGGCAGGAAATCTATAGTGTCATTCGCGAGAATCCATATCGTATGGCGGAGGAAGTGTCTGGGATTGGTTTTAAAATCGCAGACGAGATTGCGTCGCGTGTCGGTATTCGTACAGACTCGGATTTTCGTATTCGCAGTGGAATTCTATACTGCCTGACAGGAGCAGCGACGCTGGGACATACGTATTTGCCGCGTGAAGAACTGCTGCGTTATGCGAATCAGCTTTTGGGGGTGGAGCCGGAACACATCGAGGGTCATATCATGAACCTGGCGATGGATGGCAAGGTAGAACTCAAAGAAGAAGGTATTTATGCGAAGAGTTTCTATCGTATGGAACAAAGGTCCGCAGGTATGCTGCATGCGCTCAATCAGGAATATGATGTGACGCCGGCAAAACTTGCGCAGGCGATTGCAAGAATTTCCGAAGAAGAGCAGATGGAACTGGATGAATGGCAGGCTGAGGCAGTGCGGCAGGCGGCGACACATGGTCTGTTTGTTTTGACAGGTGGACCTGGTACTGGAAAAACGACAACTATTCGCGCGATGATCAGTTACTTTGTGGGGGAGGGCTATGATATCTTTTTGGCGGCTCCGACAGGGCGTGCTGCGAAACGCATGAGCGAGACAACCGGTTATGAGGCAAAGACCATTCACCGTATGCTTGAAGTCAATGGCGCGATGAGTGAAGCAGAAGAAAGTGCGAAGCAAATTGGCGGTATGTTTGAGCGAAATGAAAAAAATCCACTTGAGGCAGATGTGATTATCATCGATGAGATGTCGATGGTAGATATTACCCTGCTCTATGCTTTATTAAAAGCAGTTGGTGCTGACACCAGACTGATTCTCGTGGGAGATGTGAATCAGCTGCCAAGTGTTGGTCCGGGAAATGTTCTGCGTGATATCATTGCATCCGGATGCTTTCCGGTGGTCACTTTGCAAAAGATTTTCCGCCAGGCAAGTCAGAGCGACATCGTTGTAAATGCGCATAAAATCAACGATGGAGAGCATATTGCACTTGATAATAAGAGTAAGGACTTTTTCTTGCTCAAACGTTATGATGCAGATGTGATTATTAATGTTATGCTGCAATTGGTCAAACAAAAGATGCCACGTTATGTGGATGCGACCAGTTATGATATCCAGGTGCTGACGCCAACGCGAAAGGGATTGCTTGGTGTAGAGCGCCTGAATACAATCTTGCAGCAGTATCTGAATCCACCGGCAAAACAAAAAAAAGAGCACCAGGTAGGAGATCGGATTTTCCGCGAAGGTGACAAAGTAATGCAGATTCGCAACAATTATCAGCTGGAATGGGAAATCCGCAGCCGCTATGGACTGGCGATTGATAAAGGTCTTGGTGTGTTTAATGGGGATGTCGGAATCATTCAGGAAATCAATGATTACAGCAGTACCGTGAGTGTGCTGTACGATGAAAACAGATTAGTCCAGTATCCGTTTAAGGGGCTGGATGAATTGGAACTGGCGTATGCCATTACGATTCACAAATCACAGGGAAGCGAATATCCGGCGGTTGTGATGCCACTTTTGCCGGGTCCACGGATGCTTATGAACCGCAATCTGTTATATACTGCAGTGACAAGAGCCCGCAAGTGTATCACCATTGTGGGAGATGAAAATGTATTCTATCAGATGGTTGATAATACGACGCAGCAACGACGCTATTCGGGGCTGCAAGAGAGAATAAAAGAGGCTTTGCTGTCGTAAGCAAAGCCCCTCTCGTCTATCGTATATGCAATTATTCTTCTTCGTCATCACTACTGATTCTGGTAGTGGTTGATCCAATTTCGTATGTTGAAAAATACTCATGAATCTCATGGAAAGATTTTGGGAATGTCATATCAAAACTTTCGGCGCGTGATGCATTGTACAGTTTGATGTTTTCAGCAGGTGAACTGCTGATTTTGATTTCGCCCGGCTGCGTTCCATCAACAAGGATGCGGTAAACCATCTTTCCAGCAGCATATCCCATGCCATAAGGATCTTTGTACATAGAAACTAAAGTCTGTTCTCCGAGAGTGGCATCGCCACCGACGGTTCTTGTGCCACAGGATGTGGCAATATCTGCAATGGTCTCTACTTCGCTTGTCAACTGGCTTTCTGCAGGAAGGAACAAAACGCTGCATTCGTTGCAGGCATACTGAACGGTTTCCTCTAAAGAAGCATCTGCCGCAAGCGGAGTCGTGTTGGCAGCGGATAATTCTTCTGTCCATGTCGCAGAAGCGGTTGGTTCATGTGCGCTGCTCGGTGAAAAAATACCACTTAACAAGTCGTTTCCATCGAAAGATTCTACGGCGTTGTTCGCGCCTTCTGTGATAGAAGAGGCGATTTGCTTTGATGGAGCGATGGCTGTCGTATCCGTAATTTGATCACTGAGACCAGCCTCGATGTCATCCGATGGGATCGCGTATTCCTTCCATGGAATGCCGGCTTGATCTAAATATTTCTCGAGGAGAACATTCTGATAAATGCCATCAGTATCTTCCGGGTTGTATAACAGTCCAACAGATTTTAAATCCGGTGTTGCCTCGATCAGTAAGGAAAGCTGTTCCTCCAGGTTTGGTTTAGAAGAAATACCGGTCACATTTGTTCCGGTCTTTTTATTCCAGTTGGTATCGGAAGCTGTGGCGAGATGGAGTGCGTTTTGATAATCCATAACAGCTGCGCCGACGATAGGGATCTCTTCGGTGGCAGTAGCTGCAGAAGAAAGGCTCTTTTTACCGTTGGCAAAAATCAGATTTGTCTGAGCGTTCACATAGCCTGTGCAGATGCTGTCTGTGCCTGCCTCATCACTTGCAATTGTAGTTGTGATATTGATGTGTGCCGAACCGAATAAATCATCTAAGGCATCCTGGAATCCTTGCGCTATCTGGTTGTAGTATTCACTGTTTTCATCCTGACAAATGCTGATGTTATATATCGTATCATCTTCTTCTGGAAGAGGGTCATAGCTGCTTTTTTTGTCTTTGCTGCCGCAGGCGGATAAGGAAAGCGCCAGTATGGCGGCAAGCCCGGTACAGGCGATACGTTTGCTGTTTCGCATATTTATAAAACCTCCGTTGTTACGTGTAATATTGTCTTTTTTATAAGTTTGACTCTGAACATACATTTTAAAGAGAAGGGGGAGAAAAGTCAATGATAGGTCATAGAAAAAACATAATAGAGGAGTGGAAAGAATTCCTTTATCCAAGGCGCTGCCCGGGATGTAATGAGATTTTGTACGAAGAGGAAAAACCAGATGGTTACTGCAGAAGGTGCAAAACAAAAATCCGTTACATCGGTGACGGGGGATGTATCAAATGCGGAAAGAAGCTGAAAGACGCCACACAAACCATTTGCAGTGACTGCAGGCGCAGAAATCATGTTTTTGTGCAGAATAAAGCAGTGTATGTGTATACAGGACCGATGAGGCTTGCAATGTATCGCTTTAAATATAGTAATTGCCGGACATATGGGAAGACATTTGTGGAAGATGTATGGAAAATGCATGCCATCTGGCTGCAAAACTTGTCTGTGGATGCCGTGATTCCTGTACCGATGTATCGGAAAAAAGAAAAAAGACGTGGTTATAACCAGGCAGAAGTGCTGGCGCATGGGATTGCACAAAAGCTGGGGTGTCCAGTGGAAACAAAATTGGTGGTTCGCGCCAAAAATACAGTGCCTTTAAAGAGTTTAAACGACACACAAAGAAAAAAGAATTTGGAAAATGCTTTTAAAATCAGAAAAAATGGTGTAAAATTAAACAAAATTCTGTTAATTGATGATATCTATACGACAGGAAGCACGTTGGATGGTGTGACGACGGCTTTGCTTGCAGCGGGGGTGCAAGAAGTCTATTGTCTGACCATATGTGCCGGACAAGGCTAAGGTGTGTGACCGGGAGGAGGAAATATGGACGTACGAAATTGCAGACAATGTGGTAGATTGTTTAACTATTTGAGTGGACCACAGATTTGTCAGGCGTGCAGAGATGCTTTGGAAGAAAAGTTTCAACAGGTAAAGGAATATGTGCGGAGCAATCCGGGAGCGACCATTCAGATGGTATCCGAGGACAATGATGTGACCGTGCAGCAGATTCGCCAGTGGATTCGTGAGGAACGTTTGGAGTTTGCTGCCGATTCACCGGTGGGAATCGAATGCGAGGGATGTGGAGCGTCTATCCGTACAGGCAGGTTCTGTGAAGCTTGTAAGAACCGCATGCGTGGAGATTTTAATAGTGTAATCGAGAAGCCAAGGTTTCAGCCGGAACCATCGAGTCAGAAACTGGTAAGAGATTCGGACAAGATGCGTTTTTTGAAGAAATAAAATAGGAATGTATGCCCTCTTTACTGGATGCAGGACGCCCGGTGAAGAGGGTTATTTTGTGTTTTTATTATGTTTATGTGGCGCGTGTGGTTGCACCGCGTTCTCATTATGTTATAATATGTATTAGTAGTGCGAAGTGTCAAAATGCTTCGCACCGGATAAAAGAATGGCAGGAGGAAGCCGGATGTTAAGCGAAAAACGCGTTGCACATATGACAAAGATGGCGATGCTCGAAGATCGGTATGGGCGAAAGCTTAGTCCGACACTGCGGTATCGCAAACGCGATTATCTGGATATGTGTACATTAGGTGGAGTCTTCTTGGGGACATTGATTTATATAGCACTTTATGCGGGAGGGATACTTTTTGTCATCAGTACCGTGGTAGTGAATCTACATCTTGTCAGCACGATTCTTTTTATTTTGCTGGGACTAGTGCTTTATATTTTATATATGTATTATTACCTGCGCATGGTGCGTCGCCATGCGGCGAAGCGGTACAAAGAAAGTGAGATGCTGGCGCGCAGATTGCGCAAAGATTATCATGTCTTGCATGAGATGTACCAAGAAGAAGACTTGTCAAAAATACCTGAGGGATGGGACTAGGATGACGTTTTTTATACAATTACGAACGAAAATCAGGCATTTTATCATAACAAGAGAAGAGTGGGTTGTTCGATTATTGCGTTTTGCAATTATGCTGGCTGTGCTCTTGGTCATGAACCGGTGTTTTGGTTATCAGAAAATTTTAAATCACTGGTGGGTCTCTGTGGGGCTTGCAGGCATTGGTGTACTGCTTCCGCTGGCAGGGTCTACGTTTCTTGTCATTTTTGTGGGGTTGATGCACATGATGACATTATCGACAGATGTTGCTGTGGTAGCATTGGTTTTACTTGCCATTAGTTATGCGGTAGCGGCGTATTTTCGATCGGATGATACATATAATATGGTGGTGATACCTGCGTGCCGCTATCTGAATATTCCGTTTGTGGTGCCGATGGTATCGGGCTTGATGCGCAGTATTCACGAGCTGCCGACGATTATATGTGGTAGTATTTTTTCTTATTATCTCAAGATCGTCGTTGAAAATGCATCTTCGTTTCTGGATCCCAATACAGATCTTGGGGCGGCAGAACTGCTTCAAAATCAAATGTTAAATAATGGGATGTTTTATATTTATCTTGTGGCAATGACAGCAATGTTTCTGGTCGTGTATTTCGTGCGGATCAAAGGCATTGAACACGCATGGCTTGTGGCTGTGTTATCCGGTGTTGTCACAGAATTCGTGCTGATGCTTGCCGGCGTACTTTTTGTTGGCAATCGGGAAGATGTCATTCTTCTTATTATCGGTAATGTTGTTACCCTTGTTGTAGGACTGCTTCTTGTCTTTTTTGCCAGGGGTTTTGATTATTCCCGTACCGAGCATGTACAGTTTGAAGATGATGAATACTACTACTATGTGACGGCCGTGCCAAAGGTACATATTGCAGAACAGGAAAAAGAAGTCAAGCGTATTACATCAGAGACATCATCACTTCCGGTGCAGAATCTGGGAGAGATGCAGAAAGAAGTACAACAAAAAGAAGAATAGAAAGGAGTGAGATGATATGGACAACATCATAAATAGTCTGGATGCATTTTTTGGAGATTATTTTGGAATTAATTTTCCGGATGTGCAGATCACGGATATCGTGGAAATCATCATCATCGCCTTCTTTATCTACCAGTTGTTGATCTGGGTGCAGAACACGCGTACATGGATGCTATTCCGTGGACTGCTGGTCGTGATTGCATTCTTTATATTAGCAGCACTGTTTCAGATGAGTACCATCTTATGGTTGGGAGAGAAGCTTCTCAATGTGGCATTGATTATGGTCATTGTCGTGTTCCAGCCCGAGCTTCGTAAAGCATTGGAAGATCTGGGAAGGCGGCGGCTGTTTTCGTTCCTTACAAATCTTGGAATGGGGCGTGGTATTACAAAGCGCTTTGAGGATAAGACCATAAGCGATATGACGATGGCGTGTTTTGAGATGGGAGCTGTTAAGACAGGAGCCCTGATTGTTGTAGAGAACCAGATGCGCCTGGATGAGGTAGAAAGAACCGGGATTACATTAGATGCCGTTTTGACAAAGCAACTGTTAATCAATATCTTTGAAAAAAATACGCCGCTTCACGATGGCGCGATTATTGTGCGCGGTGATCGTATTGTGGCAGCAACATGTTATCTTCCACTATCTGAGAATATGAGTCTGAATAAGGCTCTTGGAACCAGACATCGTGCGGCGATTGGTATCAGTGAGGTCTGTGATGCACTGACGATTGTGGTATCCGAGGAGACAGGAAGAGTATCCATCGCTGAAAATGGTAAATTAACAGAAGGCGTGAGCGATGAACAACTGCGCGCTAAACTGGTTGAATTACAGAATCCGGAGAAAGAACCGGAAGAAAACAGCAAACCACGTTTGGGAAGGAGGGGCAAAAATGAAACAAAGCATAACTCCTAAAATCAAACGAATCTTTTTAGAAAACTGGGGATTAAAACTTCTGGCGGTCTTTTTCTCCATTGTGCTGTGGCTTGTGGTTGTCAATGTAGATGACCCGACGCAGACAAAGACATTTACGACGAATGTCACAGTCGTTAATGCGGATGTGCTGACAGATGCTGGACGCTATTATGAAATACCGGAGGGCGGCAGTACGGTAAGTTTTCGCGTGACAGCGCGACGATCTGTGATGGAGCGCTTGTCCGGAGCCGATTTTACAGCGACGGCAGATATGAATTATCTGGAAGATGACAGCCGTGTTCCGGTGACGATTACGGTCAATAATAATAATAGTGGGATTACCGTTTCTGCAAAGCGCTTATATCTGCAGGTAAAGATTGGAAATAAAATGACCATCAAACATGATGTGGATGTAGAGACAACAGGAAATCCAGCGGAGGGATGTGTGGTTGAAAAGGCGGAAGCGACACCTGCAAGCATATCGGTAGCCGGTCCGGAAGACATTATCAGCACAATAGCAAGAGTGGTTGCATATGTTGATATTGATGGCATCAATGAGGATTCTGATACGACAGCAACCCTGCATTTTCTGGATAAATCGGGCAAGGAAATCGATCAGAGTCGTATGGAAATGGATCGTGAGATGGTAAAAGTTCATATAGATATATCCAATCTCAAGACAGTTCCAATCAAGGTAGAGACAACGGGAACACTGCCGGATGGCGTATACCTGGATAGCGTTACCGTGGATCCGGAGACGGTACAGATTATCGGAGAAGCGGACGTACTCAATGAAATCACAGAGATTACGATCAGCGGAAGTGCACTGGATTTATCAAAAATCACAGCGAATATGACAACGACGGTGGATTTGAATACGTATCTGCCGAGTGGAGTAAAGATTGCTGACAGCAATCAGACACAGGCGACGGTAAAAGTCACGGTATCCGGGGATGAGACCAAGACATATCGTGTGCCTACGGCTAATCTGACAATCCGTAATTTGGCGGACGGCAGCAAGGCAACTTTTGAAACAACAACCGTCGATGTGAAAATTACAGGCAAGGCATCCGAGTTGGCAGAACTTGCAGCAGATGCGATTACAGGATCTGTGGATGCCAGTGGACTTGGTGAAGGTAAGCATACGGTTTCTGTCAGCCTTGATCTGACGAGTGGATTTTCAGCAGAAACCATAACGACAAACCTGGTGATTACAGCAGAGTAAAAAGGAGAGAGAAATGGGTAGATTATTTGGAACAGATGGCGTAAGAGGTGTAGCTGGTTCTGAGCTTACCATCGAGCTTGCAACAAAATTAGGGCAGGCGGGTGCGTATGTGCTTACCAAAGAACAGGCACATAAGCCAACGATTATTGTTGGCTGTGACACAAGAATTTCCGGCGGTATGCTTGCAAGTGCATTGATGTCCGGTATTTGTTCTGTCGGTGCCAATGCCATTTTTGCCGGTGTTATGCCAACACCTGCCATTGCATATCTGACGAGAAGACATAAAGTAGACGCCGGTGTTGTGATTTCTGCATCACACAATCCGATGGAATTTAACGGCATTAAGTTCTTTAACGGAGACGGCTATAAATTATCGGATGCATTAGAAGATGAAATCGAAGCACTCATTGCAAATGATATGAAAGATATCACACTTCCAACAGGTTCTGAAATCGGTAAGATTGAGTATCGTTTCGATCTGATTCGTGAATACATCGATTTTATGAAAAAGACAGTTCCGGTAGATCTAACCGGTATGAAGATTGTGATTGACTGTGCAGAGGGGGCTTCTTATAAGACATCGGTAGAGACACTTCGTGAACTTGGCGCAGAGCTTGTAGCAATCCACACGAATCCGGATGGAACCAACATCAATTCAAACTGTGGCTCTACCCATATGGAAGAGTTACAGGCGCGTGTTGTTTATGAAAAAGCAGCAGTCGGATTGGCGTTTGATGGCGATGCAGACCGCATGCTTGCTGTGGATGAAAACGGTAAGGTGGTAGATGGCGATGAGATCATGGCAATCTGCGCGAACCATATGAAAGAGAAGGGCACGTTAAAGAAAGATACAGTTGTTGTGACCGTTATGTCCAATCTTGGATTTACCCTGATGGGACAAGAGCGCAACTTACACATTGAAAAAACAAAAGTAGGTGACCGCTATGTATTAGAAAATATGCTTGCCAATGGTTATAACCTTGGTGGTGAGCAGTCTGGTCATGTCATCTTCTTAGACGATAATACGACAGGAGATGGACTTTTAAGTGCACTTCATCTCTTACAGGTTATGGTAGATACAGGAAAGCCTTTATCAGAGCTTGCACAGGTGATGGAAGTATTGCCACAGGCATTGGTAAATGCGAAAGTGCCTAACCACAAAAAAGAGAGCTTTATGGAGTATCCGGAAATTGCCGGTGCTATCGCAGAGCTGGAAGAAAAATTTGCCGGAGAAGGACGCGTGTTGATCCGTCCATCCGGTACAGAACCACTTGTTCGTGTCATGATTGAAGGGAAAAATCAGACACAGATTGAAGAGGAAGCCAAGAAATTGGCAGAACTTATTATGAATACCATGTTATAGGAGGGAGTCATGGTTACACAGAAGGTACAGATTATCAATCCTACAGGCCTTCATTTGAGGCCGGCAGGAATTTTTTGCCAGGAAGCGATGAAATATACATCCAATATTACATTCCGCTATGGAATCAATGGTACAGCAAATGCAAAGAGCGTACTCAGCGTATTGGGAGCATGTATCAAGTCTGGCGATGAGATCGAGATCGTGTGCGATGGTGATGATGAAGCACCGGCACTCGAAGCGCTCGTTGCACTGGTAGAAAATGGATTTGGGGAATAGCAAAAAGGAAAGAAGGAAAAAGAGATGCTGAATTATCAAAGATATAAGAGAAATCCGGTTTTATATTATCCAGAACGTCAGTGGCCAGACAAGCAGATTGAAAAAGCACCAATCTGGTGCAGCGTAGATTTGCGTGATGGCAATCAGGCATTGATTGAGCCGATGAACGTAGAAGAAAAGATGGAAATGTTTGAACTTTTGCTACGCCTGGGCTTCAAGGAGATAGAAATCGGTTTCCCAGCGGCATCTCAGATTGAATATGATTTCCTGCGTAAATTAGTAGCAGAAAACAGAATCCCAGACGATGTGAAAGTACAGGTCTTGACACAGTGTCGTAAGGAACTGATTGACCGTACATTTGAGGCGATCGAGGGAATCAAAAACGTTGTGGTTCATATTTACAATTCTACATCTACATTGCAGCGTGATGTGGTGTTTGGTAAGAGCCAGGATGAGATTATTGATATTGCTATCGAAGGCACCCGTATGGTAAAGGAGCACCTTGCAGGCTTTGACGGCAATGTACAGTTAGAGTATTCACCGGAGAGTTTTACGGGAACAGAGATGGATTTTGCGCTTCGTATTTGTACCGCAGTGCAAAAAGAATGGAATCATGCGACAGAGGCACCGATTATCTTTAATCTGCCGGCAACCGTCGAGATGAATACGCCAAATGTGTATGCAGACCAGATTGAATGGATGAGTACTCATTTTGAAGACCGTGAACATATTATCTTAAGCGTACATCCACACAACGACCGTGGCACAGGAGTTGCAATTACAGAGATGGCACTTCTCGCCGGCGCAGACCGTGTGGAAGGCACACTGCTTGGCAATGGCGAGCGTACTGGAAATGTGGACATTCTGACCGTTGCATACAATATGTTTTCGCAGGGTATCAATCCGGAACTTGAGATTGAGGACATCAAAGAAATTGTTGAAATATATGAGAGATGTTGTAAGATGCATGTGGATATGCGTCATCCATATGCAGGCAAGTTAGTCTTTACAGCATTTTCCGGTTCACATCAGGATGCCATTAATAAAGGTGTGCATGCGATGCAGGAGCGTGGCAATCAATATTGGGAAGTACCATATCTGCCGATTGACCCTGCAGACATCGGAAGAAAATACGAGCCGGTGGTACGTATCAACAGCCAGTCCGGAAAGGGCGGTGTTGCCTTTGTTATGGATACGGTATATGGATACAAGCTGCCAAAGAAGATGCAGAGAGAATTTGCGGATGTCATCCAGTATATTTCTGAGCAGGAAGGTGGCGAGGTAGAGCCACAGAAGATGATGGAGGCATTCAAGAAGGAATACTTAGAGAGCAAAGAGCCATTTGAACTGGTATATGTTGATATCGATGATAATATGGCAGATGATGAGACGCATGTAGCACTTGATTTCAAGTATCTTGGCAAGGCAATCCATTCCGAAGCCGATGGCAATGGTCCGATTGCAGCAGTGAAATTAGCGGTAAAACAGTGCGTTCCGCAGGTGGATTTCTCTGTGCTTGATTACAGCGAGCATTCGCTTGGCCAGGGCTCCGGTGCAAAGGCAGCAGCCTTTATCGAAATGCGCGATAACCGCAAAGGCAATGTGACCTTTGGTGTGGGCGTCAGCTCCAATATTACGAGAGCCTCTATACGAGGTGTATTCTCAGCAATGAACCGTCTTGCAAAGCGTGCAAGCGATTATGTATAAATAAGAGAGGGAACTATGAAAAAAGTACTTGTAACAGGCTGCAATGGTCAGCTGGGAAGAGCCATTCAAAAAGAATATGCAGGCAACGTGACATTCATTCTGACAGATGTCGCAGAAGGAGAGGGTATCACATCGTTAGATATTACAGATATCGACGCAGTGATGTCACTTGTTTTGAATGAGAAGCCGGATGTCATCATTAACTGCGCAGCTCTGACAAATGTAGATGGCTGTGAAAAAATGTGGGATCTTGCATACAAAATCAATGCGATTGGACCGCGCAACCTTGCCATTGCTGCAACAGCGGTAGGTGCAAAACTCGTGCATGTTTCTACCGATTATGTATTTGCAGGAACAGAACGTACACCACGTACAGAGTTTGATACACCAGATCCAATCAGCGCATACGGAAAGACCAAGCTAGAAGGCGAGCAGTTTGTACGCCAGTTTGCAGAGAAGTTCTTTATTCTTCGTACGGCGTGGCTGTATGGCGACGGAAAGAACTTTGTTAAGACGATGGTGCGTGTGGCAAAGACACATGATGAAGTCTCTGTTGTATGTGATCAGTTTGGCTCACCTACATCTGCTGTAGAACTTGCAAAAATGATTCACTTCTTAGAAGGCACCGATAATTATGGAATCTTTCATGCAACTTGTGAAGGCGAGACCAATTGGGCTGATTTTACAGAGGCATTCTATGCCAAGCTTGGTATTACAGCAAAGGTTAATCATATCACCAGTGAAGAATATGCCAGGATGAATCCGGAGGCTGCAAAGCGCCCGGCGTATTCCAATCTTGACAATTACATGCTGCGTCTGACAACGGATCAGTTTGCTATGGCGAACTGGGAAGATGCACTCGATGTATATCTGAAAGACTTTGATGTGGAGAATTGCTAATGGAATCGGCACTTGTTAGTGTATGTATCCCTGCTTACAACAATGCGGATACGATTATAGAGACCATACAATCGGTGTTGGCACAGACCTATCATCATCTGGAGCTGATTGTTGTTGACGATGGCTCAACAGATGAGACATACGCACTGGTAGAACAGTTTGCAAAGGATGCAAGGGATGATCGTTTACGGCTGTATCGCAATGAAAAAAATCTTGGCATGGCGGGCAACTGGAACCGCTGTATGGAACTATGCGAGGGGGCATTTATTAAATTGCTCTGCGCAGATGACCTGATCCATGCAAGCCTGCTTTCCAGAGAAGTTGCAATTATGGAGCAGTATCCGGAGGTTAGTCTGGTACAGACGGATACGCGTTTTGTGGACATGCACGGTAAGACGACGGGATTCTACAAACGATACCATGCGCGTGGTGTGGTGGATGGGAAAAAAGCATGTCGCTTTTCTGTGTTTACCAGAGACTATTTAGGAGCACCACTTGCCAATCTGATTCGCCGTAGTGCTTATGAGACCTGGGGAGGATTTGATCCGTCCTTTGTCTATATTATTGATTATGACTTCTTTATGCGTATATGCTGCAGGAGCAAGATTTATATACTACATGAACCACTCAATTCCTTCCGCATCCGTAATGACTCCAATACGAGTCAGGTAATGACGGGGGATAAAAAATCTGTTTATCTGGCAGAACATAGAAGGCTGGTAGAACGCTATGCGTTAGAATTGCACTTATCCAGATTTGAAGTAAATCTAAGTGTTGCGATTCGCCATGTAATGAGTTTTCTGGGTGGTATTTATTTAAAACTTTTTGTGAGGTAACAATGAAAAAACGCTTGGTGATTATACCGGCTTTTAATGAAGTCGGCTCGATCGAGAGAACCGTAGAAGATATCAGAAAAAATGCACCGAGTTTTGATTATGTAATTATCAATGACCATTCAATGGATGGGACAAAGGAATTATGTGACCGTCTGGGTTATAACATGGTGACGCTCAGTATCAATTCCGGCATTGGTGCAGCAGTGCAGACAGGATATCTGTATGGACATCGCTTCGGCTATGATTATGCGATTCAGATTGATGGCGATGGGCAACATGATGCGAAGTTTTTGGAAAAAATGGCGGATATCATGGAAGAAGAACAGATAAATATGCTCATTGGTTCCCGCTTTTTAGAAGGCGAGGGTTTTCAGTCGACCGGGATGCGCCGTATAGGGATTCGCTTCTTTACCTGGTTGATTCGTGTATTGACCGGGACAACCATTACCGACCCGACAAGTGGTATGCGTATGGTGGATAAGGAAGTGATGCATATGTTTGCCAATGATTATCCAAAGGATTATCCGGAGCCGGAGACAGCGGTGACGGTTTTAAAAAGAGGATACCGCGTCAAGGAGATTCCGGTGGAAATGAAAGCACGTGCCGCAGGGCAATCTTCGATCTCCTTTAAACGATCCATTTATTACATGATTAAGGTACCATTGGCATGTATTATGACAGCTTTTGGTGATTAAGGAGGTACTATGAGTCTGAAGTTACAGGTGGTGATTGCCATTGGTGCGATTGCAGCGATTTTATGCATTGGAAATCTGGTTCGTATACGCAGGCTGGAATTAAAATATGCGCTGATCTGGTTTTTGGTGGGGATATTACTTCTGATTTTTGATTTGTTTCCGGGACTTTTGCCCGTGATGTCGCAGGCACTAGGGATTACACTACCGATCAATATGTTGACATTCTTAGGTCTTTTGTTTGTGCTGATGATAATATTTAGTCAGACCATTGTGATATCCAATCTGACCAGAAAGTGCCAGCGCTTGACACAAGAGGTGGGTCTGTTGTATAAGAAAGTAGACGACTTAAAAAAAGAAGAAAAATAAGATAAATAAGATAACAATAGGTGGACGCCTATAGAAGGAGAAGATTATGAGAACATACTTAGTAACGGGTGGAGCAGGATTTATTGGAAGCAATTACATTCATTATATGTTCCGCAAATATGACAACGAAATCCGCATCATCAATGTGGACAAGCTGACTTATGCTGGTAACTTGGAGAATTTAAAGGATATCGAAGACAGAGATAATTATACTTTTGTGAAAGCTGATATCTGCGATAAGGAAGCGATTAGCAAGATTTTTGCAGAAAATGATATTGACCGTGTCGTTCACTTTGCAGCAGAGTCTCACGTAGACCGTTCCATCAAGAATCCGGAAGTATTTGTACAGACGAATGTACTTGGTACAGCAGTAATGCTGAACTGTGCAAAAGCTGCATGGGAATTAGAAGATGGTACGTTTAAAGAAGGCAAGAAGTTCTTGCATGTATCGACGGATGAAGTATATGGTTCTTTGAATGATGATCCAAATGCATATTTCTATGAGACAACACCATACGATCCACATAGCCCATATTCAGCAAGTAAGGCATCTTCAGATATGCTGGTAAAAGCATATATGGATACGTATAAGTTCCCTGCTAATATTACAAATTGCTCTAACAACTATGGCCCTTACCAGTTCCCAGAGAAGTTGATTCCACTCATTATCAACAACGCATTACAGGGCAAGAAATTGCCAGTCTATGGTGATGGTAAGAACGTACGTGACTGGTTGTATGTGGACGATCATGCCAAGGGAATCGATATGGTTCAGGAAAAGGGAAGACTGTTCGAGACATACAATATCGGTGGTCACAACGAGAAGCAGAACATCGAAATTATCAATATCATTATTGAGACATTACAGGAAATGCTTCCTGCAGATGATCCAAGACGTGCCAATGTCAGCACAGATTTGATTACTTATGTGGAAGATCGTAAGGGACATGACAGAAGATATGCGATCGCTCCGGATAAGATTAAGAAAGAGGTAGGATGGGAGCCGGAGACAATGTTCAAAGAAGGTATCCGCAAGACGATTGCATGGTTCTTTGAGCATGAAGATTGGATGAAGAATGTAACTTCCGGGGATTATCAGAAGTATTATCAGGATATGTATAAGAATGAATAATGCAGTAGTAATTGTAACTTATAACCGTTTGGAATTGTTAAAGGAATGTCTTGCCTGCGTATGCAGGCAAACCATTCCTTTTTCGCGTGTTATCGTGGTTGATAATCACAGTACCGATGGAACGCGAGATTATCTGGAAGGCAGGGAAGATACCTATGTTTTTCATGTGACGGATAAAAAGCCAGACGAGGAAGTTATAAAGATAGGAGAAAATAAAAAAATCTGGGTGTTAGAGGAAGCAGAAAACCTTGGTGGCGCTGGTGGATTTTATGATGGCTTGCGCTGGGCAAGCCAAGATGCATATGATTGGGTGCTGATCATTGATGATGATGCTATGATTGCACCGGATTATGTGGAAAAACTAATCATCTATGCAAAGAAGCATCCATCTGTTTGTGGTCTGGCTGGAAAGGTTGTGACAGAAGGCCATATTGATACTAGTCACAGACGGCGTATTACGAACCGCCTGCTCTATGTGGAAGGAAATGTGGCAGAGGAGGAATACAAGCAGGAGAGCTTTTCGTGTGATGCTGCTACGTTTTGTGGTCTTCTGGTGCAAGGAGAGAAGATGCGAGCCGTGGGATTGCCGGAAAAAGAATACTTCCTCTGGTATGATGATATCGAGTATTGTCTGCGCCTGATGGATGCTGGTGGCATTACCGTTGTACCGGATGCGGTACTCCAGCATAAAACCGTACTTTCCAAAGAGGGCATGGTAGCAAAAGGCGTCTTGCATCGGATTGGCTGGCGTCAGTATTATGGCTACCGAAATCGCTACGATACCGCCAAAAGACATCTTGGGAAATTAAGTGCTGCAGTGATTCTATGGCAATACCGTGTGTTCTGGCTTCTCAGTTTCTTTATGACGTGGAAAAAAGAAACGAGAGAGCAGGGAAAACAAAACATGCAAATCCTGCGTGATGTGATACAGGATGCTAAAGCAGGAAAGCTTGGGAAACATCCAAAGTATCACTACTAAATCAAGAATAGAAAAAGGATAAAATGTGAAAAAAATAATAGCTGTAGTTGTAACTTACAATCGAATAACGCTGTTGAAGGAATGTGTATATGCACTGTTACATCAAAAAGACTGCACAGATACACAACTTGACATCCTGCTTGTGGATAACGCCAGCAATGATGGCACCAAAGAGTGGATAGAGGAACAGATTGCGCATACAGAAAGCCATGACACAACCCCGATATATGCACTGCACCTTAGCGTAAATACAGGTGGCGCGGGCGGCTTTTATCATGGGATGAAATGGGCGTATGAACATGGTGCCGATGCCATCTGGATTATGGATGATGATACCATTCCCAAGGAAGATGCACTGCAGAAATTATGGGAAGGCATGGCATGCATAAGGAAGCAAGTGGCACCGAAAAGTGAGATTGGTTTTGTGTCATCCACGGTCCTTTGGACAGATGGAAGTCCGTGTGAGATGAATCGTCAGCACTATGTGGGAGATACGTTTTCTATATCTGGTAAGGATGCAGAAGAAGACATCTTGACCCTACAACCAGTAGACAGTGCTACCTTTGTATCGCTTCTCTTCTCGCGGGAAGCAGTAGAAAAAATGGGACTTCCGATCAAAGAGTATTTTATCTGGGGCGATGATAAGGAATATACGCTTCGCTTGTCGGCGCGTTATCCATGTTATCACGTGAAAAATAGTGTGGTTATCCACAAAATGGCAATCAATGCCGGGAGCAATATCGTGATTGATGCCATAGCGCGCGTGCCAAGATATTTCTATGCATTTCGCAATGATCTGTGCACGGCAAAACGGCGTGGAACAAAAGAAGTTATCATATATTTTGCGGCGTATTTTTTGAATATGCTGCGTGTACTGTTAAAAAGCAAAGATGGGAAAAAACTGCGCTTGCAGACGATGTGGAAGGGAATGCGCGCGGGCGTGAAATTTGACCCGGAAATAGAGTATTTGACATGAGGGAAAGAAAATAATGATTATTCAGAAATTAATTGGACCAACAAAAGAAGTGTGTAATGAGTGGGGGATGTATTTTAGAAAAGTAGATACAGAGGGAAATGATATTACAACCTACCCATGTGATGATGGAGATGTCATGTTCCATAAGATGATTGATGGCGTAGAAGCGTCGGAAGTGGCAGCAGAATCTTTCCCGCTTGAGATTAAGCATGGAGAGATTTTATCTCTGGATACTTATTTCAATGCCTTTTCTATTGGTAAATGGAAGAAATATACAAAGTTATCTGATCTGGCATTGGAGATTGTGACAAGTGGCCCGGTAGAGATTAGGGCATATCAGACGGTTGGCATGGTAGAGACAGAGCATATGTCACAGGAGTTTCCGGATGAGGAGACCATGTACAGTTTCCTGCACAATACAAGACAGGAAATAGAATGTTCGCAGGAGACAGAAGCCTTTGTGACGGATGAGGGTCAGCAGGCGATTAAGACGACCATCCAATTTGCTAAATTAGCCGATGAGGGAATTTACTATATTACGATGACGCCGTGTGAGGAGACTGTTTCGCTCTTGTCCGGAGCCTATACGACAGACGCAGAAAAAGAGGATGTTAATCCGGTGGAATTGGTGCTTGGCATCTGCACTTTCCAAAGAGAGGAATTTTTAAAGAAAAATGTGAATCTGGTACTGGATAAGGTTATCAATAATGCCAAGTCGCCGCTGTCTGATCATGTAGAAATTTACATCTCGGATAATGGACAGACGGTGCCACAGAATACTTTTCAGAGTGATAAAGTGCATCTTTTCCCAAATAAAAATGCGGGTGGTGCGGGCGGTTTCACGAGAACCATGATCGAGTCTCTTTTCCATCGCAAGGACTCACCTTTTACCCATATCATCTTGATGGACGACGATATCATCCTTTCTACAGATGTATTGGAACGCACCTATCATTTTCTGCAATTCGTTGATGAAGAACATCATGATATGATGGTTGGAGGCGAAATGTTTATGTTAAATCTTCGCTATAAACAGTTTGAGGCTGGAGCAAAGTGGCACGGAACGGAAGTGACTTTTTATAATAAAATGTGGGATTTGCGCAGACAGGAATGTGTTGCGACGAATGAATGCGAGAATCCGATCAATTATAGCGGCTGGTGGTACAGCGTTATCCCGACCTCCATTATTACGGAAGATAATCTGCCGATACCACTCTTTATCCATTATGATGATATGGAATATGGGGTGCGAAACGAGAAGAATGGTACGATTCTTTTAAATGGAATTTGTGTATGGCATCCGCAGGGAATCAATAAGGCGGCTACGCGCATGACGTATTATGATGTCCGAAATATGCTCATTGGTATGGCAGGTTCGAAAAACTGTGCCAGTGCACAGGAGGTCATCCACCATATTTCAAATCGTGTCGTTGGCGCCATGGATCGGTATCGTTATGAAGATGCAGAGATCATCTATGAGGCTATTGATGATTTCTACAAAGGACCGGACTTTTTTAAGACCATAGATCCGCTTGAGAAACATGCAGCACTTGCGAAGTACAATTATAAGTACGAAGAACTGTCAGCTTATGGACTGACCGAGGATATGGTAGAAGAAAACGGATTCCACAGTCATTATCTGGCATGGAGTGTGTGGGCAATCATACGCTGGATTCTTCCGAGTACAAGAGCTCTTAAGGTGGCAGGACTCAGAGATAGTGGTATTGCCTTTGGCGCCAAAAAAGTGTTCCACTACGATGAAGAAAAAAGAAAAGGGTATATGACAGAAAAGAGTTATGCCCGTGGATGGAAAGACTTCTGTGCATATTGCAAGATGGTGAAGACGATACGAAAGAATCATGATGCTATGATGCAGCAGTGGGCAGAAGCGAAAAAAGAGCTTACAAGCCTGGGGTATTGGGAGAAGTACCTTGGATTATAAAACACAAAGACTTTGGGATAATTTGCAAATATTTGTCCCAAAGTCTTTTTTTTTGTCCCATGAGATGTTATGATAAATACGTAACATTTGGAGGTGATTTGTATGAAAAAACAAAATGTAATAAATCTGATCAGATATCATGTGGAAAGGAATGAAAATGCGTTTCGAAATGAAGCAATTCAGATTGCAAGAGATTTTGATGCCATTGGAGATGAAGAATTGGCAGATTATATTATGGGGCTTATTGCTGAGGCAAATCTTTATTCACCACAGGCGAGTGATTTTGAGAGTGATTTACTAAAACAAATTGATACAAAAGATGTACAAACTTTAAATTTACCATCAAGTATTGCTAATGACATTAAGGGTGTTATTAATGCAATAAACCATAATATTGGGATTAATAAATTCCTGTTTGAAGGTCGTCCTGGAACAGGAAAAACAGAAGCAGCCAAACAAGTAGCCAGGCTGTTAGAGAGAACACTTTTTTATGTTGATTTTGAACATTTAGTGGATAGTAAGTTAGGGCAGACAAATAAGAATATTGTAAATCTTTTTAAAGAAATTAATATGCTACCATATCCGGATAAGACAATCATTCTTTTTGACGAAATCGATGTTATTGCATTGGATCGGGTAAATCAAAATGATGTACGGGAGATGGGGAGAGCTACTTCAACAATATTAAGAGAACTAGATCGTTTAACAGATCTTAATAAAGAGATTGTTATTATAGCAACAACCAATTTGTATCAAAACTTTGATAGAGCACTTACGCGGCGATTTGATGCTATCATTAGTTTTGACGGATATACAAGAGAAGATCTGATGGAGGTGGCAGAACTTTATTTTGCAGATTACATAAAGCAGTTTAAAGGAATTTCTAAGGATACAAGGCTGTTTCGCAAGATCTTAAACATAGCACCACAGTTACCATATCCTGGGGAGTTAAAGAATGTGATCAAAACTTGTTTGGCATTTAGTGATGTGCAAGTAGAGTATGATTATCTGCGGCGCTTATATACAAGCTTGATTAATAACATAGAACAGGTAAGTATCAAAGAATTGCATCAACAGGGATTTACTGTAAGAGAAATTGAGAAGCTAACAGGGGAGTCTAAAAGTACTGTATCGAGAAGGTTGAATTAGGAGGAATGGGATGAATAATGTATTGGAATTGAAGGGGAAAAGATTTTTTCAGGCTCCAAGAAATGGTGGTGGTGGGGAGCCGAGAATGAATAGCAAAGTTTTGGTGACAATAGATCATTTATATAGACTAGAGGCGCAATTAGGACAAATTGAAGATTTTTGGAAACAAGAGAAACGTGTGTTTTCTGGCATTTTGGTCAGTGTGCACTATAATAAAATTGTTGCCAAAACGAACCGGATTGGTGGTCTGTTCCAAGGGAAAAAGTCAAATTATGCAGTTGTAGGGGCTAAATTTAATGGGGATAAATCAAAGCACATTATCACTTATTATCTGAAAGATACAGATTTGGGAAAAAGTAGAACATTATTAAGAAAAGCATATGATATTTTGCAGCATGAGTTTGAAGATAAAATAAATGTCGAACAGTTTGGAGATAAGAAAAGGGTAGCGTCCATAAAGTTTGATGACTATGATATGGCGAAAACAACTTTTTTACAAGTGATAGCAGATGCCTCTTACATTGAATATTTTGAAGTGGAAAAACCAGAATTATCCACTAAATATAATATCATTACTTTATATAACACGAATACGGATACACAGATACTGCTGCGAGGATTGGGGATAGATGTCTTAAAAAGTAGAATTTTAGATAATCAAACTGTTTTTTTGGATAACAAGCAATTACAGATTCTTTTTGAAAAAGCACCCTACTTAGTTGCAATGGCTACAGAGGATTTGTCTCAGTTATCTCCAGATGATTTTAGGGATGATGCATATGGAGATGTCATGTACTTGAAAAAACCGGATATTGAGCCAACGATTGGTGTGATAGACACACTGTTTGATGAGAGAGTATATTTTGCGGATTGGGTAGAATATCATGAGATGGTAGATAAAACGTTGCCGAAAGCACCGTCTGATTATCGACATGGGACAGCGGTGGATTCTATTATTGTGGATGGGGCGAGACTAAATCCATGGCTAGATGATGGATGTGGTCATTTTCGTGTTCGTCATTTTGGTGTTGCGATTGGAAAACAGTTTTCTTCATTTGCTATTACAAGAAAAATCCGGGAAATTGTCTCAGAAAATCAAGATATTAAAGTGTGGAACATCTCATTAGGAAGTAATCAGGAGATACAGGATAATTTTATTTCCGCGGAAGCAGCGGTGCTTGATCAAATCCAGTATGAGAACGATGTGATATTTATTATTGCTGGAACAAATAAATCAAGTGAAGAAATAATAAAAATCGGAGCACCAGCAGATTCAATCAATGGTATTATTGTTAATTCTGTTACGAAAAGCGGAACAGCACCAGGGTATGCAAGAAGAGGACTGGCATTATCATTTTATGCGAAACCAGATGTTAGTTATTATGGTGGAAGCGAAGAAGAATATATACGAGTGTGTGAGCCACTAGGCGAAGCACGTGTGGCAGGAACATCTTTTGCTGCACCGTGGATCGCGCGCAAAATGTCATATCTAATAGATGTGCTAGGACTCAATCGTGAGGTGGCGAAAGCCTTGTTGATTGATTCTGCCCGTGGATGGACGGAAAATCCAACACCAGAAAAAGTGGCGCTATATGGACATGGCATTGTGCCAATTCGTATAGAAGATATTATTCATACAAAGGATGATGAAATTAAATTTCTTGTGCATGATGTGAGTGAGAAATGGAATACGTATAATTATTTCTTTCCTGTACCGATGAAAAATGATAAGTACCCATATTATGCAAAAGCAACAATGTGCTATTTCCCAGCCTGTAGTAGAGCGCAAGGTGTAGATTACACGAATACAGAATTAAACTTGCATTTTGGTAGAATAAACAATAAAGGGCATATGATTGATATTAAGGGAGATTACCAAAATCAAGAAGAACTTTTGGGGGAGGAGAAACATTTCATTTTAGAAAACGAGGCACGGGAACGTTTTAGAAAATGGGACAATGTTAAGTATGTTGTGGAACAACCTAAAAGCAGGAAAATTGCAAAAGATTCTTATAAGAATAAAAACTGGGGGATGGAAATAAAGACGAATAATCGATTAGACCCGCAGGATGGTGTGGGTATTCGCTTTGGCGTTGTAGTTACATTAAAGGCAATGGATGGCGTCAATCGAATAGATGATTTTATCAAAAGTTGTTCGCTCAATGGCTGGTTAGTAAATCAGTTGGATGTGCAGGCAAGAGTTGAAATCAACCAAAAGATTAATGAAGAGATTGAATTTGAGTAGAGAAAAAATCGTGCAAAATGAAAAGGAGAAATAGATGAAATACTTTATAGATATTCCAGGGAAAGAAGATATAGAATCGCTGAAAAAGAGTTATATAACAATGTTAAAAACAGGAGAAAGATATTCTGATTGGGAGAAAAAATCACAAAGTGGATTGATTCTTCGGAACGCCATGAACTGCAAGAAATTCGGGAACGTTTAAAGTTATATGTGGATATGAATGCGGAAACAAGTGGAGGAGGTAATCTGGCAAATGAGATGGCACTTGGCGTGTTTATGTTTTTGTTATCTGGAAGTAGCGCACTTTTTATGAATATTGTATTTGAGGGATTTGACCATATAGAAATTCCACTTGAAGAAATGTCAAATATAATGGGCACAATGTTCGAAATTTCGATGGATGTAATCGCACCTGTGATAATTTTCTTTGTGGTTATATTAATTGTGTGGGTAATAATTGTAACTACCATGGATTGGAGAGAAAGTAGAAGGAGAACAATTAATAAATCATTTTATGAAAAACTAATTCAACGAATCACAGAGAAGGTAGATTAAAAGTATTATAAGTCGAACAATGTGTGGTGACATACATGGTGGAGGTATTTAATGACCCAAAAATATATGACGTATAGTAAGGGATTGAATGAAATGCTCAGTGCGGAGGACATTAATGATATCATAAAAAAGTGGCAGAAGGAATTCGATGCACAGGAGATTACATCTTATTCTCAGGAGGATTTGCAGAAATTAAATTCTCAAATTCAGGAGTTTGATTTCAACGAATGTGGAAAGATGCCCATAGATGAGATACATAAAGTGATATGGGATACATTATTAATAAAAAAGCATTTGTGTGCGTTGAAAAATATGCAGTCATGTGCACCTGAAATTTCACTCTATCGTGTCAGAAAAGAGGAAAAATACTCTTTTGACAAAGAAAAATATAAGGATGAAAAACAATTATGGAATCCACCTTCAGATAAGGTGAAATTTAGGGGGAGACTGAATGAATGTGGACAGTCGGTCTTATATACTTCGCCAAAGGATCCTTTTTGTGCAATGGATGAAATGCAAGTGCAAGATGATGAGGAATTTGTTCTAATACGTTATTTGACGAAGAAAAGTAATATATTTACACTTATCGGTGGACCTACAAATTATTGCGAGGAAGGTATAAATGGATCGACGACGATTGTTGCTAATGAGATTGTTCAGAATTTTCTGAATAAACTATTTGGAATAAGAGCAGATGGCAATGAAGAAATATATAAAATAACGAATACTGTGATAGAGGACTTCTTTTTCCTGGGCGATACAGTTGGGTGGGTGTATCGTTCAGTAAAAAACAGTGGACGATATAATTTTTGCTTCAAATCCGAAGGGGTAAAAGAAATATTAGATGTAGACGGGGCATATCTTGCTAGAAAAAATAAATCGGGCCAATTAGAAATTTTAGATACGATAAAGCAAGCACACTACCATGGAGATATGAAAGGAAAATATATGCCAAATGAGTTTGAATATGATTTCTGCGACATATTTCCGTATCAAAGGGAGCAAAAAAATACTGATATTGTAGAAATAAACTTTTTTGATGTGGAGGATATTGAGTTTAAAAGGCAGAAAAAATTCTTTCGGATAAGTTCGGAAATGAATATTAAATGTTTAATGGGCATTCGAAATAATATATATAAATACTTGAATGATAATACAGATAGTGTCGAACTTTATTATCTATATGTGACACAAGAGGCGCAATTGGAAAGAAAATTACTGAGAAAATATAAGGTGGAAAAAACGAAAGAGGACATATACGAGATATGCAACTTATATAAATTAGACCAACTTACAATCTCAGTGAAAAGAGAGTGTATGATAATGGTAGAATTGGTGGTAAAATCAAAAATAGGTGATGAACAAAAAGTAGGTGGAGGAGAACTTTGGACGGTGTTTTCATAAGAGTGCTCGGAGATGATTTTTTCCTTTAAGTACACCACACTAATGTAATTGCTTTATTTGGCAGGGATGAGTTTGAAGAACTAAGAAGAAAGCACAAAATAGAATTTAAAGAATTGGGTGGCTTTTCGCCATCAGTTATATGATTCTTGTTTTGGTATTTGCTCTATGCTATTATAGGCAATGGAATTATACAAGTAATGTATGAATTTAAAGAGGGAAAAACAAAAGAAGATGGAAAAGTTAAAAGAATTATTTCATAACAGAAAGTTTGTTATGATTCTGAGCGCCATTGTTATTGTAGCAGCTGGCGTAGGAATCGGTGTCTTTGCTTACCAGTCTACGAGATCCAAAGAGGCAGTGGCAAAGGTAGAAAAGAAAGAAAAGGTAGAGAAAGAAGTCGTAGAAGTGCCGACTTTTACAGCTTGTTCTTTGGAGGGAGAATCCATAGAGAAGGATTTGACCTTGATTATGAAAGGGGATGACGGTCAGAAAGTCAGTGATGTCCCGTTTCAGGTGAAGCTGATTTCTGCAGATCAGAAAGAAAAAATCGCAGACGCAGTGCAAAAGATAGCAGATGTGGATGCAAAGATTGCAGAGCTGCAGGCACAGGCGGCAGAGGGAGCCGGAACATCAGCAACAGAGACAGCGCAGGTGACGGAGGATACGGACAAGAAAGCGGCTGAAGATGTCACAGTAGACGAGACGACTGCGGATACAAAAACAGCCGACACAAAGAAGGAAGATACGAAGAAGACTGCCAAGAAGAAGCAGGAGGTATCTTCGCTTACAGGAGAAGCAGTTACACCTCTGGAGAAATTATATGTAGAGAAGCAGGAGGCAATCGATGCCTATACGGAAACTATTGCAGCGATTGATGCAAGGACATATAGTGATGATGACAGCGATGGTATGATTTATATCGAATCCATTGATCCGGGCGATTATGAGGCATGCTATATCCCGACTGAGGGAAATGATTACTCTGCAACGAACTATGCGGTAGATGTCAATGTCAAAGACAAGATTGAATATGTTGCTGTAAAAAATATTGCAGAAAAGACAGTATCTGCTTCAGCAGCTGGCGATGTACAGAGTAATGTAAAGAATGTTCCGGTAGAAGCAACTCCTACGAATACAGTAGAATTTGTAGAAAGCCGTACGGAAGAGATTCCGGCACAGTACAAACAAGTGGCAACACCAGTAGTGCAGGCAAGTGCAGGTGCTGTTGCTACAGTACCAAGTGCAGATGGGTCTGCAACGGTCGGCATCAGTCAGAATGCAACGTTATATTCTGGCGTGAATGGAGCCAATAGTGTAGCAATTTCTGTGCAGGCAAGCAACCTTGCAGGAGAACCACAGGTTACTTCCTCTAATGGCGTGGTATCGGTTACAGGAGCTGCTGGTGCTTATACGATTACAGCAGGAAGTACCCCGGAAGATGCAACGGTAAATGTTACAGTAAGTGGAACACCAACATCGAATCCAGACGAGGTAGTATCTGCAACCTGTAGTGTTCTAGTGCATGGAACAAACAAGGCAATCACTGCATCCGATGGACAGGCATCATATGTAGATACGAACGGTACACCGGCAACGTATGGTAACTATAACCCATCCGGAGTCTACTATGTGAAAGAAAAAGATGCCGAGACGAGATATTATGGCTGGCAGGAAATTGACGGTTATCGCTATTATTTTGATAAAAACGGAAATAAAGTAACGGGAACACAGGTTATCAACGGCGCAACGTATAACTTTGGCTCCGATGGTGTGTTGCTTACCAGTGGATTTGGTATTGATGTGTCCAAGTGGCAGGGAAATATCGACTGGTCACAGGCATCAAGTGCAGTTTCCTTTGCTATTATCCGTTGTGGATTCCGTGGAAGTTCTGGAAATATCGCAGTAGATCCGAAATTTGCGCAGAATATCCAGGGTGCAAAAGCGAATGGTGTCCGCGTTGGTGTATACTTCTACTCAATTGCAATGAACGAAGCGCAGGCAGTCGAAGAGGCTTCTCTTGCGATACAGCAGGTGAGTCAGTATGGAGGTGTGAGCCTTCCAATTTACATTGACATGGAAGATAGCAGACAACTTTCACTGTCACAGGCAGAAAGAGATGCAATAGTCATGGCATTCTGTCGTACCGTACAGAATAGTGGATATTCTGCTGGTGTATATGCGAATAAGAACTGGCTGACCAATCATCTGACGCCATCAAGCTATGGTGGAATCTCTATCTGGGTTGCACAGTATAATACCCAGTGTACCTACAAGGGACGTTACGATATCTGGCAATATTCCAGCAAGGGCTCTATTCCGGGAATTGCAGGAAATGTAGATTTGAATACAAGTTATTTTTAAAAGATAGAATGTCAAAAAATCGCTTAGTTACAATGTGGCGCGTAATGCGTCATGGTGACTAGGCGATTTTGTGGATTATCTACTAGATGATAATTGTGTTACAGTAATCTTCAAGCTTACAGTTGTTGTCAAAGTATGGGATAATTGGTAAAATGATATAGATATTATGTGGCTGAAACACTGTGGAGAAAGCCATATTATGAATGAATGGAAGCTTTTTGACGGAGATAATAATAAGAATGAAAAAAGATAATTTAAAATATTGGTATCGTGGATTTAGTAACGCTGCAATTGTGCTTCTTTTGACATTAATCTATAAGTATGTTTGGTCAACACAATTAAACATTTTGCTGCTTCGTCCATTTGAAAATAAAGGAAATATACTGCTTTATGTTGTGTATTTACTATTGTCTATTTTTGTTATTTATACTTTTGATGGATTTAAGATTGGCGTTAATAGGATATCGCATATTATCATATCACAGTGGGTATCTATGGCTATTGTTAATGCGATAGAAGCAATCCAAAGCGTGCTGATGATTGGTTTTGTCTTACACTTTGGAAAGATTTTTCGCGCTTATGTGGAGATTATGTTGATCGATGCGGCGTGCATTTTTGTTGTGACATATGTTTTGACAAAGTTGTATCGTACCATTTTTCCACCACTTCGTATGCTTATGGTCTATAGCGATTATGCCAATAATCTTGCAAAGAAAATGAATAGCCGTCGGGATAAATATATCATTGCGGATCGTGTGCATGAAAATACGCCAGTGAATGAAATCGCAGAAATGATGCAGGAATATGATGCGGTATTGCTAAATGATGTGTCGACGGATATTAAGTCAGATGTACTGAAAGCATGTTATGAGCAGGGGAAACGTGTGTATTTTACGCCAAAGATATCAGATATTCTTGTCAAAAATGCAGAGGAGCTTCATCTGTTTGATACACCAATTTATTTGTGCCGAAATCTGGGGATGTCTATGACACAATTAGCAATAAAACGTGCAGCGGATGTTGTTATATCCTTGCTTGGTATTATTATCACAAGTCCGATTATGTTAGTTGCCGGTATTGCTATTCGTTGTTATGATGGTGGACCAGCCTTTTATCGTCAGGTGCGTTGCACAAAAGATAAACGTGAGTTTGAAATCATTAAATTCCGTAGTATGGTGGTGGATTCCGAGAAAGATGGAAAAGCGCGACTTGCTGCAGAGAATGATGATCGTATTACACCGATTGGAAAATTTATTCGAGCAACAAGAATCGATGAATTGCCACAGTTTTTCAATATTCTAAAAGGCGATATGAGTTTTGTTGGACCACGTCCGGAACGTCCGGAAATTATAGCAGAATATGAACAGGAAATACCAGAGTTTGCATATAGAACGAGAGTAAAAGCAGGACTTACCGGTTATGCTCAAGTATATGGTAAGTACAATACAACAAATTTGGATAAACTAAAATTAGATTTGATATATGTGGAACGAGGTTCTATTTTGTTAGATTTAAAACTCATCCTTTTAACAATTAAGGTGGTATTCATTAAGGATTCTACTGAGGGATTGGAAGAAGGCGAGACGACAGCAGGGACAATGAGTGGTAAAGAAATATCGGAAGAAAAAAGGGTTACTAAGAATAAATAAGGTATGATATTTGCGAAACAAATGGAGTGAAAATGGAATTTTCAGTATTGTTGTCTGTATATAAAAAAGAAAACCCAATCTATTTAAAAGAAGCTCTGGATAGTGTGTGGGAAAAGCAGACATTGAGACCGACGGAAGTGGTCGTTGTTGAAGATGGACCATTGACGAAGGGATTGTATGAAGTCTTAGAGGGATTTTCAAGAACTTGTGACTGCCTTGTGCGTTGTCCAATTGAGAAAAACGTACAACTTGGTAGAGCGTTAGCGTATGGTGTTACACAATGCAAATATGAGTTGATTGCGCGCATGGATACGGATGATTTAGCGGTGCCAGAACGATTTGAAAAGCAATGTGATTATATGCAGAAACATCCAGATACGATAGCTCTTGGCGGATGGATTGAAGAATTTGATGAGAAGCAAAGCTATAATGCAATCAAAAAGATGCCAGAGAATATGCCTGAGATTAAGGAGTATGCGAAATACCGCAACCCGCTGAATCACATGACCGTTATGTTCCGGAAACATGCGATTTTAGAGGCAGGGAACTATGAACATTACCCTATGTTAGAAGATTATTATTTATGGATTCGCCTTCTTGCCAAGGGAATGGAATTGCATAATTTGCCGGAAGTATTAGTGGATATGCGTATAGATGATGCTACCTATCACAGGCGCGGTGGAAAAGAATACTTCAGACGTTATAAAAAACTGCGCAAATATCAATATGAAATGCAGCTTCTTAATCGGGGAGAATACATTAAAGCTGTCATCCTGACCTGGGGAATGACATCTGAGATGGTGGATGGTATAAGAAAGATACTATATCATAAGATTTTGCGCAGATAAGTAGAATGTTTTTTGTGAGAGGGAGAAATGGAAGAAAAAATAATTACAGTTACAGTGCCATCGTATAATGCCAAAGATTATTTGGATCGCTGTCTCACTTCTTTTATTACAGATTGTGAGGAAATAAACAATAAAATAGAAGTGCTGATTGTAAACGATGGATCTACGGATGAAACAGAACGGGTTGCGAGTCAATATGTTCAAAAACATCCGGAAATGTTTCGGTTGATCAATAAAGAAAATGGTGGACATGGCTCTGGTATTAATACAGGGATTGCAAATGCAAATGGGAAGTATTTTAAAATAGTAGATGCAGATGATTGGGTTAATGTAAAAGAATGGAAATCATTTGTACAGATGCTTAAAACACAGGATGTAGACGTTGTCGCATCAGATTATTTGTGTATTCAGGATGAAACATACAATGTGTTAAAAGAAAAGAATGCAGCAAGTGATGAAAGTGTATATCATTCTGTTCGTATGATGTCAAAAGGTGAGATAACGGATGTGATAAAGATGCATTCTATGACAATCAAAACCAGTATATTACAGAAGAATAAAATCAACATTGATGAGCATTGCTTTTATGTGGACGCAGAGTATATTACATACCCGATACCATATATTGAGACGGTATATTACGATAAACGATTTTTGTATATGTACCGATTAGGGCGCGACGGACAGAGTATGGATGTGCGTAGCATGCAGAAAAATCAAAAGCAGCACCGTTATGTTATGGGGCGGATGTTGGAACAATATCTTATCATGCCACTCGATAACAAGCCGCATCATCGCACATATATTGAAAAATGTATTGCACAAATGGTGGAAAGTCATTATCAGATCTATTTAAGTCTGGATGATGTAGATGAGGCGAAAAAGGGAGCAAAGAAAATGGATCAGATGCTGAAACGTCAGTGCCCAGGAGTCTATCGGGCTGTTTCAAAGAGGACAATATGGATGATCCGTTATAGTGGATATGCTCTGTTTGGTGTGGGGTCAAAGCTGTATCACAAGACTAGAATGTGACAGATTAGTTGCAGTTTTGCCAAAATATATATTATGTGGTAAAATATAATAGATACTGTGCATTGCACGTGATAGAAGTGAAAATAGGGTTATTATAATGGATAAATTACTTACAATTATTGTACCAACTTATAATGCGGCAGCATACCTGGATAAGGGGCTGTCTTCTTTTGCTATCAAAGATGAGGCATTGTTTGCGCGATTAGAGGTTCTGATTATTAATGATGGATCTACCGATGATAGCGTAAAGATTGCGCAAAAATATGTGGAACGATATCCGCAAGTTTATCGTATTATCAATAAAGAAAATGGTGGACATGGATCCGGCATTAATGTCGGGGCAAGAGAAGCCAAAGGAAAGTACTTTAAGGTTATTGATGCAGATGATTGGGTTGATGCGAAGGGATTTCCGACATATCTTTCCAAATTGCAGGATATAGATACAGATGTTATTGTGACACCCTATCAGGAATATGATGTCCGCAATGGGAGGACAAAGGATCTGATAGCGAAACCGCTTGCGTATGGTCATAATTACGATTTGGCAGAGGTTATGGATCAGTGGTCACAATGCCATATGGACTTACACTTTTGGGGAATAACCTATCGTACAGATTTTTATCAAAAATTGGGATATGAACTAGTCGAAGGCGTATTTTATGAAGATCAGGAATATGCAACAGTGCCAATGAGTTATGCTCATTCTGTATGTTTCCTTCCTGATATGGTGTATATCTATCGTGTTGGAGATGTGAATCAGAGCGTGTTTGGAGATACACAGGTAAAACGCCGTTCGCATTTAGAGAAAGTTCTGGAAAGACTCTTAGAACAAGAAAAGAAACAAGAACAAATGCCAACAGGCGGGGCGCGTTACTGGCGTAAAAAGACAGCTATGGTTGTGACGAGTTACTATCAGATTATGCTTTTGAAGAATAAGGATAAGAAGATGGGGAGACAGGCAGCGTCTGCAGTTGCACAAATCTTAGAAAAAGAAGCACCGGACATTGCGATGATGACAAGAAAGAAAAAACAAGGATTTGTTTGGTTTAGCCATATGCATATTAGCAATCAAATCTACGAATTCTGGGCACCAAAGATTTTGGGTATAGTTAGAAAGGTACGAGGACAAAGGATATAGCGTATGAATGTTGTAAAAGAATGTATTCAGTATCGTGATTTGATTCGCGAGTTGGTTTCAAAAGATTTGAAATTAAAGTATAGACGTAGTTTCTTGGGATATGTATGGAGTATCTTGAATCCGCTTGGCATTATGCTTGTTATGGTTATTGTATTCTCCAATATGTTTCGCTGGGATATACCGAATTATCCGGTATATCTGATCATTGGACAAGTCATGTTTAATTACATGAATGAGGCCACAACACATTCTATTTATTCTATTTTAGATAATAGTTCTTTATTGAAAAAAATATATGTACCAAAGTATATTTTTACATTGTCAAAAGTGACAAGTGATCTGGTGAATTTTTTGTTTTCGCTTGCTGCAATCTTTCTTGTGATGCTTGTAACCCGCGTACAGGTGTCATGGTATTTGCTGCTGATTCCGTTTGTGGCGCTACAGCTTTACCTTTTTAGTTTAGGAATGGGACTGTTTTTGGCACAAGCTTCTGTATTTTTCCGTGATATTCAATATATCTATGGTGTTGTTTTGACGGCATGGACATATCTTACGCCTATATTCTATCCGGAAGCATTGTTACCGGAATGGTTACATTTTCTGGTGGTAAGATTTAACCCGATGTTTTTCTATGTAAAACAAATGCGTCAGTTGGTATTGTATCAAACGATGCCGGATGTCAAGCTGATTGGCGCAGGTTTTGCGTGCGCTATTTTGGCAGTGATAATAGGTGGACTTTGTTTCAAGAAGAATCAAAGTAAGTTCATATTATATATTTAGAGGATGGACGAGATGGAAGAAAAGTATATGATTGATGTGGATCGTGCTACTGTAAGATTTAACATGGCAACAGAGAGAATTGATAATCTGAAAGAATACTTTGTTAAACTAGTTAAAAAGCAGTTGATGTTCCAAGAGTTTTTGGCATTAAAAGACATATCGATAAAAATCAAGCCCGGAGAAGCATGGGGGTTCGTTGGAACCAATGGTGCAGGAAAATCAACAATGCTGAAATTGATTTCCGGTATATTAGAGCCGTATAAAGGAAGCGTGACGGTCAATGGAACCATTGCGCCACTGATTGAACTTGGTGCAGGTTTTGACATGAATTTGACAGCAAGGGAAAACATTTATTTAAATGGTACATTGCTAGGACATAGTCGGAAGTTCATGGAAGATCATTTTGATGAGATTGTGGATTTTGCGGAGTTGTGGGATTTCCTTGATGTACCGATGAAAAACTATTCTTCTGGTATGCAGGCAAGAATAGGTTTTGCGATTGCCACAATGGTACGACCGGATATCTTAATTGTAGATGAGATACTGGCAGTCGGAGATTTTAAATTTCAACAAAAATGTCAAGAAAGAATGCGAGAGATGCTTGAGAATGGCACCACACTGATTCTGGTATCTCATAATATAGATGATATAAAACGCATGTGTACACACGCCTGCTGGATTGATCATGGTAACATGATGATGCAAGGCGAAGTGAATGAAGTGTGTGACGCATATCAACAGAATGCATAAGAAAAATTATTAAAATGTCATAGGAAGAAGAATGAAGAAGGAGATTGAAATGGAACAGAAAATTCAAAATATTATTTTCCCAACAAGTAATGATATGGAAATGAATGCAAAATTATTCTATCGATGCGAAGCAGGTTATTTGGATAGAAGCGCGCAGATATACTATATGGCGGATCGTACAAAAGCAGATTTTGTAACATATCTGAATGGATGTTCTTATGGTAAATGGAAAGAATATACAGACATTTGTGGGGCTAAACTGGAGTTAGAGATCTCAGGACAGTGTAAAGTTTTGTTGGTTGGATATGCACTGAATGTTTATAGCCCGGAAAGAACGGTGTTTGAAGAAATCGAGGTTAATACTGATACAAAAGAGATCATTACATGTGTATATCCAGATAGTGATAATCTGATGATTGGATTTGAAATCATGTCGATTGAAAATACGGCTGTATATGGCGGTCATTATTATGGAATATATGCAGAAGACAAAGTAAAACGAGATGTTACGTTGTCTCTGGCAACGACTACTTGCAAAAAAGAAGAATTTATCACCAGTAATGTTGCTTTGATTAAAAAAGAGATTTTGGAATCAAAAGAAGATGCGGATATGGCAGAGAATTTCTATGTTAATGTAGTAGATAATGGGCGCACGCTAAATCCGGCAGATATGGAAGATTGGCATATCAAGGTACACCCAAACAAAAACACAGGTGGTTCTGGTGGATTCGCACGAGGAATGATTGAATCTATTACGCAGACACCAAAAGCAACAAATGTCTTACTTATGGATGATGATGTTGTAGTACTACCGGAAAGTATTAAGAGAACTTATCGCCTTCTGACATTGGTGAATGATGCATACAAGGATGCATTGATTAGTGGGGCAATGCTTTATTTAGAGGAGATGAGTATTCAGCATGAAGATATCGGAACAATTACTAAAGAATGTTTCTTTAGATCATTAAAAGGCAGATTGAATCAAAACGAAATCGCATGTAATTTGCGCAACGAATCAGAAGAGTATGGATCTCCATATCACTATGCAGGTTGGTGGTACTGCTGTATTCCAACTGAAGTGATTAAAGAAAAAGGATTGCCAATGCCGTTTTTTATTCGAATTGATGATGCTGAATATGGCATCAGAAGTCAACGCCAGATTATGACAATGAATGGTATAGGAATATGGCATATGGGATTCTTTAATAAGTATAATATGGCGTTTGACGGGTATCAACAGGCAAGAAATCTATTGATTGGACAAGCAATAGGATCATTCCCAGACGATATAGATGTATTTGGATATGTATATAAATATTTCCGTAAACAGTTACTCACATTTAATTATAATGGAGCAAGACTTATAATGCGAGCATTAGAGGACTATTTAAAGGGACCAGACTTTATTGAGCAGGATTTAGGAGAAAAGATTGTTCAAGAGAATTTTAAACTTAACGAAAAATATGTGTCCTTAAAAGAGTTTAAAAATGTGCAGTTTAATCTGCCAGAGTTGTATTATGATCCACCACGTAAACCAATGGATACATTATGGTATCGTGTGACATATAATGGACACCGGTTTTGGTCAACAAGCTGGTTGAAAGATGACGATCGATGCGTTATGTTTGATTTTACATATCATCCACAAAAATATGTCAGAGCTAGAAAACTGATTGCAGTTAATCCAGATATGAAAGTGGCTGCAGTGCGAGAAATAGATAAAAAGCAATACAAAGAAATCAAGCGTGAATGGGACAAGGCTGTTCGTCGCTATAAGAAGGAAAATGGACGAATTAGACAGGAGTACTTGGATAAAAAGCCTTATTTGACATCAATGGAATTCTGGAAAAAGTACTTGGAGATATAGAAAGGGATAGTTGATTAGTTGAGATGACAAAAAGCAATAAGCAGTTTATGATTTTTTCTGCAATTAATATTATATTTGTGGTAGATGCTCACGCATGGACAGCGTTAAGTGTATTTACACGCTATTTATCGTACAATATGTTCTTTATGCAGGCTTTTATTTTTGTGTCAGGATATTTTTTTAAATGGGATGATAATAAATCGATTATAAGATTTGTTCAAAAAAAATTAAAAAATATGATAGTGCCATATTATATATGGTGGTTTATTTATGCTTTGTTTATATGGGGATTATGGAAAATAGTAGATGTGAAAATAGGGTATGATATCACGTGGGATACTTTGCTCTTAGGACCATGGAAGGGAGGGGAATTTTGGGTTTTTAATAATCCATCTTGGTTTGTATGCTGCCTTTTTTTAATACAACTTTGTTATGGAGTTGTCAGAAAAATATGCAATAGAATATGGAATGATTGGGTTTGTATGGTGTTATTGACCATCATATCCACATATGGAACGTATTATGTTACCGTAAATGCTATAAATCATGATTTGTGTAATCTTTATAGAACAGCAATTTTAATATGGTTTTATCATTTTGGCATATTTTATCGTAAATACATGGAAAAATGGTTCGCAAAATGTTCGGGCTATATCGTTTGCGGAATTTGCTTAGTATTCATTGCATTGTTCAATGGAGTATGTGGCTTTAATGAATTTTATTTTAATTCTTTGACCTGGAATCAGCCTGGGGTAGAATGCGCTGGGGTGCTTGGTGGATTGAGACCAATTGTAACAGGTGTCATTGGCATTGCATTTTGGTTAAAAATATCACAAATACTGGTTCCGGCAGTGGGGGAAAATAAACTTATTAACTTTATATCGGATCATACGTTTGATATTATGATGAACCATGTTGTGTTTATTTGGCTTACAAACCTCATTTTTGTGTGGGTCAATAGGTATTATACGCTTGTTGGATTTGATCAAGGCGCCGCTGTTTGGGATCCGTGGTATCGTTGGAGCGATTCGCATTGGAGCAATCTCATGTATTTTATGGCAGGGATGATTGGGTCAACGCTCTTGGCTTGGCTAACAGACATGTTTAAGATGAAGTTATATGAAAAAATGCATATTTATTGAAGCAAGATGCGAATACAGATATTAGAGAGTAGGGAAAGAACAATATGAGAAAAAACATAGCGATAACAATGCTTAGTGTGCTTGGCATAGCGGTATGGTTGCTAGGAAGTGGAAACGTAAAAGCCTCTGATTTGGATCGTGATCCAATGGAAGGTGGACGCATGTCCCCTATGGAATCAACACAGGAATATGTTGGGGAGGATTTGCTACGTTCAGGATCCAATGACTATATTTCTGTGACTGGTGTTAAAGGTGGAATAGACGTTTCAAAGTGGCAGGGGAATATTGATTGGAATGCGGTTAGGGCATCTGGCGTAGAGTATGCATTTATTCGTGTGGGATATAGAGGTATGGATCAAGGAATATTAGCAGATGATCCGTATTATAAACAGAATATAGAACAAGCGACAGCAGCTGGCGTTAAGGTGGGAGTGTATGTCTTTTCACAGGCAGTAAGTACAGCCGAGGCGGAAGAAGAAGCTGATTACATAGTAAGCCGTATTCGTAACTATAATATTACAATGCCGGTTGTAATTGATTATGAATTTGGAAATGGAATGACTGGACGACTAGCTAATGCACATTTATCAAAACAAGCCGGAACAGATGTGTGTAAAGCATTTTGCGCTAGAGTAGAAAACTATGGCTATACTGGAATGGTTTATGCAAATAAAAATATGTTTACAAATTATATTGATGGACCACAAATTGCAAATCAGTATTTAATATGGTTGGCTCAGTATAATTCGCGAGTGACCTACACTGGTAATTATAATTTTTGGCAGTATTGTAGCGATGGATCTGTCTCTGGAATCAATGGTAATGTTGATATGAACTATTGGTTTATCAAGGATGGTGTAGAGGATTTTTCGGTAGAAGGATTATATTATAATGCAACTATAGGGTGGGCATATTATAAAAATGGATCCGTGGAGACATCGTTTACGGGCGTGGCATATAATCAATACGGAAAGTGGTATGTCAAAAACGGTTTGTTGGACACCACATATACTGGTGCTGCGTGTGCCAAAGACGGTACATGGTATTACGTGGTGCAGGGACAGGTTGACGAGAATTATACAGGAATGGTTGATGGGGGCAATAGTGTTTGGTATTATGCAAAAAATGGAACAATAGATCTCTCGTATACCGGAATGGCTCAAAATGAGATGGGGTGGTGGTATTACGTCAATGGAATATTAGATTGGCACTATACTGGAATGGCAGAAAATGATCAAGGATGGTGGTATTATTCAGATGGTAATATAAACTGGAACTATACTGGGTTAGGATCGAATGAAGTCGGTACATGGTATTATAAAGATGGACGTATAGATTGGCAATGTAAGGGCCTTGAAAAAGTAAATGGTGTTTGGTGGAAAATAAACGGCGGACGCGTTGAAACAGAATATAATGATTTATATGCGTCAGCAAATCTTGGATGGATTCTTGTGAGGAATGGACAAGTTGATTTGACATATACTGATTTGTATAATTCACCGACATATGGCTGGTGGAAAGTAAAAAAGGGATGTGTCGATTTTTCTTATGCTGATCTATATGAATCACCAACATATGGCTGGTGGAAGATTCAGAATGGAGCCGTTGATTTTGGCTATAATGATTTATATGATTCATCAACGAGAGGTTGGTGGAAGGTTGCAGGAGGAACAGTGGACTTTAGTTATAGCGATTTGTATAATTCGCCAAGTTGTGGTTGGTGGAAGATTCTGAATGGAACAGTTGATTTTGGCTATAGCAATTTGTATGATTCGCCAAGTTGTGGTTGGTGGAAGGTTCTGAATGGAACAGTTGATTTCGGTTATAATGATTTATATAATTCAATGACACGAGGGTGGTGGAAAATTAGAGATGGACGTGTAGAATTTGAATATAACGACCTATACTATTCACCAACAGTTGGCTGGTGGAAGATTGCTGGAGGTACGGTGGATTTTAGTTATAGCGATTTGTATTGTTCGCAGACATGTGGTTGGTGGAAGATTCAGAATGGAGCCGTTGATTTTGGCTATACAGGACAATATAATTCATCAACATATGGAAACTGGAAAGTGAAAAATGGAAGTGTAGTATTCTAGATGAAGCAAGTACGATATACTGAAAATGACAATGTATCGTGCTTGCTTTATTATGTGTAACAAGTTGGTGCGAATATGATGTGACTTTACGTATAAGTCAAGCATTTTTGAAAATGTCCCAAAATAATTGAAACATTAGCCTAGGCTTTTTGCTAGGGCTGTCTTTGATTTTTAAGCGATTTTTGATTCAAGTGCATTTCTGTGATGTTCTATGATACGTCAGATAAAAAGAAATTACCAGAAAAAAACCATACGGATATTATTAAACGGATGCAGAAAGAAAAATAATAAAAAGTCTTACCCGAACATAATGAGTAAGACTTTTTTGTGGTGCTAATTAGAAGATGCTAAGACAATATCGGTCAGATAAACTTACAAAGGAATACAGAAAGCAACTATAATAATATGATGCTCTTCAGAGTGATTGCACATGTGGGGATATATTCTATGGAGCAGTTATGTTTGAAATAGTAAAGAGAAAAATGCGTTGTTTGGGTGTGAAATTAAAATGAAGGGTTCAAAGGAGAATCGAGATATTATATAATAATGCTATATAAAAATTATATTTAATGGATAAATCGGATATAAGATAGCAGGAAACGAATCACTGGAGATAGAAAAATGCACAAAGAAAAGGAGCAGATGGGATGAAGAAATGTTGTAAAAAAAGAACGACTGGAATCGTACTAGCATTATTGATAGGGTTTTTAGCATTGCCTCAGAATGTGCTTGCAACAGAAAAAGGTGTTAATAATGAAGAAAATGCCTATGAACAAAATGGTAGTTACATTTTTGATGAATTAGATCAAAATGCGCCGGCATTAGAAACGCAGGTAAATGATTTGTATCGTACTTCGCCAGTTCCTAGTTCGTATGGAACGGATCGTTCATGGCTGAGTACAAGATTCCCACAAGTGCGAGATCAAAATCCATATGGTACATGTTGGGCGTTTTCGTCAGTTGGACTTGCAGAATTTGATGCGATTAATGACAAAATATGTAATCAAGATGTTGATTTGAGTGAGTTGCAATTGGCATATTTTACATATAATTCGGTAGTGGATCCATTAGGTGGCACAAAAGGAGATACGGCGCAGTTTGTCACGGCACAAGGTGGAACAAATTATTTGAATATGGGTGGCAACTATCAAATGGCATCGAGACGTTTAGCACAATGGGTTGGCATGGTGGATGAAACAAAAGTGCCATATTCAAAAGCGGAAGCATCATTAGGCGATGGCATCGATGGAAGGTATGCCTATGGAGAGAGTCGCCTTCATCTTGAAAATGCATATGTGATTAGTTTGAAGAAAAATGCTCAAGAGGTAAAACGACAAATAATGATTCATGGAGCCGCAGGAACTGCCTATCAGCATCAGGACAGTGCATTGTCTTATAACGCAACTTTAGGTCAATATGTATATTGCGATGCAGATTATAATGGCGGCGGACATGCAGTAATGATTGTTGGATGGGATGATAATTTTTCAAGGGATAATTTTAATGGAAAGAACAAGCCTGCCAATAATGGTGCATGGCTGATACGTAATAGTTGGGGTTCATATGTGGATTATTTCTGGATGTCATATGATTCGGTATCATTACAAGATGGTGCTTGGATTTTTGATTTTACATCTTCTGACAATTATGATAATAATTATCAGTTGGATGGTGGATTGGATGTTTATCCAACCAAATACACAACGGTAGCAAATGTATATGAAGTCGGGAGCAAGGATGGTGTAGCTGCAGAGACATTGAAAGCAGTGTCCGTGTCTACAACGCGACAGACCAATGTTAACTATACGATTCGAGTATATACGGATTTGCAAAAAGACTCGGATCCAACAAGCGGTACTCTTTGGGAGAGCGCAATTACATCAGGAACTACTTCGTATGCGGGAATACATACAATACCATTGAAGAAGCCTGTGGTTTTGATGCCTGACACAAAATATGCAGTGGTAGTGACAGTGAATAAAGAAGCTGTAGATTATGAACAGGCTGTGACATTGGAATTTGATGATGGAAGCAAACTAAAATGTGCCGTTAGCAGCACGTCAGGGAATAGTTTTTATATGCCGGATACTTCGTCAAGATTCTATTCCTGGGGATGGGGAAATTTTGCTATTAAGGCATTTACAGATAATGAGACTACGGTTCCTTCTGACTTGAAACCTGGAACACATCAATGTGAGGAACATTGGAATTCGACATATACGGTCGACATACAGCCATCTTGTACACAGACAGGAAGCAAGAGCATACACTGTTCTATTTGTGGAGCAATAAAAGATGGGACAACGGAAACCATTCCGGCAACGGGACATCAATGGCAGCAGACAGGATCACAAGGCGGTGTGACAACATATCATTGTAGAGTCTGTGGTGCTGATAAAACAGAGGGAACGGCATGGAATGGTCTGCATAAAGCAGCAGATGGGAAGTTGTATTTATATGAAAATGGGAATATAAACCGTAATTATACCGATTTATACAATGATAGTACCTATGGATGGAAGAAGGTAACAAAGGGTGTGGTTGATGCGGGATATACAGACTTGTATTATTCTCCAACATATGGTTGGTGGAAAGTAAAAAACGGAACGGTAGACTTTGGCTATAGCGATTTATATTACTCACCAAGTTGTGGT